>Ga0302326_10004885_pt1 | contig 30830 bp, 23 predicted proteins | sample Palsa_T0_3_FD_202264 | JGI IMG/M metagenome (GOLD analysis project Ga0302326, IMG submission 202264) | Peat permafrost microbial communities from Stordalen Mire near Abisko, Sweden - Palsa_T0_3 | ecosystem: Environmental > Terrestrial > Soil > Palsa > Peat permafrost | place: Sweden: Abisko... | reverse complement strand
TTGAGCTCGTGCGCCCGGTTACGCGCCGGCTGGAAGACGCTCAGCCCACCGGCCGTCTCGCTGATCTCGAGACCGGCCACCCGGGTGGGACGCGAATCCGAGCTGAACCGAGGCGTCGCCAGACGCTCGAGGATCAGCGAGAAGTCGTCCGCCGGAGCGTCCGGATCGGCCGCGAACGCGAAGACCTCGGCCGCCGAGGCTCCGTAGCGTTCGCGATTCGGGCCGAAGATCGAGAGGGCGAACTCGAGCTCCTCATAGCGGGTCAGCACACCCGCGCGATCCACGCCGCGACGGTCGAGCTCGTAGCGTGAGAACTCGACCATCAAGGTCGCCTGCGGGTTAGCGGCTAACGTGCGCGCGAGTCCCTCGATCACCTCATGGTCGTACCCCTGAGCGTCGATCTTGATGAAGTCCACCTTCGCCGGCAGCACATCGTCGAGGCGCACACATCGCGCCGGGACGCGGGCCTCCGGGTCGCCGGGGGCCACGAGCCGGTGAGCGCCGCGATTCTCCTCGTCGAGCGCCAGCGACATCGATCCGGCGGTGGAACCCGCCGCGAACGGAATCACGCGGGCCATCGTGCAGCCGTTCCGGGTCAGATTGCGATACAGCAGGTCGAGATTCCGCGCCTCCGGCTCGACCGCGATCACCGCCCCCGCGGAGCCGACCTCGGCGGCAGCGAGGACACTGAAGTACCCGACGTGCGCACCGACGTCGACGAATGTCTGTCCCGGCCGGAGCGTCGCCTGGAGGTACGCCGTCTCGGCCCGCTCCCACACGCCCCAGCGGGCGAGCTCCGGGGTGATGATCCCGTCCCCGCGCGGCAACAGCAGCGACCCCGCGACCGTCTCCACCTCGATCACCGGCTCGAGCAGGGGCTTGTCCGCGAGGTCGAGCACCGCGAACCCCGGTGTCGCCGGAGGCTGCATGGCTAGTGCACTAGTGTCCCGCGAAACGCGTAGGCCGGCTAAGGCCGGCTGATCCGCTTCTCCAGCTCATCCGGCCCGAGCTCGGCGAGTCCGCCAGCTCGTCGTCGGTCTCGTCGCCGGGAGAGACGATCTCGAGTACGGCGGCCGGCCGCCGATCGATCTTGCCGTGGCGGCCCGACGGCACCGGGTTGATGTGCAGCACACCCTCCCACACCTCGTCGAACAGGTCCTGACCCAGCTTGCGGCGCCGCTCGATCAGGCTCGCAACCTCCACGGGCTGAGGGTCGAGAACGGGCGTCCGCACACCCTCAAGGCTACCGGCCCGCGGACCCTACTCAGCGGCAGCCGGCCGTGGACAGCACCCGGCCCTAAGCCCCCCTCGGCACAACGATCCGCGCCGTAAACGGCGCCGCGAGCGCTCCGCCTACACAGTATTACTTGGTAGTCTTACCGGCGTGAGGGTAACGCAGAAAGGCCAGGTCACGATTCCGGTGAACGTGCGACGCGCGCTCGGAATCGCCACGGGCAGCGACGTCCACTTCGAGCTTGACGGGTCAGGTGCGCGGCTTGTCGTCGACGGCGAGCGTGCCGCAGACGAAGTCGCTCGGATGCGCGGCGCCGGGGATGTCGAGATGACGACCGAGGAGATACTCGCCCTCACCCGCCGGTGAGCCCACTCGCCGGCACTGTCGTCGACAGCAGCGTGCTGCTCGATGTCTTCACCGGAGATCACGATTGGCTCGAGTGGTCACAAACGCAGCTCACGGCCGCCGCTGCTCGCGGCCGGCTCGTGCTCAACTCAGTCGTGCTCGCCGAAATCGCGCCCAGATTTTCCCGCGTCGAGATACTGCAGGCCGCGTTGCCGTCGATGGCGCTGATCGAAGCGATCCCGCTCTCGGCGAGCTTCCTCGCGGGGCACGCTCACGCTCGGTACAGACAGGCGGGCGGTACACGCGAAGCGATCCTTCCAGACTTTCTCATCGGCTCCCACGCCGCGGTGACCGGTCGACCGCTCCTGACCCGAGACCCCAGGCGGATCGCGACTTACATCCCGGGTGCAAAGCTGATCACCCCAGACCAGGGGTGAATCATCTCTCGAACGCTTTCCGGGCCCGGGGGGCGATCGCGTCTGCCAGCTTGGCGACCTCCGACACGCGCTCGACGGCGTCCGCGAGCCGTCTTCGGCCGGCGCCGAACGCCCAGCATTCGAGCATCAGCGGGCGGGCACGAATCCCGGCGTCCAACGCCTCGACGGCCATCACACGGACGCCATACCGCTCCGCGAGATGGGACCCAAGATCACCCTCGTTCAAGACGCCCTCGCATCGGTCGCCACGATGATCGTCCTGCCCTGCGACGTGGTGGCGATTATCTGGAGGAGCAGAGTCCGCAGGTGTCGGGTCCTGATCAGGCGGGCAAGGTACGCCGGCAGTGCGATCGCGGGCCGGCGGAGCGTGAGTTCCAGGCTTTCGACAGCGCGGGCGGGCGTGAGCGCGAGCCCGTAAGGCGCGCGGGTGATGTGGGCGGTGAACGGGAGTGGCTCGCCGTGATCGTCCGCGAGCTTGATCCGCGCGTGCTTGGCAGCGAGCTGGAGTTGGTAGCCGGCGGCGATGCTGAACTTATCGATCTCGCCCGCTCCAGGGGCGGCCTGAAGCGAGAGCGTCAGGCTCAGTGCTCCCGTCCCGGCGCCTTGCAGGGCGGCACGTGAGACGCGTGGGGCGAGCGATGCGGGTGCTCCCGGGTCGGTAGACGTCCAGACCTCTTCGGCGTCGAGGTCGGTCGCGACGCACAGGTCGGGCGCCGGACAGGAGACGCCATCGAGCTGGTTCGTGATCTCGTTGGCCGGGTTCCGGACAACGGTGACGCTTGCCCACGCACGCACTCCCTCGGTGGGGTGGGTTGCCACGACCGCGTTCCCGAAGCCGTTGACGAGCACGCACAGGCTGGGGCCGGCGCAGGAGAAGGCTCCCCGGTCCGCGCCGATTTGACCCAGCCCTCCCGTGTCGATCGACCCGAGAACGGTCGCCTTCCATGAGCTCGCGCGGGCGGCTGGGTCGGTCGAGGTCAGAATCCGGCCGCCGAAGTTCGTGGCGGCGGCGCAGAATCCCGTCGTCGGACAGGCGACCCCGTATGCAACGCCACTCCACGGCACGCGTGTGAAACGCCAGGCGCCCGCACCGCCTTGCGGGTTCGTGGCCGTGAATATCCCCATCCCGCTGCGGTTCCCGCCGAGGGCGACGCACAGAGCCGTGGTCGGACAGGAGACGCCCTCGAAGGAGGCGTGGGGAACGTGCCTAACGGTCCAGGCGTCGGCTGTGGCCGTCGGGTCCTTCGAGGTCAAGACTTGGCCATCGGCGCTCACGGCGACGCACAGGCCCGGCAGACAGGAGACTCCCGTCACCGGGTCGCAGGACGATTCCGGGTTGCAGTCCGCAATACCCGCGGGTTGCTGCAGAGCGGTCCAGGTACCGCTGCGGGCGTCTGCCGTCGCGATCAGGTTCCCGGCGGTGTCACCCGCCACGCACGCGCCCGCGGGCGTGCACGACAGGGCGTCGACGAAGGCGTCGTCCCCGGGGAAGACGGGCGCCGTCTCCCACGCTGCCGGGCCGCCGGTCGGATCGGTCGAAACCTCGAACCCATCCGAGCTGCCGGCGACGCACAGACCGGTGGTGGGGCAGGACACCGGGCCGAGCCCTCCCGCGGCTGCGAGCTCGGCTGGCGACCAGAGCGGCTGGGCAGCGGCGCAGGCGCTCCACGCGAAGCCGCTCCCGGTCGCCACAGACAGCAGCGCGCCAAGCGTTCGAGCAGCGATGTTCAGATGGCGGGAAAGCATGCCCAACGATCCGCGACCCAGTAGCGGCGAGAGGGCTTGGGGGTCCGGGCGAATCTTCCCATGGGGGCGGGATCAGAAACCGCGGCTGACTGTGACTCCCCGCGCGTTCTGCCCGGATCCGCCCAGTTTCCGGGATGAACGCATCAACACCTCCGGTATCCGAAGGAAACGATGCGTGGCTCTCCCGAGCCGCTCGCTTCCTCCGCCGTCACGTCCTCACAACGCCGCGCGTTTACGCGACACCCTCATACCACGGGTTCTCGGGCACGGGCCCGGAGTTTGGGCCCGTCGGTCGGGCCGGATATCGGCGCAGATTCGCCGCAGACGCCACAAACGCCGCCCGAGAGAGCTGTCACGCCCACGTCACGCGGATAGGCTAGCGCCGCGGCGGCCCCGGCCCGCCCCCCGCCGCCCCACTGAATATCCGTCTGTAAAAACCCGTCCGGTTCGCCCCGGAGGATGCCGAACCCGAGACAGCTGCCATGAAGGTTTCTGCTCATCCGCGCTCGACCCAGGGTTTTCTCGCCTCGGCCGTGGCGCTGCTGGTGCTCTTCCTGCTCGCGGGATGGGCCGGGTCGCCGCTGACGCAGTCCGCTTCCGCGGCGACCCGGCACGCGGAGCGGTCTGGGTCTCACCGCAGCCGCCATCCCAAGCACGGCCGTAAGCACAGCCCGCATCGTCAGCTCCGGCAGGCGACAATCGCGAAGACGGTGCCGACCGTCGCCTCCACCTCCTCGGCCAAGCCTGTCGTGTTCGGGATCTACCCGGGCGGCGCGGCCGGGACGGTCGGCCCGAGCGGACCGATCGCGCCGGAGAATCCGGCCAAGCGGCTCGCCGCGCTCGAGCAGCTGAAGCCGGCGGGCGCCCCGTTCGTCCTTCACCTGTATGCCGCCTACACCGGCAGCGGCGGCTACTCCGCCGAGGCGCAGGTCGGCGACGAGATCAGCTCGTACACGGCCGCCGGCTTCGAGGTCGAACTCGTCCTCTGTTACCGCCCGTCGGATCTCAACCCGACGGTCGATGTTCCCGGCTTCGTCCAGTTCGTTCGCACCACCGTCGACCAGCTCGGATCGAACCCTGGCGTGGTCTCGCTCCAGGTGACTAATGAGGCGAACGTCGGCGGCGCGCCGAACGCGTCGGACGGCTACTACCCGGGCGCGAAGGACGCGCTGATCGACGGCGTGATCGCCGCCGCGAGCGAGCGCAACACCGACAACTTCAGTCAGCTCAAGATCGGATTCAATTGGGCGTACGCCACTGACGCCTCGGAACGAACCTTCTGGACCTACCTTGGCCAGCACGGAGGGAGCGCGTTCCTGAGCTCGCTCGACTGGGTCGGCATCGACGCCTACCCGGGCACGTGGGGACCCGCTCTCTCAGGCAGCGCCTCGCTCAGCGACGCGGTTCGCCAGGCGACCACGCAGGAGCTGACGGCGCTGCGCCAGACCTACATGCCGCTCGCGGGGATCCCCGCGAGCGTCCCGATTCACTTCTCCGAGAGCGGCTATCCGACAGGCCCCGGCCGGACGTACTCGATGCAGTCGACCTTCCTTCAGGCCGCGGTCCACGCCGTCGTCGCCGACAGTGCGACCTATAACGTCAGTGACTATCGCTGGTTCGATCTCCGCGACGCGGATTCGTCGAGCACAAGCTTCCAGTCCCAGTACGGGCTGATGACGGATGCCTACGTGCCGAAGCCCGCGTTCGCCGAGTATCAGCAGCTCGTGGCGTCACTCTCCTAGTGGTCCCTCCCACCAGAGCCTCACCGTGTTGGCGCTGAGTCCGGTATTCTGGCGCGCTGGCCAGCACCCGCCCCCATCCGATTCGCCGCTTCTTCGCCGCGAACATTCGCGCGTCTCAAGGGCTCGCGGTCGCGCTGGGGCTTGAGAGCGACAAGCCGTTCTGGGCCGCATTCGAGCGGGCTGCGGCCGACAAGCTTCGTACCCTGCCACGCGGCTCGACCGTGCTCGACCTCGGCGGCGGCCGGAGGTTCGTGTACGCCAAAGCTCTCGACGACGCCAATCCACTCCGTCTCGTGGCGGTCGACGTCTCAGCCGAAGAGCTGGCGCTGAACGAGGACGTCGAGGAGACCTGCGTCGCCGACGTGGCGGCCGAGCTCCCTTTCCCCGACGCGAGCGTCGATCTGATCATCTCGCGCGCCGTGCTCGAGCATGTCGACGGTGTCCCCGCCGCCGCACGGAACATGGCTCGGGTACTGCGGCCTGGCGGCGAGGCGCTGCACTTCATTCCCTGCCGCTACTCGCTCTTCGGCATCGCCGCTCGCGTGCTTCCGTTCGGACCGCTGCTCCGTCTGCTGCATGCCGTCATCCCCGAGGAGCGCGGTTACACCGAGTTCGAGGTCTTCTATGACCACTGCTATCCCTCGGCGATGCAGTCGGCGTTCAGCGAGGCCGGCTTCTCAGAAGTCTCAGTCGACGTCTGCTGGGCGCAGCCGGGTTACTTCGAGCCGATCTTCCCCGTGTTCCTGCTCACCTCGGCGTACGAATTCGTCATCAGGCGTCTGCGGATCACCCGACTCGCCGCCTACATGATCGTCACCGCGGTGCGATGAACCACCCAGGCGTGAACTGATACCGCTGAAGGGGCGGACCATCCAGCCCAGCAGCTCCCGGAGTACGCCGGCCCCATAGACGAGATGCTCGCCGACGGTCAGGAACGGACGCATGCCGCGATTGCGCACCAACGGGATCGCGAACACCGCCAAGGTACGGGGCCGGCGCACAAACACCGGAGTTGCGAGCAGAACGAGCGGATAAACGACCGCGGTGATGTCCGAGCCGAGCAGATTGCGACGACGTCCCCGGTGCTTCATATACAGGCGCGCCCGAGCCCGGCCGTACACATGGGATCTGCGCACTTCGGCGCGCAGATCCCCGAAGTCGTGCGTGACGACCGCCTCGCGCACGTAACGGATCCGGTAGCCCGCGTCGATCGCACGCCAGGTGAAATCGACGTCCGAGCCGTAGTGAAACCGTTCGTCGAAGCCGCCGAGCTCCTGGCATACCGACGCCTTGACCGCGAGGTTGATCGTAGGCGCTTCTGACAGGTAGCGACAAGCCGTGATCCGCTCCGCCGCGAAATCCCTGAGGCCGTCACCGGCCGGCGACCGAGCGGAGCCGGCAACGATGCTCTCGCCCTCGTTCCAGATCGGTCCGCAGAGCCGCTCGAACCACTCTGGCCCGGGGACGCAGCTCGCGTCGATGAAGACGACCGTCTCGGCGTCCGTCGCAGCCAGAGCCTGGTTTCGCTGATGGGGGATCGAGCTACGCCCTGGGATCGGGGTGAACTCGATCCAGCGTACGACCGGAAACCGCGCGCGAAGTCTGTCGAAGCGTCCCTCGGACGCGTCAACGAGGATGACTTCCACCTCTCCGGCGAGGACCCTGGGCAGCCCGGCCAGAGCCTCCAGCGTGTCGACCACGCCTTCGTCGTTCTTGTTGATCACCACGATCGCTGCTTTCAGCAACTCATAGTTCTCCATGGATCTCCTTGCGGTCGGGGCTCACCGGCCGCGAGGTGCTGGTGGCATCGAGGATTCTGACGATCGCACGGTCAAGCGAATCGCGAACGTAGCTCTGGAGCCAGAATGCCTGGAACAGGTGGTCTCTCGACGGGATTTGCTCAAGGTGTAGGTTCGGCCACTCTTCGAGACGGTCGATCACGTGCTCCCGTTCGAACTGTTCGTGCAGCGGCTCCCCATCGGAGAGCAGCACCAGTGATTCTGTGCCCTCGTCCCGAAGCTTATCGAGCACCGACCCGACCGGCCGCGACCGCGCGCGGGCGGCCGCGCGGCGAGCGCCCGGTCGCAGGATCGTCGAGACCAGGACCTGCAAGCCTCTGATCAGCTGATGAGGGGTCACGTCCATGCGAAGCAGGCGCGACCAGATGGTGCGCCGGAGCGCCTGCCTGAGCTCGCGGGCGTTGTGCTCAGCCTTCAACGCATCGTCCCACTGGAACGAGTACAGGTTGATCATCATCGTGCCGCAGACCCGCGCGTCGGAGAGGGCGGCATGCAGCGCCCAGTACGCAGCCGCGCACAGGCCCACGACGACGAAGCGGTCGGGGAGGCCCCGCGCCCGGAGCTGATCGAGGACGGCGAGCGTGTCGGCGATGCGGCCCGGCGCGTACAGGTTCGACGCATCCTGCGGCTCGTCGGGGTCACCGATGTGCTCGAGATCGATCCGGACGGTGGACACGCCACGCGCGGCCCAGCTCCGCGCGACCTCCACCCAGAACCGGTTCACTCCCACGCTCAGCAGGACGGCGCAGAACGGCGCGCGATCGCCCTCGGTGGGCTCACACAGGACGCCGAGTTGCTCACCGCGTCCAAGATCGAAGCTCAGCGGACGCTCGGTGATCGTCGTTCCGTCGCGGGCGAGTCGCATCGAATCGCTAACGGGCACCGAGCGATGCGCGTGATCGATCACCGCCACTGGTGGGACGGGCGGTGCGGCGCGCAGCCAGGCGATCGACTCTCCGATCGTCGCGTGCGGGATCTCGGCGTCTTCCGGCTGCGCCATCAACCGGCTGTAGTCGCTTCCGCTCGCCACCGCGACCGCGGCGCCGCCAAGTTCGAGCGACTCACGGAGGTGGCGGTCGACCTTTAGCCCGTCGCGCCCCACGAGCAGGACACGCCGGTCGGCGCGCGGTGGCAGCGTGAGCGCCGTCAGGTCCAGCTCCTCCAGCTTCCTCGCCGTCTCCGCGCTCAGCAGGAAGCCGGTCAGCTGCCGGGCGCCTCCTGGCAGCGACTCCGATCGCGTGTCACTCGGATAGCGGGACGCGACGATGTCCGAATGTGCCCGCAGGCCGTGCAGTAAAGCGCGCCCCTGGGCCGGGACCGCCCACAGGATCAGATCATCGATCGGAGCGCCGTTAGCGACCGCGGCGTAGGCCAGCATTCCACCCAGGCCGATGCCGACCGCCACTACGCGCCCGCAGTTCGTCGTCTCGCGCAACCACGTTGCGGCACTGGAGACGGCGGCCGTCCAGGCGCCGAGCCGTCCCGCGTCCGTGGGCAGGCCGCCGCTGTCGCCGGCGCCCGGAAGGTCGATCCGGGCCGTCGGGTAGCCGGCCTCCGCGAGCGCGACCGCCCAATGCCGGCGCCCTCGGTAGGACGCGGTCTCCTCCCACCCGAACGGGGGGCAGAGGAGCACCGCGGTGTTGCTGCTGTTCTCAGCTGCGGGCAGGTGCAGGACCGCCAGCACAGGGTCCGGTTCGAGCAACAGGAAGACCGGCCGCTCGCGCGGCGTCGTCGCCGGCAATGACGCCGGACTGTTCCCCCAGGCGGGACTCCCCATCAGCCCATGGTAGGCGATGCCCCTTACGGGGAGGGAGTTCCGGTCGTATCGCCGCCGCCCCCGAAATGTTTGCGGTATGCGGCCAGACTCATTGGACTGTCGGTGAGCAGCATCGCCGGAGCGAGGTTGTAGAAGTAGGACTGGTAATCGACCCGGTTGTGCTTCACGACGCCGGCGATGTCGTTCACGTAGGTGGGGTCGTCGCCACCGCCGAGGGTGTCAGATCCAGGCTCCCACAGGCCCCACTCGCCGATGCTGACGGGCCTGTTGTTGGCGGCGGCGAACTGGAGCACCTGCTTGATGCCGTCCTTCTGGCCGTAGATCGTCTCCCAGCGGTTCTCGCCGGCGGGGACGCCTGCGTCGTAGGCGTCGATGCCGATGATGTTCACCACATCGTTCCCCGGGTACCACCACGACAGCGGGATCGGCTCCCAGTAGGCATTGATGGTCCAGTCGAACAGGAAATGCGTCCCGGGTACGGATTTCATCGTCAGCACCATGTGGCGCCAGCACTCGTCCCAGAGCCGATAGTCCTGGTCGGTGTTACCCACGAACCATGGGGAAGCGCTGTCGTTCGCCTCATGGCCGAGTCGGATGACGGCGTTGCCGAGGCCGGCCGCGACGAGCTTCAGGGCGAGAATGCGAGCATGGATGTCGAACGCGCCGCGCGCACACGGCGCCATCCAGTTCGTTCCGTACACACTGCCTGGGAAGAGGCCCTGCGTGATGATCAGCTCCCGCTGGGTATCCCGGGCCGTTGCCCACGCTTGCCAATTGTGGCTCGGAACCCCCTGCTCGCGGAGGAACCAAGGGTCCTGCCACCCAGCCCAATTCGGGGAGTCGTCGTTGTAAATGAGTACGCAGTCGAACGTGCGGTGTACCAAGTTCTCAAACGTGTCCAGCACGGTGACGCTCTCCGCCGAGTAGACGCAGTCGGTCTTCGAGTCCTCCCCGACCAGCACCGCGCTCATGCGCTGCGGGCGCGTGGGCTGGGCCGGCGCCGGCCGTGACGTGTCGCCGGCGGCGCAGGCCGTGCATGCGTACAGGAGCCCGGACGCGAGCAGAAGCGCGATCAATGACGTCACGGTGGCCTGGCGCCTGGTTGGTGAGTGCATTCGGCGGCGACGGGATCGCCGGCGCGAGCCCGAAATCAGTCCTCGCTTAGAAGAGTACCCGCCGTCGCCGTGGGGCTCGCCGGCAGCCGCGCGCGGGGCGAGGCGGCTAGCGATACCATCGCTGAGGGCGTGACCTTCTCCGAGAGCAGCACGCAGGGGGCATCGCGGCCGCTCGTATCTTTCGTGGTGATCGCCCACAACGAAGCGCCGAACATCGAGCGGACCCTGGCTTCGATCCTCACGCAGCAGGTCACGGAGGTAAGGGAGGTCATCGTGGTCGACGACGGCTCGACAGATGACACCGCCGCGGTCGTGACCGCAGTGGCGCGGTCCAGTCCGGATGTGCGGCTGGTGCGGCTCGGACAAAATCAAGGCAGGGGCTTTGCTCGCAGACGCGGCATCGCCGAGGCGCAGGGTCGTTTCATCGCCACGATCGATGCCGACATCGTGCTTCCGGCGGACTGGCTCGCTCGCTGCCTGCAGGCGCTCGAGAGCGCCGACGCCGTCGCAGGAACGGCAGTGCCCGACGGGGACGTGGCCTACCTGTATTCGCGCTTTCGGCTCGAGCCGAAGCTGGTCGGGCATACAATCGGTGTCACTGGGAGCAACGCCGTCTATCGACGCGAGATCTTCGATCTGGTCTCGTTCGACCCGTCGCTCAGGGACGGCGAGGACGTGGCCCTGAACCACGCCCTCCGTGCGCAGCGGGCACGGATGCTGACGGTCGAGGGGCTGACCGCCCTGCATGAGGAGACCAAGACTTTTGCGCAAGCCATCGGGTGGATGTATCAGAGTGGACGCGGCGCGACACGGCAGCTGTACCGCTACCGAGAGCCGCGACCGCCCGATCTCGCGTTCGCGGGCTGGCTGCTGGCATGGGCGGCGGTGCCCGTGGCCGGTCGGCGCCGGCGCGCCTTCGTCTCGCTGCCGGTCGTGTACGTCGCCGCCGCAGCCACCGCCCACGTGCGGCGCTCATTCGCCTTCGAGCCGCGAGCTGCTCACCGAATACTCGCCGCTGTGGTCACCGACATCGGCATGCTGAATGCCTACTTTTGCGGGCGCCTCGTCGGCCTCTGGAAGGAGCGGTCGTGAAGGTCCTCGTCTGCTTCGATTACGAGGGGGCCTGGGGAATGCCTTTCCGGGCTCAATATGACCTGGCCGAAGGTACGCACGCGATCCTCGGCACGCTCGCACGCCATCAGGCGCACGCGGTCTTCTTCACCGTCGGCGCGATGGCTCTCGAGCATCCGGAGCTGATCCGTGAGATCTCGGCAGAGGGACATGAGATCGCGCTTCACGGCTGGCGTCACGAGCGCCTGGACCGCCTCAGCCCCGCCGAGCTGGCGCGCGTCGCCGGCGGTCTCGAGGACGCCGAGGAGATGATCGAGTCGGTGACCGGACGGCGGCCGAGAGGCTTCCGTGCCCCCTACCTCCTCGGCCCCTCGTTCTTCGATCGTGCCATCTACGACCTCTTGGCCGCTCACGACTACCAGTGGACGAGCAATCGCGAGCTTCGCCACGTGGTCGAGCTGCTCCGCCCCGACCGGATCGCGACGAACCGTCCCTGGCGCCTCGTCTCCTCACGGCCCGAGATGCTCGACGGAGTCCCCGCGCAGCTCCTGAAGCTGGCGCTCAACGGCAAGCTGGTGTCGAGCGAACGTGTGCGCGGCTCGATCGCATCGAGGCCCGGCTGGATCAGGTCCGGCTGCCCCCCCTTTTACCGCGGCGGCCTGCTCGAGATTCCGCTGTACAGCCCGCTGGACTGCGATCTGATCGGCCTTCCCCGGCCGTCTGAGTCGACCCCGAAGCCGCTACTCGACTACGCCCTGTTCGCTCTGCTCTCGTGCCTGTCGGGATCTGGGCCGCTGAGGATGCTCACCTTTCACGACTGGATCATCTCGGGCGGCAACCGTCTCTCGCTGCTCGACGGACTGCTGTCCTCGCTGAAGGAGCGCGATCTCGTCCCGGTCACAGTCGAGGACTGCTGGCAGGAGCTGACCCACCTCGCGGACCCCGGAGCGAGCTGTGAGCCCGCGACCGTGCTCGATTTGACCGGGGCGGACCAGCTCGCCGCCTCACCCCGGGTAAGCGTCGTGATCTGCTCACATAACGGTGAGCCGACGCTGCCGGCGGCGCTCGCGCACGTGAACCGCCAATCCCTCGGCGCCGACCAGTTCGAGGTGATCGTCGCCGACGATGCCTCGACGGACCGCACCGCCGAGGTGGCCGTAGCAGCAGGCGCACGGGTTCTGCGACTGGAACGCAACGCCGGCCCCGCGGCGGCGCGCAATGCCGCGCTGGCCGTCGCCAGAGGGGCGATCGTCGCGGTCACCGATGATGACTGTGAGCCTGCGGAGGACTGGCTCGCCGCGCTCGTCTCCGCTTTCGAGGATCCCGTCACGGACGGAGCCGGCGGCCAGGTGCTCGCGGCCTCGCTCGACGCCTTCGTCCTGCGATATCTGTCGGCGCGCCAGCCGCTGGCCCCACTCGCGGCCGACCTGCTCGTGTCGCGCGGCCTCGCACGCCGACTGCGCCTCTACCTTCGCCGCGTCTGGAGCGCTTCCGACGATCTCCTCGCCGGTGCGGACCTGTACTCAGTGCCGGGGGCCAACATGGCGTTTCGTCGCGAGCTCCTCGTCGAGCTTGGCGGCTTCGACGAAGCGTTCGGCTTCGCCGGGGAGGACGACGACCTCTGCCACCGGGCACATTCGCGGGCGGGAGGCGCCAGCCTGCGCTACGAGCCGTTGGCCGTCGTCAGGCACCGCTTCACTCCGAGCCTGCGCGACACCCTCTCGCGCGCTCGTTCCTACGGCAAGGGCAACTTCCTGTTGGCCGCTAAGCACCCGGACATGCGGCTGATCATCTTCCCGTTCCCGGTCGCCGCGCTCGCCACGATCATCGCTGCAACGCTCACTCGCCGCAGGTCAGTCGCGCTATTCGCGGTGCTGATGCCGCAGCTCGCCTATGCCCGCTGGCCGCTGCATGCCTGGCGAACCAGATCACTCGAGCCGCTCGCCTACCCCTACATCCAGCTGGCCGAGGAGACCGCGACGATGCTCGGAGAGCTCGAGGCGAGCGGAGCGGGATATCAGCCGGCGCCGAACAGGGAGTTCCGGATCGAGGAGCCGCCGGCGCGCGAGCCGGCCGGGCGGCGATGAGGACCCTCGACCGGCACCGGCCGCTGCTGATCGCGACCTTCCGCACGATCAGCCTGTATGGATTCGTGGCGTGGGTGTACGTCGCCCTGGTGGCCGTGACCCAGCCGCAGACGCTTCCGCTCCAGCTGACCCACCTGACCAAGTGGCCACGCACCGATACGTTCGGCGAGATCAGCTTCGTCGTGTCGCTCGTCGCGTTCTGGCTTCAGGCTCTGCTGACTGGGCGACGCGATCCGCCGCCCCCGCCCGCGGACCGCCAGAACTAGAGTGGCTTGCGGCAGCGCAGTGTGAGGTAGGCGGCGTGCCGGGGGTCAGTCGCGGCGGCCTTTGCCGCCAGGCGCCCAGGCAGCGGGTAGTAGCCGATTCCCTGGATGCGTTCGACGACGAAGCCGTGCGCCTGCATCATCTCCTTGAGCGCGCGATAACTGAAGATCCGCAGGTGCGTGAACGACGACCAGCCGCCCGTGTCGCCGCCGTTGACCCTCACCAGCTTGCCGATATCGGGATTCGTGCTGACGTCAGCCGGGAACGGCTGGGCTCCGACGACCAGCGCCGCGACGTTGTGCCAGCTGGCGAGGTTATTGGTCGAGAGCACGAGCACGCCCCCGGGCCGCAGGACCCGGCGCAGCTCGCGGACGAATCCATCCGTTTCGTGGAGATGCTCGATCACCTGGTTCGCGGTCACGATGTCGACGCTCTCATCGGCCAGATCGAGAGTCCCGTTCAGATCCGACGAGACGACCTCGATGCCGCGCCCGCGGGCTTGCGCGGCGATCGCGTCAAAGATCTCGATCCCGATCACGCGCGTGGCGTGTGCGGCCTCGCCCCACTCGGCGGTGAGTGATCCGTCGGCGCAGCCGACGTCGAGTAGCGTCGAGCCGGGCAGCACCGGGATGTTCTCGAGCACGCTGGTACTGCACTCGAGGACGCTGCGGTCGTAGTAGCGCAGCAGCCTCCCCTTGATGTCGAGGCTCACTGCTGCCAGCTTACGCGACGGCGAGTATGTCGCGTTGGTAGCGTAGAAGCGCCTGTTCATCCTTCACAGCTATCGGTCGTGGCGGGGGCAGCTTGAGTGACGGTGCTGATGGTCGTTTGACCAATCGGCGCCGGCAGCATCGGCTGCGCGGCCAAAGGGCTCGAGGCGCCCGAGGCCGTAGCCAATGATGATAGGCTTTAGACAGCTTTTAGGAGGGCGACCAGCTTGCTAGAGGGCATTATTTCGTTGATGCGGGGTAGACACGCGGGCATCCCCGAAGCCCAGTGGGACCGCGAGTTTGCCGCCGGTAAGTGGAGCAGGCTCTGGGACGCCGACGAGTCAGCGCACCAGTTCGTGGCTGCTGGGCTTCTGGGTGCACTGCGGCCGGACTCGATTCTCGATGTTGGCTGCGGTCAGGGGGCTTTCAAGGCTCAGCTCAGTCACATGGATTACCGCAAGTACGTCGGTATCGACGTCTCCTCGGCGGCGCTTGACGTAGCTCGCGAGCGGGACTCGGACCCCCGCGCGCTGTACGTTCATGCGGACGCGGAGACCTGGCGGCCGCCTGGCTCCTTCGACGTGATCACCTTCATCGAGTCGATCGTTTACCTGCGGTCGCCGGCAGACGTCGTACGTCGATACATCGATGAGGCGTCCCCTGCTCACGTCGTCGTCTCACTGTTCGGCCCGAAGCTGACAGGCAGGCCGTACTGGCAGATTTTCCGGGAAGCCGGCCTCAGCGACCCGGTTCACAGGTTCGTCGTTCGTAACGCGAGCGGCAAGCAGTGGACGGTCGCGTGCTTTCGCACGGCGGCCGCGCTTCGCGCCTGAGGGCTCGCGACTGAGTAGACATCCGTCCAGCCGCGCGCTCGCGCCGCGCTCGCCGGCGCCCCAGGTGCCGATCAACTGGGCACGATGGGACTTCTCAACGCCCGGACCCTTGCCGCCTACGGTTCAGCTCTGCTGATCGCGCTGCTCGTCATCAGCGCCCCCGCGGCAGCTCATACCCGGAGAGTTCGGCGAACGGGGTTGGCAGCCGCGGGATCGTCCGCGTTGATCGGCGCCGACACCAAGACCGACTGCGTATACACGGCGGAGAGCACCAGCATCCTGCAGCAGTTCGGACAGATGGTGAACCACAGCTTCAATTGCGCGCTGGTGTACAACAACGCTTCACCGAACTGGGCCGGCTGGGAGGACCCCTGGTTCCTCAGTGAGCAGGGCAATACGAGCTACGACTGGCAGCAGTGGGCCACAGCCCCGGGCACCCATCGTGAGATGATCATCACGCAGGGTCTGTTTCCAAGCGATCTCGACGGCACCGGCTGGCTGCAGGCCGGCGCGAGCGGCGAATACACGCAGTATGCCCGCACCCTGGCTCGCAACCTCGTCGCAGCCGGCCTCGGTGACAGCGTGATCCGTCTCGCACACGAGGGTAACGACAGCGGCTCGCAGTGGTTCATCGGCACAACACAGCGGAGCTTCGAGCTCTGGGACGAGTTCTGGCGCCAGACGGTGCTGGCGATGCGGTCCGTGCCGGGAGCCCACTTCCTCTTCGACTGGACGGTCAACGCCTACTGGGAGCCGGTTCCACTGGCCGAGTGGTACCCCGGTAACAGCGTCGTCAACATCATCGGCATCGACACTTACGACGGCGGCGTCCCGATCGGTGATGAACGCTGGTCGAGGCTCTACAGCCAGCCGGACGGCATCAAGGATGTCCTTCAGTTCGCCGCCGCCAACAATAAGCCGGTCAGCATTCCAGAATGGGGCCTGGCGACGCCTGGGCAGGCGACGCTCGGCGGCGGTGACGACCCCACCTACGTCGATGGCATCGCAGCCGTCGTCAGGAACAACCCGGTCGCCTACCAGTCCTATTTCTATAACCACGACTCCGCAACGCTGCTCGCCAACGACCCGCTGAGCCTGGCCGCTTACCGCCAGAATTTCGGCGGCGCCGGCATCGGTGCGGAGTGACTCGGGCGCTAGCGGCAGAGAAAGATCTGCTCTATCTGATCGTACTTCTGCAGGCGGTGACGGGCCACCAGTGCGTCGGTCAGCTCCCGGCCCATGTCAATCGCCTGCGGAGCGAAGCCGGCGTCGGCTAGTCGCTGCAGGTAGTCGCGTCCGTATCTCCTGACATGGTCCGCTTGGCCGAACAGGCGCAGTCGCTCGGCCGGGTCGGTGATCGTCGGATCCTCGACGGTCGCTTCCGCGTGAACGTCTGGGACGAGCAGGATCGCCCAGCCATTCGGCCGGAGCACGCGACGCAGCTCTCGCATCGCCTTCCGATCATCGGGAACATGCTCGAGCACGTGATTGCACATCACGGCATCGAATGACCCATCCGGGAAGGCGATGTCAGTGACGTCGATCGTGTGCTCCCCGAACTCGCGGTCGAGGTCACCGGCCACGTAGCGCCCGGCGATGCGCTCCAGCCGCGGCCGGAGCGGCAGCTCCGGAGCGACGTGAAGGATGCTCATGCCGCTTTGGAACAGCGCTGGGTTGCGGTCGAAGAAGATCCACAGCAGCCTGTCGCGCTCCATCGAGCCGCAGTGCCAGCAGGTCCGATTGGGACCGTTGAACGGCGCAAACTCCTGGTACTTGGAGCTACAGCAGGGGCACTGCACGCGGCTCCCGCGGTGAAACAGCGCGCCGGTGACCCGATTAGGCGCGGCGCGCACCCATTGACGGGCGCTTAGCGGGAGGAGCTCGGCGGCGCGCATCAGGCCGCGGGCCGCCGGGCCGCGACCGCGAAGAAGTTCCAGCGGCTGCCGCTCTCGTATGCCTCACGGAGGCGATCGCGCGAGTACGGCCCGCGACCGTCCATGTCGAAGATGCGCATGTCGATCCCCTCGACCAGCAGGTCGAACATCTCCTCAGGTCCGGTGCCGTAGTGACTCGCCGTGGCACGCTGATGCTCGAAGATGATCATCGGCTGGTGCTCTCGCAACGTCTCGAGTCCGCCCCGCAGCACGAGATGCTCGGCGCCCTCGACGTCCACCTTCACGAGGTGCGGCACATAGCCGGCCGGCAGCGCGGCGTCGAGCGTTTCGACGCGAGTGGTGATCGACTTGGTGTGCTCCTCTGGATAGCCCACCGAGTGCAGGCTGCTACGGCTGGCAAGCCGTGTGTTGACCACGAACGTCGAGCTCCCGACCTGATCCGATAGCGCCGCCTGCCGCACGTCTACCTGAGGGAACCGTCGCGCCAGTTGATCGCTCAGCTCCGGTACCGGCTCGAACGCGATGTGCCTGCCGCGCGGCGCAAGCTCGGTGAACAGAGCAAGGAGATCGCCGACGTTCGCGCCGACATCGATGCAGTTGGAGTCCTCGGCGAGGACCGCGGCGGCCACGCATCGCACCCGCTCGTTGTCGCGTAGGTTGCGACGGGTCGCCGGGCTCTCGAGCGCCCTGCAGCATGTCTCGTAGGCCAGCAGAAGCTGCTGCTCCCTTCCGACTCGGCGAGCGGTACGCCGGACGAGAGCCCGCACCGGACTCGAGCTGGGCTGAGCGTCGCTCATGGCGCGGTGCCGAGCACCGGGGAGCGTGGGCGCCTCGTGCTCGTTTCCTCCTCGCCCGCCGCTCCTCGCTCGAGGTCGGGCTTCGGCGTACTGCGTGTCGCCGTGCGGAGGGTGTGTGCACCGCACCCAAGTGCAACCCCGATCCCCACGATCCGGAGAACGATGCCGACGGCGGTTGCCGGAAGCAGAGCGCCGGCGACCACGAACGGCACTGCGATGATCCACGCGGAGAGCGCGTCTCGCAGCACTCCTGGTAGCGGGACGAGGCGATAGGCGACGGGCGCGACCACCACGGGCAGAATCGCGTACGCAGCGACCGTCGCGATCGCTGCGCCGACGAGGCCGATCTCCGGCAGCAGGACGATATTGATCGCGATGTTGGCGGCTGCCGCGATCGGCGCGGCAATCGCCATCACGCGGGTCTTCCCCTTCACGAACACCGCCTGGAAATACGTCGTGCAGGTGACGTAAGGAAGCACGCTGAAGGTGACGATCGCGCTCACCGGGACGAGCCCGGCCCGCCCGTATGAGTTCGGCGCGACGACGATCAGCGCGAACGGCGCCCCGAGCGCGATGGCGCCGGCAACGAACGCAACCATCCGGTGGACGGTGCGCGAGGTGGCCGCCAGTATCTCCCAGCGCTGCGACTCGACCGCCCCCAGCAGCAAAGGCATCCACGCCTGATTCAGCGACGCGACGAGCGCGATGCTGATGCTTCCGATCGCGTAGGCCACCTGGTAGCGACCTGCCGCCGCCAGACCGAGTATCGCGATGATCACGAGCCGGTCGGCGGAGACCAGCATGAAGACGGCGAGGCTGTGCGGCACCAGTGGAAGACCGAGCCTGAGACCCTTCCGCAGCTCGCTCAGGCTCGGCAGGCCGTCTCGCCCGACCCGCGTGACAACCAGCCCGACGGCGGCCCCGAGCGCCGTTCCGATCGCGCACCCCGCCATGTAGCCGGTCGGCGTACCAAGCGCGATCGTCAGCGCCAATCCGAGACCCTGCCCGCCGATCGTGGCCACCATCGTGACGCCGAGGAAGGCCCATACGCGCTCGGTCACCCGAAGCAGCGCCTGCGTGCCGAACATCACCGAACCTGCGGCGCCGCCCCAAACCGCGATCCTCAGCAGGCCCGAATAGTGCAGCCCCACCAGCGAGGACCAGAGCGGACCGGTCAGATCGGCAACGAGCGCCACCGCGGCCGCGGTGAAGATCAGTGCCACGATCAGCCGCCTCGCGTCTCGCGGTCCGTCCGGTCCACTGAAGAACGTTCTCGATGCCGCCTCGCACAGACCGGCAGCGCCGATGACCTCGATCACACACAGCACGACGGTGCCGGCCGCGATCCGGCCGAAGTCCGACGGCGACAAAAGCCGGGTCACGACCGGGATCACCAGTACGGCCGCGGACATCTGCAGCGCGAGCGCCAGCGTGTACACGGAGCCCCTGCCAAACAGCCGGCGGAGCGCCTCCGCGGGTGACGCCGCGGCCCGGGGACGCCGACCGGGGTCCGGTGCAGGCGGGGTGTGAGCGGGCAGGAGCGCGGACATCGCCGCCTCCGTGCGACCCGCGATCTCTGGCCACTCGACCGACGCCCCGGTGCCACGCGCCGCGCCACCCATCGCGGCGAGCGTCTGCGCCGGCATTGTGGCCACCTTCGCGAGTGCCGCTTTCAGGCCATCCGTGCCGGGCGGGTACCGGATCAGTCCTCCGGCCGGGAGCTCGTCGAAGATCGGGAGGTCGGGCAAGATGATCGGCCTGCCTGAGCTCAGGCCGAGCCTGATGCTGCCGCTCGTGGTGACCTCTCGGAACGGGAACACGAGCGCGTCGGCGGCCGCGAAGAGGGCGCCGAGCTCAGCCTCCGGCACGTGGCCGAGGCGAAGCTCGACGTTCCCGCCGAGCTTGCCCGCGGTCGTGATCAGGCGCTGGCGCAACTCCCGATCCGAGCAGCTGCCGGCGATCACGACGTTCAGTGAACGGCCGAACACCGCCACGGCGTCGAGCAGATCCTCGACCCCCTTGTATGCCGCCACCCGCCCGAAGAACATCACCGTTCGCCTCGCTCCGGGCTGCGGCAGGGGCAGCGCGCTCAGCTGCTCGGAGACGATCGGCCCGTGGGGAATGACCTCGCTTCGCCGCGGTTTCGCGCCGATCGCGGCCAGCCCCTCGAGCGCGTTGGGTCCATGTGCGATCACCAGGTCGCATGCATTCACCAGCATCCGCCGTGCCTGGAGGTCGTCGTCGAACACCGGCTCGTGCGGCAGCACGTTGTGCGCGGTCCATACGACCCGGAAGCCGAGTGCACGCGCCCAGCGCAACACGAGACCGAACCACAGCCGGCCGATTCGACGCAGGACCTTCGACCGGCTCGATCCCGTCGGGACGAAGCCATATGTCCAGTGGACGTGAAACACGTTGTAGCCACGGATCCGGCACCACAGCAGCTCCAGTGGCAGCAGCGACAGGTTCACCGTGTGCGACAGGGTCGCGGAGCACCCGTACCTCACGCTCGCTCCCAGTTCCCGCAGCGGTCCGTAGAGCAGCTCCTGGTATGGGCCGCGGTTGCGGGGGAAGGCGACGATCTTGAGCCGGCTCATCGGTGGAAGACCGTGCTGTCGCCGTCGGTGTACACCGTGTTGAAGTAAGTGCCGAGGAACTTCGCGGGCCATCGATAGATCGCGGCGCTGTCACCGATCTCGCCTCTCGCTCGTCCCAGCACGACGTTCGTTCGGTCTCCGTACACCCACGCGTGCTGGTCGATCGTTGCGGGGGTCAGATCGGTGAATGCGAGCCTCCCGTTACTCGCGAACAGTCGCAGCTGGCCGTAGCGATCGGAGTACAGGAGCTGGCGGGTGCTCTCCGTCGACGCCCATTTGGCGCCGGCCAGCTCGGCGGGCGTCTGATAGAAGCGCTCGAAGTCCTCACCGCTCTGAGACAGATTGAGCGAGGTGCCGCCGCCCAACAGCATCGCGCTCACCCCGAGCTGGTTCGCGAACAGAAGCGCCACGGTGACGGCCGCCGTGACGCCGGCCGCAGGTCCGTAACGCCCGAGCCGGCGCACGATCCGCTCTGCCAGCCACGCTGCCGGGAGAGCGAGCAGCAGGAGTGACTGGAGCAGCGCACGGTCCTCATTGTATGACTCCGCCAGAGTGCCGCTGAAGCGGACCGCCACGAGCAGAGGCACCGTTCCGAGTGCCAGGATTCCGACCATGCGGGCGGTGTCGTGGCGGTGGCGTCCGAGCACCATGATCAGCCCGCCGATCCCTGCGACGAGCAGCATCAGCTCGCCAAACGCCGTCACCAGCACCGAGAGCGCGTTCGCGACCGGAGCAAGCCGAACCTTGGGCGCAGGGACCGTCGCCGTCTGGGAGCGGAACTGCGGCTCTGCGGCGGCCGCCAGCGGATGGATGTAGGTCTTGTAACGGTAGTCCTGCACCGCGAGCTGGTCGAACCGCGGACCACTGACGGTGTTCACCTGATTCCCGGAGAGATAGTCGAGGATGACGTTGCCGCCGTTGTTCGGCAGCAGATTCAGTCCCGTCTTCGAGAAGGTCGTAGTCAACGACGTCAGGTTGCTCGCCGAGTCGGTGATGGTGCCGTACCACACTGCCCCTCCCGCGACCAGCACCACCGCCGCGCACACGAGCCCGGCCGACATCGCCGGGAGCGGCCGGAAACGGGCTACCACGACCGCGATCACGATCGCGCTGATCCCGAGCGGGATCGCGAGGTAGGTACTCGAGTAATGGCAGACGATCAACCCCAGGCCGGTAGCGAGAACGACGACTATCCGCCGGCGCGGTCGCAGTCGCCGGTCCACCAGCGCGAACACGAGGGCCGAGAAGAAGACCAGGGCGATCTCCTGCCGGGCAAGCTCGGGGATGGTCTGGAAGAAGTAGTCCTGCACCAGCACCAGCGCGGCGGCCCCGGCGGCGAACCAGCGCGACATGATGCGCTCGCCGAGGAGGAAGACCGAGACCGGAAGCAGCGCGCCGAGAACCGGATAGAGCACCTTGAAGGCGATCAGCGGCGAGCAGCCGATCAGTGCCGCGAGTGTGCTTGGCAGCACCGTGATGCTGAGCATCGCGCGGTAGGCATTGTTCGGTGAGAATGCATGCCAGATTCCCGCGGCCTGGACACTCTGTGCGATGTGGATCTCGGTCGAGATGTCAAAGCCGACGACTTCCTGGCTGCGAATCGAGAAGGCCCACTCCGCGGAGAGCGCGCAAGCGAACAGCACCACTCCGACCTGGGCGCGGCTGAGGCGACCGGCGCGCAGGAGGCAGCCGCCGAGCACCAGGACGGTGAGGACCGCGGCGAGCCGGGCCACCACCACGCCGTGGCCGTTCGAGAGCAGCAGCGCACCCAGCCCGGAGAGCGCCGGGAGCAGCAGCGGCGCGAGCAGGCTCGGCTGCTCTAACACGGACCGCCAAGCGAACCTCGCGGCACGCGGCGCCCGGATCCCGATCAGCCAGAGAAGCAGCGACAGACCCAGCGTGAACAGTGCCGTGGTCGCGCCGTGCAGCGGCTTCGAGATCCCCACGAGGGGCCCCACGAGATCGGCGGTCAGTCCACCGGCGAGGATTACCAACAGCGCCGCGACCGGGATGTAGAGCGGATAGCCCTCGACAGTCGCACTGGGAATCCTCGCCGCCCGCAGCGCGATCACGCCGGGGACGGTGAACACGAGCGCCACCAGGATGACGTCGACCGCCCACACCCCGCGCAGCGGCAGCAGCACAGCGATCGCGACCAAGCCCCCGAGCGGGCCCAGAGCGGGCCGCTGACGGGACCCCCGCGGGCGCACAGCCCCGGGGCGCACGCGTTCCGGACGCGCCGGTTCTGGACCGCTCGGCTGTGGGTGGGAAAGCAGGTCCCGCTCGGCCTCCGTGACGATTGCCATGACGCTCATCGTACGAAGCTGACGGCGCTTACCAGAGAGCCGCGGCCACCCGATCGGTGATGGTCCCCCAGTCGTACTCGAGCAGCCAGCTGCTGTCGAGCATGGCGGGCGCGCCCGAGTGGTCGAGCACCGCCAGGATCGCCGCGGCGATCGCTTCCGCGCTTGGCTCGCAGACCAACCCTCCTCCGAGCGAGCGGTCGACCAGGTGACGGGCGAGGTTGTCCGGAGCTGAGGTGGTGATCACCGGAATGCCGCAGGCGAGTGCCTCGAGCACCGCGATCCCGAAGCCTTCGCGCTCGGACGGGAACACGGCGACCCGGGCCGCCTTCAGCACGCCGAACAGGTCCCGGTCGCTATCGACGTCCTGGCGGAAGTCGACGCAGTCGATCACGCCGAGCTCCCGGGCCAGCGTCACGAGCTCCTCGAGCTGAGGCCCGTTGCCGACGACCTGAGCGGTCACCGTTCGCGATTGCTCTCGGAGGATCGCGAGCGCCTCGAGCAGTAGATCGATCCGCTTGTGCGGCAGCAGCCGCCCGACCACCACCACGTCCACCCGCTCGGTGTCCGCCTTCACCTCCCCGATCAGGTCGAGGTTGATCCCATTCGGGGCCACCACCACTTCGACCCTGTTCCGCGTCACATCCCGCAGACGCTTCGCGGTCTCCGGCGACGCCGCGATGATCATGTCGGGCAGGCGCGTCGCAAGGCTCTCGCAGATCCACCCCAGCCGGCCCGCCCTACCCATGTATGAGGTCCAGTAGTCGCGTCCCCAGTACTCGTGCCAGGTGACCACCAGTCGCCGGCGGCGGACCAATGCCACAGCCTTCAGCGTGAACAGCTGCATGTACGGCATGTGGTCGGCTTCGATCACGTCGAACTTCTCGACCATCAGCCTGAGACACGCGATCGCGAACACGATCGCCTGCCGGATCGAGCGCCGGCCGCCGCTGTAGAGCGGAAGGAGAGGTGACAGGGCGTGATATGTCACGGCGCCGTCGCTCCATGTCGATGGTCCCTCCCACCACTTCATCGTGTAAACGTGAACGTCGGCGCGCGCTGAGAGCCGGTTGGCGAGCTCCAGGTAGCGCAGCTCCTTGCCACCGTGGTGGTAGGGACCGATCGCGTCGGTGACCAAGGCGACGATCGGACGGCGCTCAGTCATCGCAGGCGTCCCAATAGCCGATCGACTCCGCCGGCGCAGTCAGCCAGGCCTGCACGCGCACGCGCACGACCTTGCCCTTCCGCGGCGGCGGGCAGTTGACCACCACCGGCGCGGTGAGCGTCTCGCGCTGACCGGCGCCAACCGTCGTTCGTCCGTGATGCACCCATCGAGTCTGTGGGATGCCGATGCTCCAGTCGTAGGTCATCTTCTTGTGCTCTTCGTTGGCGATCACGAAGGAGATGTTGCTGACGTTGACGATCAGCGGGCCGAGCGAGGGAAGCGTCGCCGGGGCTGCGAAATACAGCTCGGTGAAAGACTCCGAGCTAGCCGAGACACCTAGCAGCTTGGTCACCGTGCGCCCGCCGGACACCTGCGCCAAGGCGACGAGGTAGATAACCCCCGCCATAATCGCCATCGTCATGAGGAGCCGGCGTCGCTCCCCGGCCAAGCGTGCCAGTTCGTCCCAGCGGGCCCTCACGGTGCCTGAGCGCGCTGCGAGTCCCGAACCTCCACGGGCGGCTGCGCGCCGACGAAGGCCAGCGCTGTGATCATTTCTCGCGGCTGAAGCGACCCTGCGCGCGCAACCTTCGGCCGCCTGGCGCTCTTCACGCGAGCGAGGATCTGCAAGCACCTGACCCCATCGTGCCAGGTGATCTTCTTCCCCTGCGCCCTCGAACGGCTGTGGTATGACACCGGCACCTCGAATGGGCGAGTTCCGGTCTTGAGGATGCATGCCGTGATCTCGGTGTCGAGCCCGAAGCCCGATTCACGGAGCGGGAAGCTCCTGAACAGCTCCAGTGGCATCAGCTTCAAGCAGGTGTGGAGATCGCTGATGTAGGCGTCGTACAGGACATTCGCGGCCAGCGTCAGTCCGCGGTTCGCAACGGCGTGCCGGTAGGACTGAAAGCGAGTGTTCGTGCCGAACAGCCGAGCACCGTAGACGACGTCGCAGCGACCGGCGAGCACCGGAGCGAGCATCGGGACGATGTCCGCCGGGTCGTACTCGAGATCAGCGTCGAGCGGCACCATGTGCGTGCCCGAGGCGATCGCCGCCGCCTGCCGGAGCGCAGCTCCCTTGCCGAGGTTCGCCGGATGCCGGTACACGAGCAGCCGGGGGTCATCGATGTGGCTGATCAGGTTGGCGACCGGCACCTCGCTGCCATCGTCGACCACGACGAGCTCGATCTCACACGGATACTCCTGCGCGAACACCGCCTCAACGGCGGCGCGAATGGTGTCGCGCTCGTCGTACGCCGGCATCAGAATCGACAGCTTGATCTCGTGCGCACGTCTCGCGCCGGTGCCGTGCGTGGGCAGCGACGCGACCGTGTTAATTCCTGTGATCTGGGATGTCATCTGACTGACACCCAGCCCCACCGCAGCGCGTCAAGGCGCCGGTTGTAGTGACTGTCTGCCCTGCCGGGCCTGACTGAGCAAATGCTCCTACGGACTGTCTCGTTGTCCTGGATCATGAAACCTCGGATTGTCTCGCTTAATTACCTGGGGTGGACGTGTAACAGCACACCCCCCCACAGCGAGTCACGGTCGTTCCCTTACCGTGGCCCTCAAGCGAGGGTCCCTATTCTCCAGTGCCTTGCTAACGACGGACGACTATTCCCTGCTATCGAGCTAGCAGCACCTGCAACCATGAGCTTTCTACACCGATATCTGCCGAGCACGAGCCTCGGGGCTAACTTAGTCCGCGGCCGCAGCTCTCCCAAACCGCGGACCGCCTAGGCCCGTCCCGGACGATCGTGATGATACCCCAAATTTCTGGAACTTTCTACGTCATTGTATTTCCGCCTGACTACGAGGTCTCAGCCAGCACCGAATGGGCTTCCGAACACACGCGAAGTCCCAACGCTGACGTCGTACCTGCCGCCGAATGGGTGCGGATCATCAGCGAGCCCCCCGGCTGTGACCATCCCCCGCCCGTCTCCCATACCGTTCACAGCCGACGTGTCCGCGAGACCAGTGGTAACCCCCCCAACTGGGGGAGCCGTACCTAACCCTAACGGGGGAGGCCCGGCTTGGTTCACACGTCGGTCACACGGCTCATCGCCGACGGCCACCAGTTCCAACGGACTACCCCGCCGTGCCTGGCTTAGCGTCGTCGGCGACCTGACTGCGGGCCTCCTTGACCCGGGCGCTCACCATTTCGGCCAGGTCGTCGACGTTGCCGTCCCTCATCATCGCGGCGTGGTCGCCACCGACGCGGTGCACCCGCAGGGGGCCGGCGTGGCCGCGATCCCAGCCGCCGTTTGCGAGCTCGTCTCCGGGGAGCGTCGAGTCCGATACGAAGAGGTCCATGGCGGCATCGTTGGGCAGGCAGTTGTAGCGCCTGATCAGCCACAGGGCACCGAGTACGTCAAACCGTGGAGTCCGCTCGGTGTCGGGTCGGCGCGCAAATCGGTCCGTCAGCGCGCGCCAGGAAGCCTCATGGATCATGGCGAGCGTCGCGCGCGGATCGCGTCGCCAGAGGCGCCGGGCTCTTTCACGCACTGAGAACGTGCGGCGCACCAGGGCCGGACTGGAAGCGTCAAGCAGGCCGAGCCACGCCACCTGCTCACCGGCCACGCGCAGGCGCCCGGCGATCTCGTAGGCGAGCAGGCCACCTAGTGAGTAGCCCGCAATGTAGTACGGCCCGTGGGGCTGGTTCTCGCGCACTGTTTCGAGCATCGGCCGGGCGAGGTCCTCGATCGTCCGCGAGCGGTCGAACCGGCCGCCGGCCCGCTCAGGAAGCATCCCCACCACACGGTAGTCGGAGCCGAGCGTCCTCGCGAAGTGGCGCAGTGCGGCCATCGCCGAGTCCCACGGTTGAACGAAGAACAGGATCGGCGTGCCCCGCGCGGACAGCCCGGCGTCAGCCCCTCCGCTCCTCCCCCCGCCGCGAGCGCGCTCGACCTTCGCAGCGAGGCCCGCGACGGTCACGGTGGCGCTGTCGAAGAATGAGCTGACCGGTATCTCGACGCCGAACCCTCGCTCCACCTCGAGCAGCAGGCGCAGGGCCAGCAGCGAGTGGCCGCCAAGCTCGAAGAAGTCGTCATCGACGCCGAGCGCGTCGACGCCGAGGATGCGCGCCCAGATCGCCACCATCCGCTCCTCCTCAGCGCTTCTGGGGGTGGCAACGCGAGCCCCACCCACGTCCTGGCCGGGCTTCGGCTCAGGCAGGGCGCCGCGGTCGATCTTGCCGTTGGCCGAGAGTGGAAGCGCATCGAGGGTGACGAAGAACGACGGCACCATGTACGCGGGGAGCACGGCACGGAGCCGGTCGCGCAGATCCGATGCCGCCGGTGGTATGCCGGCCGGCACCACGTAGGCGACCAGGCGCATCTCGGCCGGCCCATCCCCGCGAGCGAGCACCAAGGCGGCCGCGACGTCGTGCGTCGCGGTGAGCGCCGCCTCGATCTCCCCCGGCTCGACCCGGAAGCCACGGATCTTGATCTGATGGTCGAGGCGCCCGAGGTGCTCGATCCGCCCGTCCGGCCGGTAGCGTGCCAGGTCTCCAGTCAGGTACATCCGCTCTCCCTCGTGGAACGGATCGGCGACGAAGCGCTCATCCGTGAGCTCGGGGCGGTGCAGATAGCCGGCTCCGACACCGTCGCCGGCGATCGCGAGCTCGCCCGCTACGCCCACCGGCGCGAGCTGACGGCCGCGGCTGAGGATGTACGCCCGGGTGTTGGCGATCGGCCGGCCGATCGTGATCGGCGCACCGGGCTCGACGCGCTCACCACTCGACCAGACCGTGGTCTCGGTCGGGCCGTACATGTTCCAGACGCTCCCGGCCCGCTCCAGCAGCGACTCGGCGAGCGCCGGCGGCAGCGGCTCACCGGTGCTCACCGCGACCAGCCCGGGCTGCCCCGACCACCCGGAGTCGAGCATCATCTGCCAGGTCGCGGGAGTCGCCTGCATGATCGTGGCCTTCGACCGCTCCACCAGCGACGCCAGTCGCCGACCATCGGAGGCCACTTCGCGAGCAGCGATAACCAGGCGCGCACCGGTCACCAGCGGCAGCCACAGCTCGGTGGCGGCGATGTCGAACGCGTAGGTCGTGATCGCCATCACCGTGTCGTTCGCCGTCATCCCCGGCTTCCGCGCCACCGAGCTGAGGAGGTTCACCACCGAGCGGTGGCTGATACAGACTCCCTTCGGCCTGCCCGTGGAGCCGGAGGTATAGAGGACGTATGCGAGATCCTCGGCGGTAACCGCCGCGAGCGGCGCGGGCTCGGTCAAGTCATCGGGTGGCTGCTGGTCGATGCAGACGACGCTCGGAGGACGGTCCGGCAGCGCGGGTAGCAGGCCGCTGCTGGTCAGAAGCGCGCTCGCCCCCGAGTCCTCGAGCATCAGCGACAGCCGCTGGGGCGGGTGATCGAGATCGAGTGGCAGGTACGGCGCTCCCGACTTCAGGATCGCGAGCATTCCCACCAGCATCTCGAGCGATCGCTCGAGGTAGATCGCTACCAGGCCGCCGTGCGGGTTACGCGCAGCCAGGCGACGGGCGACCGTGTCGGCGCGCTCCTCGAGCTCCCGGTACGTGAGCTGCTGATCGGCGAAGACCGCGGCGACGGCATCGGGAGAGCGCTCGGCCTGTGCCGACACCAGCTCGTGCAGGCAGGCGTCCTGCGGGTACTCGGCCGCGGTCGCGTTCCATTCCACCAGCTGGCGGTGGTGCTGCTCGGCCGTCAGCAGGGGCAGCTCGGAGACGGGCCGGTCCGGTGCTGGGACGACTCCCTCCAGGACCGTGATCCAGTGACCGGCGATCTGCGCCGCCGTCTCGGGGTCGAACAGATCGCGGTCGTAGATGAGACGACCGTCGATCTGACCCTCGGGCCGCTCGTCGAGCTCGAGGAGGAGATCGAACTTGGCGCTGCCCACCGCGTTGCTGACCTCGGCCTCCATCTGATGAAGGCTCCAAGCGGGGTCTGCCGCGACCATCGACGGCTCGAGCACGAGCGCGGCCTGGAACAGGGGGTTGGCGCCGGGCTCGCGATGCGGGTGCAGCTCGCGAACCAGCCGCTCGAACGGGATCAGATTGCTCAGCCCGTCGATCAGATCGTCTCTGACCCGCTCCAGCAGCTCGTTGAACGACGGCTCCGCCCCCATATCGATGCGGGCGACCAGCGGGGTCAGGCAGTAGCCAACCATTCCTTCGAGCTCACGGCGCTCGCGCATGTCGGCGAGCGTGCCGAACACGACCTCCTCCTGCCCGGAATACCGGTACAGCAGCACCGCGAACGCAGCCGCGAGCGCCTGGAACAGCGTGACCCCCGACGCGTGGCTCAGTGAGCGCAGCCGAGCCGAGAGCTCCACGGAGATCCGCAGCGGCATCGTCGCGCCGCGAAAGCGCGGTCGAAGCGGGCGCTGGTGGTCCAACGGCAGCTGAAGCGTCGATGCTCCGCTCAGGCGGCGGCGCCAGTAATCGACGCGCCGGGCGTGATCCTGGCCCTCCCCCAGCTCGCGTAGCTCGTGCGCGTAATCCGAGTATTGGATCGCAGGTGCCGGCAGCGACGGCGCGCGCGATCCCGCGAAGTCGTCGTAGAGCGTGGCCAGCTCGGGGAGGATGATCCGGTACAGGCTGACCCCGTCGGAGATCAGATGATGCATGCACAGGTACAGGCGGTGGTGGTCCTCGGAGAAGCGGATCAGGATCGGCCGGAGCAGTGGTCCGTGCCTCAGGTCATATGGCACCCGGGCCGCCTCGGCGGCCAGCCGCACCGCCTCACGCTCCCTCTCCTCCGCGGTCATCGCACTCAGGTCGATGATCGGGAGCTCGAGCGTGGGCGCCGGGCCGACGATCTGCAGCGGCTCTCCGTCGACGTCGTCGAAGGTGGTACGCCAGATCTCGTGGCGCCGCACGATCTCGTTGAAGGCGGCGCGGAACGCGGTCGCGTCGAACGGGCCTTCCTTGCGAATCGAAACCGCCTCGTTATAGACGGGGTTCTCCGGCGCGAGGCGGCTGAAGTACCACAGCTGCTCCTGAGCTGGAGAGAGCGGTGCGGGGCCCGAACGGCGGCTTCGGGTCGGCGGCGCCGATCCGAGGTCGGCGACCAGCAGGCGCTCCACCTCGGTGGCCATCTCCGCCACCGTCGGGTTGTCGAACAGGCTGCGCAAGCTCATCTCGACCCCGAACCTGCTGCCGATCCGCGCGATCAGCTGCGCGCCCAGCAGCGAGTGCCCGCCAAGCATGAAGAAGCTCTCGTTGACTCCCACCCGGCTGAGCCCGAGCAGCTCCGCCACGATCGACTCGAGTACCTCCTCGAGCTCGCCCTGCGGACCCGCGGATTCCGGTGGCTCGGCGACGCTGGGGGCGGGCAGCCGCGCCCGGTCGAGCTTGCCACTGGCTGTGAACGGCATCTCCTCGAGCTGCACGAACACGTTCGGCACCATGTAGGCCGGGAGCCGGAGCCCGAGATCGGCACGCAGCTCCTCGCTGTCCTGGGGCGACTGGTCCGAGACGAGATAGGCGACCAACCGTGGTTCGCTCGATCCCTGCTTGTCGAGCACGACCACGCTCGAGCGCACCGCCGGGTGGCGGCGCAGGGCGACCGAGATCTCACCGAGCTCGACCCGGTGGCCCCGTATCTGCACCTGCTCGTCGACGCGGCCGATGAAGTCGAGCTCGCCGTCGGATCGCCGGCGAACGTAGTCACCGGTCCGGAAGAGCGTGGCCCCGGGATCGGCCGTGAACGCGTCGGGGATGAACTTCTCGGCGGTCAATGCCGGCTGCCCGAGATATCCGAGTGCCACGCTGGGGCCACCGATCAGCAGTTCGCCGGTTTCGCCTTCGGAAACCGGGTCGAGCTGCTCGTCGACGATGTAGACCTTTACATTGCTGATCGGACTGCCGATCGACGGCGTCCCGGCGGGGCTCTCGGCGGGCGGCACCACGCCCGACGTGGTCACGACGGTCCCC
>Ga0302326_10004884_pt1 | contig 30838 bp, 24 predicted proteins | sample Palsa_T0_3_FD_202264 | JGI IMG/M metagenome (GOLD analysis project Ga0302326, IMG submission 202264) | Peat permafrost microbial communities from Stordalen Mire near Abisko, Sweden - Palsa_T0_3 | ecosystem: Environmental > Terrestrial > Soil > Palsa > Peat permafrost | place: Sweden: Abisko... | reverse complement strand
CGCCGCTTGCCAACAGCAGACGGTAGAAGGCGATGCCCTCATCGCGCAACGGATCGCACTCGTTGACGCTGATGACCGTCGGCGGCAGGCCTTCGACATCCTCTCGCTTGGCGAAGCTGGGCCATGCCAGAGGGTTTCGGGCGTTAAAGGCTTCTATGCCGTAGGCCATGGTGGCGCGGTTGTCCCCAAAATTGAGCACGATGCCCTCATTCTCGATGGAAGACGGGTACTGCTGCTGCGGCCACTCACCGGCGATGTAGGGGCACAAGGAGTAGATGCCCTGGATCAGGCCAAGTTCACCATCCTGCTTCAGCTTCATGCCCACCGCGAGAACCAGGTTGCCACCGCCGCTCTCACCGGCGATGATGATGCGCTTCGGATCGATGCTGAGGCTGGTTGCGTTGGCGTGTACCCACTTGAGGCCCGAGATGCAATCGTTCAGGCCCGCGGGAAATGGAGCGATTTCCGGCACTTCGGAGGGGTGCACGGAGTTACGGAACTCAACCATGGCCACGGCGACGCCATTGGCGGCGATCATGCGACCCCAGGTTTTGTAATTGCCCTCAAAGCAGGAACTCATCTCCATGCGTCCGCCGTGAATGTAGTACACGCACGGAAGAGTCTCATCATTGTCCGGCCGGATGTACCGGATCTTGATGGTGTTTCCGTCGGGCGAGGAAGTGAGGGTCTCGACGCGCACGCTCAAGCCGGCTGACGGGGCGACTGCTTCGCTGTCCATTGAGTCGAAAAAGGCTGTTTGATGTTCCAGTGCGGCCAGCGCCGCTGGAGAGTTTTCCTGCGCGAGCAATTCTTCGCGGCTCGAAACGTTCGGCTTTTCTACTGGCGTCGGCATGCCGGCGAACACCTTTTTGATCCGGGGATCAAGACGGGGATCAGTCTCGATCTTCGACTTTGGACAGGTCGGGATTGGTTGTGACATTTGGGTTGTTCCTTTCTGTATTGATTTCTCGGCCCTACAGCGCTGGATCGAGCAACGCTCCGTAGGTGATGGACCGCGATATGCCGCGCACATCCGGTACCGGATAGGGACGCCCAGTCATCGCATTCCCCGCCTCTTGCTGTTGGAGCATACCGACGACGACGATGTCGTAGGTGGGGTCAACCCAGAACCACGTGCCGTGTACGCCGCCCCAGAAAAAGGTGCCCGTGCCGATGGCGCCTCCATTGAAACCGGCGTGCGATGGCTCGAGCACAATGCCGACGTTCATGCCATAGCCAACACACTCGAACGGCTGAGTGAAATGCACCGGCACGCCCGGCGGCAGCAGGTTGGTCGTCATCAGCTTGACGGAGGTGGGCGACAGTATCCGGACGCCGTCGAGGGTGCCTCCATTCGCCAGCATCTGCGCAAAGCGAATGTAGTCCTGCGTCGTCGAATAAAGCCCGGCGATCGACAGCAGATATTTTGGCTTCACGCCGGGGGGAGTTCCGGCGACGGCTGGAAATGGCGACTGGTCCGGCGCAAGGACCAGCTTCAGATCTTTGTCCAGCATATAACGCGGTGGGATGCGGTCACGTTGATCGGGCGCAACGTCGAAGCCGGTATCCTTCATGCCCAGTGGCGAGAAGATTCGCCGTTCGAGGAGGGTGTCAAGCTGCTCACCGGCGATGCGCCGGAGAATCGCGCCCTGCACCTCCTGTTGAAGACCGTAGCGGAATTCCGTACCGGGCTGCGCTTCCAGAGGGAGCTTGGCCAGTTTGGGAATGATGTCGTCGTTCGTGCCACTCCAAAGATCGGCCTTGGCGTACATCTCATCCACTTTAGGATTGCTGGTGCCGAACGCAGGACCGAAGGCGAAGCCCGCGGAGGAGGCCATCAGGTGCCGCATGGTCATCGGACGATCGAGCGGCACGAGCTGGCCATCCTTCAAAACCTTGAGATCCGCGAACTCGGGAATGAACGTGGTGACGGGATCGTCGAGCTGCCACTTGCCTTCTTCATAAAGAAGCAGCATGGCGACGGCGATGGTCGGTTTGGTCATGGAGGCGATGCGGTAGATGGCGTCCTCCCGCAGCGGCTCACTGCCTCCAAGCGCCTGATAGCCGTAGCACCCGGACTTCACGAGCTTGCCATGGCGCGCGATCATTACGCTGATTCCGGCGTAATGGCCGGCATCGATTTCCGCCTGCATTGCGCCGTCGAGGCGGTTCAGGCGCTCAGGGGAGAAGCCGACGGAATCAGGAGGAGCTGTTGGTAACGGGGTTTTTATCGCGCTTGACATAAGAAGGTGCGTCCTTTCTGGAATTGCCTCGTCTCCGATATTGCGCCAAAAAGTGAAGAAAGGCGATACGCGCAGAATGCTCAAGTTATGCTCTTCCATCTGCGCGGGCAAATAAGTGATTCAGATAGGCTTGCGAAAGAATCTGCGCAACGCGCAGTGGACCGCGGTGTCCAAAATTGTAGATACTGGTGATTTAATCTATGCCGAAGCCCGGTTCAGCAAAGGAACCTTCTGCATACCGCTTCGGCGTGTTCCAATTTCATGCCGCGACGCTGGCATTAGCGAAAAGCGGCATTAGCATTCGTTTGCAGCCGCAGCCGGCGAGGCTGCTCAACATCCTCCTGGCAAACGCAGGCAACTTGATCACCCGCGACTTGATCCGGGAATTGCTCTGGAAAGACGGAACCAACGTCGATTTCGAAACGGGCGTCAACCGGTGCATCCGCCAATTGCGAACAGCGCTGAGCGACGATGCGGTCACTCCCCGGTATATAAAGACTGTTCCGCGGATTGGATATTCTTTTATCGCACCGGTTGCGGGTGGCGTGGTCGCCCCAGTAGCCCTGGCCGAATCCGGGAACGGAACGCCTCCCCAGTCGATTGCGGTTTTGCCTTTTGTCAATCTAAGCGGCGATCTACAGGATGAGTATTTCGGTGATGGGCTCGCCGAAGAGATTACCAACGTGCTGGCGCAGATGGTGGGATTAAAAGTTTTGGCGCGGACCTCGGCATTTGCATTCAAAGGGAAGAACGAAGACATACGCAGCATCGCCGCCGCACTCGATGTGGACAACGTGTTGGAGGGAAGCGTCCGTCGTAACGGAGGACAGATCCGCGTGACCGTGCAATTGATCGAAGCAGCCACGGGAACCCACCTTTCCTCTAAACGCTACGACGGGCAGATGACGGACATCTTCGCGCTTCAGGATGAGATCGCGGCCGATGTCGCGCGGCAATTTCACTTGCGACCGGGAACTTCCAGACGCTTTACCTATAACGTGGCAGCCTGCGAAGCGTATCTGGAGGGTCGTTTTCATTGGAATAAGTATGCTCCCGCTGCTTTTACAAAGGCTTTGGCCTGTTTTGACCGTGCCATTACGATGGATGCGGCCTGCGCGCCCGCCTGGGCAGGCATTGCACAATGTTCCCTCGGCTTGGTTACGGAAGCGGGCTTCTCAGCGCTCGACAATCTTCCCAAAGCCGCCGAGGCGGCTCGACGTTCGTTGGAACTCGATGATACCAGCGGCGAGGCTCATGCTTGTCTGGGCCAAGTTGCGGCGATGCTTTATCACGACTGGGCATCAGCTGCGCGGCATTTCGATCGGGCACTCGCTCGGGACCCGTCCCCGTACGTGCGAATCGTGTATTCAGGATGGCATCTCTGTCCTTTGGGACGGGCCAAGGAAGCGGTGCTTGAAACCGGGCGGATCGTCGCTGACGACCCTCTGAATCTGCTCGGGCGCTGGACTTATGGCGCGAGTCTTTTCTTTGCGCGCGATTTTGAACGGGCCGCTGAAGAATGGTCACGGCTGCTCGACATTGACCCTTCTTTCCCAAAGGTGCTGCAGGCGCTTTCTGTTGCGCGAGGATTTCAGGGGAGGTTCGAAGAGAGTATCGCTCTGGCTCGGAAGCTGGTCGAAATCCTCGGTCATACTGTACACAGCCTCTGGGCTCTGGCGCAGGCCTATGCTGTGGCCGGAGAGACGGAAACGGCGAGGCGCGTGTTGCGAGATCTGGAGGAGTTGCAGGGCAGCAACAAAGGCGCCGCGACACAGATGGCGATACTTTATGGCCTGCTGGGTGAAACTGACCGGGCATTTGCTTGCCTGGAAGAAGCGTACCGTTATCGCCAACCCCTGCTTCTGCTCGCCAACGTGCAACCCCGCATGGATTGCCTTCGATCGGACCCGCGGCTCCGAGAAATGCTGGCAAAGTTGAATTTGCCGCTACGAGATGCATAGCTCCCCCGAGCATTGATTTTACATGTCTCGAATCCATGCCCACTGCTTACATGTTGAATTTTCAATCAGTTCTGCGGAGCCGAGCAGCGGCTAGGTACAAAATTTGTACAAAAACGGGTCCACGCGTCTCTAAGCTATTGAAACAAAAGGTTGGCTCCCCGGCATGGATTCGAACCACGATTCACGGCTCCAAAGGCCGCTGTCCTACCATTAGACGACCGGGGATCTTTCGGAGGGATCGAACAGCATTAGTGTACCATTCGCGAACGGCTCAAAGAATCGAACCGCTACAATAGTAACAGTGCTATTGCGTGCGCACTTCTTCCCGGGGCTCTTCTTGCTCCTCCTTGGCCTCGGTCTTCAATTCCATATTGTCGGCTGGCTCCTACGCCGCTATCCGCGGCGCGGCTGGATTATCTCAAGCGCCTGGGCATCCACCGTTTTGCTCGCCCTCGGCTACACCCTGGATTTCGAGTGGGCGCAGCGGATCACACCGGTGAAGTGGTGGACCTGGATCGAGTGCGCCGCTTTGGTCGAAACCATTTGGCTGATCGGTCTTTCTTTGGCCTTGCTGATCTGGAGCCGGACGCGGCAATTCGATCCCGCGCGGCGAAGAATTCTGCGAGCGGCGGGGGCGGCTGTCTGCGTCGTGCCCGTGATTGGCGCCGGCATCGGATTTGTGCGGCGTAACCGCTTCCGCGTTTCCGAACTCCCAGTTCCCATCCCCAACCTTCCCAAGGATCTCGACGGCCTGCGCATCGTGCAGATCACCGATATCCACCTCAGCGAATTCCTGAGCGAGCGCGAATTTGCCTCGGCCATCGACATGGCCAATGAAGCCCGCGCCCACCTGGCATTGGTCACTGGCGATCTCATCACGCGCCGCGGCGATCCGCTGGATGCCTGCCTGCGGCAACTAGCCCGCCTGCGCGCGGATGCGGGCGTACTCGGATGCCTTGGGAATCACGAGGTCTACGCGGAAGTGGAGGATTACGTCACCACACAGGGGCGCCGCATGGGAATCGAGTTCCTGCGGCATCAATCCAAGCTGCTTCGATTCGGGAGCGCCGCGATTAATTTCGCGGGAGTCGATTATCAGAAGATGAACTCGCGCTACTTGGCGGGCGCCGAGCGGCTGATCGTCCCGGGCGCGGTCAACGTTCTGCTTTCCCACAACCCGGACGTGTTTCCGGTGGCCGCGGCGCAGGGCTATCATCTCACCATTGCCGGTCACACCCATGGCGGCCAGGTGGATTTCGAAATCTTGCACCAGCACGTCAATGTGGCTCGCTACTTCACGCCGTATGTGCGCGGTCTCTATCGCCACGATAACTCGTCTGTCTATGTGTCTACCGGCCTAGGCACCATCGGCGTACCGGTTCGCATTGGCGCGCCGCCGGAGATTTCGGTTCTTCGCTTGTGCGCTATCTAATCCTCAGCGACATCCACGCCAATTGGGAAGCGCTGCGCGCGGTGCTGTCCAGCGCCGGATCGCTGTACGATCGCATCGTCTGCTGCGGCGATCTGGTCGGCTACGGCGCCGATCCGGATGCCGTGGTGGAATGGGTGCGCGCGAATGTCGGCAGCGTGGTCCGCGGAAATCATGACAAAGCCTGTGCGGGCCTGGAAGATTTGGAGTGGTTCAACCCCGTGGCGCGCCTCTCGGCATTGTGGACCCAAGGGGCCACGCAACCGGAAAACATCCAGTTCCTGCGCGATCTCGTGCAAGGTCCGGAACGCGTCAACGGGTTTCAAATCCTCCATGGATCCCCGCTCGACGAGGATGAATACGTGGTCTCCGAGCAAGACGTGGCTCAAGTGGCGCCGTATTTAGAGTGCAATGTTTCCTTCTTCGGCCACACTCATTTGCAGGGAGCGTTTCTGTGCCATCGCAACGGCGTGAAACGCTTGATCGTCGCTACGGCCTCCGGGCCGGAAGTCCTGGGACTGGAAAACGACGTGAATTACTTGATCAACCCCGGCTCGGTGGGACAACCCCGTGACGGCGATCGCCGCGCTGCTTACGCGATCTACGATACGGCGGCACGGCAGGTATCGCTTTGCCGCGCTGAATACGATGTCGCTTCCGCGCAAAAAAAGATCCTCGACGCGGGCTTGCCGGAGCTGCTGGCCATGCGGTTGAGCGCTGGAATCTAAGGCATACCTTACGAAAGAACGGTCCTCTTACGGGCTGCTGGCCGTGCTGTTTGTTCTCTCGCGGCTGGGCTATTACGTGGCGGGCGTGCGCTTCGACGCGCGGCCCATCTGGCATTACTACCAATTCGTCGATCCCGAGCTCTTGAAGCATCGGCTCATCGAGAGCATGTACTACCTGCATGTTCAGCCGCCGGGCTGGAATATTTACACCGGCATCGCGCTCAAGCTGTTTCCCCGGTCGTATCCCATCGCTTTTCATATGTCCCACTTACTCATGGGATTGGCGATTTGCTGGCTGATCTATTACTTAATGCGAGTATTAGGAGTAAGTCGCTGGCTCGCATTCGCCCTGGCAGCATGGTTCACCATTAGTCCAGGAGTCATATTGTTTGAAAATTACCTGCTGTACGAGTATGTAGTGGGCTTCCTATTAGCGGCTGCGGCTGTGTCGTTGTGGCGCTACTCGGCGTTGAACTCCCTTCCTTGGCTCGTCTTGTTCTTTGTTTTGGTGCTGGCTCTGGTGCTCTTTAGAAACATGTTCCATCTTGTTTATGTTGTCGCGATCGTGGCCCTGCTGGTCTATCTTTTCGAAGGCCGCCGACGGCGCATATTGTTGGCTGGCGCTCTGCCATTGCTTGTTGTTCTGGGACTGTACACGAAGAACTTGATCCTGTTTGGATCCTTTTCGGGCAGCACCTGGCTGGGCATGAACATGGACACGATTACCGCGCATCAACTGACCAACAGAGAAGCGCGCGGGTTTGTGAACCGGGGCATTATTTCGCCGGTTTCATTACTCGACCTCGGTTCGCCCATGCGGCTTTACCGTCCGTATATCCAGATGCCCAGGCGCACCGGCATCCCGGTTCTGGATGAATGTGTCACGTCGAATGGCGCCACCAATTTCAACTGCCTCGCCTTCCTTCAGGTCGAGCACGCTTACACGCTCGATGGCTTAGCCCTCCTGCGAAATTATCCGATCGTCTATCTTCGCTCGTTTCAGGCCGCTTGGTTCACCTACTTCCTCCCGGCGGGCGATTTTCCGTTTTTTGATTTGAACCGGCCGCGCATCCGCGCCATCGATCGATTCTGGAACGTCGCCTTCTTTGGCCAGTTCGAAGATGCGAGCGACCGTAAGGAGCTGCGCCGGCTGGCGGACCAGGGCGCCCGGGCTTCGCTTGTATTACACACCGGCATTTTCCTGTTGATTGGCTTGCCTGCGCTGTGGATCTGGGGGGTCACTTACCTGGCGCGCGGCGTCCGCCGCAAGACTCTCGATCGCCCGTCCGCGATTCTCATCGGATTCCTGCTCTTCAACATCGCCTATCTGACAGCCGTCGCAAATTTGCTCTCCAGCTTCGAGAACAACCGCTATCGCTTTCCGTTTGATGGATTCTATGTGGTGCTGCTCGGCGTCGCGCTGCAGCAGCTGCTCATCCGCTATGGAACAGCCCGCTATGGGACGGCGACCGCCACGAGCGGGGTCGTCGCTACCACGGACCCGCTGTCATCCAAACGATCGACCACATAATAAAGCATCCGGTTCGGCAAACTCGGAATCGTCACTGTGCATATCGCCCCGCTGGCGCAGCTCTGCCGCGTTACGGTTTCATTGGTGAAACTATAAGGATCGCTAGCGGCGGAACTGGGGATTTCGGTGGAACAGTCTTGCGCATATGCCGTGCAGCGCAGCAAGTCCCCTCCGTTCTCCAGGTATCCGAAGCGCGCCCGGATGTTACTCGCGAAAGACACGCCCTGATAAGTCAGCGTTACTGGCACGAACGACGTGCGATTCACGCTGTCCACCGGAAATGCCGGCGGAATCTTGTACGCCAGCCACTCGACGCGCACACCATCCAGCCAGTAACCCGGACAGAACATGAATTGAGCATCCGCGGTCGGCCGGCAGTTACTGTATTCGTACGCCGCTCCGGGATGCCCGTGTACATATCCAAACTTTCGCGTAGTCAGCCCGCTGAAGTTGCCGCGGTCGATCCGGAATTGAATGCTTTGGCCGCTCCAGGGCGCGGGCTGGTATAAACATGGGATCGCTTGCGTGAACTGCGAGCTGGCGCATTGGGACGAAAGGTCCACCATTGGCAGGCTCATATACAGATTGCCCGGCGAAGAGCCTTGCACGCACTCATTCATATTGAACGCGCGGCAGTTACTCCAGTTCGGCAAGTCGCCGGTATTTCCGGTGGCCGGACTGCTCACGTCGCGCGTGAGATAACGCCCCGCGAATCCCGACAGACCGAGGCGCTTATAATCGCTCGGGCCTGCGGCGCAACAATCCCCCGCCACTTGAAACGTTCGGCTGGTCCCGCCCACCAGCGTCAGCGACATCGTTCCGAACGCCGCGCCCCCGTTCGATTCGATTCCCCCGCCACCCGATGGATTGAAGTGCCGGTAGTCCACGAAAAAGGGCGGCGTCGCCGTATTCGGCGCGTAGGTGCCGCTGTTGTAGGACTGCGCTAGCGAGTTGCTCGCGCCGTTGTCGCTTCCAGCAAAGGCCGGCCAGGAAGAGGCCGACGGCCGCATGGGAGTCCACAATAGCCCCGGAACCGTAGTATTGACCGAGCCGATATAGCGTCCGCCGAACCAGGCCTGCTGATAGGAGTAGGAACTCGCGCCTATTGCGGGCGCCGCGGAACCATGCGATGAAAATCGCAGCGGATTGTCCTTGGTCCAGGTATTGGCGGCGTTCGACGCGTCCAATGCCGCGGCATTCGTCGCGTAAGTCGGCCCCATAAATAACCACCACGGACTGGCGTGCGCGCTGTTATTCATATCATCGATGGATCCGAACAATGGAAACAAGTAATTGGATCCCGCCCAGCGCAGTAACCATAGATTAATGTCGGTTGCGCTGTTGTAAGTGACCGAAAGCAGAACCAGGTTTTCGTTCTGATTCCCTGCGTTCGTCAACAACCAGTCGCCAGGCTGCAAGTCCTGCAGCTTGGACCAATCGGCGCTGGCAATTCCGAATCCCGGCGTCGTACACGGAAACTCCTGCTTCTCCATGTTTCCGTCGGGAAATGTGTAAGTCGAGTTCGGATTCTGCTGGCAGGGCGGCGAGGCGACTTTCACCTGGATGCAATTCGCCGTTCCCGAAAATGCTCCGTATGGCGTCAGTAAATTCGTAGGACAGGTGTATGCTTCGCTCGCGCTGATGCTCGTGCTTTGCTGCGGCCCACCCGAACACCCGCCGCAATCCCAAACCGCGCTCGATCCCGAACCCGCTCGATTCACTTGGCTGACGTTCATCTTGAAGGAATCGGGAAACACCAGATTCGTCGCGCCTGTATCGGCCTGCGGATCGATCACGGCGAAGCGCCAAGTTCCCATGGTGAGAACTGGCGCATCGTGGAGGCCGCACCACCGGCAAGCGCCTTCATTCCAGCTATTTCGGATGCTTTGCAGCACGCCAGCCGCCGTGCTGAACGACGCCATGATACCGATGTGGTTCTGCACGTTCCCCATGCTCGCCGAAAAGTAACCGCCATCGAAACCCGCCACCACTAGGCTGTTCATCCATCCGAGATCGAAACCCGTATGCGCCGGCCCAACCGTTTGTCCGAGATAATTCAAACCCGTCTGATAGGCGCTGACCATTTGGGATTGAATGTCGTGAGCGCTGGCCGTCGGCGTCAGGTTCGTCCATTCAAAACAATCGTCGGCGATTGTGGTGTTCGGACTGTAGTCGCCGTAGCCGGGATACGGATGAAATGCGGCATATCCCGCGCATCCGGCGAAAGTCTGGTTGTAAGTCAGTTTCCAGACGCGCTTGTTCACGTCGATCGTATAAGCCGAGGTCCCATCGACGTTGTCGAAGAAATAGCCGCTGATGCCGGTCGGACCATATGGCAGACTATCGCCACTGGTATTGAGGCGTGGACTTCCGGCCGTCTTCGATCCCATCGCCAGCAGCCTTGTTTCCGCCCGAACCGATCCGTCACTGTTGAACGGTATCCACACTAAGAGCGCTTCTCCTCCCGCGCTATCCACAACGTTGGTCAGGTAGCCCGTCAAAGCCGGATTCAGACTTGTGGATCCATCGGCCGTCCTCGTCACCGACACCGGAGCCTGGCTCATCATGTCCGTGTCGCCGTTGCAACAGGCGCTCGGCATGGTTGCGTAGGCATAATTCAAGCCCAAGCTTACGCTGGCGTTCGATCCGCTGTTTGACTTAGTAACTACGACGCCGAAGTTAGCGCCGACATACGCCACTCCGGTCAGCGTGCCCGCATTTTCCTGCAAGGTCAAGGCCGACGAGCTGCTGATGCTCGCGACGTGATAGTAATTCCCGTTGATCAGGATCGGCGTACCGCTGACCCAGTCCGTATCGAAATAGTTTTGCGTGCCGCTCGGACTCTGCAACGTCACCGCCTGCTCCGCCACGTTCACCGTCCCCGACGGCGGAACGACCAGATGGTGCTGCGGCGTGTATCCCCACGATAAGAACGGCGGATTCACCGCCAACTGCGGATACGTCCCGAGCATGGCCGGCGCGCCGGTTGGACACCCCGATGTCGTCACAGGAGTTCCCACCATGGTTTGTCCGCCATCCATGGAAAGCTGCAGCGTGAGCGTGATTCCACTCGCGGCCGCGTTCCCGCAATACACGTCGAATGAGAGATCATCCACGGTACATTTCGGATACCAGCCCGCGAACGTGGTCCCAGCGGGGCAAGCGAAATTTGCAAGTGGGATGAACGCCTCGTCCGCCGGGCCGCCGGAGCCAACCGAATAGCTCACGCCGTTCGATGCGATATTCGCAAGGGCGGCCCACTTTCCTGTGCCGCTGGCATCCAAGGGAACACCGAGGATGGCTGCATTTCCCGCTGCCAGACTGAGCGTCGATGAGTTCATCATCCCTGGTGAGGTTACGCGCCAGAATTCCACGCCGGTTACCGGATCAACATACGATGTCTGCTGATTTGTCCAATCGATCAGCGGATAATTCATGTTCCCGAACTTGGCCGCGCTAAACGGCACCGGATCGGGCGCCGTGTTGCCCCATGCAATGGATCGAGTTACAAACGTTGACGTAACTTCCGCGTCCGATCCACAGGTAACTCCCGCCCAGTAAGTGGCGGAGGCAGCCAGCGCATCGCTGCCGGTTCGCGTCCCCAGGACAAATACGTGCAGGTCGTCCGTGACAATGGACCCCGCGCGCGCATCCGTATTCGAGTTATCGATCAAATCCGCTACGTTCGAGCTGAACGCCGCGCCCCGCGATGCTCGATACGTGCAGTATCCCGCTTGATCCGTTTCGACCGTGATCTTGGCCTGCATCTGGGTCGGATCGATCGACAAGATGGATGTGTTCGCCAGGCAGGGAACAGCATACACAACAACCGGCAATGTCCACCAAGCTAAAGTTCCCATGGCTCAAAAGGTGGCCAACGCGGCGCGGCCCCAGACATTGGCGCTCGTGCATAAGTAGAAGAACGATCCATCCGTCGCCCAGGAACCAGCCGTGCAAGCCGAGCTCGACGTCGCGGGAGCCGCCACGCGCAGCCCGATCACTGTGGTGTCGACGCTCAACTGCGTCTTGCCGGATATCTCCGTGGCCGTGATGCCCGTTCCCGCCGTTACGCTTTTGGAACTGAGGAACGCCCGCTGATCGGCGCCGCCGCTGGTATCCCACGTTCCATTCGTGGCCGACCAGGTGAATACCGGAATCGCGTCCGCCGGAAATGCGGTAATACCGCTCAGTGCCGTGCAACCGCTGCTGCAACTCGCCGTCACGTTGGACCCCACCGTCAACACGCCGGAGCTCGAAATATACACCAGAGCCAATCCGCTGCCGGCTGAAACGGTCGCCGTGGCGCCGCTCCCAAACGAATACACCAGCGCGCCGAACCGGACCAGGCAAGGCGTCGCAGTCGAGCAGTTCGCTCCGATGGCCAGCGTGGTCGGGCTGGTCAACGTCACGGCGAAGTCACCCAACTGGCTCGCCATCGATGCGGCCAGCGGGCCTTGCTCCAAGGTCCACGAGTTGGTTGCAGTGCAGCCATACACGTTCATCCCCGCCGGAGCGTCCAGCCTGTAATACATCGCGCCCAGCCCGCAGGTCGAAGGCAGCCCAGTGCCCGACTGGAACGGCTTGGTCGAGCTCGCTCCGGAAAAATCCACGTTGCGGCTCTGCAGTCGCAGATCGATTTGCGTGAGCTGGCCGTACAGCCCGCCAGCGCCCCCGAACGTCGCCAGCAGAAGCAGAATTCTACAATTACGCATACGTTTCAGCGTTCTCCTTTAGCGCCTACAGTTTCCCACGCGATTCCTCCTTGCCCCCTGTGGCGTTCGCCTCCCAATCCAGCCCAAGCTTGTCCTTTTATTCCGTTTCCACGGCTCGCAATAATTCTTACGAGAAATGTGATCGCCAAAATCGCACTTACTCCTTAGACTGTGGAATCAACTCGCTGCGCACCCGCTCGCCTGGATATCGCTTTCGTGCCCGCGCGAGCTTCGTCCACGCCCATCGCTACAGCCGGGTTCGTTTTGTTTTGCGTCTACCTGCTTTCCGGCTTCGCCAACGATTGGTCGCTGCATTTGTTTGGCTTCAAGGCTTACTTTTCGGCGGTCACGCTCCTCCTGCTTCCCCTAGCCTGGCTATTTTCCGGCAACGCGCTACGGGGCGTCCACACTCGCACCGGACGCTGCTGGATCGCGTTCCTGTTGTGGATGCTGCTCGCCACTCCGTTTAGCATTTGGAGGGGCGGTAGCGCGGCGCTGATCGCAAACTATGTTCCGCGAGCCTATTTCTGTTTCTTCTACACTTGCTCTTTCGTTACTTCGCTCCGCCGCTGCCGTCAATTGATGTACGTCCAGATCGCCGTCGCGGCGGCCCTCTTGCTGAGCTGCGCGCTTTTCGGCGATGCCAGCGAGACCCGTCTCCGGATCCCCAGCAGTCTCTTCTACGCCAACTCCAACGATCTCGCGCTCGCTCTGCTACTGGGAATCAGTTGGTTTCTTTTTCTTCTCGCCCGTCCCGGCGCCGGCGCCCGTCTGGCGGGCTTGGCGGGCGTTCTTCTGGCCGCTTTCTACGCCTTTCAAACCGGCTCCCGTGGCTCAGTGATCGCCGCCTCCAGCATGTTTGGCCTGATCTTTTGGCTCAGCCGCCGTAAGTGGAAGGTGGTTGCCCTTGCTCTCGCCGTCCTGGTAGCGCTATTCGGCGCCGAGATCGCGGGAGCCCCCTCCAGCACTCTTCACCGCTTGTCGCTGTTACTAGGCGATCCAGCATCGCCGCGCTCTAAAACCACCGCCGATCTCGCCAGCCTCGCTTCCCAGCAGCAGCGGCACGAGCTTTTCATTATCAGCCTGCGGTACACCCTGATGCACCCGCTCTTTGGCGTCGGTCCCGATCAGTTCCCGGCTGCCGTGCAGCAGGCTGCAGCCCGTTCCGGCCAGCACACCCAATGGCTCGGAACGCACAACAGCTACACCCAAATCTCGAGCGAATGCGGAATCCCAGCGCTGATCTTCTATACCGCCGTGATCGTCTTTTGTCTGCGCTCCAACTTCCGCCTCTATCTGTGGACCCGGAATCGCCCAGAGCACCGCGATTCGGCTGCGCTCAGCCGGTGCCTCCTGGCCGGCACGTGCGTCTATGCGGTCAGCGCATTCTTCTTTCACATGGCTTACAGCGCGGATCTTCCGATGTTGGCCGGCTTCAGCGTGGCGGTCCAACTCGTATCCGGAGTTGGCCATAACCGCCGCTCCGTCGCCGCCCTTTCGCTATAATGGCCGTAGCCTCCCAAGCAGGAGCCTCTACCTATGTTTGATCTCTTTCGCAGCCGCGCTAAGGCCGTGCGCATCATGTTGGGCGCGATGCTCGGCGTTATCGCGCTTTCCATGCTCGTCTATCTTATCCCCGGCACCGGCATGACCACGGCCGCGGACTCGGGTGACCAGGTGATCGCCGAAATTGGCGGGTCCAGCGTCACCATCGCTCAGGTTCAGCAGCAGCTCAAGAACGCCTTGGCCAACCGCCAGCTTCCACCCGACCTCGCGGCCTCCTATCTTCCGCAACTGGTGGATCAGGCCATCACCGAGCGGGCCCTCTCTTACGAGGCCCAGCAGCTTGGTTTCCGGATTTCCGACCGCGATTTGGCCGAGAGCCTGCGCATGTTTCCAGCCGCCAGCCAAGGGCCTGACGTGTACCGCCAAACCGTGGAGCAGCAGTATGGCACCACCGTTCCCGATTTTGAGGACAACGTCCGGGTGAAGAGCTATGAGGATTCCCTGGTGAATCTGGCCGCCGAAGGCATTGTCATCACCCCCGCCGAAGCCGAAGCCGAATTTCGCAAGCGCAACGAAAAGATCAAGCTCGACTACATCGCATTCGATCCAACCAAGGTGTCCGCGACTTCTCTCAAGCCGACTCCCGAAGAATTGAGCGCTTTTTTCGCGCGCAACCACGACTTCTACAAATTACCTGAGACGCGCAGCATCCAAATGATCGTTGCCGATCAAGCGAAAGTCGCCCAAACCATTTCGATCCCTGACGCGCAGGTGCAAACCTACTACAATGCGCACAGGGACCAGTACCAGACACCCGAGCGCGTCCATGCGCGCCACATCCTGCTCAGCACCACCAACAAGCCCAAGGATGAAGTACCGAAGATTCAAGCTCAGGCCGAGGACTTGTTGAAGCAAATCAAGGGCGGAGCCGATTTCGCCGACCTAGCCAAAAAGTTTTCGCAGGATCCTGGCTCGGCCCAAAAGGGAGGCGATCTGGGTTGGGTTTCCCGCGGTCAGATGGTGAAGAACTTCGAGGACAGTGTCTTCTCTCTCAAGGAGAATCAGCTGAGCGGCGTCATCACCACCGAATACGGGTTCCACATCATTCAGGTGCTGGAAAAACAGCCGCCTCGCCTGCAGCCGCTGGATGAGGTGAAGAACCAGATCGTGGCGGCTTTGAAGAATCAGACCGTGTTCGATCGCATGCAGGAGCTCGCGGATCAGGCCCATGCCGAGCTGGTCAAGGCGCCGCACAATGCACAGCAGATCGCCGCCACCCTCAATCTTTCCTTTGTCAATGAGCCCGCGTATGTTCGGGGCCAGCCCCTGGCGCTGGTGGCTAGCGATCCGCAGATTGGGGCAACCCTGGCGACCCTGAAGCCGGGCGAGGTGAGCCCGGTGATGCAGGCCGGCAACAAGCTGGCCGTGGCAGTCCTGGTCGGAATTAATCCGCCCCATCCTCCGCAACTTTCAGAAGTCGAAGCGAGAGTGCGCGCGGAGTGGATGCGAGTTCGTGTCACCAATATGGTGAAGGAACAGTCCGCCCGGGCCGCCGAGCTGCTCAAGCAAAACGGCGGCGATATCAAGGCCGCGGCTAAGGCCGTGGGCGCTGAAGTCAAGAATACCGATTTCTTCAGCCGCACCGGAACCGCCCAAGGCATCGGCGCCGCGAACGACCTCGGGGATGTGTTTGATAAGCCGGTGGGCGCCATCATCGGGCCGCTGCAGGTACCCAACCAGACGATTGTCGCCAAGATCGTCGACCGCCAGGCCGCCGACATGTCCAAGTTCCCCCAGGAACGCGACGTTATCGTGCTTCAGCTCAAAGGCAAGAAAGCCAACGATCGCCTGAGCCTGCTGCAGGACAGCGTCCTTACCGACCTGATCCGCCGTGGCAAAGTGAAGAAGCATCAGGCGGTCATCGACCGGCTGATCGCGCAATATCGCAGCTAGCCGGAATCCTGCATGCTGCATGCCCTGCTGGACTTTTTGCGGACGCTCACCACGCCCGAGCGGCTGATTCATCTGCTCTCTACCGCGCTGTCCGGCTGGCTGGGTTATGCCACGCTGACCGCCATCGTATTCACCGAAACGGGGCTCTTGGTTGGTTTCGTACTTCCTGGAGATTCGCTGCTCTTCACTATCGGGGTGGTGGCGGGCGCCGGCCAACTCAATCTCTTCGTCATGATCGTCTTATTGACCGCCGCATGCCTGACTGGGGACTGGTGTGGATACCTGCTCGGCCGCCGCGCCGGTCCGGCCATCTTCAACCGCCCCGATTCGCGCTTCTTCAAGCAGGAGCACTTGCAGCGCACCCACGCCTTTTACGAAAAATACGGCGGCAAGACCATCATCTACGCGAAATTCGTGCCGGTGATTCGCACTTTCGCGCCCTTCGTCGCCGGTGTCGGAAACATGCGCTATCGCAAATTCATTTCCTTTGATGTTTTCGGCGCGGCTGGCTGGGTGGTATCCATGACTCTACTCGGCTACCTGCTCGGCCAAGTCCCGCTGTTGCGGCGCAATTTCGAAAAACTTGTATTATTGATTGTCTTCGTGTCCCTGCTGCCCGCCGTTTTTCAGGCTGCGCGAGGAATCTTGCAGCGCAAGCCCAGCCTACAGTCGGGCGACTAAGCGCTCGATCGCGGCACGCACCGCTGGGTCGCGTTGCTCCTCCACCTCGTCGCCCTTCGCGACACCCAGCGCTTGATTGAAGATCTCCTGCTTCAGCCTGCTTTGCAGCCAGCCGCGCTCGGCAGCCCACTCGGCCACTCGAGGCTGAATCTCGTGCTGGCCGGCGTACACTTGAAACTCCTCGAGAATCGCCGGAGTGATTTCGAAGTCGGATTTCACGTCGTGCTTCTGAATGTATTCGGTGGCGAAGGAAGTAATCGCGCCGCTGGCGTCCAACACCACGCGCAGCCGCGTGGGCGGTTCGGGGCCAATCGCGACATCCGGTTGAATGCCGCCTCCGCCGGTGACCGTCCGCCCGGAGTCGGTACGAAATTCCTCGGCCTGTTTCTGGATTTCCAGATGTCCGCTCGGCAGTGGCTTCTGGATGGACCGGCCGCTGGGCGTATAGTAGAACGCGGTGGTCAACGCCAGCGCGGTGTTGCCTGTCAGCGTGAAGACGTTTTGCACCAGCCCCTTTCCGAAGCTCGGCTCACCCAGGACGACCGCGCGATCGTGATCCTGCAAAGCGCCGGTCAGGATTTCGGCCGCGCTCGCGGTTTTCGCGTTCACCAGCACGGCCAGGGGAAAGGTATAAGGCGCGGCTGTCTTCGGAACGTCCACCGATTGATCCTGAATGCCCCGGCCCTTCACGCTGAGCAACCTTTGTCCCGGCTGCAAAAAGAATGCCGCAGCTTCGAGCGCGGTCTGCACCACGCCGCCCGGATTGTCGCGCAAGTCCAGGACTAGCGCCTTCAGCTTGTCGCCGCCCAGGTTTTCGATCGCCTCCTTGAGCTGGTGCGCGGTTTGCGGATCGAAACCGTTCACGCGGATGTAGCCGATGCCGGGCCGCAACAGAAACGACCGGTCGACGCTGGGCGAATCCAGCAGTTCGGGATCCAGCACGAACGGAAGCGGCCGGGCGTTCCCAGGCCGGCGCACCATCAATTGCGCGCGATGCTGGTGGCTCTCGCCCAAGTACCCGACAATCTGCTCGAACTCCAGCCGCGCCAGCACCACGCCATTCACCGCCACGATTTCATCGCCCGGCTGCAGCCCGGCCTTGGCCGAAGGCGTTCCGGGCAGCGCCTGCAAAACGATCACGCGCCCGGGCAGCACCGAGACCACCGTGCCGAATCCCTTGCGCTCGGAATTCTCCATTTGCTTGAGTTGTTCGTTCTGATCCGGATCGAAGAAGATGGAATGCGGATCCAAAGTGCGCAGCATGCCGGGAATAGCGCCCTGATAAACCGCCTGCTGCGTGTTCACCGGGTCCGCGGCATTGCTTTCCACGGTGGACAACAGGTCCGTGAAGCGCTTGAGAGCGCTGTCCAGATCCGCCGTGGAAGGCGGCGCCGCAAACAAAAACAAAAATGGTAAAAGCATCTACTTCGAATACTTCATTTTGAGTATCGCAGGCGTTGTTTAGCGGCGTGCCGCTCCAGCGCCAGTTCAATCAGCCGGTCGATCAGCTTGGGCATCGCGAGCCCTGAATACTCCCACATCTTAGGGTACATGCTAATGGAAGTGAAGCCGGGAATGGTATTGATCTCGTTGATATACAACTTGCCCGTGGCGCCCTCCAGCAGAAAGTCCACGCGCGCCATGCCCTGGCACTCCACCGCGCGATAACATTCCACAGCCAGCCGCTGGATTTCGGCAGTCTGCTCCGGTGTGAGATCGGCCGGGATCACGGTCTGGGCCAAGTCCAGGAGATACTTGTCGTCGTAATCGTAGAACTCGCGTGAAGGCAGAATTTCGCAAGGGGCCGACGCGACCGGGTCCTCGTTACCGAGTACCGCGCATTCCAGCTCGCGTCCCGTGATGCCGCGTTCCACGATGACCTTGCGATCATAGGTGCGCGCCAATTCCAGGGCGGCCCTCAATTCCTCGCAATTCCTGGCCTTGGAGATGCCGACCGAGGAACCAAGATTCGCCGGCTTCACAAACACCGGGAAATCTAGATCATGGCTTCCGGGAGCGACGACGTACTCCACCACCGGCAGCCCGCGCTCCTTCGCCACCCGCTTCATCATGTCCTTGTCCATCGAAATGGAGGACGCCAACACGCCCGCGCCTACGTAGGGCAAGTCCGCAAGCTCCAAAAGCCCCTGCATGGTGCCGTCTTCACCGAACGTTCCGTGCAATACGGGAAATACGACGTCAATTCCAGGATTTCCGCCGGGCTCCGGCACAATCGGCCGCGGACTCCACTTGCCTTCCTTCGAAATAAGGTAGTGGATCGCCTTGTACTTCTCCGGATCCAGCGCTTCGATGATGGACTTGGCCGAACGCAGCGAGATTTCGTGCTCGCCGGTCCGGCCCCCATAAATTACTGCCACTCTGGTTTGCATCTATTAGAGAATCCTCTTCCCCATGGCCGACATCACCAGCTCCACCGCCAGAATCGCGGTCCGGTTCGCGTCGTCGATCACCGGATTTACCTCCACCACTTCCAGGGACACCAAGCGGCCCGTGTCACCCAACATCTCCATGGCCAAATGCGCTTCGCGATAGGTGATGCCGCCCTGCACGGGCGTGCCGACGCCAGGCGCCTCTTGCGGATCGACAGCGTCCATGTCGAGTGAAACCAGGATGCCCGCAGTTCCGGCCCCAGCCACGCGAATCGCTTCCTCAAAAACCGAACCCATCCCGCGCTCATCGATATCGCGCATGGTAAAGGCCTGAACGCCGGAGCGCTGCACGATGTCGCGCTCGCTACCATCGACCGAGCGGATTCCAACCACAGCGACATTGGCGGGATCCACTTTCGGCGAGTAACCGAATATGCCGGTTAATTCCGCGGGCCCTTGTCCGATGCAGCACGCCAGCGGCATTCCGTGGACATTGCCACTCGGGCTGCTCTCGGGCGTATTCATGTCGGTATGCGCGTCGATCCAGATCAAGCCCAGCTTGGCGCGCTGCCGGTGAAAGAACTGTGACGCGCCGGAGACCGTTCCCACCGCGATGGAATGATCGCCGCCCAGCAACAACGGAAACTTGCCGGCGTCCAAGGCCCGATCCACCATCCCGGCTATCAGCGTGCAGGTTTCCGCGATCTGCGGTAGATATTTGGCGTGCGAATTCACTTCCGCCTGGCTTTCGCGTTGGATCACCGGCACGTTGCCCAAGTCTTCCACTATGTAGCCCAGATCGGCCAGCCGGCCGTTGAGATTGGCCACTCGCAGCGCCGAAGGTCCCATGTCGACGCCGCGCCGTCCAGAGCCCAAATCGAGCGGTGCGCCGATGATCGCGATTTGCTTCGGACGCATGGCTACCGTCTAGAGAACCAGGGCGTGGGCACGGGTGCCCACGCGACACGCAAGAGTGCGTGCGCCACAAAGCGTGCGCTACGTTGCCATTGCCCTTTCATAAAAATCCTTAGGGACGCGTGCGATACAGCATGCGCGGAAACGCGATCGTTTCGCGAATGTGCTCCAGGCCGCACATCCAGGCCACAAACCGCTCGATGCCCATGCCGAAGCCTGCGTGCGGCACGCTGCCGAACTTGCGCAGATCGACGTACCAATCGAAGGCTTCGCGTGGCAATTGGTGCTCTTCCAGACGCTTCAGCAACAGATCTAGATCGTGGATGCGCTGGCCCCCGCCGATGATTTCTCCGTAACCCTCCGGCGCGATGAAATCCACTCCCAGGGCCAGTTCCGGGCGCGCGGAATCAGGTTCAAAGTAAAACGCTTTGATCTGGGTGGGAAAGCGATCCACGATCAGCGGCCGGTCCAGGCCTTCGGTGATTAGCGTTTCATCGGTGCCGCCGAAATCGCCGCCCCATTGAATCTCACTCCCCTTTTTCTGCAATTCGACGACGGCCTCGTCGTAGCTCATGCGCGGAAAGGGGGATTGAATGGTTTCGAGTTTGCCGGTGTCGCGCTCCAGCTCGGCCAACTCGGCGCGCCGGTTTTCGAGCACGCGCCCCACCACGAACACCACCAGCTCCTCACCCACTCGCTTTACGTCTTCGAGCGTGGCGTACGCCATCTCCGGCTCAACCATCCAGAACTCGGTCAAATGGCGCCGCGTCTTCGATTTCTCGGCGCGGAAGGTCGGCCCGAAACAATAGACCTTGCCGAACGCCATTGCGTCGGCTTCGTTATAAAGCTGGCCGGACTGCGTAAGGTAAGCTTTCTCCTCGTCGAAGTAATTCACTTCGAACAGCGTGGTGGTGCCTTCGCAGGCAGCGGGGGTAAAAATCGGCGTGTCCACTAATGTGAACCCGTGCGTGTCAAAATAATCGCGCACCGCGCGGATCACTTCGTGGCGCACTCGAATGGCCGCGTGCTGGCGCTTGCTGCGCAGCCACAGATGGCGGTGATCCATCAGAAACTCAACGCCGTGGTCCTTGGGAGTGATGGGATACGGATCGGACTCGGGAATGCGCTGGACGATCTCGACGCCTTCCACATCCATCTCATAGCCGCCCGGCGCGCGCTGCTCGGCCCGGATCTTTCCGCGCACGATCAACGACGATTCCTGCGTCAGATTCTTGAGGGATTCAAAAACCGCTTCGTCCAGGTTGGCCTTCACCGCCACGCATTGCATGGTGCCGGTGCCGTCGCGCAGGAGCGGAAAGACGATCTTGCCGGACTTGCGCAGATTGTAAAGCCATCCGGCGATCTCCACCGGCTCGCCAATGTGCCGCCCGGCGTCTTCGATTCGAATGCGGGAATACGCCATCGCTATTCCGGCTCCGGGGTCTCTTCAAGCTTTTCAAAAATGCGCTGCACCAGGTCGAGCGACTGCGGGAGCGGGAATTCGGGGTAATCGCGCAGCTCCAGCAACAGCGGATATTGCTGAGGTAACGAGCGCAGCAGGGACATCGTCTCCTTCCAGTCGATGGTGCCGCCCTGAGAATGAAGTGGCCATAAATGACTGTCTTCCAGTCCGTTGTTATCGTGCAGATGCGTGGACCGGATGCGGTCCTTCAGGATAGCGAATGCCCCAGCTACGCCTTCATGCATGTTCGCGTGCCCGACATCAAAACAGAAATTCAGCTTCAGATGGGTCTGCTCCAGGAATTGAACCAGGCGCTGGGCGCTGGACAACTGATTGGGCGTGTTTTCGAGCAACACCTCCACGCCGCGCGCGCGGGCGAACAGGTTCAGCTCCTCCAGCGACGTAAAGGCGGCGTCGATTTTGCGCTCGTCGTATTCTTCCTCGTACACGCCGACGTGTTGAATCAGGTAGCGGAATGGAATCACTTCGGAAATATCCAAGGCCCGCTTGATTTCGTCGAGCATATCCAGCCGCTTCGATTTCACCGGTTCTGTAATGTTGATGTGCGCGTTGGGGCCGGATCGCCCCCACATTTCGTCGCTGAACATGGGCGAGTGCAGCGAGTGCAGTTTTAACTTGGTGTCCCGGAACCAGTGCCCTAGTTCGGTAATTTGGGCGCGATCGCGATAGTCCAGATGCTGGCGGGCGCAAAAAATCTCCACCGCGGGAATACCGGCCTGCCAGATTCGATCCAGCCAAACCGTGTTCAGGCGATGATTCACCAGTAAATGCGTCGAGAGAACATGCTCCATGAGGCGCTCAGTATCCTTCAGCTTTGGCGTTGCCGCGGCCGTCCGTCGCGCCCTGTAGCCAACCGCCGTCATTCAGGATCGCCTCCACGCGCGCCACGACGGACTGCGTGGATTCCAGCGGCGCAATCTCATGTCCCATGGCGCGTAACAGCGCCACTGTATCGGGAGAGATTCCTTTCTCGAGGTACAACATGTCGGGCATCCATTGGTGATGAAAGCGCGGCCAATCCACTGCATCCTGCACGTTCATGTGGAAGTCCTCCACATTCAAAATCACCTGCAGCACTCCGTTGATGATGCGGGAGCCGCCGGGCGCTCCCAGGATCAGGAAGGGCTTGCCATCGCGCGTGACAATGGTTGGCGTCATGGAAGAGACGGGACGTTTGCCCGGCTGAATCGCGTTGGCCTCGCCTTGAATCAAGTGGAACAGATTCTCCGTGCCGGGCTTGGCGGCAAAGTCGTCCATTTCGTCATTCAGCAGGAAGCCCAGGCCGGGCACGGTGACGCCGCTGCCGTAGCCGTTGTTCAAAGTGTAGGTGACCGCGACCGCGTTGCCATCATTGTCCACGATGTTAAAGTGCGTGGTCTCGGTGCTTTCGCGCCCACCTAACTCCCCAGGACGCAGCTGACTGCTGGGCGTCGCGTGCTGGGGATCGATGCTGTTGCGGCGGCTCGCGATATAGTGCGGGTCCAGCAGCTTCCGCACCGGCACCTTGAAAAAGTCCGGATCGCCGAAGTACTCGCTGCGATCGGCGTAGAAGCGCCGCATCACCTCGGCGACGTAATGGATAGAAGCCGCCGAACCAGCGCCGGTCTTTTCGTAGCCCGAGCCCTCCAGCATTCCGAGCATCTGGAGGAGCCCGACACCGCCCACGCTGGGTGGAGGCGCGGTGATGATCTCGTCGCCGTGATAGCGCCCCCGCAGGGGTTCCTGCTCAGCGGCCTGATAGGCTTTCAAATCCGCTAGAGTGATCAGGCCTCCGTGGGACGCCATGGCCGCGGCCAGTTTCTGGGCCGTTTCGCCTTCGTAGAAATCGCTAGCGCCGCGATCGCGAATGCGTGTCAGCAGGGCGGCGAGTTCAGGCTGCACCAGCTTCTCGCCATAATGCGCGCTGAGGAAAATCCGCTTCGATTCGGGAAATTGCGACAGCAGCTTGGTTTCGCCGGCGCTGTGCAGCGACGCATCGAAATTGTACGAGACAGGAAAGCCTTGCGCGGCGAGCGTCACCGCCGGGTCCAGCAACTCGGCCCAGGGCTTGCGGCCGTACTTTTGATGAGCCAGCTCCACGCCTCGCACGGTGCCCGGGACGCCCGCGGCGCGCCAGCCGACCACGCTGTCGGGGGTTACGTTGCCTTTCGAATCCAGATACATGTTTCGCGTGGACGCGAGAGGAGCTTTCTCCCGAAAGTCGATGAACGTCGCCCGGCCGTCGGCCAGGCGCGCGATCAGGAATCCTCCGCCACCGATATTTCCAGCGAACGGATACGTCACCGCCAGCGCGAAAGCGACCGCCACCGCGGCATCGATGGCATTTCCGCCCGACTGCAGCACTCGCAAGCCGACGTCCGCGGCAAGCGGCTCCTCGGTCACCACCATGGCGTGCCGTGCATGTTCCGGCTGGTGTGCTAATAGAGTGCCCGCGGACAGAGTGACGGCGAGGAATAACGAACAGGCGGTTTTGGTTCGCATGGACACTTCGATTCTACCCTGGTACTTACACAGTGGAGAGCTGATGCCGTCGGTCGCGATGATATTGCGCCAGCGCCAGGTTGGCAGCCTCCACAGTCTCTAGCTCCCGCGCGATTTGTTCCAGCGCACGTCCGGGAATCGCCGCGTACATCTCGTCGTCGCCGATATCGGTATAGATGCGATTGCCAATGCAGCCGGCGCTGGTGACCATGCCGTGCGCCAACGCCGCCGGGATCGCCATGCAGGTGGGCCGCGCCAGCAGCGGGAGTTTGGAACTCGCACCGGCGCGAATGGCCGCTTCTTCCAGCAGCATGAGCTTGGCCGCCGGCGCCACGAAGAGCACGACGTCGGGATGCACCGGCGTATCGCCGAGCGGCGCGAACACGATATTCTTGGGAGTTTCCGGCAGAACCGGGATGCCAGGCACTTCCTCCATCTTCAGGTAGCCCAGGCTGACCATGGTTTCTAGAACGGCAGGCAGCTCTTTGGCGCGGTTCTCGGGCAGCGGAATGTTGTGCGTGTACGATCCGATCGGACAGTTGTAGTGATCCGAAGGCGCGGTGGCGAGCGTTCGTCCTTCGGCCGCCAATCGCCAAAAGCTGCATCCGGCGGGTTGGGAGCCCGAGAACTGCTCGGTTCCTGCGGGGACCTCGGCGGGAAACGACACCGCCACCGGCCGCCGTTTGAGATCCAGAATTTGTTGGAACCGGTTTTCGAGCGCTTGATAGTCAGGCATGATCTCTCTTATCTTTGCACGTGCAAGAATCAGAGAGGATGTCTTCGGCCGCCAAAGTGCTAACCGCACGGCAATTCTTTTCACCGAAGGGTGTGCTCTCCAAATGGCACCCGCGCTACGAGTTCCGCGCGGGGCAACTCGAGATGGCGGAAGCCGTGGAAGCCGCGTTGGCGGAGAAAAAGCACCTTCTAGTGGACGCCGGCACCGGCACCGGCAAGACTCTGGCGTATCTGGTGCCCGCGCTGCTTTCCGGGAAGCGCGTGGTAGTCTCCACCGGGACGAAGAACCTGCAGGAGCAGCTTTTTTACAAGGACATTCCGTTTCTGCAAAAGCATTTCGACCGGCCGCTCCAGGTTTGTTACATGAAAGGCCGCGCGAATTTCGCCTGCCGGCAAAAGATCTACGATGCCGATCGCGAGCCGATGCTGAATGGCCTCGAAGAGATCGCCGATTTTCAAATCATTCGCGATTGGGAGAAGACCACCACCACGGGCGACCGCTCCGAGATCAAGACGCTGCCCGAATCCAGCTCCGCCTGGCAGAAATTGGATGCCCGGCGCGATCTGTGCACCGGCCAGAAGTGCCAGCAGTTCGAGCGCTGCTTTCTGACGGAAATGCATCGGCGCGCGCACGAGAGCGATATCATCATCGTGAACCATCACCTTTTCTTCGCCGACCTGGCGGTGAAGGACGAAGACTTCGGCGGCATTATTCCCGAGTACGCCGCGGTAGTGTTCGATGAGGCGCACGAGATCGAAGACGTGGTTGGGAAATACTTTGGCGTAGGTATCAGCAGTTACCAATTCCAGGAACTGGGGCGCGACATCGCGCTGGTATCGCGGGCCAAACAGTTCGGATCGGCCGAACTGGATCGCGTGATCGACACCTTGGAGGATCGCTCGCAGCAGTTTTTCCTGCTTTTCGGCGAAAGCGAAGGACGAGTGGCATTTAAAAACCACACGGCGTTCTTCGACCAGCACGGAGAAACGCTGGAAAATCTTCAACTGGCGCTGGAGCTGACCGCTACGCAACTGCAACTGGTGAAGAACGCGCCCGAGGATGTGGTCCCGCTGTTTCGACGCGCGCAAGAGCTTCAGCAGCGCCTGGATTTTTGGCACAAGGGCGCGGACCGCTCCTACGTCTACTGGGTGGAGCGCCGCGGACGCGGCTGTTTTCTGCAAGCCACGCCCATCGACGTGTCGTCTATCCTGGAACAAAAACTATTCGATACCCTGGACACCGTAATCCTGACGTCCGCAACGCTGGCGGTGGGCGAGACGTTCGAATTCACCGAACGGCGCCTGGGCATCCGCCACACGCGGTCGCTGGTGGTCCCCAGCCATTTCGAATACGCCAAGCAAGCGCTGCTGTACGTGCCGCAGCACCTGCCCGATCCTCGCTCGCCCGCGTTTCCCGGCGCGGCGGCCGGCGAGATTACGCGCATCCTGCGTCACAGCCAGGGCCGGGCGTTCGTGCTGTTTACCAGCTATCAGCAGATGCGGCTGGTCTATGATCGCGTATCGCTTGAAATCGATTATCCGACGCTGCTGCAGGGCACCGGCCCGCGTAACGCGCTGCTGGATGAATTTCGCGCCACGCCGCACTGCGTCCTGTTTGCGACATCGTCGTTCTGGCAAGGCGTGGACGTGCAGGGCGATCAACTGAGCTGCGTCATTATCGACAAGCTGCCGTTCGCGGTGCCGAGCGACCCGGTGGTGGAAGCGCGCATCGAACGCATCCGCGAAGAAGGCGGCAATCCGTTTTACGATTACCAGATCCCGCAGGCCGCGCTAGCGCTGAAGCAAGGTTTCGGCCGCCTGATCCGCAGCAAGACCGACCGCGGCGTGCTGGTCTTGCTGGATAATCGTATTACGAAGCAGCGCTATGGCCAGGTGTTTTTCGATAGCCTGCCCCCGTACGGCTTCAGCACCGACCTGAAGGCCGTGGAGAAATTTTTCGAGCTTTGAATTGAACGAGGTTGAATTGAGCAATGTTTGAAGTCACCGTGGAACAGACCTTCGCCGCCGGGCACGCCCTGCGCAACTACCATGGCAAGTCCGAAGATGTGCATGGGCACAACTATCGCGTGCGCGTGACGGTGGAGGGCCAAGAGCTGGATTCGACCGGACTCCTGGTGGATTTTCTGGAAGTGAATCGTCTCATCAGCGGCGCGGTTGGCTATCTCGACCATCGCTTCATCAACGATCTTCCGCCGTTTGACGAAATCAACCCGTCGGCCGAGAACATCGCGAAGTATTTTTACGACCGGATTAGCGTAGGCCTGAAGCGGGAGGTGCCGGTTCACATCTCCGCGATTCAGGTTTGGGAAACGGATACCAGCTCGGCGATCTACCGCCCGTAGTTGGACCGGAAGAAACTAGCGTCCGAAGAAGTCGGCGTTGAGCTTGGTAAAGCTGCCCCATTTCTCGGGCAGATCGTCCAGCGCGAAAATCGCCGACACGGGGCACACCGGCACACAAGCTCCGCAATCGATGCACTCCACGGGATCGATATAAATCATGTTGTGCTCGGCGAAGGTGGGCTCGTCCTTCTTGGGGTGGATGCAATCGACCGGGCAGGCATCGATACAGGCCGTGTCCTTCGTGCCGATACAAGGTTCTGCGATAACGTAAGCCATTCGTTTCTCCAGGGCGCAGCCTCAAGCGGGCTGCGGGTGGGGTAAACATTAGTATACCGTGGCTTCCGTTTTTGCCGCGCGGATCGCGTCGAAATGGCCTGTTTACGCGCCCGATGGAAGAAATCCGGGGGCGGCGCGCTCCATGCTATGCTTCCCACAGATGGCCACCAAAGCCGAGATCACGGCCGAGCAGTACCTCAACATGACATTTGAGTATGACGCCGAATTGGTTCACGGCGAGATTGTCGAGCGCAGCACGCCAGACAGACTTCACTCACTCATGCAGTTCCTGATCCTGATGGAGATCGGACGCTTGATCCAATCACATCCCTTGTTCCCTTATCCGGAACTCCGATTGCAGCTTGAGCCTCGTGTCGTCCGCATTCCAGATATCTCCGTCTTCGGCGGGCAGCGGCCTCAAGAAGACGTACCTTCTACGCCTCCCCTGATCGCGATCGAGATTTTGTCCAAAGACGAACGTCATCCCAACCTCATGCAGAAGCTAGAGGAATACCGCGTCTGGGGCGTTCCGAATATCTGGGTAGTGGATCCGCGGAACAAGCGCCTGGCGTACTATAACGAGGCAGGCTTGCAATTCGTGTCCTCGCTCGTTCTCGCCGATTATCCCCTCGAACTAACGCCCGGCGTGCTTTTTTCCGATCTCTAGACGAGAACCCAAAAACATGATCCCCAAAGTGCGTAAAGCAGTCTTCCCCGCCGCAGGACTGGGCACGCGATTTCTTCCCGCCACCAAGGCCCAGCCCAAGGAGATGCTGCCGCTGGTGGACAAGCCGCTCATTCAATACGGAGTGGAAGAAGCTATTCATTCCGGCATACAAAACATCATCATTGTCACGGGACGCGGGAAGAGCTCCATCGAGGATCACTTCGATGTCAGTTTCGAGCTGGAGCAGACTCTGGAGGCTAAGAACAAGAAGGATCTGTTGAAGATCGTGCGCGACGTGTCCGACATGATCGACGTTTCCTACGTGCGGCAGAAGGAAGCGCTGGGACTCGGCCACGCTGTGCTGCGCGCGAAGGAGCTGGTGGGCAACGAACCGTTCGCGGTGGTTCTCTCCGATGACGTGATCGATTCCGAGACCCCTTGCATTCGCCAATTGCTGGACGTCTACGAATTCTACGGAGCTTCGGTGGTGGCGCTCATGGAAGTGCCCGGCGACGCCATCTCGGCTTATGGCGCAGTGGACGCCGAGCCGGTTTCGCACAATTCCGGCAAAGACCGGCTGTTCCGCATCCGCAACATGGTGGAGAAGCCCAAGCCGTCGGAAGCGCCCTCGAACCTGGCCATTATCGGCCGCTATGTGCTCACGCCGGAGGTGTTCGAATCCATCGAAGCTGTGGAACCGGGTAGCGGCGGCGAGATCCAGCTCACAGACGCGTTGAAGCACCTGCTGCGTAATCGGCCCATCTACGGTTATCGTTTTGAAGGCACGCGCTACGATGCCGGCGACAAGCTGGGTTTCCTCAAGGCCACCGTGGAGTTCGCGCTGCATCGCCACGACCTGGGTGGTCCATTCCGCGAATACCTGAAGCAACTCAAGCTGTGAGCCGGCTCGAGGACAAGGTCGCAATCGTCACTGGCGCGAGCCGCGGCATCGGGCGATCGATCGCGGAGGCGTACGCGAGAGAAGGCGCGGCGGTAATCATCTGTGGCCGTAAGCAGGAAGCTCTCGATCGAGTCGCCGCGGAGTTGAACGGCTTAGCCGGGCGGGTGGTGCCGATGGCTTGCCATGTCGGACGCGCGGAGGATCTCGATCGCCTGGTGGATAGGGCGATCCGTGAATTCGGGCGCATCGACATTCTGGTGAACAACGCAGCCACCAACATCGCGCAGGGTCCTGCGGTTGAAATGACTGACGCGCAGTTCGACAAGATGGTCGAAGTAAATCTCAAGAGCGCTTATCGGCTGACACGGCTGGTGGCCCCGGGGATGTGCGAGCTCGGGTCCGGATCCATCATCAATATCGCGTCCATCGCCGGCCTTCGCCCTCAATTCCACAGCCTTCTGTACAGCATGACCAAAGCCGCGCTGATTATGCTGACGCAATCTTACGCGCTGGAGCTTGGGCCGCGTGGCGTGCGGGTGAATGCCATCGCGCCCGGATTGGTGGAAACGGCGCTCAGCGAATACTACTGGAAGGACGAAGCGCGTTTCCAGCCATTGATGGACCGGCAGCCCATCAAGCACCTGGGCCAGCCGCGCGAAATCGCTGAGATCGCGCTACTGTTGGCCAGCGGCGATTCGTCCTACATGACCGGCCAGACTATCGTCGCCGACGGCGGGCGCTTGTTATCCTCTATGTAGATGCTGCGGAAGCTGATTCCCGCGGGTTTGCTCGCCGTCACCGCCATGGCCAGTGTGGTCATCGACGTCCAGACCGCGATGTCGCGCGGCAATTTCCCGCTGGCCGAAGCGATCCTACAGAACTATCGCTCGAAGAGCGGCGTCACACCGGAGTTTCTGGAGGCGCTGTCGTGGGTGGCGCGCGGCGACCTCATTACGCGGCAGTTCGACCAAGCGGATGCCCATGCCAAGGAGGTGGAGCAGCTGGCGCAGCAGTCGCTCGCGACCAGGCCTCTGGATGGCGAGCCGCATCTCCCCACCGCACTCGGCGCGGCGATTGAAGTGGAGGCGCAGGTGATGACGGCCAATGGCGACCGCACCGGCGCGCTGGCCTTACTTCGCAAGAACCTCGCGGCGTACGGAAACACCTCGATTCGCACGCGCATCCAGAAAAATATCAACCTGCTCACGCTCGAAGGCCGGCCCGCGCCGGCCCTGGAGGAACGCGAGTACCTGGGCACGAAGCCCACGCCGCTGGTGGCCCTGCGTGGGAAACCCGTGCTGCTTTTTTTCTGGGCGCACTGGTGTCCGGACTGCAAACAGGAGGAACCTATTCTGGCGGCCCTCACGCGAGAGTATTCTGCAAAAGGTTTGGTATTGATCGCGCCCACGCAGCATTACGGCTACGTCGCGAACGGCGAGGAAGCGGGTCCGGCCGACGAGCTCAAGTACATCGAACAAATCCGTCATCAATATTACGCGGACTTGCTCAGCGTGCCGGCGCCATTGAGTGAAGCCAACTTCCGCAACTACGGCGCCAGTACCACGCCGACGTTGGTTTTGATCGACCGGCAGGGAATCGTTCGGCTATATCATCCGGGCGCGATGACGCTGGATGAACTGCGCGCGGCCTTGAACAAGGTGGGCTGACTTGCGGCGGGAGTGTATGGACAATAAAAAAGGCCCCGATCTCTCGGGGCCGATTTGCATGAACCCTAAACTACTGCGAGCCCTCTCGGGGCGCCAAGGCTTACTTCTTTTTCTTGGCGGGCGCTTTCTTAGCGGCCTTCTTCGCAGCCTTCTTTGTTGCGTTCTTCATCGATTGATTCTCCCTAACATCAGATTTGCGATCTTAGATCGCAGTGT
>Ga0302326_10004883_pt1 | contig 30838 bp, 30 predicted proteins | sample Palsa_T0_3_FD_202264 | JGI IMG/M metagenome (GOLD analysis project Ga0302326, IMG submission 202264) | Peat permafrost microbial communities from Stordalen Mire near Abisko, Sweden - Palsa_T0_3 | ecosystem: Environmental > Terrestrial > Soil > Palsa > Peat permafrost | place: Sweden: Abisko... | reverse complement strand
TGAAAATTTCGGTCAGCCACTGGATCTGGGTCTCGCGCAGCGCGCGGACCGCCTCGCGCAGCTGCGAATCGATGCAATCCCAACCGGCCGCGACCGCGGCCGCCGGGCAAACACCGCGGCCGGCGTGTAGTCCGTTGCGGTACAAATCGAAGTAGGCGGCAAGTTTGCGCCCAGGTGGGCTGGGCGTGGCCGCCGCCCAGCGGCGGAAGCCGTCTGCCGCGTCGGTCAAAACTTCGGCACCGAGCGCCTCTTTGGACGGAAAATGATAGTAAAGGCTCGGCTTGCGGATACCAATGGCATCGGCGATGTCCTGGAAGCTGAAGCCCAGATAGGAGCGCGTTCGAATCAGCCTCGCTGCGATGTGCAGGATCTGTCCGCGTGTATTTGCACTGACAACAGCCGTATTCACCTACCTACTATAAGGTAGGTGACGCGGCTATTCAAGCTCGCGGGCGGCGCGCTTAGGGGCTATTTCAATTCGGTGATGACGGCGTGGGCGGCTCCGTGGATCAGCAACTCGGTGTGCGTGCGATCGCGGCGATTGAAGCGAACGTCGCCGAATTTATATTCGTTGACGGTGGACTTGCCGTCGGGCGTGGTCGATTGCAACGCACCGGTTGCCTCATACACCACCAGCGCGTCCTTGTCGTGAAAATGCATGGGGGTTGGTTCGCGGCGGCGCCATGTATAGTCCCAAACCACCACCTTGTCGTTCTCCAGCAGTTTCCTCACATGGGGACGCGGAAATGCAAGCGGATAACTAGTGGTGTTCGCCAACGGCGGCAGCGCGTGGTCTTTGAGCTCGATGACGACCGTGCGCTCACCGGCTTTACCGGGTGAGCTGCCCGAGTGCCCAAAATAGGCCGCGCCCTTACGGGACAGCGATACCGCCACGAAGTCATGTTGTGCCGGCGGCAGCGGCTGCGTGGTATCCCAGACAGTGACACGGTCGTTGTCAATCAGGGGTTCCGCGCCCCAACTCAACGCGGCAACGCTCAAGGCAAACACAGCGCACGCAATTCTTAGCATGTGACCGATTGTACACGCCCTCGGTTGCCGGCGAAAATCGCAACCGAAGCCACTTAGGGGATTAAGCGATGACGGTCCTGCTGTTATTCGGTTCCAATGTTTTTATGACCTTCGCCTGGTACGGACACCTAAAATACGGCCACGATTGGCCGCTGTGGAAGGCCATTCTCGTATCGTGGGGGATTGCGTTGATCGAATACTGCATGGCGGTACCCGCGAATCGCTTGGGCTTTGGCGCCTTTACCGGCTTTCAGCTCAAGATCATTCAAGAGGCCATTACCTTGACGGTCTTTCTGGTGTTCGCGGTGGTCTATCTCAAAGAGAAAATGGCGTGGAATTATGCGGTGTCATTTGCGTTGCTGATTGCCGCGGTGGTGGTGGCGTTCGCGTTTAAACCCATTGCCGCCTGACGAAGCCAATTAGGGAACGACGGTCGTGAACAAATAGACCACAAAAATGACGAGCAGCACGATGCCGTGCAGAACAATGGTTCTTCCGGTGCGCAGTGCGATTGCGGTAATGAACAGCGACAGTATCAATAGCACGGTCGATTTGGTGTCAATCCCCAGCACCAACTCGGTATGCATGTACAGCGATAGCAGGCTGACCGCGGGGATGGTCAATCCAATGCTGGCCAGCGCGGATCCCAGCGCAAGATTCAGGCTGGTCTGCAAGCGGTTGGCCCGAGCGGCGCGTAATGCAGCGAAACCCTCCGGCAGCAGGACAATGGCGGCGATGATCACGCCGACCAGGGCGTCCGGCGCGCCCACGCGCAGGACGGCCGATTCGAGACTGGGCGCCAATTTCTTTGCGAGCAATACCACTGCCGTCAGGCATGCCATCAATAAAACCGCACTGATGGCCGTTACGGCATTGCTCGGCGGCGGCGCAGGGTGCGCGGCTTCCGTTGCCGGTTCATCCTCGACGAAAATGTTGCGATGACCAATGGTCTGCGCGAAAACGAACGCTCCGTAAATGATCAGCGATACCACGGCGATGAGCATGAGCTGACTCGGCGAATAATACGGACCCGGTGTCGTGACCGTGTAGTTCGGAAAGACCAGGGTGAGGACGACGATGGCTGCCAGCGCCACCAATGCCGCGCTGACGCCCTCGAGGCTGAAGGATTGTTGGCGGTGCCGCAGGCCTCCGACCAGCAAACACAGGCCGATGATGCCGTTGAGAATAATCATCACGGCGGCGAATACCGTGTCGCGCGCCAGCGCGGCCGCCTCCGTGCCGCCTGCAATCATCAAGGAGACGATCAAGGCCACCTCGATCAGTGTGACCGCGAGGGCCAGCACCAGCGTGCCATAGGGTTCGCCGACGCGATGCGCGACGACTTCAGCGTGATGCACGGCGGCGAATACGCTGCCGGCGAGGGCCAGGGCGATCACCCCTACAAAAATTCCGCTCAGGCCAACGCCAAGAATGGCCGCCCCCAGCACAATTCCTGCAATGACGGGCGCGAGAATGGTCCACAAGGGCAGGTCTGCCAGCCAACCGCGCGGCAAAGTTTGGGTGTTTGAGTGCATAGATTCGGTTATTCTGGCGATGTTGCGTGACTGCAGGCCACTTATAACCTCTAGAGGTAAATAGTTGAAGTCAGATCGCGATTGGCGCACGGAGGGCGTGCGGGTCATCAAGAGCGACCGCCTGGACAGCAATACGCCGCAGACGCCGGGGATGCTGCGCGCCGCCGCGGTGAATTTCGCGCGCGTTGGTTCGCAAAAGCTGTGGGCGGGCACGGTGATCATTCAACCCAACGCCAAGACCGGCGCCCATCACCATGGCGCGCTCGAGAGCGTCATTTATGTGGTGAAGGGTGCGGCGCGCATGCGCTGGGGCGATCGCCTTGAATTCACCGCCAAGGCCGACGCGGGAGACTTTATTTTCGTGCCGCCGTATGTGCCTCATCAGGAAATCAACGCCCTAAGCGATGCGCCGCTCGAATGCGTCCTGGTGCGCAGCGACAATGAATCGGTCGTCGTGAATTTGAACATCGACGCCGCCGAACGATTCGAAGAGGTTTATTGGATCGATCCCATTCACCCCGCACCCCGATAGCCTTGAAGGCTAGAGGGTGCGCAGGTTGTCCGTTTCGCGCTTCAAATCCGAGAGAAACTTCTCCAGCTCCGCTGTGAGTTCGGGAACGCGTGCACGGCCGGCACGTGACAGCACGCGCGCAGGTACCTTATTCAGATTATCGGTGAGCATCGCCACGGCTTTCGGCGCATCGGGATTGCCGCCGTGCGGATCAACCAGCGCCATGACGCGCGCCACGCCAATCGCGCCGAGCCAGTCGAGGGCATCTGCGTCGTGCAGGTACAGCGCTTCCGCTCCGACGGGATCCCGATAGTACATGTGCGTACGGATCGCGCCGCGCACCGCATCGATTTTTTCCATGGGGAAACCGGTGCCTTTCAGAACCGTATCGACCAGACGCGCGCCGACGTCCGAGTGATCGACCTTGACGTCTTCCCAGGGCGGGAAGGCCGCCATGTCATGCAAATACGCTGCGGCGTAAAGCACATCATCATCGAGCGCGACGTGATCCGCAGCAGCTAATTCCCGGGCCAAGGCATAGTCGCGCAGACAGTGAGAGTAGCCCCACGCGGGATTCTTGAAGTGGCTCAATGCCAGCTCGCGCACGCTCACCCGCCAATCCTGCACCGGCGGCGCGGGCGCGGCTGCGGGGACCGCGGCGGCAAGCGCGGCACCAGCAAAGAGCGCGTTAAGCAACGAGCCAACGAATCTGCGCATCGCGGCAGTTTACGCCAGGGCCTCGTGTATCAGGCGGATTTCTTCTTCGGCCCGCTCAAGAATTGCGCTGCAATCCGCTGTTGTCACGCCGATACTCAAGAACGAGTTGATGCCTTCGGTCGCGATATTTCTCGGCGCGGGCGCGTTGCGCGCATCGGACAGCAGCAGGCTGGCGATGAGCACATCGACGAGCCCCGCTTCATGTTTCCAGCGACGATCGAGATCATCCTGATCGCCCACCGCTTCGCACATCTCCTCTGCGAAGCCCCAACTCTGCAGCACCGCTTCGCCGATCGAGGCCTGCCAGCCGCTGATCAGTTCCACCCAGGATTGCACGTTGCCGAAACCGTTGGCTGTGCTCACTGCACGCGCCATGATGTAGAGCTTGCCGATGCCATGAAGCAGACCTGTCAAGAATGCCTCGTCCGCGGACAGCTTGGTTCGCGCCGCGACCAGCTTGCAGATCGAGGCCACTGCAATGCTCTTGTTCCACAACTCGGTCAACGGCTGGGCAATGCTGCGCAGAGACGCCTCGTTCTTCATCTGCTGCATGGCATAGGACATGGCAGTGCTCTGTACCATTTGCTGGCCGAGCCGCGTGATGGCGGATCTTAAATCGGTCAAAGGTTTGCCTGAACTATTGAACGCCGCGGAATTGGCGGTTTGCAAAATCCGTGCGGCGAGACGTGGCTCGGCGCCCACAATGGTGACCACTTTTTCCGACGTGGTGCTGGGATCGGCCAGCGCGTGGCTGATGCGGACGACGACGTCAGGAAAGCAGGGCAGGTCAACGGTGCCCTTGGAAACTTCAGTCGCCAACTTCTGCAGGAAGGCCAGTGCCGTGGCGCGTTCTTCGAGGGTTGTGGCGGCATTACTTGCTGGAACAGATTCCGCGCCGGAGCGATAGGTGGGGGCGGTCATCGGACAGGCTCCTATGTCAATACCGCCTCAGTGTAGCCGCGCCCCGCCAGCCATGCATGAATCTGCCCGACAATGGCCAGCGCAATACCCTCGGGTGTCGTTGCGCCGATATCGAGGCCGACCGGCCCGCGAATTCGGCTAGCGAGCTTCTCTACGTGCGGCCCCAATTCTTGCGCGAGGCGGTTGCGGCGCGACTTGGGGCCGAGCAATCCGACATAGGCAGGCACGCCTGCCTCGGCGAGTTCGCGTAGGTACACCTCGTCCGAGGCCAGATGATGGCTCATCACGACAGCCGCGTGGCAACGCGTCAGATCAATCTCGGCGCGCAAGGTCTTGGGACTGGCGATGTGCAATTCGGCGCCGGCGAATCGTGCAGCAGCCACATAGGCCGGACGATGATCCACCACTGAGACACGCCAGCCCAAGGCACGCGCCGTGCTCACCACGGCTTCAGCATCCGGCGCCGCTCCGCAGAGCAGCAGGTGCGGAGGCGGGGCGAGGCGTTGCACGTATGCGCGCGATCGCTCATCAGCCGGCAGTTCCTGGTCGCTGCGATAAGTGCCGAGACGCAGCTGCGCTGAGTTGTGCACCATAACCAAGGATGTTGATTCACCGGAGCTTGTGACGCGGCCGGCGGCAGCCAGCGCCGCCTCGGCCAAACTCATCGGGCCCGCGGGTTCCAGCAATACCCGCATGGTGCCCTCGCAGCCCGCCCCGACACCGAAGAGCGTGTCGTCCGGACCGCGAGTGTCGTAGTCGAAGGCGCGGGCCGCGCCGCTCTCCAACACCTCGCGCGCGTGGATCTGCAGGTCCGACTCGAGGCAACCGCCGCTCAATAACCCGATAAAGCTACCGTCCGCCATGAGCAGCATGCGTGCACCGGGCTTTCGATAGGTGGACCCAGCGGTCGCAACCACGGTTGCGAGGACACGCGATGCGTGCGCGCTGGGCGCGCGCTCCAACAAGAGCTCGAGACTGGTATCGAGGCGAACTTCCATGCCCTATTGTTCCACAGAGAATTCTTGAAAGAATTGAACTTGGCGCTCTGCTGGCGGGATCTGCCCCGTAATCACCCGAGGGCCCCAAAACTCCTACATCGGACTGTGGACCCCATATCGGTTACTTCAGACGGTATCGCAGATACTGCGGGCAAGTAACTAAATCTGTACATGATTATGTCGAATAGCCGGCTGTTTTTGCGACACGATCCCCCAGGGGCGCTGACTTAGCATGGCTAAGGCAGCCTGGATTCAGACGCTGTTGCAGCGGCGATCACTGTGGCTGGCGGGGGTTGCCTTGCTGCTGCTGGTGCTCTTGGGATCGGTTGCTTTAAGCCAGCGAGACTGGCGCAACCGCGCCTCCGTGCTGGAGCGCGAGAACTTAAGCTTGCAGCTCGCTCAATTGGCGCGCGAGTTAACGGCGCAATCCGAGCAGCTTGCGGAGCGAACCCGCGAACTGGCCGAGTCCGACGCTGTCATCCGCTTGGTTCAAGAGACCACCGACCCCTCCGCCGACCGCTTAGAGCTCGCCGATATGTCTCGGCGTGACCTGGACGCTTTGCTGGTACTGAGCGCCTCGCGTGCCGTTCGCTTCAGCGTCACCATCACCGACGGCCAGTTGAATGAACAGCCGCCCGAGCCCGCATTGACGCAGTTGGTCGAGTCGCTCGCTGCGTCTCCGGAGACAGTGAATCGCAGCTCGCAATTGATGACCTTCAACGATGATCGGTGGCTTGTCGTGCGGCCGGTCATAGGGCACGCCTCGCCCGCGGTGATGGGTTGGGTGGCCGCGAGCCGCGTGCTGTCGCCGCGGCTGATCTCTAAGTTGGCGAATTCCGTGGGAGGCACGTTGAGCGTGCAGCCTACCAAGGCCTTCGATTCGGTGCCGATCGAGGCGGCCGGCGCATTCGGCGTGACTACCCAGTTGTCGACCGAGGACGCCTCCGGTCTGGCCCTGCTGCGCGACGCGAGCGGCCGCGCGGTTCGAGTATTGCGGCTGGCACGCGCAGCGAACGCTTCCGGGACTCCAACGAGCGCACAGGAACCCGCGCGCGGGGCGACCGGCTACATGCTCACCGGGCTGCTCATACTGCTGGTGATCGTCGGCATCATTGTCTTTCAAATAAGACGCTATCTCCGCCATCAGCGTTCGGTCGATGCGCGCTACAAGGCCCTGATCGACCAGGCCAACGACGGCATCGTCATAGTCGACTCGCATTCATATCAAGTGCTGTACACCAATCCCGCTTTTCTAGGGCGCCTCGGCTATACCAACGAGGAAGCGCAGTCGTTGACCCTGACCGATATATTCGCGGATCGCGATGCTACGCCCGAGAGCGTGCTGTCGCGCCTGGTCGAAGCGCACTCGGGCATGGCGCTCAACATGCAGCAACGCTGCAAGAATGGGTCATTCTTCGACACCGAGGTGCGTTGCAACGCGCTCGATGTGGATGGCCGCGACGTGTTGGCCTACGTGACGCATGATGTCTCATTGCGCAGGAAGGCAGAGCAGCAACTCATAGAGAATCAGCAGCGGCTCGACAAGATGGCGCATCACGATCAACTGACCGGGCTGCCGAACCGCCACTATCTCACCGCCTTCCTGCCGCAGGCAATCGAGGAGGCGAAGGCGGCGCGCACCATGCTAGGCGTGGTGTTTCTGGATTTGGATCGGTTCAAGCATATCAACGATACCCGCGGCCACGAGACCGGGGACAAGCTGCTGCAAGAAGTGGCGACACGATTGCGGACCTGCGTGCGGGATTCCGATGTGGTGATCCGCATGGGCGGCGATGAGTTCGTCGTCGTGTTCCGCAATGTCAAGAACTACGACGAAGTCACGTTGGGCGCGGGCAGGATCATCGAGACTTTAAATCGCCCCATCATCATCGATCGTCACTCGCTGCAAACCACAGGCAGCGTCGGCGTCAGTTTGTATCCGCGCGACGGCGCCAACATGATCGAGCTGCTCAAGCATTCCGATACCGCGATGTACCAAGCGAAGGACCGCGGCCGCAACAATGTGCAAATGTTCAGTCATGCGATGAACCGCAAGCTCAAGCATCGCGTCGCGGTCGAGGCGTCGCTGCGCGAGGCTCTGCGCTTGAAGCAGCTTGATGTGCACTATCAGCCCTTCGTCAACCTGATCACGCGCAAGATAGTCGGCCTCGAGGCATTGATGCGCTGGTCGCATCCGGTTCACGGCATGATCCCCGCCGATCAATTCATTCCCGTCGCGGAGGAAACCGGTTTGATCGTCCCGATGGGCAATTTCGTTCTGCACCGGACCCTGCAAACCATGAGTGCCTGGCGCAAGGCCGGCATTCCCCTGGTGCCGGTGTCGCTCAATGTCGCTCCGGCGCAGCTGCAGCGCGGCGAGCTGCAATCGACGATTTCGACCTTGTTGAAGTCGCACAATCTTCGTCCCGAGATGTTGCAGCTGGAAATGACCGAACGCGCGGTGTTCGATTCTCATTCTCCCGCCGGCGAAAATCGGCAGGACAGCATGGCGCGGCTGCGCGACCTCGGAATCAAGATCGCCATCGATGACTTCGGAACCGGCTATTCGAGCTTGAGCTATCTCAAGAACTGGCGGGTTGACGCGCTCAAGATCGACCGCAGCTTCGTGCGGGATCTGGTGACTGATTCCAGCGATCTGGCCATCGTCAGCGCCATCATCGCCATCGCGCGTCATTTGCACATCGAAGTCATTGCCGAAGGCATCGAGGCCTACCAGCAAGTCGAGATCTTAAGAAGGCTGGGATGCTCGGTCGGGCAGGGATTTCTGTTCGCCCGGCCAATGCCGGCAGATGAGATATTGAAGCTGCTGCAGAATGATGCCGAGCCAGCAAAGGAAGAAGAAGAGGACATGCTGGCGGTGTTCAGCGCCGGCCGCGGCTAACTATCAGGCTCGCTCCGAGCGCGTGGATAATCGCAACCCGGTTCCGGGATCGAACAGCAACACGTCGGCCGCATTGACGGAAATTCCCACCCGCTCCTCGACGCCGGCCGTTACGCGCTCCGTGGTGAAAACCTTGAGTCGCTGGCCGGCAATACGCAAATGCAGGATTGTTCCCAATCCTGTGGGTTCCAGAAGATCTATTTGCGAAGGCACGCCTTGAGTCGGCGCACTCAGCAAAATCCGTTCCGGTCTGATGCCAACGATGACCCGACCATCCGCGGGCGTGGCGTGTGCCGGGGCGATCTGGGCGAGCCGATCAGTACCCACCATTACATCAATCCCATTGCAGACCGTGCCGTTTAGAAAATTCATAGCGGGCGTACCGATGAAGCCCGCCACGAAAAGGTTGGCGGGATTGCCATAGAGCTCCGCCGGGGTGCCGACTTGCTGCGCGATGCCATCGCGCATGGCGACAATGCGATCCGCCATGGTCATGGCCTCAATTTGGTCGTGAGTCACGTAGACGGACGTCGTTCCCAAGTCGCGCTGCAGCTTGCGTATTTCGTAGCGCATTTGTTCGCGCAAGCGCGCATCGAGATTCGACAGCGGTTCGTCGAAAAGAAACGCCTTTGGCTCGCGTACCATGGCGCGGCCCATGGCGACGCGCTGGCGTTGTCCGCCGGAGAGATCTTTGGGCTTGCGCGCGAGCAGATTCTGGATTTCGAGTTTCTCGGCCGCCGCTTGCACGATCTGCTCGATGCGACTGCGCGCCATTCCCTGCAGTTTGAGACCAAAACTCATGTTCTCGCGCACCGTCATGTGCGGATACAGGGCATAGGACTGAAACACCATGGCGACGTCGCGGTCCTTGGGCGCAAGGTCATTCACCACGCGATCGCCGATTCGAATTTCGCCGCTGCTGATTTGCTCCAACCCCGCGATCAATCGCAGCAGAGTCGACTTGCCGCATCCGGATGGTCCGACGAGCACGACGAATTCGCCTTCTTCGATGCAGAGGTCGATGCTGCGAAGCACCGCGACGTCACCGTAGTTCTTGCACAATCCGTCGAGGCGAATCGCAGCCACTTCAGCCCTTTACTGCGCCGGCCGTCAGGCCTTGCACGAGGTGACGTTGTATGAAAGCAAAGAAGAAGCACACGGGCAGCAGCGCCAATACGCCGGCCGCCATCATTTGCCCAAAGTCCACCGAGAATTTTGATACAAATGCCAGCAGGCCGACCGGGAAAGTGCTGACAGAACTCGAGGAGTTCAACATCAGGGCGAACAGCAGTTCGCTCCACGCGGCGGTAAAGACGAAACCGAGCGTCGCCGCCAGGCCGGGCAGGGTGAGCGGCACGACAATGCGCCAAAATGCGGTGAATCGGTGCGCGCCATCGAGCAGCGCCGCCTCCTCGAGCTCCTTCGGGATGGCATCGAAGAATGACTGCATCAGCAGACTCGCGAACGGAACGTTGAATGCCGTGTAAACAAGCACCAGTCCGGTGAGCGAATTGGTGAGGCCAAGGGGGCTGAGCAAGCGAAAGATGGGGGCGATGATCATGACCAAGGGAAACATTTGCGTCACCAGCAGCAAGCCTATGATCCAGTACTTGCCCCGAAATTCAAATCTGGAGAAGCCATAGCCGGTCGCGGCCGCGAGCAGCGTCGATAAAGCGGCCGTCGCACTCGACACAATGACGCTGTTGCGGAAGAACAAGGGAAATTGCGTGTGTGCAATCACCGATTCGTAATGAGCGAACGTGGCCTGCGAGGGCCACAGGCGAATTCCTTCGCCATAGAGCAGATTGTTGGGCGTGAGCGAGACTTTCAGCAGCCAAAATAGCGGAAACAGCGCGAACAGCATGAACGCGCCGAGCAGTGCGTAATGCAGCAGCCAATAGCGCGTGCGATGCGGTTCGATGAACATCAGCGTTGCCGCACGAAAACGCTGCGCAGCGCCAGCAGCGCCAGCGCGTACGCCAGCAACAGCGCCAACAGTACTGTCGCGATCGCGGATGCGTAGCCGAAATCCAGCCGTTGAAAGGCCTGCGTAAAAATATAGCTGGCGAGAATTTGCGTCGAATCTGCCGGACCGCCCTTGGTCATGATCACGATCAAATCCGCGAAATTCGCAATCCACACCGTGCGCAGCAGGATCGTGATGGCCATGGTTGGCGCCAGATATGGCAGCGTGATACTGCGAAATCGCACCCAGGGACCCGCGCCGTCGATGGCCGCTGCCTCGTAGATGTCGGCCGGGATCGATTGCAGAGCGGCGAGCAAGGTGATCGCGAAAAACGGAATGCCCCACCACACATTGGCGGCAATCGGACCCCACAAAGCATGGCGCGGATCGGACAGCAGGTTGTCGGGGGCCGACAGGATGTTCAAGGCATGCAGCCAAAAGGGCAGCGGGCCGACGACGGGATTGAATAGCCACGCCCAGTTGAGTCCCGATAGAAAACTGGGGATTGCCCAGGGAAGAAATACCAGTAGTTGAACCAGGGCGCGGCCGGGGAACACCCGATTGAGCAGCAGCGCAAGAATCAACCCCAGGCTGAATTGCAGCGCAACGGAAGCGATCGTCCAGGTCAAAGTGTTGCGCAGCGCATTCCAGAATGCGGGATCGTCGCGAAGCTCGCGAAAATGATCGAGCCCGACGAAGTCGCCGCTCGTGGGATCGAGCAGCCGCACATCGTGAAAAGCGTACGTGAGCCCTATGAAGAGCGGCACCAGGATGACTGCGCAGATCAGCAGCACAGCGGGAAGCGTGTAGCAATACGGCTCCGCCGCGAGCTGCGCCCGCCGCCAATTCATTTGCCGCCCACCTGCTTCAGTTTGGCTTTGGTGAGATAGGCCGCCCATTGTCGGTTCATGACTTCGGGCGAGATTTGCCCGAGCAATGCCTGCTGGCCGGTTTTAACCACCAGCGAATCGGCAAAGTACGCAAAACCGGGCAGATTGGTGGGCATGATGGTCGGCACCTCATCCGGATCCGCGAGTTCGGCAAACCAGCCCTTGAGCTGATCGCTCGAATAAATGGGCGATTTTTCAGAGGCCTTGTAGACGGGCAATGCCCCGACTCTCTTGATCCAAATCAGGTTTCCGGCCGGATCGTTGAGCACTTTGATCAACTTCCAGCTCAAGTCCTTATGGGCGCCGGACTTGAAAATCGACCAACCCACATAGCCCACGGTTGGAAATGCTTTGCCGCCAGGACCCTTCGGCATGGGCGCGACGCCGTACTGATCGGGCTGCATGCGTTCCGCTACAGCAATGAGGGCGTCCGTATCTTGATCCACCATGGCACAGGCGCCGGAATAAAAACCGGCAACAGTTTCATTGAAGCCCCAGTTCACGCTGTCCCGCGGCGCGAGTCCTTCTTTGTACAGATCGACCATCCACGCCGTGCCTTTGATCCAATCGGCGCCGCTCAAGGTCGAGCTGCCGTCCGGGCTGAAGAAAACATTATTGCCGGCCATCGCGGCACCGAACATGATCCAAGCATTAAGGCCGCCCGGGCCGCCTCGCAGACAATAGCCAGACTTTCCTGGAATCGCGGAAATCTTTTTCGCGTCGGCGCGAAACTCATCCAAGGTCTTAGGCGGCGCGGCGATTCCCGCTTGCTTGAATAATATTTTGTTGTAGAACAGCGCCCGCAGATATAGCCCGTACGGAAGCAGATACGCAGTGCGATCGACGGCCCGAGCCATTTCGAGCGCGCGATCGTTCAATCCCTTGGTCTCGCTCCACTGCGCGAGATAGGGTTCGAGGCTCTCCAGGTTGCCGTTCTTGACATACAAGGACAGCCAGCGATCCGGCATCTCGACCACATCCGGGCTGTCGCCCGCGGAAACCATGGTCGCAAATTTCTCAAACGCCGAACTCCAGGCGAGCGATGTGATTTCAACGTGCGTGCCGGGATTTTGTGCTTCGAAAGCGCTCACCAGCCCCTTCAAAGTCTCGGTACGCTCCGGGCTGGTGAGAACCTCCACGAGCTTGAGTGTGATATCCGCCTGTGCCTGGGCAAGCGGCAAAAGACAGGCTGCCAGCAGCCACCTTGCCGCGTGGCGCGTCAACGCGCCGCTCTCTTGAGACCCTGCTCCAGATCGGACCACAGGGTGTCGGTGCCTTCGAGGCCGATGCTCAAGCGGATCATGCGGGCCGGCACACCGAAGTCGAGCGCCGAATTCGGGCCGGCCGCCTGCGCGCGCGCGATAAGCGCCGGAATGATCAGGCTTTCATGGCCGCCCCAACTAACTCCCAATTGGAACAGTTCAAGCGTGTCGCAAAACAGGGGTATGTCGATCGCGGCGTCGACTTCGAATGAAAACAGTCCCGTTGTGCCGGTGAGTCCGGCCGGTAGCGGCGCATGAAGCTTGGGATGATGGACCGCGCTGACCCTTGGATGCGTTGCGAGGCGGCGCGCGAGATCGAGCGCCGAGGCCTCATGCGCCAAGACCCGGACAGGCAAAGTGCGCAGGCCCCGAAGCAACAGCCACGCTTCGAACGGTCCGAGCTTCGCGCCGATATAGGGGCAAATGGTGCGCCTGACTTGGCTGATCAACTCGCCGCGGCCGGCCAATACACCCGCGACGGTATCGCTGTGGCCGCCGATGTACTTTGACGCGGAGTGCAGCACCAGATCCACGCCCAGCGTGATGGGCCGCTGGAATATCGGGGTTGCCCAGGAGTTATCGATCACACTAAGAGCGCCGTGCCGGCGGGCGAGGGCTGACAAAGCACCCACATCCAGCGCTTGGATGGTCCAGCTCGTCGGACTCTCAAGGTAAAGCAACTTGGCGCCGGGAAGCGCGGCCTCGACCGCGGGCAGATCGGACCCGTCAACGTACTCGACGATGACGCCGAATTTCTTCAACAGGGTTTCAAAGAATCGATACGCATCCGGATACACATGGCGCACGCAGACAATGCGATCCTGCGGCTGTACGAATGCCAGCACCGCACCCGAGATAGCCGCCATGCCGCTCGGAAAGCCGATGGCATCTTCGGCGTGCTCCAGGGCCGCGATTTTTTGTTCGAATAGAGTCACGGTGGGATTGGTCGTGCGCGAGTAAACGTTGCGCGATCGATTTCCGGCGAACGTATCGGCCATTTCCGCGTAACTTGCAAAGGTGAATAGCGAGGTCTGGGCGATTGCGGGAACCACGGCTTCGCCGGCGTGCGCTTCTTCATCGTGCGCCAGCAGCCGCTGCGCCCGCTTAAGTTCACTGTCCCTGGTATCCAAACTCATGCCGCGCTCGCCTTGAGTTCTCCCTGCCAACCTTCCTTGAGCTCGCCTTCCCATTTCGCCACCAACGCGGCGGCCACGGCATTTCCGAAGACATTGGTCGCGGTGCGTCCCATATCAAGCACATGATCTACCGCGATGACAAATACCAAGCCTTGTTCCGGCAGGCCGAAATAGCTCAAGGACGCCGCAATCACCATCAATCCCGCGCGGGGCACGCCGGCTATGCCCTTGCTCGTGACCATAAGAATGAGCAACATCATGATTTGTTGATGCACGCTAAAATCAATGCGATAGATTTGAGCGATGAAAAGCACCCCAAAAGAACAGTACATCGCTGAGCCACAAAGGTTGAACGAATAACCCAAAGGCAGCACAAAGGAGGCGATGCGCGTGCTGACGCCGAAGGCTTCCAGACGTTCCAAAGTTTGCGGATACGCCGCTTCGGAACTGGAGGTCGAAAAGGCCAGCAGCAGCGGCGAACGGATCTCCCGCAGTAGCGTCCACGCCCGCCGCCCAATGCTCAAGTACAGAGCGCAGCCGAAGAGTATCCATAGCAAGACCAACGCCAGATAGAAACTGCCGATGTACTTTGCGTACACAAGCATGACGTTCAGGCCCTGGCTCAAGACGGTAGACGCAAGCGCGGCGAAGATGGCGATGGGCGCGAGCGCCATGACGTAACGGGTCACTCTCAAGATGACGGCGGCGATCTCGTCGATGATGTCGATGAGCCGCTTGACCTTGGAGCCCAGGCTCGATGCCGCGGCGCCAAAAAATAACGAGAACACGACAATTTGCAGAATTTCGTTGTTGGCCATGGCCTGCACCACGGAACTAGGGATGACATGGTCGAGAAAATCCTTGAATTGCAAGGGTGCGGCCGCGCTCGCGCCGCTTGCGGCCGCAGTCGCTGAGAGACCCAGACCGGGCTTGAACAGCTGCACCGCCGCCAGCCCGATCGCCATCGAGATCAGCGTCGCAATGACGAACCACCCGAGGGCTTTCGCACCAATTCTGGCGATCGCCGCGGCGCCCTCCATGCGGGCGACCCCAACGACGAGCGTGGAGAACACCAATGGCGCTATGATCATCTTGATGAGGCGCAAGAAGCTTGAGGTGACCAGGGAAAAGGCGGCCGCCGCGCTGTCGGCGGCGGGACCGGCACCCAACACTTGATGCAGCAGTAGTCCGAAAAGCGGCCCGGCGATCATGGCGAGAATCACAAACAAGGTCAGGCGCGATTTCATGTTGTACTTTTAGCACAGAGTTTATGAATACACGTAGCACAGAACTTAAGCCCGCCCTGACCATGCAGTCGATTCGCGAAGCGCATGCGCGCATCCGCGACAAGATTCACCGCACCCCCGTGATGACCAGCGAAGTGCTCGACGGGTTGGCCGGGAATCGGCTGTTTTTCAAGTGCGAGAATCTGCAGAAAGTCGGCGCATTCAAGGCGCGCGGCGCCACCAATGCGGTGTTTTTATTGACCGACGCGGAGGCGGCCAAGGGAGTGGTGACGCATTCCTCGGGTAATCACGCAGCGGCGCTGGCGAGGGCCGCGAGACTGCGCGGCATCCCGGCATACATCGTGATGCCGAGCAATTCGCCGCAGGCGAAGCAGGCTGCCGTGCGCCGTTACGGCGGCGATGTGGTCCTGTGCGAACCAACGTTGGCCGCGCGCGAATCGACCGCCCGGCAAGTCATGGAGCGCACCGGTGCGGTCTTCATCCATCCCTATGACGATTTGCGCGTCATGGCGGGACAGGGAACCACCGCCATCGAACTGCTCGAGGATGTGCCCGGCCTCGATGTGATTCTCTGTCCCGTTGGCGGCGGAGGCCAGCTCAGCGGCATCGCCGTGGCGGCAAAAGACATCAAGCCAGCCTTGCGCGTGGTCGGCGTTGAGCCAGCCGGCGCGGATGACGCCGCGCGCTCCTTGAAGGCGGGCCACATCATTCCCATGCTCGAGCCGCACACCATCGCGGACGGACTCAAGACTTCATTGGGGCAGCGGCCGTTCGCGGAAATCTTGCGCTTGGTCGATGACATCGTGACGGTGCGCGAGGAGTCGATCGTGCAGGCGATGCGCCAGATCTGGGAAGTGATGAAGCTGCTGGTGGAGCCTTCCGGCGCGGTCAGTTATGCGGCAATCGTCGAGGGCCGTATCGCGGCGTCGGGCGCGAATATCGGCATCATCTTGAGCGGCGGCAACCTCGATCTGAATCGCCTGCCGTGGCAATGAGGAGGCTGCGATTCCGCGCTGCTAGTCGATGAGCAACGGACTTAGAGCATGCTCTTCGGCGATGCTGCCGGCGAGCGACAGCGCCTGCGTGTGCGTCGGCGTATCGCGCACCCACCTCGCAGGAGGCGGCAGCGGCTGGTCTGTCAGCAGGGCAAGCAGACTGGCATTGGTGGCTTCGACGGAGTCGAATGGCGTGCCATGACGCGAGCCGCGCACAACCACGAGCTCTGCCTTCAGCTTTTTCGCCAATTCGCGCTTTTCGGCCAGGGGTGTGAAGTCGTTTTCGGCGGCGATCAGCAAGACACGGCAGGCTAAGCGATCCAATCGGTCCATTATCGCCCAGCGCGCCAGTGCCAATCCGGTGCCCAAATAAGAATTGGCGGGAACCGATCCCATGACTCGAGCGGCATGTTCGCGCATCGCGCGTTGCCAGGGCTCCGGAAACAGCCGCGCTGCCATCAAACAAGCGGCGCGCGGCATCCCGAGCATCCGTACCAGCGTTGCTGAAACGTAGGTCTCGAGCCACTTGCGCAAATCGCGGGGCTGGTAAGTCGCCAGGCTATTGATCAGTCCGAGCTTGGGCACGCAAGTAGGCCGTAGTGTTGCCATCTCCAGCGCGACCGCGCCGCCCAACGAGAAGCCAACGATGTTCGCTTGCGGGATGTTGAGGTGATCCATCAGCCGCCATAGAGCATTTGCAAATCCGGCGATGGTGTATTCGCTGCGTGGCGGCAAGCTATGTCCGCTGCCGGGCAGATCGGGAATAATGAGTCGAAACCGGTGTTCGAGCGCCGCCACTTGAAAGGCCCAGTCCGCACCGCTGCATCCTAATCCATGAATCAGCAACAACGGCTCGCCGTGTCCTCGCACAAGATAGTGAATGGATAAGTCATCGTCGCGAAAAAAAGGCATCGATCTCGCTCCTCGGCCGCTTCATCTCGACCGGATGTCAACCTTCAGGAGCTATTTTCGTCGTTGCCGGGATCCGAATCTGCTCGGAAGGCGCCGGAAATGCTGGTCGCTTCGGCCGATATTTATGTAGGCCAAGCCCGTCAGACATCGCTGACAGGGTACGTAACCCTGCTAGCATTGCGGCCTAACGCGGTGGTGAGGAGTTGATTCCGTGACTTGGCGAGGATGGACGGCCTTTGTGGCGCTCGGGATCATTTGGGGGCTGCCCTATTTCTTCATCAAGGTTGCGGTGCAGGAGGTCTCACCGTTTACCCTGGCATTCAGCCGTGTCGTGCTTGCCGCGATGATACTGATGCCCATTGCGTGGCGCCGCGGCGCGCTGCGGTCCTGGGCCGACCACAAGGCAGCCATCATTGCCTTTGGCCTGGTCGAGTTCGCGATTCCCTTTTCGCTGATCTCTCTTGGCGAGCGCTGGATCAGTTCCTCGGTCACCGGGATTTTGATCGCCATGGTGCCGCTTGCCATCGCATTGATTCAGCGCTTTTTTGCGATCCGTGAAGCCCTGGGCGCGTGGCGCATTGCGGGCCTTGCGATCGGCTTTATCGGCGTCGCCGCGCTGCTGGGCACCGGTCCCATCTCGGGCGCGCTGGGTTGGGCCGGCGTCGGCTGCATGCTCGTATCCGCGCTCTGTTATGCGGTGGGACCGCTGATCATCCAACGCCACCTCAAGGATCTCGATTCCATTGGCCCGCTCGCGGCAAGCTTGGGCGTGGCCAGTATGATTTTGCTGATTCCTGCCCTGCTCGAAATTCCATCCAGCCTGCCCTCGGCGAACGCCTTGGCGTCGATCGCCGTGCTCGGAATCGTCTGCACCGCCATTGCAATGTTGCTGATGTTTTATCTGGTTCATCATGCCGGCGCCTCGCGCGCATCGGTGATCACCTACATCAACCCGGTGGTCGCGACATTGCTCGGCGTGCTGGTGCTCGATGAACACCTCGGCATCGGCGGTTTCATCGCTTTTGCGCTCATTTTGCTGGGATCGTGGCTCGCAACCCGCGGAAAGCTATCTCGAACCAAAACTCCCAGCGAGGCGGCGGTTAGAGCGTGAATCCCAGCAGTTATGCGAGTCTGCCGGAGAGGTTCTTTGCGCGAGTACAGCCAACGCAGGTAGCTGCGCCCGGTCTCATCAAATTCAATCAGGCGCTCGCGTCGGACTTGGACCTGGATTTACACGGTTTCGATGCGCCGGCCTTGGCGAACCTTTTTTCCGGGAATGTTTTGCCGCAGGGCACGGCGCCCATTGCCATGGCGTACGCCGGGCATCAGTTCGGTCATTTTGTTGCGCAACTGGGTGATGGCCGGGCGATCTTGATTGGCGAGATGCGCGACCGCGCGGGCGTGCTTCGCGATATTCAGCTCAAAGGCTGCGGGCGAACTCCCTACTCGCGCAGCGGCGACGGGCGTGCCGCGTTAGGGCCAGTCTTGCGCGAATATCTGGTCAGTGAAGCGATGCACGGCTTGGGAATTCCGGCGACCCGGTCGCTCGCCGCGGTAACAACCGGAGAGCCCGTGCAACGCGAAACGACGCAGCCGGGTGCCATCTTGACGCGAGTCGCTGCGAGTCACGTGCGCGTGGGCACGTTTGAATATTTCGCGGCTCGGGGCGACGTTGCCGGCACGAAAATCCTCGCTGACTATGTGATCGATCGGCACTACCCGCTGTGCGCCGGCGACAACAACCCTTACGTGGCGCTGCTTGGGCAGGTTGTGTCGCGCCAGGCCGTCCTCATCGCCCGCTGGATGAATGTGGGCTTCATCCATGGCGTCATGAATACCGACAACATGGCGGTGTCCGGCGAGACCATTGATTTCGGTCCATGCGCATTCATGGATACATTCGATCCGGCAACCGTGTTCAGCTCCATCGACGAGCGCGGCCGCTATGCCTTCGCCAATCAGCCGAATGCGGCGCTCTGGAATTTGGCCCGCTTCGCGGAAACATTGTTGCCGCTCATTGATGCGGACACGCAGCGCGCCATTGGTGCTGCCACCGAGGCAATCGCAACCTTTGAGACGCTTTTCAATCACGCTTGGTTGGACGGAATGCGCCGCAAGCTCGGATTGTCGACGTCGGAGCCGGGAGATCGGCAGCTCGCCGAGGATTTGTTGAAGGCGATGCAGCGCAATCAAGCGGACTTCTCGTTGAGCTTTCGCGCCCTGTGCGCCGCGGCCCGCGATCCGCACGGCGATGGGCCGATGCGTGGACATTTCATCAATCCGCGCGACTATGACGAGTGGGCGCAGCGTTGGCGGGTGCGGATGAGCCGAGAGGAGATTGCGCCCAAATCGCGCGCTGAGTCGATGCAACGCGCGAATCCAGCCTACATTCCGCGCAACCACCGCGTCGAGCGAGTGATTGTCGCCGCGGTCGAGCGCGGCGATTTTGCGCCTTTCGAGGAATTCTCGCAGGTGCTCGCAACGCCCTATACTGAGCGCGCCGTCTTCGCGGACTACGAAAATCCGCCGCAGCCGCAAGAGCGCGTGCTGCAGACTTTTTGCGGAACATAACCTCGTATTGCAATGTAATGGTGCAATCGCCGGTCTTATTTGACAGGAGTAGAATTGCATACCATGACCATCGTAATCTTGGTGTTTCTAGGCGGCGTGCTGACCATTTTGAGTCCCTGCATCCTGCCTGTACTGCCTTTCGTGTTCGCGCGATCGGAGCAAAAATTCCTGACGAATGGTCTGCCCATGTTGGTCGGCATGGCGGTCACTTTTGCTGCGATCGCCACGTTGGCCGCGGTGGGGGGTTCTTGGGCCGTCAGGGTCAATCAATATGGGCGCATCTTCGCATTGGTGCTGTTGACCGGCTTCGCGGCAACCCTGTTGTCGACGCGTTTGGCGGATTGGCTGGCGCGTCCGTTTGTCGCTCTGGGCAATCGGCTGGCGCAATCAACCCCGGGAGCCGCGGGTCGCGTTACGCTACTAAACTCCTTGCTGCTCGGGATTGCCACGGGGCTTCTCTGGGCACCCTGCGCCGGCCCCATTCTTGGGCTCATTCTCACCGGCGCGGCGATCTCCGGCCCCAACGCCCGCACGACGTTGCTGCTGTTTGCCTATGCCGCAGGCGCCGCAACCTCGTTGGCGGTGGCATTGCTGGCCGGCGGACGGGTGTTCGCGCTACTGAAGAAATCGCTGGGCACCGGGGAATGGATCCGGCGCGGCCTTGGCGTCGCCGTGCTGCTCGCCGTGGTGGCAATCGTGTTTGGCTGGGACTCAACCGTGCTCACGCGTTTATCGCTCAACGGCACGAACAGTCTCGAGCAGTCGCTTATCGACAAAATCAATCCTCAGAATGCGGGCGCACCGGGCGGCAGCATGATGGCGATGAGCAACTCCACCATGGCCATGAGCAATACCAAAGCAGACGGACATGCCATGATGATGTCGGCGGCGAAGCCCGCCGGTAATTTGCCGGTGGAGGGAGAAATCCCCTCATTCGCCGGCGCCACCTTGTGGTTGAACTCGCCGCCGCTCACCGCCGAGGGCTTGCGAGGCAAAGTGGTCGTGGTCGATTTTTGGACCTATTCCTGCATCAACTGTCTGCGCGCGCTGCCCTACGTGCAATCGTGGTATCAAAAATATAAGGATCATGGCTTGGTGGTGATTGGCGTGCACGCGCCGGAATTCGCCTTTGAAAAGGATGCCAACAATGTGCGGCGGGCGGTCGCGGATTTGAAAATCACCTATCCGGTGGCGCTGGATAACGACTATGCCATTTGGCAGGCATTCAACAACCAGTATTGGCCGGCGCATTACTTTATCGACGCCAGCGGCCGGGTCCGCGCGCATCACTTCGGCGAAGGCAATTACGATGAATCCGAGCAGATCATTCGCACCTTGCTGACCGAAGCGGGGCAGAGCGGGTTGCCGCCGCCGGGGATGGGCCAGTCTGCGGCAGTAGGAGTTCAGGCCCCGCCCGATGAGGCGCACGATCAGTCGCCGGAAACCTACGTTGGCTACCGCCGTGCCGACAATTTCGCCTCGCCAGGCGGCTTTGTGCAGGATCATGCGCATGTTTATTCAGCTCCGCCGGCACTAAAATTGAATCAATGGGCGCTTGGCGGGTCATGGGATGTAGACCCGGAAAAGGCGGTGCTCGGCGCAAGCGGCGGTAAAATTGAATTTCGATTCTACGCGCGTGATTTGCACCTGGTGCTGGGCCCGGGCAGCGGCGGCAAGCCGGTGCGTTTCCGTGTGACCTTGGACGGCGCTCCGCCGGGGGCCAGTCATGGGGCCGATACGGATTCAAGCGGCGCCGGTACCATCGACGGGCAGCGGCTGTATCAATTAATTCGACAGTCCGGCGATGTCGGCGAGCACGTGTTCGCAATCGAGTTCTTGGATCCAGGCGTGCAAGCGTATTCATTTACATTCGGGTGAGGGGCAAGTCATGCATTCAATCGTCAGTCGTCGTTACTTCATCGCCGGGTTGGGCGCCTTGTCGGGGTTGCCGTTGGTAGGCCGAGTCGCTGCGGCGACGCTTTCGGGTCCGGCGGCCAATGGCGAAGTATCGATTGAGAACTTCTCGCCGGCCGGCAAGAGCCTCGGCATCGTTCGCGTTCCAAAGATTGTGAAAACTAATGCAGAGTGGCAGGCGCAATTATCGCCGCTGAGCTATCGTGTCGCGCGCCAGGCCGGAACGGAAGTGGCATTCACAGGGGAATACGACCGGAATCACGCGGATGGAATTTATCACTGTATCTGCTGCGATACCGCGCTCTATGATTCAAAAACCAAATTCGAGTCCGGCACCGGCTGGCCCAGTTTCTGGCAGCCGATTTCGGCGGCGAACGTGGTCAAGAGCAGCGACACGACCTTTGGAATGTCGCGGGATGCGATCTCATGCCGGCGCTGCGACGCGCACTTGGGCCACGTATTTGACGACGGCCCGAAGCCCACTGGGCTACGCTACTGCATGAACTCGGTTGCGCTACACTTCACGCCGCGCGCCTAGGAGAGAAATATGGCTTTTCGGAAGATTTCAATATTGCTGCGGGTTGCCGCATTCGCGGGCGCCATCACGGCCGGCGCGATCCTCTGGTACGCACCGCTGTTCGGCGCAGAGGCGCCTGTCGTTATCCCAGCGCCGGTCATCGACAGTCCGAAGTCCACCGGTCCTGCGCAGACCGCGGTGTTGTCGGGCGGGTGCTTTTGGGGCGTGCAAGGCGTGTTCGAGCACGTGCGCGGCGTAAAGAACGTAATCGCAGGCTATGCGGGCGGCGCGAAAGCCACCGCGGATTACGAAACGGTCAGCTCGGGAACTACCGGACATGCGGAGTCGGTGAAAATAACCTTCGATCCGGCGGCGATCTCCTACGGGCAGATATTGCAAATCGCATTTTCCGTGGTCCACGATCCGACGCAATTAAATCGACAGGGACCCGATGTCGGCACTCAATATCGGTCGGCCATTTTCTACGCCGATGAGGATCAGAAACGGATTGCGGAAGCGTACATCAGCCAACTCGAGCAGTCGCACGCCTTTGCGAGACCGATCGTCACTCGCGTGGAGCCGCTCAAGGGCTTCTATCCGGCGGAACGCTACCACCAGGATTACTTGATCCATAACCCAACGCAGCCTTACATCGCGATGTACGACATCCCGAAAATCGAGAATTTCCGCCGCACATTTCCCGAACTGTACAGCGGGTCGCCGGTGCTCGCGCAAAATTAGCTGATCCATGAAATCCACCTTGCGCGCATGGTTGCTGCTGAGCGCGTGTCTTTTCGGGCTGCAATCGTTGGCCGCGGGCCCGGAAAAACCCATTACCGTGTTTGCTGCCGCCTCCCTGACAAATGCGCTGCAGGATTTGGGCGATACCTTTACCAAGGACACCTCGGTCCCGGTGCGCTTCTCCTTTGCGGCCAGTTCGACGCTGGCTCGCCAAATCGAAAACGGTTCGCGCGCCGACGTGTTTTTCTCGGCCGATCTTGAGTGGATGGATTACTTGCAAGCCAGAAACCTGATTCAACCGGCTACTCGGCATGAGGTGCTTGGAAACCAATTGGTTTTGATTGCGCCCGTGGGCAGTAATGTCAACTTGAAAATTGCGCCGCATTTTGCGCTGGTCGCCGCCATAGGCACGAGCCACTTGGCAACCGGCGATCCGGATTCCGTGCCGGTGGGCCGCTACGCGCATGAGGCGCTGGCCAATCTGGGTGTCTGGGATCAAGTCGCGGCGCGGTTGGTGAGAGCCGACAGCGTGCGCTCGGCGCTTGCGTTCGTTGACCGAGGCGAAGCCGCGCTCGGTATTGTTTACGCAACCGATGCCCTGGTGGACAAGAATGTGCGCGTGGTGGATATGTTTCCGGCCGACAGCCATATGCCCATCATTTATCCTGCGGCGTTGACGACCGGCGCCCAGCCCGATGCGGCCAAATTCCTGGACTACATTTGTGGTCCTGCTGGCTATTTGGCCTTTGGGCACTACGGATTCACGCCGCGGCACTAGTATTTCGGCGTTGTGACTATGACTGGTTCGAAGGACTACTCGGCCGCCGCCGGCAGATCAGCGGGATCAATCGCGGGAATGCCTTTGCGAATGTCCGCGGAAAAGGTGTCGCTGCGATCCGCCTGTCTGGCGCGATCCGTGATCCGGCCCATCGCGCGCAGCTCCTCGAGCGTGAAGCGCTGATCCAGGCCCCCTACGCTGTAGACATATGCGGGCAAATAACCCGTGAACAGCAAGCGATAGCTCCAGGGCAGATAGCCCACGATTCGCTTCATCATGTGATAGACCAGCATGGTGCAGTTGACGGTAAGAGTGTTGTAGAAGCGTGGCGTGTCGAGCAGACGGTCAGCCTGTTCGACGTAGCCGAGGAACAGCGATCGCATCGCCGGCAAGGGCATGCGAATGCGATATAGGTAGTCGTCCTCGCCGCGAATATTGGTGCGCACGCGAATGACGTCGCGCTCATCGGCGGCGATAATGCTGAGCCCGTCCCTCTTGAAGAAACCGCCGAGCTCCGAATAGGTTGCGTTTTTCCGGCGCCGCACCTCCACCGAGAAGGCGATGTGCTGACCATCATCGAATCCAAACGATATCAGCATGTGCGCGATCGCCCCGCCGTCCCAGTACGACATGATCATGTCGACTGAGGTGAGCTTGTCGAGATCGTAGCCGCGGGTTTCCCAGCGCTGCGTGTACTCGCTGTTGCTGCGCCAATCGAAGTTGCGGACATTGCGCAGGGTTACGCGGTTGCCGTCCGTGGTGCCGTTGGTGATTTGCGCGACATCGTCCGCCCAGAGGCGCTCATTGGTGGGTGCGATGCGCTGCCACCAGATGAGCAAGATTGCGAAGGCGAGAGCGAAACTCAGGAAGGCGAGCTGCGCATGGCCTTGCCAGAGCGCAATCAGTACACCGAGCGCAAATGCGCCCCACAGCAGCACAATGACGCCTTTGAGTTGGCCTCCCGGGGCCTGATACCAGAGTGCCAGCGCGGCCCACAGCGCTGGAACGCCGAGCAGCAAAGTCGCGACCAGCGTGGCGGCGAAACGCAGAACACTTGCGGCACTGGCGGTCATCATGCTCATTGTGCCAGCAACCTGCAAGCCGTGTTTTCTCGTTTAATTGACACGCACCGGCGGGGCAAGGTACGGTTTCGTGTGACTCAATCCACCGCGTTTCGACTCAATGTCCCCTTTATCAAAGAACTCGGTGTCGAGTTCATCAATGCCGCTGACGGCCGCGCGATGGTGGCCCTCGATCTTGAGCCTTGGCATCTCAATAGTTGGTCCGTCGCGCACGGCGGAGTGCTGATGTCGCTGCTCGACGTGGCGATGGCGGTGGCCGGTCGCTCCCTCAATGCGGGCGCAGGCGGCGGCGTCACCGTCGAGATGAAGACCAGCTTTTTGCAGCCGGCGAAAGCCGGTACGCGATTGTTGGTCTCGGGATTTGCGTATCATCGCTCCATGACCATGGCGTTTTGCGAGGGCGAGGTCAGAGATAGCGATGGTCGATTGATAGCCAAAGCGATGGGAACATTCAAATACCTAAAATCAGGAGCGGTAGCCGATGGCTAATTCTTATCGCCGCATCGTGCTGGCATCGCGCCCGCATGGCTGGCCCAGCCCGGAAAATTTTCGCCTCGAAGAAGCTTCCATGCCCGCACTCGGCGAAGGCGAAGTGCGCGTGCGCAATCAGTATCTATCGCTGGACCCCTACATGCGGGGGCGAATGAACGACGCGAAATCCTACGCCATGCCGCAAATACTCAACGAGACCATGGGCGGTGCGAGCGTGGGGGAAGTGGTGGAGACGCGCAGCGGCCAATTCGCGATTGGCGACACAGTGCGCGGCATGCTGGGTTGGGCCGAGTATGGTGTGAGCAAAGCCGAAGGCTTGGGCAAAGTCGACACGCGTCATATCCCGCTGTCGGCGTATCTGGGCGTGGTCGGCATGCCCGGCATGACGGCTTGGTATGGCTACAATAAGATTATGGAACCGAAGGCGGCCGAGACGGTTGTCGTTAGTGCGGCCTCGGGCGCCGTAGGCAGCGTGGTGGGACAGTTGGCGCGCAATGCAGGCGTGCGGGTAGTGGGAATTGCGGGCGGTCCGGACAAGTGCCGCTACGTCACGCAAGAACTTGGATTCGATGCTTGCGTCGACTATAAAACGGCCGCCGATGCCAAGTCGTTGGCGGGATTGATTGCAGCCGCCGCACCCAAAGGCGTGGATGCGCACTTCGAAAACGTCGGCGGCGATGTGTTGAACGCGGTCATGATGCTGCTCAATCCATTCGCGCGTGTTGCGATTTGCGGTCTCATCGCCGATTACAACATGACGCCGGGGTCTGTCCCAAAGAGCGCCATCTTAAATCCCGGCGTGTTTTTGGTGGCCCGCTTCAAGATGCAGGGGTTCATCATCTCCGATCACCTGAATCTTTGGCCTGAAGGGTTGTCGGCATTGGGCGGACTCGTGGCGTCTGGAAAATTGAAATACAAGGAGACCATCGCCGAGGGCTTGGCCGCGGCGCCTGCGGCGTTCATCGGGATGCTGAAGGGTCACAACTTTGGCAAACAATTAGTTCGCCTATACTGAAAGACAATGCAACAGCTCATCCTGCACCACTATCCGATGTCGCCTTTCGCGGAGAAAGTGCGCTTGATCTTGGGCTTCAAGGGCCTCTCATGGGTCTCCGTTCACATCCCCAATATCATGCCGAAGCCTGATTTGGTTGCGCTCACCGGTGGATACCGTAAGACGCCGGTGCTGCAAATCGGCGCAGACATTTATTGCGACACGGCGCTGATCGCCGACGTGCTCGAGGAGCGCGCGCCGAGCCCGACTTTATACCCAAGCGGCGTCGCAAGCGCATCGCGCATCCTGGCCCAATGGGCGGATTCCACCTTGTTTTGGACTGCGATTCCCTTCGCCATGCAGCCGGCGGGACTGGCGCATATGTTCGAAGGCGTGCCGCCGGAAACCATCAAGGCTTTCGGCGATGACCGGGCCGTGTTTCGCGCCAATATGCCGCGCATTCGCCCCGCGGATGCGAATGCGGCGTTTACGCTCTATTTGGAACGGCTGGAAGAGACGTTAGCCGCGCAAAATTTCTTTTTCGGAACGGCGCCCAGTATTGCGGACTTCTCGATCTATCACTGTCTCTGGTTCGTCGTGCGCGGCGGCCCGGTGGCCAAAATTCTCGAAAACTTCCCGGCGCTGCAAAACTGGCGGGCCCGCATCGCTGCCTTCGGCCATGGCGCGCACGAGAAACTCGATAGCAGTGCCGCCATCGCCATCGCCCGCGGCGCGACGGCCGAAAAATCAACAGACAATCTCGATTCGCACGGTCTTGCCATTGGCGAGCGGGTGGTCGCGGCGGCGACTGATACGGGAACCGAGCCGATCGAGGGGACGCTATATGGTGCTACCAAAACGCGGTTTTCGATCGCGCGCGAGGATCAGCGCGCCGGTAGGGTGGTGGTGCATTTCCCGAGATTGGGGTTCGAATTGCGTCGCGCCAAATAACTGGACTGATTGTGGCCTATGCGGCAAGGCGGGGCGCAGGGGTACGCCAGACCCGATAGCCGCCTAAAAAGGCGAATTCATTGCTTCCAAGGCGCGCGTTCTTGGGTAGCTTTTTCAGCTTCTTGGCATTGCCGCCGCCGAGCACCACATAGTCAGCCTCGAGGGCTCTGCTGAGTTGCTCGACCACGTCTGCGACGGTGCGACGCCACTTTTTGGCCCCGAGACGGCGGCGGCCGCCATCGCCGACGTAGTCTTCGTAGGTGCGGCCGTTCTTGTAGGGCAGATGCGCAAGTTCCATCGGTGCCACGGTGCCATCGACAACGAGCGCTGAGCCAAGTCCTGTGCCCAAGCCCAAAAAGAGCATCCGTCCGCCTTCGTAGCTGCCAATGGCCTGCATCGCAGCATCGTTCATCACCAGTGTCGGCCGCCGGAATGCTTTGCGAAAATCGAATCCCACCCAGCCCCGCGCTAGATTGTAGGGTTCGGTGACGATCTTGCCGTGGACGACCACGCCAGGGTAGCCAATGGAAACGACATCGTATTTAAAATCGGCGGTCAGATCGCGCACGCGCGCCACCATCTGGCGCGGAGTCATCGTCGGTCCGGATTCAAACTCGCGAGTTTCGCGGCTGCCGGAGACCCTTGCTTTTACGTGTGTGCCGCCGACATCGATGGCGAGCACCCGCCGCTGGGCTTTTCGTTGCATCATGCGCGCACAATAGCGCACTTAGGGTTGGCTCGTCAGTCGTATCTCCTGACATAATGTGTGCTATGAAAATGCAATCATCCCTTGGCCTTCATATTGCGCTATGTGCCGCGATCGCTGGATGCGCGACAGCACCACCAACGCCCGGACCGTTGCGTGTGCCTGCGGATCAATCGTTGATCAAGCAGCTGCACGCCGTGGGCGTGCAAATCTATGAGTGCCAACCTGCGAAGAATGACCCCTCGCAATATGAGTGGGTGTTCAAGGGACCCGAGGCCAACTTGTTTTCCAAAGCGGGCCGAAATGTCGCCAAGCACTATGCGGGACCGACATGGGAAGCCAGTGACGGCAGCAAAGTGGTGGGGGAGGTGATCGGCAACAGCCCGAGCCCGAAACCCAATTCGATTCCCTGGCTGCTGCTCCGTGCGCGAGGGACCGCCGGCAATGGCCTATTCACGCACGTGCAGTTCATCCAGCGCCTAAACACGATGGGAGGCAGCGTGCCCGCGGCGGGATGCCGTAAGGAGCAGTCCGGACAGCAGCTGCGCGCTTCGTACACGGCCGATTATTTATTCTATGGCGCGAGACATTGAGCGCGACCCAGGATGACCCGTTGGAGCGGGTCCAATCGAAAATAGCGTTTCTTGAGCGCGCCATCGTGGAGCTCAGCGACGCGGTGTTCCGCCAGCACCAGGATATTCAGTCGATCGAGGCGCAGCTCAAGGCCATCAGAGACAGAATGGCGGGTATGCCATCGGACGATGCGCGCACGTTAGAACAGGAGCGGCCGCCTCATTATTGATTTCCTAGGCTTACAGGTGTCAGGCGTGGTTGTCGTTGGGATCGTGATCGCGGTCCTGCTCGGCGGCCTCGCGGCGTGGTTGATTTACCGGCCGCGCAAGCCGCAGACACTGCTCGCCTCGCGCGGCGTCGCGGCGTCCGTTAAATCGCGAGGCGGCGCGCCCACGTCGGTTCCCGATGCCAGTCGAGCCGAATTGGCAAATAATCTGGTGACCGAACGTCTCTGGAAGCTCGCATTCGCGGCTGCGCCGGAGGCCCAGCCCTTGGAACCTGCGCACGCTCGGGTCAGAGACGGGGTCTTCGCGGTTCTACAAGCCGATACGCTGGAGCCGAAGTATTTTCCGCGGCGGCCGACCTTGATGCCGCAATTGCTGCGCGCGGTGGATGATCCGCGCAGCGCCCCCGACAAGCTCGCGCGCATCGTCGCGCACGATCCGGTGCTGACATCCGATGTGCTGCGGCTCGCGAACTCGCCAATTTACAAAACTTCTCCCGCGCCCATCGAAACTATCCAGCGCGCAATCGTCGTTCTCGGCGTGGATGCGCTGCGAGGCCTCGTGGCGACGGCCATGCTGCAGCCGGTGTTTCGAGCCACGCGCAGCAATTTTCCGCGTTTTCCGCGCATGTTGTGGGAACGCACGGAACGCGCCGCGTGTGCCGCAGAACTGTATGCGCTCAAAGCCTTGCCGGCTGATCGGTTTGAGGCGCAGCTGCTGATCCTGCTCAGCGCCTTGGGGCCGTTGGTAGTGTATGGCGCCGCCCTCGATTTATACTCACAGCGTCCGCGGCTGACGCCGAATGCGACGCTGTTGGTTGACCTGACGGCAGCGCTGGGTCCCCAAGTTTCGCTGCGTATCGCGCAACAATGGGAGAGCTCGCCGCGCCTCGTCGCCGCGATTGAAAGATCGCCGGCCGAAGCGCTGACGATGGCGCTGTGCGCCGGTGAATTGCTGGGAACGCTGTCTTTGCTGCAGACGCAGAACGTCATTACGGCCGAAGAGGGGCTGGCAACTGCGAACGATATCGGATTGGCGGATACGGTCGTGGCGCCGATTTGGGAGCGGCTGACGAACAGCCAATAGCGGCTATGGCATCATGCGGAAATGACGTTCGCTAGCGATCCGCTTGACTGGTTCGGGGAAGCCGCCCGCCGCTCGGATCGGTTATTTATACGGACGCCTGAAGGCCGCAATTTCAGCTATGCGGACCTGTGCGAGCAGTCCGCACGCATTGCCGCAGCGCTCACGCAGCGCGGCGTGGAGAGCGGCGATCGGATTGCCGTTCAAGTCGACAAATCCGCCGAGGCGATTTTTCTCTACGTCGCTTGTCTGCGCATGGGTGCGGTGTTCGTGCCCATCAATGTTGCGAATACGCTCAACGAAGTCGAGTATTTCCTGCGCGATTCGCAGCCGCGTGTCGCCATCGTCCGGCCGCAGGCCCGCGCGTTGATCGAGCCGCTGGCGCGGCAGGCGAAGGTCGATGGCGTTGAGACGTTGGGTGCGGACGGATCCGGAACTTTGCCGCTGCTCGCCGCCGAATCCGCCGCCGATTTCCCCGCAACGCGCAGCTTGGAGAGCGGCTCGATCGCCGCCATCATCTACACGTCCGGCACGACCGGCCGTCCCAAGGGCGCGATGCTCACTCGCGCGAACCTTAGCTCGAATGCAGCGGTGTTGGCTGAGGCATGGTGCTTCTGCGAATCGGACGTGTTGCTGCACACGTTGCCGCTATTTCACATTCACGGCTTGTTTGTGGCGATCAACACCGTTCTCGCCTCGAAATCGAGCCTACTGCTGCTCTCCAAATTCGATGCCGCGCAGGCGCTCGAGCATTTTTCCCAGGCCTCGGTATATATGGGGGTGCCGACGCACTACACGCGCCTGCTGCAGCAACGGGGCCTGAATCGAGATGCGACGGCGACGATGCGCCTGTTTGTTTCGGGCTCGGCGCCCTTGCTGGCGGAGACTCACCGCGAATTTCTGCAGCGCACGGGACATGTAATTCTGGAGCGCTATGGCATGTCGGAAACCATGATGAACTCATCCAATCCCTATCACGGGGTGAGATTGGCCGGCTCGGTCGGTCCGCCTTTGAAAGGAATTTCGCTGCGTGTGAGGAACGCGGAAAACGGAGCGGCCGAACTTAATCCGGATGTCGTCGGCAATCTCGAGGTCAAAGGCCCCAACGTGTTCGCGGGGTACTGGCGCGACGAGGAGAAAACGCGCGCTGAGTTTTCCGCGGATGGATGGTTCAAAACCGGTGATGTGGGG
>Ga0302326_10004882_pt1 | contig 30839 bp, 31 predicted proteins | sample Palsa_T0_3_FD_202264 | JGI IMG/M metagenome (GOLD analysis project Ga0302326, IMG submission 202264) | Peat permafrost microbial communities from Stordalen Mire near Abisko, Sweden - Palsa_T0_3 | ecosystem: Environmental > Terrestrial > Soil > Palsa > Peat permafrost | place: Sweden: Abisko... | reverse complement strand
GCGACCTGCGCGAATCCGGCGCCATCGAGCAGGACGCAGACGTCGTGATGTTCATCCACCGGGACGACGAGGAGGACACCGACCCCGGCGGCTATGGCTCTCGGGGCGCCGTGCCGGTGGAGCTCATGATCGCCAAGCAGCGCAACGGGCCGACCGGCACCATCGAGCTCATCTTCCTCTCCGAGTTCACCCGCTTCGAGAGTCGGGCCCGGGACTCCTAGAGGGGCAGTCTGCTTGGCTCGAGCAGGTAGCGGCGAACCGCCCGGCGTGCGTCGCGCACCGCCTGGGCCGGGTCTTTGCCCAGGGCGAGACTCGTGGCCAGTGTCGAGGCAAACCGGCAGCCCGTCCCCCGCTTCAGCGGGCTTCGCAAGAGCCGGGTGCCGACGAAGCGGAGGACGCGCGCGCGCGACACCAGCACATCCACCGGTGGCCCTGGAAGGTGGCCGCCCTTCACCACCACGGCCGCGAAGCCGTCCCCCAGCAGGGCGCTGGCGAGCTCGATGACGCCGTCCACCGAGCTCGGCAGGGCCCGGCGCCCGAGGAGCCATGCGAGCTCCGGCACGTTGGGCGTCATCCATACCGTCTGCTGCGCCATCCGCCGGTAGTCGGCTGGCCGAAGGCGCGACAGGCGCTCCCCCTTGGACGTCTGCACCACCGGGTCCACCACCACGCTGACGCCGAGCCGGACCAGGCGCGGCCAGAGGACCGCGAGGCCGCGCGCATCCGGCACCATCCCCAGCTTCACTGCGCCTGGCCGTCCCTGGGCCAGCGCCGCGTCGAGCTGCGCGACCAGGAGTCGGCTCGGGACGGCTGCCAGGTGGAAGCGGCTGCCCTGGGCGGTGAGCGCGGTGACGACGGCGCTGGCCACTCCGCCCGCGGCGTGGACGGCTGCCACGTCGGCCAGCAACCCGACGCGTCCCGTGCCTTCCATGCCGGCCGCCACCAGGACAGCAGGGCCCCTAGCGGCGCGTTTCACGGGCCTTCTGCACCAGCGCCCGGTAGAGCCCGAGTTGCAGCGGCATGCTCTGCAGCAGAAGCTCCGGGTGCCACTGGACGCCGAGCACAAACGGGTGCTCGGTAGACTCGATGGCTTCCACCACTCCATCCGGTGCGGCAGCGCTCACCCTGAGGCCTGGCGCGAGCTGGGCGACGGCCTGGTGGTGCGTGGAATTCACCATCAGCTGTCCCCTTCCCAGCACCTCGGCCAGCACCGAGCCGTCGCGCACCTCCACCGGGTGGCTGGGCTGGCTGCGGGCATTCCGCTGTTCGTGCTCCTTCGCCCCGGGAAGCTCGCGGGCCAGGTCCTGGTACAGCGTCCCGCCGAGGACGACGTTGAGCAGCTGCATGCCTCCGCAAATTCCGAGAATGGGTAGCTTGCGCCGCAGTGCTGCCTGCAGCAGCAGCGTCTCGAAGCCCGTCCGAGAGGGCTTCAGCGGCCCGAGCCCCTCGCGGGCCGCCTGTCCGTAGGCCTCGGGCGGCACGTCGAAGGCCCCTCCCGTCACCACCACCGCTGACACGCGGTCCAGGTAGGCGTCCACCACGCCCGCGTCCCCGCTGACGGGCATCACCAGCGGCAGGCCCCCGGCACGAAGCACCGCTTCGGCATACGCCGTCTTAACGACGTAGCGCGAAGCCTCGGCGTCCCCTTCCACGTCCGGTGTAATCCCCACCAGCGGGCGACGCAGCGGTGTGCCGTGCGGTCTCACCGAGGCGGTATCCCTCGTTCTGCCACGCCGCGCAGGAATTCTTCCTCCAGGGCCCGGACACGGCTGGCGATGTCGTCGGCGCCGAGCAAGTCCGAAACCACCGCCGCCCCGTAAGCCCCGGCCCGCGCCACCGCCCGGATGCTGGAGAGTCCCACCCCGCCAATGGCCACCACCGGGAGCGGGCTTTCCTCGACGGCCCGACGCAGGCCCTCCAGCCCGAGGGGTGGAGCGGCCACCTGCTTACTCCTCGGAGGAAAGACGGGGCCGAGTCCGACGTAGTCCGCGCCGGCGGTGTGAGCGGCCCGCGCCTCCGCCCCGTTGCGCACCGTCACGCCGAGGAGCGCCGCGGGGCCGAGCAACTGGCGCGCTTCCTGGGCGCTCAAGTCCTCCTCGCCGAGGTGTACCCCGTGGGCCCCCCCGAGCATCGCCCAGTCCACCCGGTCATTGACGAGGAGGACTGCCCCAGCGGCCCGCGCCAGGGCGACCACACGGCCCGTGACGGCGACGGCCTGGGCCCCCGTCGTCCGCTTCAGGCGCAGCTGAAACACCCGCACCCCGCCTCGCAGCAGGGCCTCGCTCTGGGCCTCCACCGACAGCGGACTGGAGGCACCGTCGTCGGCGAGGGCGTAGAGGCCTTTCGGAAACATGGGAAAGCAGGCCCCCTTTCTTGGGTTTGGACGCCGGGGGCTTGTGCGCTAAAAGTCTCGCGCCCGGGGTGCTCCTGGGCAAGGCATCCCAAAAAAGAGGCTTCACCCCAGATGGCCGATCCCGTTGACAGCAAGCAGTTCGACAAGCGTACCGCCGCCCGTTACCGGGACTCCGGCCTCCTCGATGAGAAGGCGTGGGAGAAGCACCTCAAGACACTTCCGGACCTCACCGCCGAGAGCCTCATCGTCGACACTCGGATGAATCACGAGCCGGACGACGACGCGGACTGAAGCAGAAAGGCCTCCCTACCAGTGAGCGGACGGCGCGGCGACAGTTTCGTCATGCACAGCCCGCCCGCTGGGGCTGGCCGCATCGACTTCACCGCGTTCTTGCTCGGGCTGGCCAGCACCGCGCTCATCCACATGGGCGCCACTCCTCACCCGGACACCGGCCGCGTCCAGCGAGACGAGGCCCTGGCCCGGCAGAGCCTGGACCTGCTCGCAATGTTGCAGGAGAAGACGCGGGGTAACCTCACTCCCGAAGAAGAGCGCTTCTTCGCCTCGCTGCTCACCGACCTCCGTCTCAAACTCATCGGGGCCACCCCGCCTTGAGCGTGGGCTTCGGCGAATTGCCGAGCCGGCTGCGCTTGGCCACCTTGCTCGCGGTCCTGCTCTCCGGACTGTGCGGCCTGTTCTCCGCCTGGGAAGCCTTCTCCCTGGTCCGCTTCTCCGAGTTGAAGCAAGCCCAGCCTCCCTTCAAGTTCGCCCCGGACCCGGTGCTCGCCGAGCAGCTCCGCCTCTCGCAGGTCCTGGCGCTGGAGCAAATGCGCGAACCTCGGATGGTGGTGCTCTTCGCCCTGGCCCTGGTGTGCTCGCTCGGCTTCGTCGCCTCCACGCGTCTGCTCCGTCCGGCGGGCCTGCCGCGCGAGGGTGTCCGACGCATCCTCGTCTGGACGCTGGTGGTGGCGGCGGCACTGCGCACCATCGACGGAGCCCAGTCCTCGGCGGTGGCCCGCAGCACCGCGGAAGTCCTTCGCCGTGGGCTCGCCCTTCCCGAGGGCATGAGTGGAGCCGCTGCCGAGCAGATGCGGGGGCTCGTCGCACCGGCCGCCCTGGTGGCCGTCATCCTCCAGACGGCGCTGGTGGTGGGGCCCTTCATCCTCTTGAGTCAGTACTTCCGCTCGCCGCGGGTCAAGGAGTGGGTGGCCACGGCGGACGCCCGGTCGACGTGAACGCCCCGGCCACAGTCACCGAGAAGAAGGTCGACACCACCGCCCTGCGGGTCATCATCACCTACAAAATCCTCAAGGGCAGCCTCACCGTCGCTGCCGGGTTCATCATCGGCGGGGCGCTCTTCTTCGGCTTCGGGCCCGAGCTGCAACGCCACGCCGCCCGCATTCACTTTCACGCTACCGGCGCCTGGGCGCTTTACCTCGCGGAGTTGTTCTCCAAAATCACCACGCCGCGCTGGCTGCGGTGGTCGTCCGTCGCGCTCGAGCTCGACGGCGCGGTGTGCTTCCTCGAAGCCTGGGCGCTGCGCAAGGGCCACGCCTGGGGCCCGTGGCTGGTGGTGGCCATCACCGCGCTCTTTCTGCCCACCGAAATCTACGAACTGTGGCGCCATCCGCGCACCAGCCGAGCGGTGCTGCTGCTGGCCAACCTCGCCATCCTCTTCTTTCTGGGCTGGTACGCGAGTCGTCACACCGCTCAACGCACGCGGCGAAAACGGGCAGCGGCCGGGGCCAGCTAGAGCGTCGTCCTTCAGGGACCATTGCGGGCTCGACCCAGCACGTCTGAAGCCTCTGCGACCTCAAGAGGGAGCAGGCCCGACCGGCGTGTCCAACCGCTGGCATTCACCGTGCTCCCCTCTTTCCTGAAGAGCTCACCCGCGGTCCAGGTAACGAGGTCCTTCGGGCTGGAACCGTCCGCCGGCTTCGCCAAATTAGGTATTCTCGGTAAAGTGCTCTGGTTTACGTAGACGAGCAGCCTGAGAGGGGGGGAGATGTTCGGGCGCGAGGCGTTTGTCGTCCTGGCAATGCTGGAATCCGTCGTCAGTGGCTGCGGTTCCTCTGCGGTCAATGGAACGGTGAGCTACTTGGGCGGAGTACCGGCTCCTGGTGTTACCGTCGTGCTCACCGACGCGTCCAAGGTACAGACCACGGTGAAAACCGATGCCACCGGAGCATTCAGCGTGGCGAGCGTCGCCACGCCTTAACTCGGCGGCGGTCGTGACTCCCCAGATGCAAGCGTTTGCAGCAACAGCGGCGCTTTACCTGGGTCTCACTCGAGGGGACCCGGCGTTGCTGCTCAGAAGCGTAGCGACACCGTTCCTGCAGGAGAACCAGGCCACGCTCGAAGCGACGGTGACTGGGGGCACGTATCCCCAACCCGCGAACGACTTCACGACGAATCTCTATTTCGCATCGCCACAAGCCCAGCAGATTTTCACACTGACTGGCGCCATCGGGGCGACGACCAGTCTCGCCGTCTCCTGGTACGGACCCTCCTCCCCGACGACCAGCGGCACACTCTACGGGCTGCAGGTCCAATCCGATGATTCGGGGCTTCCCATCGCCTACCCCGGCTACGGGGCGACGGACACTTCGGTAACCAATGCGGTGGTGACGAATGCCTCTCTGGCGTTCAACCCCGTCACCAGCGCTGTACTCACGGGCTCGGTGACGGTGCCTCCGGGTTTCAGTGTCGTCTTTATCGAGGGTCACTCGTCATCGCCCCGATGTTGTCGTTGGCTCCCGTCCTCTTCATGGACTCCACGCAGCCCGAGACGTTTTCCTACACGGTGCCGTCCATCGCTGGAACGACTTTGGGAATGACAGTCCTGGCCGTTGACGAGGGTGCCCTTTGGGTTGCCGCCCGTCTGGGCCTCGCTGCGGACGCTTCGGGAGTCTCCCTGGATTGTCCTGGGCCGCCGACACCGCTGTCTCCGTCGAACAACCAGACCGGGGTCACCAGCGCGACGCAATTTTCGTGGTCCGCCTACCCCGAGGCGGTTTACGCGCTGTTGCTCGGCGGCCTCACGGTCTACGCGGCGAGCACGACTGTCACCCTTCCCGACCTGAGCTCCATCGACTTCCAGCTCTCCCCCTCGACGCCGTACACGTGGCAGGTGGCTGCGACGTCCCCTTACGCCAGCGTCGATGACTTCGCCGCGCCGACGACGGCTGCCACCCAGGCGGTGACTCTCTTGTGCCAGGCCCAGACGCTGACTCAGAATTTCACGACGTCCGCGACTCCGTAGAGGAAGGGTCGCACCGGCCTTTGTCCGCAGCGTCGCCAGGCCTCGGTCCCCGGCACCATGGGGAAGTCCGCCCCGCGCCGGGCCAACCTTGTCCCTCATGCTCTCCAACTCGAAGGGAGCGTCTAAGCGTTGGTTGGAGGCCCAGAGAGCGGGGCCAAGTCCACCGGGTCCTGGAGCGAAAGGAGCGTCCCGGGGGCATAGGGCAGCCTGAGAAGCTCCTCGCGGCCGAGGCCCAGGAGCTGCGCCAGCCGTCCCATGGGCCAGTGCTCGCGCAGGGCATCGAAGTCAGCCTCGGAGAGGTCTTCCAGGTCCAGGTCCTGCTCCTCGTAAAGCAGTTCCTCCCCGCCCACCACCGCACCGCCACCGTAGGCGCTGACCGCTTCAAAGCGGTCCGGGTCAAAGGCGTAGGCGTGCACCGTCCCCTCCAGCTGCAAGGACAGGGCAGCGGCCAGGGCGTGGTGGCAGCGGTACCATTCAGCCCCTGCTGGCCCGTAGGTGTGGGGGCCATCGTACGCCAGTCGAACAACTCTCCTCTCGGCATCGACGGAGACGAAGAGTCCGGCCGAGGCCGGCGGCTGGCCGTCCGTTTCCAGGGCGGCGCGGGCGAGCCTCTGCAAGTCCAGGCCTTCCAGGGTCTTGGCCCGGAGCAGGTACCCGCCATGGGCGTCGATGCGAGGGGCAACCACCGGCACGAGCCGCTTGTAGGCCCGGCCCACTGGCCTTGCCAAGTCCTCACGAAGTCTTAGGGTAATGGCCATGCGAATCGACCAGTTCACCGTCAAGGCGCAGGAGGCGATTCAGGCTGGGCAGGCTCTGGCCCGCCGAGCGGGGAATCCCCAGTTCGAGCCGGAGCACCTCGCCCTGGCGCTGCTCGCCCAGGAGCAGGGCGTGGTTCCGGCCATCGTCCAGCGCATTGGCGCCGAGCCCCAGCTGCTCAAGGACCGGCTGGAGGAGGCGGTGGCCAAGCTGCCGAAGGTTTCCGGCGGCGAGGGCGCCACCCTCTCCCAGCGTCTGCTGAAGCTTTTCGACAAGGCCGAGGACGAGGCCAAGTCGCTCAAGGACGAGTACGTCTCGAGCGAGCACCTGCTGCTGGCATTCACCAGCGACAAGGGGGCAGTGGGCGAGGTCCTCAAGTCCTCCGGCATCACCCACGCCCGCGTCCAGTCCGTCCTCAAGGAGCTGCGCGGCGGACGCCGCGTCACCTCCCAGGAGGCGGAGGACACCTACCGCGCGCTGGAGAAGTACGGCCGCGACCTGACCGCCGACGCCCGGGCGGGCAAGCTTGACCCCGTCATTGGCCGGGACGAGGAGATTCGACGCGTCATCCAGGTGCTGAGCAGACGCACGAAGAATAACCCCGTCCTCATCGGCGAACCGGGCGTGGGCAAGACGGCCATCGTCGAAGGGCTGGCCCGGCGGATGGTGGACGGAGACGTCCCCGAGGGGCTGAAGGACAAGCGGCTGGTGTCCCTCGACCTGGGAGCCATGGTGGCCGGGGCGAAGTTCCGCGGCGAATTCGAAGAGCGCCTGAAGGCCGTCCTGCACGAGATTGCCGCGGCCGAAGGCCAAATCATCCTCTTCATCGACGAGCTCCACACGCTGGTCGGCGCCGGCAAGGCCGAGGGGGCGATGGACGCTGGCAACATGCTCAAGCCGGCCCTGGCCCGCGGCGAGCTGCACTGCATCGGCGCCACCACCCTGGACGAGTACCGGAAGTACATCGAGAAGGACGCCGCGCTGGAACGGCGCTTCCAGCCGGTCATGGTGGGTGAGCCCTCGGTGCACGACACCATCAGCATTCTGCGTGGGCTGAAGGAGCGTTACGAGGTCCACCACGGCGTGCGCATCCAGGACGCGGCGCTGGTGGCCGCCGCCACGCTCAGTAACCGCTACATCGCCGACCGCTTCCTTCCGGACAAGGCCATCGACCTGGTGGACGAGGCGGCCAGCAGACTCCGCATCGAGATTGACTCGATGCCGACCCCCATCGACGACATCCGCCGGCGCATCACTCAGCTCGAAATCGAGCGCCAGGGGCTGAAGAAGGAGTCGGACAAGTACGCGCGGGAACGGCTGGTCGCGCTGGAGAAGGAGCTGGCCGACCTCCGCGAGACGTTCTCCGGGCTCAAGGCCCACTGGGAGTCGGAGAAGGCGGCCATCGGCAGGATTCGCACCATCAAGGAGAAGCTGGACAAGGCCCGCACCGAGCAAGCCGCGGCCGAGCGCCAGTCCGACCTCAACCGCGCCGCCGAGTTGAAGTTCGGCACCATCCCCTCCCTGGAGCGCGAGCTGGAGGAGCAGAACGCCAAGCTGGCCGAGCTACAAAAGAAGCAGAAATTCCTCAAGGAGGAAGTCGACGCCGAGGACATCGCGCAGGTGGTGGCGAAGTGGACCCACATTCCTGTGTCCCGGCTCCTCGAGGGCGAGGTCCAGAAGCTCATTCACATGGAGGAGCGGCTGGAGAAGCGGGTGGTGGGTCAGCGTCCCGCCGTCGAGGCGGTGAGCAATGCCATTCGCCGCGCCCGGAGCGGAATGCAGGACCCGAATCGCCCCATCGGCTCGTTCATTTTCCTGGGCCCGACCGGCGTGGGGAAGACGGAGACCGCCAAGGCGCTCGCCGAGTTCCTCTTCGACGACGAGAACGCCCTCATCCGGCTGGACATGTCCGAGTACATGGAGAAGCACTCCGTGTCCCGGCTGGTGGGCGCGCCTCCGGGGTACGTCGGCTACGACGAGGGTGGGCAGCTCACCGAGGCGGTGCGGCGGCGTCCCTATGCCGTGGTGCTGCTCGATGAGATTGAAAAGGCGCACCCGGACGTCTTCAACGTCCTCCTCCAAATCCTCGACGACGGCCGTCTCACCGACAGTCAGGGCCGCACCGTCGACTTCAAGAATACCGTCCTCATCATGACCTCCAACCTCGGCAGCCAGGCGCTGGTGGCGGACGGGAAGAAGGGCCTGGACGAGGCCGCGCGGGAGCGCGTGATGGAGGCCTTGCGCGCCCACTTCCGACCGGAATTTCTCAACCGGGTGGACGAGGTCGTCATTTTCGAGCCGCTCAAGAAGAGCGACCTGCACCACATCGTCGACATCCAGCTCGGCCGCCTGCGCAAGCTGCTCGACGACAGGAAGCTGACGCTGGAAATGACGGACGCGGCCAAGGCCTTTCTCGGCGAGCACGGCTATGACCCGGTGTACGGCGCCCGGCCCCTCAAGCGCGCCATCCAGAAGTACCTCCAGGACCCCTTGGCGATGAAGGTGCTCTCCGCGGAATACCAGCCCGGCGATACCGTGTCCGTCGACGCCGGGAAGGGCGAGCTCCGCTTCACCAAGCCCGTGCGGGCCTGAGAGGGGCGCGCCCTTTCTGCCGGCGCCCGACTCGTGGCAGAAGCCAGGGCCGTGGACGTCACCGTCGTCGGGGCTGGAGTCATCGGCCTCACCACAGCCGTGGAGCTGCAGCGCGCCGGCCACTCGGTGCAGGTGGTGGCCGCGGCACGGGGCGAGAACACCACCTCCGCAGTCGCAGGGGCGCTCTGGTTTCCTTTCCAAGCTGACCCGCCAGAGCGAGTGAATGGCTGGGCACGCCGCTCGCGCGAGTGGCTCTCGGCGCTCGCCGACGCGGTGCCCGAGGCAGGCGTCGATATGCTCACCGTCTACGAGGCGGCAGCCAGTGCGGAAATGCCGTGGTGGACGCCGAGCGCACCCGACGTCACCTGGGTAGGTGACTCACCGCTCGGGTGCCCGGCCTGGCGCTTCCGCGCGCCGCGGGTGGAACCGCGGCCCTTCCTCTCCTGGCTCGAGCAGCAACTCGTCCGGCCCGTCCAGGCACAACGCGTGACGTCGCTGGCCGCTCTCGAGGCCGAGGTGGTGGTGCACTGCGCTGGCCTCGGGGCACGCGCGCTCACTGCCGACGCCTCGCTGCAGGCGGTGTACGGGCAGGTGTTGCTCGTCGCGCCCGGGGAGCTCGACCCCCAGGTCTCACTCGGTGATGCCCGGGACCCGTCGGCGATGCTGTATGCCATCCCGCGCCGCACCGAAGTTGTCCTCGGCGGGTGCGCCCTACCCTGCGCGGACGACGTCCCACTCACCCCGGACCCGCGGCTGCGGGAGGCCATTCTCGCGCGCGCCCGGGCCGCGGGGCTCAGACATGGACGCGTGCTGTCCGAGCGCGCCGGACTCCGGCCCTGCCGACCGACAGTGCGCCTCGAGCGGGAGGGCCGCCTCATCCACAATTATGGCCACGGCGGCGCGGGGTACACCCTTGCCCATGGTTGCGCCGAGGAAGTGGTGGCGCTCCTGGCACGCTGAGGGCACCTACCGGCAACCGCGGTCGCCGACTTCTGCGCTGGAGGAGACCGCCAAGGCGCGCTCCTTCCAAGCTTTTTCAACCACTCACGTTTCCGGCACGTCATCCAGTCGACGCATGAGTTTGGGGTCCTGTCTGCGAATCGAAGCCGCGTACACCAGGTGCGGAGACTGCTCAATGTCCTCGGGCGAGCATTCATTGTCTGGACCCTTCACAAACCGGAGCCCCGCAACGCGATAGCAGCGACAGGTGTACTGCGAGCAAAACATCGCGTTTGGATGTCCGGACTGCCGCGGCGCCGGTGTCCGGAACACCACGTGAAGACCGAGGGCCATGAGCCCGACCATGGAGAATTTCAGTTCCAGGTCAGCCTTTGCTTCTCGGTGCAACGCAGCAAAGTCAAGGCTGGCGCGCGCGGCAGCGGTGAGCTGGTACCAATCCACTCGGCCTCGGTATTCGGCAATCGACGTGCTGAGGGGAACTGCATGAACACCGCTGGCAACGGCGGAAAGAAGCATCTTCCGCGCGCCCCAATCCAGCGAGAATCCACTATGGGAATGGACGCCATGGGACGCCAATTCAATAAACCGTGAATACCAAGTTGCGCCTCTAAAGAGGAAGACGTCGCCGTCTCCGATGCTGCCCCGTACGTCAGCGTATTCTCGCCAAATCGGCTGGAACTCCATGATTCCTCCGCCTTGCCGTTCCTGCTCGTTCAATTTTCACCGTGGCACACCTCGCATCCCTGACTCCACGGGAGTCTTTGGACCGCATCCTCTTCACCGCTCGGCTCGGCACAACGGCTCTGGCATTGGCGATGTGCTGTGAAACGCCGGACTCTCTTCGGAGGGTTCGTGCGCGAAGTGCCGTCGACAGGAGTCGTCCGTGAGGCGGTTGCCCTTCGAACTCGAGCGTGCAAACTTACCTGAATGGCGAGCCGCATCCGAAGGTGGCTGCGGGTCCTCGGCCCGGGGCTCATCACGGGCGCATCCGACGACGACCCCAGCGGCGTCGCGACCTATTCGCAGGCGGGCGCACAGTTCGGCACGGGCCTGCTTTGGACCATGCTGCTCACGTTTCCGCTCATGGTCGGAATCCAGGAAATCTGCGCGCGGGTGGGGCGCGTCACCGGCCACGGACTGGCCGGGAACATCCGGCGCGCCTACTCACACTGGCTTCTCTATTCTCTCGTTGGGTTGCTCGTGCTGGCCAATACCGTAAACATCGGCGCGGACATTGGCGCCATGGGAGCCGCCGGGAACCTCATTTTCAGCCGGGTACCGCCTTTTGTCTTCGTCATCTTCTTTGCTGCTGTCTCCTTGACGCTGGAGATTTTTCTTACCTACCGCCGCTACGCGAAAGTCTTGATGTGGCTCAGCCTGTCGCTGCTGGCCTACGTGGCGACGGCCTTCGTCGTGCACGCGCCGTGGGGGATGTTGCTCGTGTCCACCGTGGTGCCGCACCTCGATTCGAACGCCGAGTACCTGCAGATGATTGTGGCCGTCTTCGGCACGACCATCAGTCCTTATTTGTTCTTTTGGCAGGCGTCCCAGGAGGCCGAGGAGGTGAAGGCGCACCGGGATGCCAAGCCCCTCCTCCGAGCTCCCCAGCAAGCGAGGTGGCAGCTTCGCCGAATGGGCATCGACACCATCGTCGGGATGGGCGCTTCCAATCTCGTCGGCTGGTTCATCATCGTCACTGCGGCCACGACGCTCAACCGGGCCGGAAGCGTGCGCATCGACTCCGCCGCCGTGGCCGCAGCGGCCCTCCGGCCACTGGCTGGGGACTTCGCTGCACTTGTCTTCGCGGCTGGCATCATCGGGACCGGCCTTTTGGCTGTGCCCGTTCTCGCCGGCTCGGCCGCCTATGCCCTCGGCGAAGCCATGCAGTTTCCCGTGGGCATCAGTCAGAAGCCCCGGAGCGCGCCCGCCTTTTACGCCGTGATTGCCAGCGCGACCGTGCTTGGAGTGGCCCTGAATTTCGTGTGGGCAAATCCAATGAGGGCGCTTCTTTTTGCCGCCGTCGTGAACGGAGTCATCGCGGTCCCAATCATGGCGATGACCATGGCCTTGTCCATGAATCCGCGTGCCATGGGGGAATTCGTCTTGCCGCCTCGCCTGGCGGTCCTCGGATGGTTGGCCACCGCCGTGATGGCCGCCGCGGCCCTGGGAATGTTTGCGACACTCGGCAGGTGACGGGGTGCGTCGCAGAGTTCGAATGCCGTCTCTCCAGAGGTTAGAAGGCCGCACATTGCTCGCAACACCGCGGCCGAGAGTCGAGCAGCACGCAAGCTCAGCCTTGCCAATCGCCTCCTCGAGCCCTATCTGACAGCAGGAGTTCCGCCTCATTGGGCGCTCAAGAGCAATGGCGAGGAAGCACCACGGGGAAGCGTGACCGGCCTTGAATTCAGGAATGCGCGCGTAGCGAGCAAGCCGGACCGTCCCCTCCCGTGACGAAGGAGAGCCAATGACGAAGTTCCAGAGCACGCTCGTGGCAGCTGCCTTCCTTGCTAGCGCTGGCTGCGCGACGGTCCAAGGACCACCCCTTCAGTTTCCGGCGATTGTTGATCCCCCCAGCCAAGAGCATCACGCCGGCAAGGTCATTTTTGTTGAACTGGTGACGCCGGACCTGGCCGCTGCCAAGCGATTCTATGCGGGCCTTTTTGGTTGGACATTCCGCGATATTCAAGCCGGGGCGCGAGAATACGCCGAGGCATCTCTGGACGGTCACCCGGTGGCAGGACTGATTCACAGAGAGTTGCCGGAAGGCACGCGTCGGCAGCCAGCGTGGTTGACCTACATCTCCGCACGTGATGTCGACGTGGCTACCAAAATCGCCCTGGACCGAGGTGCCAAGGTGTTGTTCGAGCCGCACACCCTCCCTGACCGAGGCCGGGAAGCCGTCTTCGCCGATCCGCAGGGAGCCGTGTTTGCGGTTCTCGCTTCGAGTAGCGGCGATCCGGCCGACGTTCTGGCCGCCCCCGGAGAATGGATTTGGAGCTCGCTAATTACGAGCGATCCGAAAACCGATGCTTCTTTCTACCAGGCACTCTTCGGCTACGAAGTCTTCGATTTGCCCGCTGATCCGGGCGCCCAGCATTTGATGCTCGCCTCCGAGAACTACGCTCGCGCGAGCGCGAATTCGTTGCCTGGCACCGGGCCAGATTTCCATCCCCATTGGCTCAATTATTTGCGCGTCGAAGATGCGGTCAAGACGGCCGCAAAGGTCGTGGCCCTCGGTGGCCGCGTCCTGGTCGCGCCGCGGGTTGATCGCCACGGCGGCATGGTCGCAATCGTCGCCGACCCAGCGGGGGCACCGTTTGGGCTGCTTGAATGGCAGGACACGCAGAGCAAAGAGGTGACCAAGTGAAGAACTTACTCTGGTCAGCATTCGCCTTCGTGATTGGACTCTGCACGGTCATGTCGTCCGGGTGCGCGGTGGGTGCCGGATACGGATACAGCGACGGTCCTGGTTATTACGAGTCTTACGGAGCCTACGGTCCTGGTTATGGTGGCTGGGCCCCGGGCTACCGCGTGGGACCGGTGCGCGAGGGCGACCATCGTGCAGAAGCCGGTGGTGGCCGGCCCGATGAACATGCTGCCAGACCGGCCGGTCCTGCCCCCCGCTCAGTCCCGTCCATTCCATCGGGTGCGCGTTCCGGTGGTGGTGGGCGCTCACGTTGACACTGGCCCTTGCCTGCCCAAACTGCTTCGGGGCGACGCCGTAGGCTCGACGACGAGCATTTCGGGTCACGAATTCACGGCCTCTAAGGCGATGGAGAGGCCGTAGCGGAAAAGTCCCGGACAGCCGTGAGCCGTCCGTCGGCCAGCGTCACTTCGATGAAATATCCGGGCGCCTTATCGCTGCTGTCCCGGGACGACACCGAGCAGCACGCGACCATCGAGCCATCGAGCCACACCGGAACCCAGGCATCGGTCACGAACGCGAGGAAGGCCGTCCCTGTCGGAGGCCCATCCCTCGAGGTTCGCCACATTCACCCGTCGAGAGGCGTGATGCCGACGTCGCCCTTCAGCCCGTAGGCGGTACCCGTCTCGTACCGTGGGTCGGTCAAGATGGTAGCGATGTGCTCGCCGATTTGCCGCGGGCTCAGCGGCTTGCCGAAGCCCCGAAGAAACTCCTCCGTCGTGACGCCTTTCCGGCGCGCGTATGCGTCCGCCGCAGTGCGCCCGTGGTCGGTTTCTCCAACAATTTGCTGCGGAATGACTGCTTGAAATCGGATTCCGACATCGAGCTGCGCGGAGGACCCGTTGGCGTAGGACGCCATGAGCCAGAGCATGCGCTTCGCCCCGGCGTGGCCTCCTGAGAGTGGCGAGCCGGCGATGGCTGCACCGCTCGACACCAGGAGCACTCGGCTCCCGCGCGCAAGGGGAGTCCGGAACGCTGCTTGGATCCAGGAGAGGCCCCCCTTGACGTCGGTGTTCCACGTTGCGCTGAACCCCTCCCACGACTGTTCGTGAATCGGGGCCATCGGCGGCGTCGCTCCCGCGTTGAGGATGAGCACCACCGGTTGAACGTTGCTCAGCACTTCGTCAGCCAGTTGGAGGTCACAGATGTCGCCGGCAACGACATCGACGCCGAGCCGGCGTTTGACGTCGGCGAGGCGCGTGGCGTTGCGAGCCAGTACCGTGACGCGCGCCTTGCGCTGGACCAAGGCTTCAACAACTCCCAACCCAAGTCCGCGGCTGCCGCCCGTGACCACAACGCGCTGATCTTCAAGGCTCTCCATCGTCTGTCACTCCTCGTCGTCTCCAGTTAAACGATTGGCGCCCTCGAAATGATGCGCTGTCACCACGAGCGAGCGCAGGGGAGCCTCGAGCCAAATCGTCCGCTTAGTAATTTCAAGGGATTGCGCGACTCCATCGCTATCGCCCGACGTGTTCTGCGAGCGGCGCAGTCCTCGGAGCGCGCCAGGGCTCCAGGACGACCTCAATGGCCAGCAACTGCCTCCGACCGCGGGCCCTTTCGAACGATCGATCGGGCGACCACCGTTTCGGCGCCGGTGGCATAGGATTCAGATGATGCGCGAAACCCTGGCGGCGTTCTCCGCATGGCTGGAACTGACACCGTTCAGCCGGACGCTGCAGACGGTCGAATGGGCGATTCCCGCGGTTCAGACCGTCCACATTCTCGCCATCGCCGCGGTGATGGGTTCCATGCTGCTCTTCAACCTGCGCCTGCTCGGCCTGCGCGGCACTGACGTTCCGCTGGCCCGCGTCTCGAAGCGCTTCGTCCCGGTCATCTGGGGCTCGGTCCTCGTGTTGCTCGCGAGCGGCGCGGTGATGATCGCGGCCGAGCCCGCGCGGTCGCTCCTCAACCCGGTCTTCCAGCTGAAGATGGCCCTTCTGCTCACCGCACTCGCCCTCACAACCGCCGCCGAGAGGCCACTACGCCGCCGTCCCGGCTACTGGAGCGACACCGTGGTGCGCGGCCGTGTGGCACGCCTCTTCGCCACCCTCTCCATCGGCTTGTGGGTCGCCATCCTCTGTGCAGGTCGGTGGATAGCGTATGTGGCCGTCCATTGAACGGAGGGTGCTGAGGTGCTGCACGTGAGGGGATGGCTCGACTGGCTCTATGCAACCGGCTGGGCGAGTGCCATCCGCGAAAACGAATACGCCTTCCCCTGGATCGAGTGCGTCCACGTGCTGGCGATAACGCTGGTCGTCGGATCGATCAGCATCGTTGACCTGCGCCTGCTCGGCCTCGCCTCGCGCGACCGGCCAGTGGGGCGGGTGCTTCGCGACGTCCTCCCCATCACCTGGGCCGCCTTCGGATTGGCAGCCACCTCGGGCTTTCTCCTTTTCGCCTCGAATGCTCCAGCCTACGCGCGCAATCCCTTTCTGCTCGTCAAGTTCGGGCTGATCCTCCTCGCCGGCCTGAACATGGTGGTGTTTCATTGGTGGGCGCGCCACAGCCTGCAGCAGTGGGAAGCGTCGCCGTTGCCCCCCTTGCGCGCGAAGCTGGCGGGCGCTGTAAGTTTGCTCTGCTGGATAGGCGTCGTCGCGGCGGGGCGGTGGATCGGCTTCACGATGATGTCCCGTCCTTGAGGCGTTTCAAGCGCGTCTGGTTGGCGTCGAGGTGAAGGCCATGAACCGAAGCGAAATCTCCGCGCTCCTTGCCATCTTCCTCTTCTGCCCTGCCGGTCCGCTGCGCGCCGCCGAGCAGGCGACCGTCACGGTCAATCCTGCGCCCCAGCCGCGTGACTGGGCCGCCCTCGCCAAGCTCCCCGACTGGAGCGGGGTCTGGACGCCCTTCATCTCCGATCAAAACAAACGCATCACCACCGACCCGGTGCCCTGGCAGCCGAAGGTGGCCCAGCAGATCGCCACGATGGTGGCCGACGAGGAGGCCGGGCATCCGCACGGTCTCTTCATCGATTGCCTGCCGGAAGGCATGCCGACCTGGATGCTCATCACCCACAACGCCCTGGAGTTCGCCTTCACCCCCGGCCGGGTGACCATCCTCGGCGAGATGGACGGAAACCGTCTGCGGCGGATCTATACCGACGGGCGCCCCCATCCACCCGATCCCGATCCGACCTTTCACGGCCATTCGATTGGCCATTGGGAGGGGGACACGCTGGTGGTCGATACCGTCGCCGTACTGCCGGAGGCTTATGTCGCCGTCAGCGAGGCGGTCGGTATCCCCAACGACGGCGACCTCCACGTCATCGAACGCCTCCACCTCGCCAAGCCAGACGTGCTGCAAGACGATCTGGAGATCATCGCGCCACACGTCCTGACCGCACCCTGGAAGACCTCCCGCAGCTACTTCCGCCAGCGGGCCCGCAAGTACGACATCGTCGAGGGGGTCTGCCTACAGGGCAACTACGCGGAGCGCAAAGACGAGCACGGCAACGCTGTCTTCGTTCCCCTTCCCCATGCCGACGGCAATCCGGTGCCGAAGGCCCCCTAGGAGTGAAGATGAAACAATTCCCGCGCTGCATTTCGAGACTGGCGCTCCTTGGGGCGTTGGCTGCCACAGCCCTCCCCGCCCACGCCCACCACTCGTTCGCAATGTTCGACTTCACCAAGGTGGTCACCATCACCGGGACGGTGAAGGAGTTTCAATGGACCAACCCGCACGTTGTGGTCTGGGTGAACGTCGAGGGAAAGGATCCAAAGAACCCCGACGTCTGGATGCTGGAGATGACCAGCCCCGGCAACCTCACCCGCGGTGGCTGGACACGCAAGGCGCTCAATCCCGGCGACAAGGTGGTGGTGGAGCTCAACCCCCTGCGCAACGGCAACCTGGGTGGGGCACTGATCAAGGTGACCCTCTCAGCCACCGGCCAGGTCTTCAGCACCAACCTTCGCGACATGGAGAAGCCAGGACTGAAGTGACTGTCACGCCGCAAAGGGGACCCCGAGCCCGGACCCCGCTGTCCTCACCTACCAGAAAAGCGGAGTCGGCTGCAGATCACTTTGGCAAAGAAGATCCGGACGCTGGCCCAAGATTCGATCGCAGCGCTACTTCGTGTTGGCGGCCTTGGTCGGGTCGTCGTCTGGGTTGACGTACGTGATCGCAAATGGACCTATCGCTGAGACTTCCACGATGGTTTCCTTTTTCACCATCGCGTAGTGATTGGTCTTCGCTGAGCATCGGCGGAAGCGCGTCCGCCAAGGCCATCGAACCTGCGAGCGCTACGAATACTCCAAAGGATTTCGCTGCAAGTGCGCGACGCATGTGCCCTCCCCATGTCGAGTGCTCGGGAACTTCCGCGGCTAACTACCCCTATTGGGGAGGCGCGCTAGCCCCATCAGGCAGGCGAGCAGACCGCCGGCGGGTCCTCGAGGCCGGCCGCCGGCGGCGTGAACTTCATCATCACCTGACGCCCGAACCAGACAGCGACCAACAACGCCGGACGCTTGGTCGCAAGAGAGTCGCCCTCCGCCCAGATGCCGGCGAGACCAGGTCCTTCAGCGGCTTTACGAGCGCTCGATGCCGTCGGGGCCACTCCAGCGCTTCCCGTTGATGGATGTCATCGGATTCGAACCGTCCGGCCCACTCCGCGCAACCTCTTGCGCAGCCGACGTCGTGGCGGAACTTCAGACGTCCGCGCATGGCGGACCTTGACCAGCCCACGGAGGCGCTCGACTTCTCTTGGCTGAAACGTGGCACGATGAATCTGCCGAATCCGGTCTCTGAAGACAGCGAACTCCCATTCTGCAGAAGGTGAGCGAAACGGTGCCACCGTCCAGGAAGAATCCCGCCCCAACAGGCAGGAGCCGCAATCCACCTCTGTTCTATTTCATCATGGGGCCGTACCTCGTCTACGCGGCGTACCTCGTCTATGGAGCAGGCACGCATCGAGGCTTGATGGGCTGGATCGAGGACCTGTCGATGCGGCTCTTTCACTGGTCGCGAATGGGCCTCAACCTCCTCCTGGCAATGTTTGCCGGGATCGTGGTCTGGAGCCTGGCGCTCGCCACGCTCTATCAACTCAAGCGCGCGCTCTTCGGGGTCCGGACATCAGGCGCACCGCGGGGGGCTTTGCCACCGAAACCGACGCGTCCGGTGCATTCATCCGCCTTGCAAGGGGCGCGCGGTCTCATCGTGGGGACGGTGGTGGCCGTCGTCGCACTGGCGGGGACGATCGCACTCGCGATGTGGGCCCATGCGGTAGAGGTTGATCCAGTGGCTCCGGCGCCCGCGCTCGACCTCGACAGCTTCTCACGCACTCCTCCGGCTTCGTCTCGCGTCGCGCTGGGGGGATGGTTCCATGACCGGCTAACCGTGAGTTACGAGGAGAAAACCTCGGGCAGAACCGAGATACACGACTTCACTCCGGTGACCTCCACGCGTTGGAAGCCGGGGGAGCCGGTTTCGGTGATCCTGGAGACCACCGGCCGTCTGGCGCCGGTCCGTCCCGGAACCACGCTCAACGTGCGGTTGCGGCCGAACAACCTGCCGGCCTTCGTCAAGAACGAGTACGAGCGGTCCGGGATGCGCCTCACAGATCCATACTGGGTTGCAGATCGTTCCGCGGACCAGCGCCTGCTACAATTCATCCTCGGCCTAGGGCTTCTGGTCGTGGTCCTCGCGCTCTCGCTGGGACTGGTGCAGTGGAGGCGGCGACGTCCTCGTTCGCCTCCGCTCGCAGGAACTTCGGCCTAGCGCTGGTCGCTGGGACATGCCTCGACCACCCTTCCTCGCATCGAGGTGAACTCTCAGGGACTCCCTCCCGTGTCAGTGCAGTTCGGCTCGTCTACCTCCGAGCAGAATGAGGAGACCGTCATCGCCGGCGTACCGAACGTGTTGTCGCCGGACTGGGCATAGTCGGCGTAGCTCGTCGATGACACATCAACCAGCACGATTCCAAAGGACGGATAGTTTTCGAACTGACAGTTGGCGATGACGGGACCCGGCAGCGCATTCGCGTTGCCCGTGGCATTGCTCACCAAAATGGCGCCACTGCCGTAGGCCGGGGGAGGACCGAGCTCCGTGTTGTTGGCATAGTCAATCAAGACGAAGGTGAGCGAGGAGCTGGATTGACCTCCTGACCAGACCTCGAAATTGATGCCGCCCCATGCTCCCGGGGCGGGTGAGGGCGAATTGCTGGTGAAGACAATTGAGCCCGTGGTTGAGTCTGTTCCGTTCGCTTTGAGGAAACCGGTGCCGTTACCGTCGGGGTCGACGTCCAGCGTGGTGCTCGGCGCAAACTCCAGGGTGTTGGGCGCGGCAATGGTGAGTGTCGCAGCCGCGTCGCCGGCGGCCGCCCCGAGCTCGATGGGAAGGAGGGACAGGATTGAAAGCGGAAGGCTTGGCCAGGTCTGGGTCAGCACGACACTGGAAATGACGCTGACGTAAGAATTGAAAGCAACAACCGCCGTTGGGCTCGGTGGGGTTGTCGACGGTGCGGAGATGGATGTCGGAATTGTACCGCCCTGGTTCGCCTCGATGACGTACGGATAGTGGCGAGTGAGTTCCCAGTTGGTGACGCTGATGCTGCCTGAACCCGCACCAAAGCCAGCGTTCAGTCCAGCGAAGACCAGGCCATGGCCGCCCGAGTTGTTAATGGTCAGCTCCGTCAGAAGTGGGCTTGGTGCCGGGCTGGAACCCCCACCCACGACGTCTCCTCCTTCCACGGTCAGGGCCGCCGGGTCCGAGATGTCGTTGGCGCCACTCCCACCGGCATAGTCGATGGTGGCGTACTCGATGGAGGTGGTGTTGAGGGCCTGTGGACCAATCACGACGCCGCCCCAGTCGCCAGGGGCTGGCGCCGCAGACGCCGACGTCAAGACGATGCTTTCGGCAGTGGCCGTGCCGTTCGCCACGAGCGCCCCAGGGGACCCATCAGCTCCCACTCGTAGGGCGGTGCCCTGGGCGAAATTGACGGTCGTGCCAGGCAGGATGGTGAGCACTGGATTGCTCGAGCCCCCGACGACAACCGTCTGCAGCACCGTCCACACACAGCTGGTGTCGAGGGTCGTGCTGGAAGTGATGGCCGAAGGGACCGTGCAGGCGGCGCTGACGTAAGTGAATCCGTCCGGAAGCGTCGCCGACTGCCCGTCGGGGTTGGTGACGGTGACGCTGACGCTCCCTGACGTTCCGGCAGGCGTACTGGCCGAGAGACTCGTCGCGGTGTTGAAGGCGACAAATGTCGCTGGCACTGAGGCGAATTTGACGGTCGCCCCGTCCAGGAAATTGCTGCCGGCGACGACAACCGCGGTCCCTCCAGACGTCGAACCCGAGCCTGGGTCGACACTGGTGACGGTCGGAGCCGGCCCGTTCCCGCTCGAGTTGCTGCTGCAACCCCACGCCGAAAGCCCCAGCACCCAGACCACGGGAACAGCCCAGGGGATTGCAACCCATCTCATACGCTCTCTCTTTGAGTTGGCTTTGGCCGGCTGCTCTCAGGACCCCCAGACCGCCCAAAGGGAAAGCTCGGAGCCACCTTTCTCGCCTGGCTTCAAAACTTCACTTCGTTGCACACCCGCCCAGTCAACGGCAAAAAACCACGAAGCTGCCTGCCACCCGGCGGTCGTCCGAGGACGGGGGGCGGCCGGCCGTGCCAAACACCTCGTCAGTCCCAAGGACAGAGACGCATCAGGGCGCCGCGAGGAGAGGGTTGGCCCGCATGACGTCGGCTTCTTCGGGCGTGATGTCTCCGGTCCAGGACGAGGTGAGGAGCCAGAACATCATGAGGTTCGCACCGCCGCACTGCTGGCTGGCACCGGAACAGACGTCATTGGTCACCAGAGTGGGCTCCCCACCATCCGGATTGGTGCTGCACGCAGCCAGGGCGACCGGGTCGGTCTCACAGAGTGCGCAGACGCAGGCCGGGGTGTCGACCAGCGGGTCGAAGGCGTCTCCGGTACTTTCCGTGGGGTGAAACAGACCAAGGAAGTGTCCTGTCTCGTGCGCGCTGATGCCGGCAACGAGGTCTGGTCCGCAGGACGCGCTGTTGAACTGGGTCCCGCAGCCTGTCGTTGTCGTCAGGTCCGCGGCCAGGACCACCGCGCCGCCGGCAATGGTTCCATTGAAGCCGGGTAGCCCGGGGATGGCCCCATCCTGTCCGACGATTTCGTCGCCCGAGGCCGGAGTGCCATTCACCAAGTCGTCGACGAAGAAGAGGGCCATGGAACGGCTTGGCTCGGCCAGCGTGAAGAGCTGGTGGTAGTCGCTGCAGGCGTCCAGCTCGACGTCGGTGGACGCCACGGACAGGGAGGCGTACTTCGCCTGCGCCCAGGCCGGCACATCGTGGAATGTGATGGAACCGATGCATACCCCGGCCTGCGCGTAGAACCCGGCGAAGCGCGAGGCGAAGCTCTGCACCGCCGGGCTGCTCACGGCCGCTTGCGCATCGAGGCTGGTGGTAACGAGGTAGACGTCGACCGCCAGGCCCCCGCTCGCGCTCAGCGGGCCCGGGCTGACGACCACGGACATGTCATAGGTGCTGCTGGCTGAACCGCCGTCACAACCGGGGGTGGAGAGGCACTCCAGGGCGTAGTCGTTCACGACGAAACTCCAGGTCCCCGCCGCCAGCCCACCATTCAGCGCCAGGCCCGCCGAGCTGTTGGGAAAGTTCAGTGCGGCGGATTCGAGGCTGTAGGCCGCGAAGTCGCCCTGCGATGGCAAGCCGCTGACGAGCAAGGCAGTCGTCAAATCCGGCGGGGGAGCGGCCGAGTCAGTGAAGAACGTCGTATCCGCTGGCGTCAGCAGCGGGGAGGGCACGGCCAGGTTCGGGCCAGCCCCCCCGCCGAAATAAACAAGGGGAACGGTGGAGACGGCCTGCGACACGATGGAGAAGCCCACCGCGCCCGCGGGGACGGTGAAGGAGAGCTGCTCTCCGACTTGATGGACGCCGAGCGCTTGGACATCGGCTGTCGGAAGGGCGCTGGTCACAACCGGGGTTCGGCAACCAGGGTCGGAGGCTGGACTGGCCACAGCGCCGACCTCGAGTTGAGGCACCGGGCAGCTGATGGGCGAGGAGTCCGCGCCGGCGATGGCCAGACAGACGCTGCCCTGCGACGTCGAGGTGCACTGCATCGAAGCCGGACAGCTCGAGTGGTCGCAGCTCTGCAGGCAGTAGCTGCTTGCGCTGGACAGCACCGGCGAACACACGGTCCCCGAAGGACAGCCCGAAATGCCGAAGGTGCAGCTCGCCGTGCACGCACCGGACGGGAAGTCCGAATTGGCGACGCAGGTGAGCCCACCCCCGCACGCGCTAGCACAGGAGGCGGCGCTGGCGTCCGGGTGTCCCCCACCCGTTGGCAGGACTCCAAACGGGGGAAAGGATGTTGTGCCTGCGTCCAGGAGGTTGGTGGACGGACAGGCGCACAGCAGAGGAAGGACAAGCAACGGCCAGGCGCGCCAGGAGGCATTCCGGGTGCCGACAGCCGCGTGCTCAGACCTGGGCTCCACTGCCAGTGCGCGGTCCGACGCATCCCGCCTGCGTTTCGGCGCTTCGGAATCAGAGAACGCCTCGGGACGCTGGATGGCCACGGTCCGGTAAAGAATTTCAGCAACCGCCTGCAGGGCGCAAGCGAGCGAGGGTGCTCGAGGACCTGGAGCGTCGGTCCAGACCCCGAGGGATGGCTGCCCGTGGAAAAGTGAATCGCAATCGAGCGGTTCGCAGGACCGTCTAGTGCGCAAACTCTCGGGCACGACGCTGCCCTGGAGTGAGAGGATGATGGCGTGAAACGAACCATGCTCGCTGTGGTGTTCTCCCTGTTGCCAGCGCTCGTCTCGGCCCAGAGCCAGCAACCCACGGCACTGGAGGGCCGCCGGAAGACGCTGGACGCCCTGCTCAAGGAGCAGTGGGAGTACACCCTGCGCACCAACCCGGAGTTTGCCTCCATCATCGGCGACAAACGGTACAACGACCGGCTGGCCGACTTCTCGCAGGCCTTCATCGATGCCGACCTCCTCGCGGCCGCGGACTTCCTCAAGCGCTTCGATGCCATCGACGCCAGCGGCTTCCCCCTTCAGGAAAAGCTGAACAAGACGCTGATGGTCCGGCAGCTCCGCCTCGCGCTGGAGGGCGCCCGGTTCAAGGGGTGGGAGATGCCGGTGCTCCAGAATTCGGGAATCCACCTCGACCTGCCGCAGTACGTGAGCTTGTTCTCGTTCGCGACGGTCAAGGACTACGAGGACTACCTCGCGCGACTCAAGCAGGTGCCACGCGCCTTTGGCGAGGCGATGGTGCAGATGCGGAATGGCATGCGAGATGGCCTGATGCCACCTCAGTTTCTACTGCCCAAAATCGCTCGCCAGTGCGACGACATCGGCGACGCCAAGCCAGCCGAATCCCCGTTCGCACAGCCCCTGTCCACGTTCCCCTCCACCTTCTCGGAGGCAGACAAGAACCGGCTTCGGATGGGCATCCTTGCTGCCATCAAGGACGAGGTGAATCCGGCCTACAAGAAGTTCGCAACCTTCGTGCGCGAGGAGTACGTCCCCAAGGGGCGTCAAGAGGTGGGCGTCTGGTCGCTCCCCGACGGAGCGGCCCGCTACGCCTTCGCCGTGAAATCCTCCACCACCACGGACCTCACTCCCGAACAGATTCATCAAACCGGGCTGAGCGAGGTGAAACGCATCCAGGGCGAGATGCTCCTGGTTGCCCGGAAGCTTGGCTTCCAGGACGTCAAGACATTCGATGAATCGCTGGCGATAAACCCCGCGCTCCATCCCAAGTCCCGCCAGGAGATGCTCGACCTCTACAGCAAATACATTCACCAGATGGAGGCCAAGCTCCCCGAGCTCTTCGGAAGACTTCCCAAAGCCAAGGTCACGGTAATGCCCGTCGAGGAGTTCCGGGAAAAGGAAGCCCCGGGCGCCTCGTACAACCAGGGCACGCCGGACGGCTCCCGTCCCGGGCACGTCATGGTCAACACGTCCGACTTCGCCAAGAGGACCACGCTCAACATCGAGACCACGGCGTTTCACGAGGGGGTCCCTGGCCACCACATGCAAATCGCCATCGCTCAGGAGTTGCCGGAACTTCCACCCTTCCGCCAACAGAGCTCTTACGTCGCGTTCGCCGAAGGCTGGGCCCTCTATGCCGAGCGGCTGGGCAAGGAGGTCGGCTTCTACTCGGACCCCTACAGTTACTACGGTCACCTCCAAGATGAGCTCTTGCGGGCCATTCGACTGGTGGTGGACACGGGCCTGCACGACAAGAAGTGGACTCGCCAGCGGGTGGTGGATTTCTTCCACGCCAACTCCGGCATCGACGAGGTCGAAGTTCAGAGCGAGACCGACCGCTACATCGTTTGGCCCGGCCAGGCCCTCGGCTACAAGGTGGGTCAGCTGAAAATTCTCGAGCTTCGCGAATACGCCAAGCAGCAGTTAGGGGCGAAGTTCGACATCCGCGCGTTCCACGACGAGGTGCTCGGGGCGGGAGGCCTGCCCTTGAACGTCCTGGAACAACGCATCCAAACCTGGGTGACGTCTCAGAGGTCCTAGGACGACGACACCAGCGCGGGAGCGGTTCCACCGCCCGGGGGAAGCTACTGAGCCAGGCCTCGCCCTTGAGGACAGGACGGGCGCCGGCTCGCCCTTTCAATTCGGCCCTTGTTCCCGAGCCCCGGGTGGTTGCGCCGGCGAGGAGGGTCCGCCGTTGGCTGCCGTTCTGGGGTGACCACTCCGAAGGCAGCAGCCGGGCAGGCTGCTCACAGCGTCAGAGCGGGCCTCTTTGGTGCCCGAGAGCGGGCGGCCACCTCGGGGCAGCCGAGGGCTAGAGGTTTTTCGCATCCTCTCTGGAGGACGCAGGCTCGCGAAGCTGCCGCCATTGCAGGAGGCCCGGTCACCCCGTTTCCGCGAGCGGGGAATGAAAAAAGACTTCCAGCATTCGGTGGCCCCTCCGCGGATGATGGTTACTCTTGGGCTGCGGGTGAGCGTACTGCTCATCGCTCGAGTCATCTGCACTAGGTCAGACGTTCTCGATTCGTAAATGCGTAGTTAAAACGAATCTGAGGCTCACCATGTTTGCTCGCAACGTGCATTTGCAGCTGAAGCCCAATAGCGCCACGCAGTTTACCCAGACGCTGGAGAAGGACGTTCTTCCCCTCCTCCGCAAGCAGCCCGGGTTTCAGGAGGAAGTCGCTTTCATCGGCTCCAACGGAAACGAGGCGTATGCGATTAGTTTCTGGGAGTCGAAGGAGAAGGCCGAGCAGTACGGCCGCGCGGCGTACCCGGAAGTGCTGAAGGCGCTGTCCAACGTCGTCCAGGGGACTCCGCAGTTGCTGAGCTACGAGGTGTGTAGCTCGACGATTCAAAAAATCACGGCGCGCGCCTAAGCGCGAGACCGAGCATTCTCGAAGGGCGGCGCAAGCCGCCCTTTTTTTGTCCGCGTTCAGACGCGCGGCGTCTCTCTCTATTGTGGTCCATGGGTGAGGCGACCGAGGTACGAGACAGCTCCTGCCAACCCGGGGGGAGAGAAGTCCCGTGGCACATCGAAGCCATCGCGCCCCGCTCCAGCCCGCTACCAGCGTCTCCCCCCCGGGCTGCCTCCGGACGACGGAAGACGTCGTCAGTCGTCGTAGCGCACCTCCACCAGGACCAGTCCCTGCGAGGGGGCCGTCGGTCCGGCACGCGAGCGGTCGCGCGAGGCAAGCACTTCGGCCACCCAGGGCACGCTCTGCCGGCCACGGCCGACCTCCACCAGCGTGCCGACGATGTTGCGCACCATGTGTTTGAGGAAGGCCGTCCCTTCGAGCTCGAATTGCACCACGTCCTGGGAGGAGACGATGGCCAGCTCGCGCAGCGTGCGAAGCGTCGTCAACGCCTCGCAATTCGCTGCCCGAAAGGCGGAGAAGTCGTGCGTCCCGAGGAGCGCCGGGGCGGCCTCGGTCATGGCCGCGACGTCCAGGGGCGCGAAAAGCTGCCAGTGCGTCCGTCTCCGGAGCGGCGAGCGCACCGGCCGGTTGGAGAGGAGGTAGCGGTAGCGCTTCCCGGTGGACCAGCGCCGCGGGTCGAAGTCGGCGGGCACCTCCTCGGCCGCCACCACCGAGATGTCCTCCGGCAGCAGCGCCGACAGCCCGCGCAAGTAGGCGGTGAAGGGAAGCGTCCTCGGAGGGTCGAAGGCCACCACCTGGCCGAGGGCGTGGACGCCGGCATCGGTGCGACCGGCCGCCTCGGTGGCCACCGGTGTTCCAAACAGCTCGCCCAGCGCCCGCTCCAGCACCTCCTGCAGGCTGATGCCGTTGAGCTGGCGCTGCCAGCCGACATACCCCGTCCCGTCGTACTCCACCGTCAGCTTGAGCCGGGCCATCACCTGTACTTGAGCCAGTCGCGAAGCACGTCGCGGGCCAGCTCCTCGGCCGCCAGTCCGTGGCGCTCGGCCACTGTCTGCAGCGCCCGGCGCTCCGCCTCTCCCAGCGTCACCTCGAGCGGCTCGCCATCCAGGCCCGGAATGCCATTCCCATCCACCGGCCCTTCCAGCCGCCTCGCAAGACGAGCCCGCTCCTCGTCCAGTTCGCCAGCGAAGAGCTGCTTGAGGAAGTTGGAGAGGTGGATGCTTGAGGGGCGAAAGGGGAACTGGCCCGTCACCCGTTCCAGGTCCCGTTGCATGTCCCAGGCGGTGGCGTAGCGTTTCTCGCGGTCCTTCTCCAGGGCGCGCATCACCACCTGCTCCACCTCGGGAGGGATGTCCGGCTTGAAATAGGACGGCCCGTAGATTTTCCCGTCGGTGATGGACTTGAGGATGCCCACCTCGGAGTCACCGGTGAAGAGCTTGTACCCGGTGAGCCACTCGTAGAGGACGACCCCCAGGGAGAAGACATCACTGCGCTGGTCGAGTGGCTGCCCGAGGCACTGCTCCGGGCTCATGTAGGCCAGCTTCCCCTTAATCTCGCCGGTCTGCGTCTGGCCCACCTGCCCGCGCGCCTTGGCGATGCCGAAGTCCAGCACCTTCACCATCCCGTCGAAGGAGACAAAGACGTTTTCTGGCGTGATGTCGCGGTGGACGATGTGGAGCGGGTTGCCCCAGGCGTCCGCCTTCTGGTGCGCGTAGTACAGGCCCTCGCACACCGAGGCGGCAATCCTCAGCGCGTACACCTCCGGGAAGGGAATCCCCAGCGCCGCCGCCTTGGGAATTATCCGGGCCATGTCTCGACCGAAGAGGTACTCCATGGCGATGAAGTAGCTCTCGCCGATGCGACCGAGCTCGTGGATTTGGACGATGTTGGGGTGGGTGAGCTGGGCGGCGAGACGGGCTTCGTTGAGAAACATGGTCACGAAGCCCTCCGCCCGGGTGAGGCTCGGAAGGATGCGCTTGATGACGACCGTCTTCTCGAAGCCCTCCATCCCCGCTTGGCGGGCGAGAAAAATCTCCGCCATTCCCCCCACCGCCAACCGGTCGAGGAGGATGTATTTCCCGAAGCGGACGGGGCCGCCAGAGTGGTGAGGACTCACGAAAAGGAGGCTAGCGCATTGGCGTCGAGCCGCAGCACCTCCACCTTGAGGCCCGTCGACTCGCCGTTCCGCTCTGGGAAGTCCACCGGCGAGGCGCCGAGCCGCCTCAGACGCTTCCCCGGCCGCCCGGACGCAGCGAGCCCGCGCTGCACCAGGCCAAAGAAGCGCTCCGCAGAAAGGCTCTGCTGGTTACAGCAGGCGATGAGCACGCCACCCGGTGCCACCACCGCCGCAGCCCGCGCCACCAGCTCCGGCATGTCGCGCGCAGCCGAGAAGGCCCCCGAGGGTCCGCGGGCGAATGCCGGCGGGTCCAGCACCACGGTGGAGAAGGTCCGCCCGGCCTTGGCCAGACGGCGCAGCCACGAGAAGGCATCCCCACACAGCGCGTCAGCGGCCAGCGGCAGGTGGCCGTTGAGGGCCGCATTCTCCTCGGCCCACCTCAGCGCCCGTTTGCTGACGTCGAGATTCACTGCTGCCGTGGCGCCGCCGGCCCTCGCCGCAACGGCGAAGCCCCCGGTGTAGGAGAAGCAATTGAGGAGTGTCGTGCCTGTCGCATGCGCGCGGACGAAGGCGCGGGTGTCGCGCATGTCGAGGTACAGGCCCACCGCCAGCCCCTCGGCAGGGCGGATGCGAAAGGTGAGGCCCTCCTCGAGGACGTCCACCGCCTCCACTGCGGTGCCATGCAGCGGGGCAGTGGGCGCGCGCTCGCGCAGCGCGTCTGGGCCAAGCCGGCTCGCGGCCCGGGGACGGCGCTTCACGTACACCGCCCGGGGCGAGCCCTCGGCGACGAGCGCCTCCACGAGGGGACCGGGTTCCATCTCGGCGTAGAGCGCGAGCACCAGCACGTCCGAGAAGACATCCACGGTGGCGCCCTCGATGCCATCCGCGCGGCCGTGCACCCACCGGTAGGCTGTCGTCCGCCCGGAGGAGGCGAGCGGTGCGCGTCGCTCGGCGGCCCGGCGCAGGTGCGCCCGGAGCCGCTCAGCGCCGTGCACGTCGGACCGCCACCGCCTCGCGCTCGAGCTCCAGGGCATCAGCGCCGAGGAGTTGTCCGTCCCTCAGCACCACCCTGCCCTCCACCACCGTCCACGCCACTGGAGCCCGGCTCACCTCCGCCGCCAACTCCCGCGTCCAATTGTCCTCCGCCGGGAGCGCATCGAGCAGCACCAGGTCCGCGAGCGCGCCCGGGACGACGCGGCCGGCCGGTGCGCCGTAGAGGTCTGCCAGGAGTTCCGCCGCCCCGCCAAGGAGGAGCCCCGGCACGAGCTCCTCGGCCCACAGACGACCGAGTCGCCCGGACCTGCGGGCCATGGCCAGCGCAGCGTCCCACTGCTGCGGCAGCGTGCCCATGCCGGAAGTACCGAGCGCCACACGGTGCTCGGGAATCCACAGCGCCTCGAAGCCGTGGCCCTCGGCGAGCAGGTCCCGCAGCGGGCTCCACGCCACCAGCACCTGTCGCTCGGCGAGCACGCGCGCCTCGTCGCCGTCGACGCAGCGAGCGTGCGCGGCGACCGTGCGTGGCCCGAGGAGCCCGTGGCGCGCGAGCCGTTCCACGGTGCGCATCCCGTAGCGCTGGTACGTCAGCACCAAATCCTCGTCGGTTTCGGCCAGGTTCAGGTGCACCGGGGCGCCGACTCCCGCGCTCGCGCTGGCCACGCGGGCCAGCATCGCCTCGGGGGCATCGGCCAGCCTCGAGAGGCCGAGGGCTCCGCGCACCAGCGGGTGGCCGGACCAGGCCCGGACGAAATCCACGTTGGCCTCGAGCGGCCCTTCCCAGCGCTCGCCTCCGGTGGCGTGGGCCGCGAGGAGGCGGACGCCCAGGCGCTCCGCGGTGAGCGCCTCGGCCGCCAGCGCCTCGGCCGGATGCTCAACCCCGGCCAGGTGCTCGAAGACGCAGGTGACGCCGGCACGGAGCGCGCGCGCGAGCGCGGCCGCAGCGAGGGCCTCCACCTCGGAGGTGGACCAAACGGCAGATGCGCTCGGCGCGGTGAAGCGGGCGTGTGCGTCCACCCGGCCAGGGACGAGGAGCCGCCCTCTGGCATCCACCGCCCAGTCTCCGGGGAGGGCGGGGGCATCTGCGTCCGGGCCCACCTGGGCCACCCGACCTCCCGTCACCACCACAACGCGCCCTCGCTCGAGGCGTTCACCCTCGAGCAGCGTGCAGTTCTTGAAGAGGAGCCGTCCGTCCATCGCGCGGGCCAGCCCGTCCAGCGTAACCTCACGAGCCCGGCGCTCGCCATGGACATTCCTCTTCCCGACGGATTGGCGCACCTCGTTTGGGGGGAGGACTTGCGTCTGTTGGAGGTCCGCGGACATTGCCCGGTGCTGGAGCGCCTGGGCTGTCTCAAGCCTGGCGAGCCGTTCGGCCGTGCGCTCGGCCTGGACCAGGGACGCGCCCTGGAGCTCGAACAACGGGCCCAAGCGGGCGGCGGCGTGGAATTCCTCCGGGCGGCCACCCCGGACGCGGGGGGCTGGGTGCGGCTGTCACTGGTGGGCCGGGGACGCCACGGCTGGGTGATGGACCTCGACGCACTCCTGCGGGCGGCGCCGCCGCTTCAGGTGTCCGCGCTCAGCTCGGCGCTCACTCACGAGCTGCGAAGCTCGCTCTCCAGCGTGAAGCTGTCCGTCCAGACGCTGGCGCGCAACAAGGAGCTCTCCGAGCGCCGGCTCACCGTCGCCCAGCGAGAAATTCGTGCCCTGGAGCGGATGCTCACCATGCTCGTCGAGTACGGGCGTGACCGGCAGGGGATGGTGGAGACGGTGGGGCTCCGGGAACTCCTGGGCCAGGCCGTCGAGGCCATCGGCTTCGAACTCAAGGGGCGGCTTCAGAGGGGGCAGGTGAACGGTCCTCCAACGCTTCCTCCGGCGCGCGCCGACCCCCACCGCACCGGGCCGGTACTCTCCCAGTTACTCCTCAACGTCGCCGCTGCGCTCCCCGAGGGCGCGAGCGTCGAAGTGCAGCTGGCCGCGCTTCGCCAGGGAATGCTGCACCAGGAGACATTGAGCGCAACGGAATTAAACGAAACGTTCAATTATAACGAAAC
>Ga0302326_10004881_pt1 | contig 30846 bp, 25 predicted proteins | sample Palsa_T0_3_FD_202264 | JGI IMG/M metagenome (GOLD analysis project Ga0302326, IMG submission 202264) | Peat permafrost microbial communities from Stordalen Mire near Abisko, Sweden - Palsa_T0_3 | ecosystem: Environmental > Terrestrial > Soil > Palsa > Peat permafrost | place: Sweden: Abisko... | reverse complement strand
CCGCCTGCGAGCGCGCCGGCGAGCCCGACCGCAAGGCCCTGGACCAGGTAGACGGCGAGCCCCTGGCCCGCGCTCGCCCCCAGGCACCGCAGCACGGCGACCGTGGGGACCTTTTCTCGGATGTACGCATGGAGCGCGCTCGCGACCCCAACGCCGCCGAGGACGAGAGCGACGAATCCCACGAGGCTGAGGAAGCCGTCCAGGTTGGCGAGCGCGCGCCCGAGGTTGCGCTTGCGCTCCTCGACCGTCTCAAAGGACAGGCGCATCGCCGGGAATTTCTCCCTCATCTCGCGCGCGATCCCGTCGGGATCGCTCGTCTCGGGAAGCTTGAGCATGACCCGGTGGCGCGAAAGGGAACCCGCCCCTGCTAGGCCCGTGCCCGCGAGCGATGCCATCGGGATATAAGCCCGCGGCGCCATCATCGCAATTCCAGGGGACTCGCCCGGGATCTTCCCAAGCGTGCTGACGATCGTGAACAGCGTCCTGCCGAGGCGCACCTGCTCCCCGATCCGCACCCCGTACTGGGCCAGCAGCGTGGGCTCGAGGACGACGACGTCCCCCCCGGCCCTTAGGAGGGCGTCCGCCCCGGCGGGGTCCGTCTCGAATTTCCCGTAGAACGGAAACGCCCCCTCGATCGCGTGCACCTGGACGAGCCGGAGCCTCCTCGAGGCGGGGAACGTCAACATCGACGCGAACGTCTGCTCGCGCGCCATCTCGCCGCCGAGCGAGACCAGGTAGTCCATGACAGGCTTGTCCAGGGGGTCGGGCGAGGTGACAAAGAGGTCCGCGCCGAGGAGGCCCTTCGCCTCGTCCTCGATCGCCTGGCGGACGTTTGCGCTGAGCGAGCCGATCGAGACCAGGGCCGCGATCCCGAGGACGACCGACACCGAATAGAGGGCGAGGCGCCGGCGCGACGCGCGCGAGTCGCGCCAGGCCATGAGGAGGATGAAGCGCATGCGGCCGGGTCAGCGCGCCGCCTGGACCCGCTCGTCCGAAACGACGGCCCCGCCGCGAAGGCGCAGGATCCGCTGGCAGCGCCCGGCGAGCTCGTCATTGTGCGTGACCAGGACGAGCGTCGTCCCGCGCTCCCGGTTGAGCCCGAAGATGAGGTCGACCATGGAATCGGCATTGTCGCCGTCGAGGTTCCCGGTGGGCTCGTCGCAGAAGAGGATCTTCGGGCTGTTGATGAACGCGCGTGCGAGCGCCACCCGCTGCTGCTCGCCGCCCGAGAGCTGGACGGGATAGTGGTCGGCGCGGTCGGAGAGGCCCACCCGCCCGAGGAGCGCCCTTCCCTGCGGCCCGCACCCGCGCTCGCCGCGGAGCTCGAGCGGCACAAGCACGTTCTCGAGCGCGGTCAGGGTCGGGATCAGCTGGAAGTTCTGGAACACGAACCCGACGCTCGAATTGCGGACCCGGGCGCGCCCGTCCTCGTCGAGCGAGTCGAGGAGGCGCCCGGCGAGCTCAACGGATCCGCCCGTCGGGCGGTCAAGTCCGGCGCACAGCCCGAGGAGCGTCGTCTTGCCGCTACCGCTCGGGCCCACGACCGCCATGCTGGCGCCCTCCTCGAGCTCGAAGCTTGCCTCCCTAAGAACGGTGAGGGGGCCGGCCGCCGTCCGGTAGGTCTTGGTCAGCCGGCGGACCCGGAGCATGGGCTGGGAGGGCATGGGGAAGACGAAATACTCGGGCCAAGGCGAAGCCAGAGCAAACAGCCTGCTCGAAAATTAGGGAATACCGGGCTAGGGTCGCCCATCCTTCCCTGGAGAACATGGACGCCGCACGATTCAAATGGAGCCGAAGCCCCCGCGTGGGGATCGCCGCCATTGCGTTGGCCGTCGCGGCGGCATTCGCCGGGTTGGTCCCGACCGCGGCCGCCCGGGAGCGGACCCTTGTGTTCTTTGGGGACAGCCTGACGGCGGGATTCGGCCTCCCCGACCCCGACACTCAGTCCTACCCGGCGCTTGTCCAGGCCAAGATCGATGCCTCCCACCTTCCCTGGCACGTGGTGAACGCCGGGCTCTCCGGCGAGACGAGCGCCGGGGGCCTTCGGCGGATCGACTGGGTCCTCAGGCAGAGAGTGGACGCGTTCGTCCTGGAGCTGGGTGCAAACGACGGGCTCAGGGGGACGGCACCCGGGGTGACCCAGGCGAACCTGCAGCTGATCATTGACCGGGTGCGAGCCCAATATCCAGAGGCGAAAATCGTCCTCGCCGGGATGAAAATGCCGCCGAGCATGGGCGCCGATTACGTGGCGTCCTTCGATGCGGTTTTCCCCGCCCTGGCGTCGAAAAACGGCCTTGTATTGGTTCCGTTCCTACTGGAGGGAGTCGCCATGAACCCCACCCTGAATCAGGGCGACGATATGCATCCAAATGCCGAGGGATCCGCCCTTGTCGCAAATACGGTTTGGAAATGGGTCCTGCCGCTGCTGGGTCCGTAACGTAAATATTTACGGAAGAATTATTTGCCGAGTGATGTTAACTCTTAACTTTTCCGTGAATTCGGCCTTGTCGATGCAAATGGGTTGTATAAAGATAGCTAGATGGTCCGGTTGAGATGGAATGTCCTGTGCGTAGTTGCGTCCGCGTTGATTTGCGGGAGCGCATTCGGACAAACCGCTATTACTTGGGTTGGGGGAGGCGCAAGCGACGATGCCGGTGACTCCGGAAATTGGACTGGGGGCGCACCCACGGGCGTAGGAATTACCTACAACGCCACGTTCGGCGCTTGGTCGACCTTTGGAACCGTGTCGATCAATCAATCGGAGGTAGTGGGAGCGGGCTTGAGTGCGATTACATTAGGCACCGTTGCCTTCACTGACACGACACAGGCCTATTCGTTCATCGGAACGTCGGGCACGCCAACCATAGACATCAACGGGACCCTAACGACGGCCGCGAGCGAGCCTACGATCACCTTTAACAGCTCACTGGATCTCTCGCTCGGAAGCGGTTCAGGTCCGTTCACCCTCGCGAGCGGGAGTCAGATCGTAGTCAATTCGCCAGTTGGCGGAATGGGCACGCTTACACTCTTGGGATCCGGGACGCTCACGCTGGGCGGGGCCGCCACCTATTCCGGATACACGTACCTGGAAGGAACATCCTTGATGCAGGTGGTGAGTGGAGGCTCGATAAATGGCGGGGGCGGCTTGTACGTCGGATATTACATGACCGACAATGCCACCCTTGCGATTTCAGGCGGCGGCACCGTGAACGCCTATACATATGCCATCGCGGGCGACGCTTCCGGATCAAACGGCATAGTCACGGTCGACGGCGCCGGTTCAGTTTTGAACACCAATTCGGCGGAGGCGTACTTCGGCCTTGGGGGCACCGGCACGCTTTCCGTAACGAACCACGGCGTCGTCAATGCCGATTATGTCACCTTTGGCGCCAACGGCGGATCAACCGGCAACGGCACGGTAAGCGGCTCCGGCAGCGCACTGAATATGACCGGGGGCACGCTTTATGTGGGCCAGTCAGGCACCGGCACGCTTTCCGTCGCGAGCGGCGGCGCCGTCGGAGCTGCCACAACCAATCTTGGCGTCAATGGCGGCAGCACGGGAACAATCACTGTCGACGGCGCAGGCAGCACCTTCAGCAATACCTTCTACACTTACCTCGGGTACTCAGGTGCCGGCTCGATCTCTGTAACGAACGGCGGCTCGTTCACCAGTGGCCTCACCCTCATCGTCGGCTACAATTCCGGCAGTTCCGGCGCCCTGACCCTGTCCAGCGGTGGCACCGCAACCATTGGTTCCGGATCGGGCATACTCGACCTCTACTCCGGCGCGGCCACTTTGAACTTCGGTGCGGCATCTGGATCCGGCGCGGCGGCCGCAGGCGCGCTGAATGCCGCATACATACAGGGCATTGGGACCAACGATGCGGTCCAACTGAACACGACCGCCTCCAGCGGGGCTCCCTTTACCTTGGCGCCTTTGATCTCCGGAACGACACAGGTGATCAACACAGCGGGATACACCATTCTTTCGGGTGACAACTCCTATACGGGCGCAACCATCGTCAACGGTGGTACCCTCGAAGCCGGAAACGCGAACGCATTCGGCTACCTGAGCCCGGTAACGACAAGTGGCATGGGCGTCCTGGCGTTGAATGGCCACGACATCGAGGTGGGATCCCTCTCGAGCTCGAGCACTTCGAGCGGGATAAACCTCGGGTCGAACACGCTCACCATCGGGGGCGCCGCCTCGACCACGTATGGGGGTGTGATCTCAGGAACATCGACCGGCAATCTGACCGTCGCGGGAACAGGCACGCAGACCCTGACCAACACCAACACTTATACGGGAAACACCACGATCAACGGCGGAGCCAGCCTGCAGTTCGGTGATGGGACGACAAACGGGAGCGTCGCCTCCACGACCATTGCAGATTACGGCACGCTCGTCATTGACGAGAATGCCGGAGGTCCCATCGCCTATACGATCGTCGGTTCCGGTGGCGTGACCCAGAATGGAACGGTTACAAACACCCTTAACGGCATCAACACCTACACGGGGCCGACTGTCGTCAATGGCGGCATCCTTAACGCGGGAAACTCAGGCGCCTTTGGCAGCCTGAGCGCTGTAACGACAAGCGGCACCGGTTTCCTGGCGTTGAACGGCAACGACATCACGGTGGGATCCCTCTCGAGCTCGAGCCCGTCGAGCGGAATTAACCTAGGATCGAACACGCTCACTATCGGAGGCGCTGCCTCGACAACATATAATGGCGTCATCTCGGGTTCCGGCAATCTGATCGTGGCGGGAACGGGCACACAGATCCTGACCAACACCAACACTTATTCTGGAACCACCACAATCAACAGCGGTGCCCTACAGCTCGGAAACGGGACGAGCAATGGGAGCATCGCGTCATCGACGGGCCCCATCGTGGACAACGGAACGCTAATCGTCTCCGGGAACCCCGGTGTCACCGTCGGCCTGAATATCACCGGAACGGGCGGGGTCACACAAAGCGGGCCCTACGTCGAAACGCTTTCGGGCGACAACTCCTATACGGGACCCACGATGGTCAACGGCGGCACTCTCCAAGCCGGATCCGCAACCGCATTCGGCAATGGAAGCGCGGTGATCTTGAGCGGGAGCGGTGTCCTGTCATTGAATAATTTCGACATCACGGTCGGCTCCATATCCAGCGCGAGCGCTTCAAGCGGCATAAGCCTCGGGACCAACACGCTCACCACCGGCGGAGACAACAGCACGACGACCTTTGCGGGTGTAATAACGGGCGGCATGGTGGACGGCCTGACCGAGGCTGGAAGCGGGACGCTTATCTTGACTGGCGCCAACACGTATTCGGGCGCGACAATGATCAACTGCGGAGCCAACCTGCAGCTGGGGAACGGCTCGACCAACGGGACAATCGCCAGCACCAGCGGTATCACCGACAACGGCACGCTGATAGCCGACGAGCATACCGCCGTCACCATCAGCCAGGCAATCAACGGCGAAGGCGGGAGCCTGATCGTCGGGGGCCTGGGCAAGCTGACACTGATCGCCGACAATGGATTTTCGGGAGCAACGACAATCTACTCAGGCGCAAACCTGCAGCTGGGGGACGGCTCGACCAACGGGACAATCTCCTCCACGAGCGGCATCGCCGATTATGGCACGCTTACGCTCGATGAGGCCTGCGGCATCACTCTGTCCACCCAAATAACCGACGGAGGCGCGCTCGTGATCACTGGGCCCGGGGCCGTGGACATTGAGGGCTGCAACTCCTTCTCGGGCGGGGCCACCCTCAGCGGCGCCACCGTCACGATCGGCACCGACACGGGTCTCGGGTCCGGTCCTGTGTCCGCGACCAACAGCACGCTCTGCTTCACCAGCAGCTCCCCGGACCTTTGCAGCCCGTTATTCAGCGGGTCAACCGTCAATTTCTCGGGCAATCCCGTCCTGAGCGACCTGACGCTTTTCGAGTCGACCCTGAACTTCAACGGCTCGTGCGCGGAAATCAGGGACATGGACAGCGATGGCATGGGATCCACCAATTTGATCCATCTCGGCTCGGATACGGACCTGACGATCCACGTCTCGTCCGGGAACGAGACCGACTACAACGGAACGATCACAGATTGCGACGGCTCTGGGAGCCTGACCGTGACGGGATCGGGGCTCCTGGACCTGACGAGTTCCAACGGCTACGGGGGCGGGACGACGATCAATAACGGCGTCCTGATCGCCAGCAACTGCGGCGCTCTCGGGAGCGGCATGGTGGCTGTCAACGGGTGCAACGCCGTGCTGGAACTGGACTCGGGAGTGACCCTAGCCAACTCGGTCTGCCTCGAGTCCGGGGCCGTCGCCGGATACGGCACCTTTTCGTCCAGCTCCTCGTTCAACATCCAGGGCGGCTCGATCATAGCCGGCGGTCGCGGCGTGTTTGGGGCCGCCAGCGGACAGAGCGATTTGCCGGTCCAGGGATTGCTTACCTTCAGCTCGTGCGCTTCGCTGACGTTTGGTGGAGGCGGTATTTACCAGTTTGCGGTGGCAAACGCCGGCGGGACAAACCCGGGGACCGACTACAGCTCGGTCAATGTCGAGGGTACGTTCAACCTCACAGCATCGTCCGAGAGCCCGTTTACGATCGAGGTCCTGTCGGTCAATCCGAGCGGATTGCTTGGAACCACCGCCTTCAATAGCAGCCAGTCGTATCAATGGACCCTGCTCACGACCCCCTCATGCATCTCGTGCTTCAGCCCGTGCGACTTCACGGTCGACACGAGCCAGTTAAATGGCGGCTCCGTTTCAGCCAGCCAGTTCTCGGTCGCGGCCATGGGCGACAATCTTGTCCTCAATTTCACGCCCGTCCCCGAGCCGTCCACATGGGCCCTGATGGCCGGCGGACTTTGCGCGGTTGGGGCGGTTGCAGTGCGCCGCCGCCGAAGCGCTTGATTTCACGGATCGCCCGCCTCTTCTGCGCGGGAATCCTCATCCTCGCTGGCTGCGCCCGCCGCGAGGCGCCTGTTGACGCCGCCGTCCGCGCACAGACGCTCCTCCTGGGGAATGGCGCCGAGCCCGAGGACCTCGACCCGCATATCGTCACCGCCTACACGGACCAGAACATCCTCCTCGCCCTCTTCGAGGGGCTGACCGCGATCGACGAGAAGACGTCGAAGGCCATCCCTGCGGCTGCGGAGTCCTGGGAGACTTCGGCGAACGGCCTCGTCTGGACGTTCCACCTGAGGGCGGGCCTCCACTGGTCGAACGGCGAGCCCCTGGAGGCGGAAGACTTCATCCAGTCGTGGCAGCGGGCGCTCTCGCCGGCGATAGCGTGCGAGTTCGCGGACCTCCTCTACCCCATCAGGAACGCCGAGAAGTTCAACCAGGGTGCGGTTTCGGATCCCGGGGTCCTCGGAATGACGGCGCCCGACGCACGGACCGTGCGGATCGAGCTCGAGCGGCCCACCCCCTACATGGCGGCCCTTGTCGCCCAGCCGTCCTGGTTTCCCATTAATCCCCGGGCGCTCGCCCCCTTTGGCGCCATGACAAAAAGGGACACGCCCTGGGCCCGGCCGGACAGCCTCGTCGGCAACGGACCCTTCACGCTCGAGGAGTGGACGCCCAACTCCCGGATCGTCGTCAGCAAGAACCTGAACTACTGGGACGCGGCCACCGTGACGCTCCACCAGATCGTCTTCTTCCCGAACGAGGACCCGGACACCGAGGAGAAGGATTTCAGGGCCGGCCAGCTGCACGTCACCTACGCGCTCCCGGTCGCGAAGATCGACGGCTACCGGCACGGCTCCCCCGAGCTCCTCAGGATCGACCCGTTCCTGCAGACCTTCTTCCTGCGCTTCAATGTCCGGAGGCCTCCGTTCGACGACCCGAGGGTGCGCCGGGCCCTGTCGCTTGCGATCGACCGCAACCTGATCTCCCGGCGCGTCCTCTACTCGGCGTATCCCGCGGCGCACACCTTCACGCCCCCCAACTGCGGCGGCTACACTTCGAGGGCCCGGGTGGAACTCGACATCGGTGCTGCGCAGAGGCTCCTTGCCGAGGCCGGCCACCCCGGCGGCCAGGGCGTCGCGCCGTTTGAGGTCCAGATGCGCAATGACGGCGTCCAGCCGCCCGTCATGGAGGCCATCCAGGCGATGTGGGAGAGGGAGCTGGGGATCCACGCGACGCTCGCGACCCTGGAGCAGAAGACCTGGCTCCAGAACCAGGAGACCCTCGACTACTCGGTCTCGACCTCCGGCTGGGCGGGGGACTTTGTCGACCCGGTGACCTTCCTCGGGCTTTTCGTGACCGGGGGCGGCAAGAACTGGACGGGATGGGGGGACCCCGGCTACGACAGGATGCTGGCGGAGGCGGCGAATGAGGCCGACCCAGGGGCCCGCCTCGAGATCTTCCAGCGGGCCGAGTCCCTCCTCCTCGGGCAGGGGCCGGTCTCCCCGCTCTATTTCGGGGCGCATTCCTACCTGATCCATCCCTCCGTCAGGGGCTGGGCTCCCGCGCTCCTCGGCTACCACCGGTACGCGCTCGTGAGGCTTGAGGAATAGGGGGCGCAATCGGGTTGTAAGCCGGCGGCCGCGCCGGCTAGCCTTGCCCTCCGATGCGACACCTCCTCGCCTCCCTCGTCCTCCTCGCGGCGGCAGCGGCGCCCGCCCGCGCGGCCGATATTCGGTTCGAGCGGGTGTGGCTCACGTGGCACGACACGGCGTCCTTCGACAGCTACTACGAGTACCATACGGGCAACGAGCTGGTCGGGAAGTGGACCATCCTCAGGAGCCAGCCCAACGAGCGCACCGGCCTTTATTTCGAGATCAGGATCCAGAACCCCGGGGCCCCCGTTGACGGGAAGATCGTGGTCCGCGTCATAGGCCCGGACTCCATAGACCCCAGGGTCTTCACCTTCAACGTGCAGGAGCCCGCCGGCAGCAGGCTCTTCGTGGTCGGGATCACGGGAGCGGACTGGCCGTTCATCCGAGTGGTGCCCGTCGCGTGGGATGTGGAGCTGCAGGATGCGGACGGCCGCATCCTCGCCAAGAAGACGAGCTTCCTCTGGGAAAAGCCGAGCCGCTAGACCGGGCGGCCGGCCCCGATGATCGACCCCTGCAACGTCACGAACAGCTCCCGCAGCCACGCGGAGCTTGAGGAATTCCTCCTCTTCGGCATCGCCGCAGCCGGCAAGAACGCGGACCAGCAGGCGAAGAAGCTCGAGGGGTTCCTCAAGGGGCGCAACCCCTTCGCCTTCATCCGCCGGAGCGACCGCGAGGGTCGCCTGGAGGAGCGCCTGAAGGCCGTCCGGCTGGGAAAGTACTCGCTTCTCACCCGCAGCTTCCGCGCGCTCGCGGCCTCCGGAATCGACCTGCGGACGTGCACCTGGGAGGAGCTGACCCGGTTCCCGGGCATCGGCCTGAAGACCGCGAAGTTCTTCGTCCTCCACTCGCGCGAGAACGAGATGCACGGCGTCCTGGACACGCACGTCCTCGGTTGGATGCGCGATCACTGGGAGCAGGCCCCGGGCCGCACGGGCGCGGTGCCGCGGCACACGCCGCAGGACCCGGCCGCGTACCGGTTCTGGGAGACGGTCTACTTCGGGATGGTCGCGGGCCGCCGCCACGGCGCCGGAAATCCCGCCGCCGTCGACTGGGCACGTTTCGACCTTGAGCTCTGGATGGAGCGGCGCGGGAGCGCCGACCCGCCCTAGCCCCTCTGGATCAGCTCAATCTCGTAGCCCTCGGGGGCGTCGATGAAGGCGATGACCGAGCCCGACCCGGTGCGGGTCGGACCGTCGCTCAGCTTGTAGCCCTTCTTGCCGATCTGGGCCGCGAAGGCCGCGATGTCGTCCACCTCGAACGCAAGGTGCATGAGGTCGGGCTGGACCTCGACCGGGGGGCTCCCCGGCAGCTGGCAGATCTCGATCTCCTCGTCGCTGTTGGGCGTCCTCAGGAACACGACCGCGGCCCCCCTGGGCGAGGTGCTCTTTCGGCCAACCTTCAGCCCCAGCGCCTCCTCGTAGAATTTCACCGTTCGCTCAAGGTCGTTCACGCGCAGCCGCGTATGGAGGAGTTTCTTGACCATGCCGCCAACATGGGGCCAGGGCGGGCCGATCGCAAGCGCCGTGAGCCGCCCGGACCGGTCCGTTGCCTAGAACATGTAGGCCATGTTGAGCCTGAACAACACGGAGGCCGCCAACTGGTTTCCGGTAAAGTGCTCGTAGAGCGGAAGCTCGACGTCGCAGTAGACCCTCATCGGATGCATGTCCAACTCGACCCCCGGCGCGACAAGGAGCCGCTCGAATCCCGATGCCACCGGATTTGACGCGTTGGCTCCCGTGTCCTCGCCGCGGACCGAGGCCTTCAGCTGGACGATGGGCGAGACGAGCATCCGTCCGATCCGCAGGCCGTTGTAGTAGGCGCCGATCGACGCGTCGAATTCCGCTCCCGGGCGGTACCGGACCTGGGTCAGGACCGGAAGGTCGAGCAGCGCCTGGGTGAATCCGCTCCAGCCGTAGTCGGTGTCGAAGTTGAAGCGGCTGTACCCGCCGAGCAGGAGGTCGGTGCTGCCGCTCCCAATCTCCGTGTCGCGGTCCACGTCTCCATAGGGGTCGTTAATCGTGTAGCTTCCGGTCGGCAGCTTCAGGCCGAAGAGGAGCCCGCTCGACAGGTCCGGCGAGAACCCGGTGTAGATGCCCTCGAGCCGGACGTCGCCAAAGCCGCTGAAATTGACGGTCGCAATGTCGTCGCCGCTCGGGCCCCCCGTCGTGACGAAATGCCGGTCCTCGTAGGGAACCTCGAGGCGGACGCCCCAGGCGCGGTTGAACATGTCCTGGAACCCGTAGTTGTACCAGCTCGTCCGGATGTTCTTGTCGTCATTGTCGGCCGCGGGAGCCCTGGAGTCGCCGCTCCAGTTCTGGTTCTGGTCCTGATAGTCATAGTCGAAGAAGGTCATCACGCCCGAGGCGGTGGGAATCATGTTGGCCGTCCCGACCTCGTAGATGCCGCACCCGCAGGCGCAGGCCGCGGACCGGCTCGGCGCCAAGCCGATCGCCAGGAGCAGCGCGAGGAGCACCGGTGACCGGGATCTGAGGGAGTGTGAAGATAGGTTCATGAAGGGAATGGGTGTTGATTGTTCGGAATGCATGCGGGACCCCATCGACGGGCGACGAAAGCCCATGGAGCTGCGCGCAAACACGCGCAGCGGCGGAATCCTCCGGGCCCTGTCCCGCAATGGGGGCCGCGGGGCCGAATTAGCTCGGCTAGGCGGCCAGGGCCCTTGGCGGCGGAACCGGCACGTCGCAGACCCGCGCCGCGGCGCGGGCGGCCGGGAGGTCGGGCCAGGCCCGCTCCGGGGACGCCCCGACAAACGCCTCGTGGCGGTCGAGGATGAGAATCATCCGGTCGCCGCCGGCGGAAGGGACCGCCGGCGAATGCTGGCCCGCCGTCTGCCGCGCCCTGCAAAGGGCCTGGCAGATCGCGCAGGGCCTCGCGGGATCAAACGTGTCCCTGGCGGCGGAGACCACCGACTCGTTCCTCGCGTAGCCGGCGAACATGCGCGCCCACGCGAATACCTGGGCCACGTCGAGCATCGCGCCGCTGGCGCATAGCCAGGCGCAGACGAGCGATATCGCGGGCAGTCGGCGGGACATCCGATTCGAGGCTCCGGAAAGGCCCGGGTTGCCGCAAGCCATTTGGGAGGGAATTCAGGGGGGCTGATGCCGGCCATTGGGGCCCCGGGCCCGCTCGCAGGGATTGCGCGGGGGGAGTTCAGCTGCTGGCATTGGCGCAGTTCTGGACCCCTCATGAACCGCTCCACGTCCCTAGAACGGATCCGCTCCGCGGCCGAGCCGTTCGACATCCTCATCGTCGGCGGCGGTGCGACCGGCCTCGGGGCGGCGGTCGACGCGACCGCCCGGGGCTACAGGGTGGCGCTGATCGAGCAGCATGATTTCGCCAAGGGCACGTCCAGCCGCTCCACGAAGCTCGTGCACGGCGGGGTCAGGTACCTGAAGCAGGGCAACATCTCGCTCGTGCTCGAGGCGCTGCGCGAGCGCGGGAGGCTCACGCAGAACGCTCCGCACCTCGTCCATGACCTGGCCTTCGTCATCCCGAGCTACAAGTGGTGGGAGGGGCCCTTCTACGGCATCGGCCTGAAGGTCTACGACCAGCTGGCGGGCAAGCTGGGCCTGAAGCCCTCGCGCATGCTGAGCCGCAGGGAGACGATCAGGCTCATCCCCACCGTCGAGCCCGAGCACCTGACCGGGGGCGTCGTCTACCACGACGGCCAGTTCGACGACGCCCGGCTGGCGGTCAATCTCGCGCAGACCGCCTACGACCTCGGCGCGGCGGTCACCAACTACTGCCGCTGCGTGGACATCGTGAAGAAGGGCGACATCGTTGCGGGCGTCGTGGCCCGCGACCAGGAAAGCGGGGAGGAGTTCAAGATACGCGCCCGCTCTGTCATCAACGCGACCGGAGTCTTCGTGGACGACCTGCGCCGCCTTGACGACAAGGCCGCGAGGAGGCTCGTCGCGGTCAGCCAGGGCATCCATATCGTGCTCCCGAAGTCCTTCCTGCCCGGGTCGACGGCCATCATGATCCCGAAGACCGCCGACGGGCGCGTGCTCTTCGCGGTGCCGTGGCACGACAGGGTGGTGGTCGGGACGACCGACACCCCGCTCCCTGGACACTCCCTCGAGCCGCGGGCTCTGGACGAGGAGCGCGACTTCGTGATGTCCCACGCCTGCCGCTACCTGGCCAAGGGCCCGGTGGACAGCGACGTCCTGAGCATCTTCGCCGGCCAGCGCCCTTTGGTCGACACCGGCAACGCCGCCAACACGGCGGCGCTCTCCCGCGACCACACGATCCTGGTGAGCCCAAGCGGCCTCATAACGATCACCGGGGGAAAGTGGACCACCTACCGCAAGATGGCCGAGGACGTTATCGACCAGGCCGCGACCGTCGCGGGCGTCGAGGGAACCCGGAGCCGCACCGAGGACATGCACGTCCACGGGTGGACCCTGGCGAAGATCCGGGAGAAGAACCTGCAGCCCTACGGGTCGGACGCGGTCAAGATTTCCGAGCTCATCAAGGCGACACCGGCCCTCTCGCAGAAGCTGCACCCCGCCCTCCCCTACCAGCAGGGGGAGGTCGTCTGGCAGGTGCGCCACGAGATGGCCCGGTGCGTCGAGGATGTGCTGGCCCGGCGCACGCGCGCCCTCATCCTGAATGCCCGCGCCTCGATCGAGGCCGCCCCGCTCGTCGCGCGCCTCGTCGCGGGGGAGCTCGGCCACGATGCGGCATGGCAGGCGCGCCAGGTCGCCGACTACACGGCCCTTGCCCGGGGCTACGTCTTCACCGACCCGGCGAGCCACTTTCGCCCGGAACAGGGCGACCCAAAGAGAAGGCCGGCGGCTAGGGCCGGCTGACGGGCTTCCTTGCCCTCGGCTCCCCGCCCCGCTTCCGCCGGCCAAATGCCGCCTTTTCTTTTGATGGAAGGGCGTCTACGAAGTGCCGGATTCGTTTGGTGGTCCCGAGGTGCCCAATTGGCCGCCTCGCGGCTCCCCTTCCAAAATTGCGTGCCGGGCCTATAGCTCAACGGTTAGAGCAGAGGACTCATAATCCTTTGGTTCAGGGTTCGAATCCCTGTGGGCCCACCATTTATCAGCAACAATTTACGAAGTTGCTGACCATCTGAAGTTCGCCCGTCTTGTCGTCGTCCTGACAGATGTCGGGTCGCGAAGGCCGTGGGATTCAATCCAAAGGTGTGCCGAATTGATGACTGCCCCCCCTTGGCGAACGGCAGTCGCGGGCAGGCTGGACACAGGTAGGACCAGCGGCCGCGCGGGCCGGGGATTGCCGCCATTATCGGCTGGGGAGCGGCGCGCCACGCAGCCCTCAACGGCGCGCCGGCAAGGGAACGCACCGGGCCACATGGGTTTGCCAAGCGGCGAGCCGATTGGCTATAGATGCAGCCCATGCCCTTCATTCTGCCGCCGAGCCGATTCATGAAGGCGGAGGCAGCGTCAGGCGCCCTTCTGCGGGGCGTCCCTGCAGAATCCGAAACCTGGGGCCGCGACCGCGTCTTCTGCCTATTGTTCGTTACCGCGGCCTTCTTCATCGCCTACTGGCGTTCACTTTCCTGGGGCTGGCTGGGGCTCGACGACTGGAGGTTCATCGTGACGAACCCGAACCTGGGCCATGGCTGGCAATCCGTAAGATGGGCGATCTCCGACTTCCAGTTCGGGCGGCGCTGGACGCCGGTCCTCTGGCTTGTGGCCTGCCTGTGCGGCGTGCCGACGGCTTTCAAGTTCCACCTTCTGGCCTTTGTCCTCGGCCTCATCCTTTCGCTCCTCGTTACGGAAATCTACGGGCGGCTCCTGGCCCGCTGGTGGGCGCTCCCCGCGGCCCTCCTCTTCGTGATGTCGCCGCTTCGCATCGAGGTGTTCACCTGGGGGATGGGCTTTGTCTATGAGAGCGTCGCCATCTTCCTGTGCCTGGCGTGGTTGCTGCGGAAAAGGGTGGGTTGGTCGGGTTTCTTTGTCGTGCTGGCGCTCGGGACCTACCCACAGGCGGCGGGCGCTGCGATTGGATACTGCCTGATCAACCGGCGCCGGCCTGCCGCCTGGATCGTGGGGGCCCTCTTGGTGCTCCTGGTCCTCGCCCAATACCGCCTTCGGGTTGAGTTCGGCGTCATCGCGTGGCACCATCGCTTCGACTACCTGCCCCTCATCCTGCCGCATTATGCGCTGAACCTGGTCCTCCCGTTCGCCACCGTCCCCATTTTCCCGTCGCTCTACTACCCGCTGATCCTGGCGGGCGCCGTCCTGGTTGCCGTCGCCGCCATTTTCCACCCCAGGGCTGTCGCGTGGTGGATCCTGCTGTTTGCGCCGACGCTCGCGGCGTCGGTCACCGAGGGATTCTGGTTCGGGGCCCGATACTGCCTGATCCCGTCGATCGCGGCCTACGGATGCCTGGGCTTCGAGGCCTCCAGGCTGAATGGCAAGACCGTTCTGCGCCTGCTCTGGGTGGTCGTCCTTGCATTTTCAGTCCTCAACCTGCGCGACGCCGGAATGTCCCGCGGAGTCGGCCTGGTCGCCCTCAAGGCAAAGGAGGAGGCTGCGTTTGTGGGGATCGATTTTGACCTTCTCAGGACGATCCGAGAGCAATCGCCGCCGGCAGGGCCCCCGGGCCAGGCGGGCGCAGCTCCAAAAAAATAGATCCCGCGATACCCAGTCGATCGGCGCCGAACCGAGGGGAAATAGGCCGCCAGTCATTTCAAGCCAAACTCAGATCAATGGTTGCCTTGGGTATTGTAATCATCTGTTATTCAATAAGTTTGACATAGGATATGCCGGAGCAAGCAGGAGACCAAAATTTGGAAGCCGCCATCGACGAGGCCAGGAAAGGCTTCGAGGAGGGCGGCATTCCCATCGGGTCCGTCCTCGTATGCGATGGCAAGATCGTCGGGCGCGGGCGCAATCGCCGCGTGCAGGATGGAAGCGTCATCCACCACGCGGAGATGAACTGCCTTGAGAACGCCGGGCGACTGCCCGCGCGCACCTACGCCCGCTGCACGGTCTACACGACTCTGTCGCCCTGCCCCATGTGCAGCGGCGCGATGATTCTCTACGGCATACGGAAATGCGTGATCGGCGAGAACCGCACGTTCATGGGGGCCGAGGATCTCCTGCGCTCGAAGGGCGTCGAGGTCGTGGTTCGCGACAACGAGGAGTGCCGGCGGCTCATGAAGGCCTTCATCGACCGCTCCCCCGAGGTCTGGAACGAGGATATCGGGACCTGAGGTCGGCCCGCGGCGCTAACCGTCGCCGATGCATTCGTTCCAAAGGTCCGGGTGCCTGCGCTGGAATTCACCCGTCATACTGATGCATTCCTGCGACGCGAGGTCCAGGATCTCGATCCCCTGCGCGCGCAGCCAGTCGACACCGCCCTGCGCGTTCACGCAGTCCCCGACTATGACTTTCTTGAACCGGAACTGCGAGATGAGGCCCGAGCAGTACCTGCACGGGGCCAGTGTGGTCACGAGGATGAGGTCCGTGTAGCGCGGCTGCCGGCCCGCGGCCCGGAACGCGTCGGTCTCGCCGTGCATGGAGGGGTCCCCGTCCTGGACCAGCCGATTGCGGCCAGCGCCGAGGAGCGTCCCATCCTGGCGGAAAATCGCCCCTCCGACCGGAATGCCGCCCTCGGAAAGCCCAATGCGGGCCTGCTCCATGGCAACCTCGAGCATTTCGCCCGCATCGGCGGCCTTCGTCATCCGAGGGGCTCCATGGAGGGCTGGTACTTGGTCCGCCTCGACTGCCAGGCGTTGATTCCGGCGGCCACCGCAAGGTAGAGCAGGAAGATGTAGGGAAGCCAGTTTAGGGGCGCCTCGGGAACCGGGTATAGCGTGCCGGCCAGGACCAGAACCATGGCGACAACGGCGAGGACCGAGAGGAATACCGAGGCGAACGTGAGTTTCTGCCTTCTCCTGAGGTAGATCGGCAGCGCAATGGCCACCAGGGCATAGACCACGATGAAGCCGTACGTCGCCAGCGATCCCATCCAGTCGTAGATCGTCTCCCCGCTGACCTTCCATGCGGACAGGGGCACGGATAGCAACATCGTGACGACCGCCGCCGCCAGCACGGCCACATGCGGGGTGCGGTTGTGCGCGTGAACGCTGGCCAGCCGCCCGGCCACGAGGCCGTTGTGGGACATGAGGAGAAGGACCCGGGCCGCCGCGGTCACGCACGCCAGGGTGCATGACAGCATGGTGATCATTGCGCAGACGTCGATGAAGGGCCCGAGCCGCGCGATGCCGGCCACCTTGGCAAGGACGCTCAGGGGGGCGTCACTCTGGTCCAGGGGACCGGCCGACGCGGGGAAGCCGAGAACCTCCGTGTAGGACGCCACCATGAAGAACAACCCCGAGATCACGGCGCTCTGGATCACCGCCCTCGGGATTGTGCGCAACGGGTTGCGAACCTCCTCCCCCAGCGTCGTGGCGCTCTCGAACCCGACAAAGCTGAACATCGCCAAGACCAGGCCCAGTCGGATGCCCGAGGGGTTTGCGCCGCGCAGCGACAGCTGCGCGGCGTCAATATGAAGGCCGTGCCTCCACAGCAGGAGCGCGAACACCGAGCTGATGACCAGCACCGAGACCACCTCGATGTAAAGCATCAGCCGGGCCGAAGCCTTGACGTCGCGATACGCGACCCACGCGGACAGCAGCACGCAGGCGATTCCCAGGGGGATGTCGGGGAGGGTGTGCCCGAGGAATTCGCCGAGGACCACGTTGGCGTAATGGACAAACCCTCCCACGACGGAGGCGCCGCTTGCGACGTAGGCCAGCAGCAGCGCCCAGGCCGCGACGCTGCCGAGGACGGGCGGCAACGACGAGGTCGCATAGGAATAGAGCGAGCCGGGCGACGCCGAGTCCTGGGCGAACCTCGCGATGCAGAGACCCACAAAAAGCGTGCACAGGGTCGCCAGGAGGTAGGATATCCATGTGCCGTTGCCTGCGGAGGCAAAGACAAGGGGAACCGTCATGGCGGCCGATGCCGTCGGCGCCATCGTCGAGATCGACTGTGCGACCGAGTCGAAATGGCCAAGAGCGTCCCTGTGGAGCCCGTGCCCGGCCCCGGCCGGGGTATCGTTCCCGTCCGCTTGCGATTGCAGGTGTGTTTCCTTCGTCAAGATTTGCAGCTGCTGATGCGGTGCCCGGGGTCGGGCCGCATGATTTCAACCTGGATCAGCACAACTTGAGCCAGCAGGCCGAGTCGCTCGCCGGCGATCCTTGGCCGCCCTCCTTGGACGAGAACCGGCGGCCCCTCCGGGGCGAGCGCTCTTGGAGCCCAGGTTGCTTCGTCTCATCCACCGGCGGAGCCACGCTTGCCAAGGTGAAGCCTTGCATCCAGAAGCAAAGGGCACCCACCGGCAGCCCTTCATCCCGGCCCAAGACGGCCGGGTTTTCGGGCAGAAGAACGATAACCCATGACATCAGGCCAGCCTCACGCCGCTGTTTGCGATGATCGGTTAGGGCACGGTTGAGGCGATGCTCCGTGGTCCCCATGAGTGACGGAGCCGGAGAGCGCGACCGGATCCCTGCGCGCAGCCTCCTGCGCGGCGCCACCCGGCTGAGGCTGAGGGAGGATATCGTGACGCTGAAGGTCCGATACCTCCAGGGCGGCCGGCCGACCGCGGGAGACCTCGAATCCCTTTCGCGCGTGCACCTCAGGGCCCTCGAGTCCATCGCCGCCGCCCTGCGCCAGGGGAGCCCTCCGGCACCCGGCAAGGCGGGCGGAGGCATTGGGCTCGGCAGCGGGGACGTCGAGGTCGCGCCCTACGATGCCGGGTGGCCGCTTCTCTTCAGCGCCGAGGCCGAGAGGATCCGCGGGCGCCTGGGCCCGCTGGCGGCCGCGGTCCACCACGTGGGGAGCACGTCCATCCCGGGGATGCCCGCAAAGCCCCTCATCGACATGGCCGTGGCCGTGGATCCGGCGGCGCTGCCGGCTCGGCTGCCGGAGTGCGTGTCGGCCATGGGGAGCCTCGGCTACCGATACTGCGGGGACTTTGGGCACCACGGCGGCCACTATTTTTCCAGGCAGGAGGGCTCCCGCCAGACCTTCACGGCCCAGTTCCATGCGTCGGACAGCCGGGACCTGGCCCGGCTCCTCAGGTTTCGCGACGAGGCAAGTTCCGACCCCGGCCTGTTCAGGGAGTACGCCGAGGTGAAGATAGCCCTCGCCTCCGCCCTGGGCCGCAACCGCGGACTTTACTTCTGGTACAAGGCGCACTGGCTGAACGACCGGCTGCTGGAGGACCGGGGACCCGCGGCATGGGGGAACTGGTTCCTGCTCGCCGAGTACCCCACGATGATCGAGGTGGGGCTTCGCCTCGCGGCCGCGAGGCTGAGCCCCTGGCATGGGGGCCAAGGGCGCCACCCCCTCGCGATTCGCCGAAGGCGCGCCGGAGGCTAACCGCCCATCGCCACTAGGAGCGCGACCGACATCTGGTTGCAGGGCGTGGGAATTCCGTGGCGGGCCCCGATCCGCACGATCGCCCCGTTCCGGGCGTCTATCTCGGTTCTCCGCCCCGCCGCCCGGTCCGCCTGGAGCGAATTGACCGAGTCGGGAGGCGCCGCCTGCGCCGCCGCGACGATCGAGTCCGCCAGGGCGTCGTCGAGCACGGCTCCCTCCGCGCGGCCGACGGCGACGCACTCGCGGACAATCTGCCGGGCGGTCGCCGCAACCGCCTCGTCGTTGAACACCCGGGTCGGCTGCAGGAGCAGCGCGTTGATGACGCCTGCCGAATTCTTGCAGAGCTTGAGCCAGACCGCGGTCGTGAAGTCGTCCGTCGTGGCGGCATCGGCCGACGTCCCGGCAAAGAGGCCGACAAAGGCGCGGCCGTTGGCGCCGTCGGCAACCTTCAGGTGCATGACGCCGCGCTGGCGCACCGTCGACGGCTGCGGCCGCTCGACCGGGCAGTCCACCACGACCGGCACGATACGCCCCGCAGGGAGATAGGGCTCGAACCGCTCCCGGTGCTCGACGCCGTTCTGCAGCACCGCCACCGGGCAGCCCCCTGCCCCGAGGGGTCCGAGCCATGCGGCCGCCGCCGGCACGTCGTAGGCCTTGGTCGCCACGAGGATCCAGTCGACCGGCGGGGCCTCGGATGGGCTCGTGAGGCGGCGTGCTCCCACCCTCAAGGACCCCGAGGCCCGCTCGATCGTGAGCTCGGGCAGCGGCCGGCGGACGCACAGGAGGACCTCGTGGCCCGCCTCCTCAAGGAGCGCCGCAACGACGCCCCCGATCGCCCCGACCCCTACGATAGCAATGCGAGCCATCCCCCGAATCTTGCCCGTGCAGGGCCGCCTTTCGAGAGGAATTTTTGCTCAAATCCGATGCCGGGCGAAATCTCCAGCACCCGCTTGAAGGCCGCCGCAACGCCGATATCGTCCCACCCATGAAAAAGGCCCGTTGGCTATTCGCGGCTTTGGCGGTCGCCGCGCTGGCAGCCCCCGCGCGCGCGGACGGACCCGTGGCACCCGGCACGCTCTCCATCGCGGCGGCTGCAAACCTTGTCTACGCGCTGGACGCCCTCGACGCGGAATTCGCAAAGACGGTCCCGAACGTGACCGTCACGGGCGCCACGGGCGCATCCGGCAGCCTTGTCGCCCAGATAGAGCACGGCGCCCCCTACGACATCTTCCTGTCCGCGGATCCCGATTTTCCCCGTGCCCTCGTCAAGGCGGGTCAGGCCGACGCGGGCAGCCTGTCCGCGTTTGCCGTGGGCCGCCTCGTCCTCTGGACCACGGAGGCCGGTGTCGACGTCTCGGACATCGCCGCGGCCGTCCGCAGCCCGGCCGTCAAGAGGCTCGCGGTCGCGAACGCGGCCACCGCGCCCTTTGGCCGCGCGGCGAAGGAGGCGCTCCAGAGGCTCGGCGCCTGGGACGACGCCCAACCGAAGCTGGTCGTCGGCGAGAACATCTCCCAGGCGGCCCAGTTCGTCGACACCGGCAACGCCGACGCCGGCTTCGTGGCCCTTTCCATCGTGATCTCGCCGAAGCTGAGGGACAAGGGCCGCTGGACGGAGGTCCCGGCAGGCCTCTACGGCTCCCTCGAGCAGTGCGCGGTGATCACGGCGCACGGCGCGTCAAACCCCGCCGCCGCCGAGTACATCGCCTTCCTGCGCTGCCCGGCGGCCCGGGAGATCCTGAGGAAGTTTGGGTACGGCATCCCCCCGGGCCCCTGAAAGGGGCGCGTGGCCGGCAGGGTCGCGAGGTTGGCGAGCCTCCCCAGCGTCAAGGCGACGCAGGTCCGCTGACCGCGGCATGGCGCGGGCACGAGACGAGATGGTCGTTCACCATCCCCGAGGCCTGCATGAAGGCGTAGCAGATCGTCGAGCCGACAAACTTGAAGCCGCGGCTCCTCAGGTCGCCGCTCATGGCGTCCGACTGCGGTGTCCTGGCGGGCACGTCGCGCATCCCCCGGCGGTGGTTGACCCGCGGCCCACCCCCGACAAAGGACCAGAGGTGCCGGCCGAAGCCCCCCTCCTCGCGCCGCAGCACGAGGATGGCGCGCGCGTTCGAAATGGTCGCCGCGATCTTCAGGCGGTTCCGCACGATGCCCGGGTCCGCCATGAGCCTGCGGACGTCCCGGGCGCCGTACCTTGCGATCCTTTCCGGATCGAAGCCGCCGAAGGCCCGGCGATAGCCCTCGCGCTTGGCGAGCACGATGCTCCAGCTCAGGCCGGCCTGCGCTCCCTCGAGGGTCAGCAGCTCGAAGAGCGCGCGGTCGTCCCAGAGGGGAACGCCCCACTCGGCGTCGTGATAGGCGATGTCGAGCGGCTTCTGCGGCCACGGGCAGCGCCGCTGCTTTTTCCCCGGGAGTCCCATGCCTGTTCGGCGTCCAATCAGGCGCCGTCCATGGCCTGGGCCACAATCTCAAACGACCGAAGCCGGGCCGCGTGGTCGAATATCGCGGCCGTGACCATCAGCTCGTCGACCCTGGTGCGCCGGACAAACTCGCCGATCCCCCGCCTGACTGCCCCGGGCGAGCCGACGATCGCCTCGCGGAAGGCCTGAGTCACGCCGGCCTTCTCGAAATCCGTCCAGAGCCCGTCCATGCTGTCGACCGGGGGCGGCAGCTGGCCCGGCGTCCCCCGGCGCAGGTTGACGAAGCTCTGCTGGAGCGACGTGAACAGGCGCGACGCCTGGGCGTCGGTGTCGGCCGCATAGACGGCGACCGCCGCCATGGCGTAGGGCTCCTTGAGCGAGGCGGAGGGCCGAAACTCTCCCCGATAGACATCGAGCGCCTCGCCGAGGAGGTCCGGGGCGAAGTGCGACGCGAAGGCGAACGGCAGGCCGAGCGCGGCCGCCAGCTGCGCGCTGAAAAGGCTGGAACCGAGGAGCCAGATCGGCACCGAGAGGCCGGCGCCGGGCACCGCGCGGAGCGCCTGGCCCTGGACAAACGGGCGGAAGAAGGCCTGGAGCTCCATCACGTCCTGCGGGAAGCTGTCGGACGTGTCGGCGTGTCCGCGCCGAAGCGCCCGCGCCGCCACTTGATCCGTCCCGGGCGCGCGCCCGAGCCCCAGGTCGATCCTCCCCGGAAAGAGGGACTCCAGCGTGCCAAACTGCTCGGCAACCGAGAGGGTCGAGTGGTTGGGAAGCATGATTCCCCCGGAGCCGACGCGGATGCTCGAGGTCCCCGCCGCAATGTGGCCGATCACGACCGCCGTGGCCGCGCTCGCGATGCCGGGCATGTTGTGGTGCTCGGCGACCCAGAAGCGCCGGTATCCCCATTTCTCCGCGTGTCGGGCGAGGTCCAGCGAACGCGCGAGCGCCTGCGCCGCCGTGCCCCCCTCCGCGATCGGCGAGAGGTCCAGGATTGAAAGGGGAACCATGGACCAGTCTGCGCAACTCCGCCGCAATTGCCAGCGCGCGGCAGAAAGGGGCCGCGCCGCAGGCCCCCCTACCCTCCCGCGGGGCGGACCGCGTGGTGCGCCCCGGCGCCGTGGATTGTCAGGAAGACGATCGCAGCGGCCGCGAGGAGTACCCCGAGCCCGATCAGGACGCCCGAGAGGATCGGCGTGCCCTCGAGGCTCAGCCGGAATTTCGGCGCCTTGAGGCGCCCGCTCAGGCCGGTCACGTGCACCCTCTCGGGCGCGTCCACCTCGGACCGAAGGGCGGCCATCGTCGGGTAGCGCTCGGACGGCTTGCGGCGCATCGCGTGGAGCACGATCTCCTCCGCCTGCACGGATATCGCGGGATTGACCACCCGCGGCGCCGTCGGGTCGCCGGTCACCCGCATGTGCGCCGACGCCCAAGGGTCCGCGGCCGGGAAAGGCAGGACCCCGGTCAACATCTGGTAGAGGACGACGCCCAGGCTGTAGATGTCGGTGCGCTCGGTGTTCCTCGCGTTGCGCACCTGCTCCGGGGCCATGTACTCGGGCGTTCCGAAGAGCGGGGCGAAGGAACTGAAAAGGCCGTGGTGCGCGCTCAGCTCCTCGGCAAGCCCGTAGTCCATCAGCCTCAGCGTGCAGTCGCGGCAGATCATGATGTTCGAGGGCTTCAGGTCCCGGTGGAGGTAGCCGCGGCCGTGGAGGTACTCGAGGGCGCCGCACACGACCGAGGTGATCCTGAGCGAGTCGCGCTCGGGGAGCGGGCGGGTCAGGTGCAGGATGTAGGCCAGCGTGCAGCCGTCGAGGTACTCCATCGCTATGTAGGGCCGGCTCTTCTCGCCGGACAGCTTGATGAAGCCGAGGAGGCTTGGATGGGAGAGCGCGACCCCGATAAGCTCCTCCCGGTGGAATCGTCCGTAGAGGACGGGGTCGCTCTCGGTCCTCAGGAGCGGAATCTTTATCGCCACGCTCCGGCCGCCGTCGGAGCGGTCCTCGGCGCGGTAGACCGTGGCCATGTCGCTCCGGCCCACCGGCTCGCGGATGACGAACCTCCCGTCGATGACCTCGCCCTCGGGAAGGTCGGGCTCGATCGCCGGCGCGAGGCCCTCGTGCCCGGGATGGTTCCGGCAGCACTCGAGGTCGGCAAGCGAGGGGGCGGACCGAGGGGGGCGCGACGGGGTCATGAGCGCGCGGTCGAAAGCCGAGATTTCGGGCATGGCGCAGGCATCCTAGGGCAGGTCCCGTCGTTCGGTGAGTCAAAAAGTTGCTCCACTGCATTAAATAAAGATTAAGTCCGCTCCCGGGCAATCTGGACTCGGCGTTGAAAGCGGCATAGTTTCCGCGGCGATGCACCCACGACGGCCACAGGTTCCCCTGACGAGCCCCGAGGCGGCCCGGCCGACACCCGCCGTCCCATGAGTGCCGGGCAGAACCTGCTCCGCCTGAGCGGATTGACGAAAACGTTCCCGGTCCCGGACGGCGGCAACAGGACGATCATCGACGTCCCGGAGTTCTCGCTCGGGGCCGGCGAGACCGTGGCCCTGCGCGGCGAGAGCGGATCCGGCAAGACGACATTCCTCAACCTCATCGCGGGCATCCTCTCGCCCGACTCGGGCTCGATCTGGGTCGGCGACGGCGACATGGCCGCCCTGGGCGAGCACCGGCGCGACCGGCTTCGCGCGTCGAAGATCGGCTATATTTTCCAGACGTTCAACCTGCTGCAGGGGTACACGTGCCTGGAGAACGTGCTCCTAGGGATGGCCTTCGGCGGCCGGGCGGACGAGGCGCGGGCCCGGGCGCTCCTCGAGCGCGTGGGCCTCTCCCACCGCCTCGGGCATTTTCCCAGGCAGCTCTCGACGGGCCAGCAGCAGCGGGTGGCCGTGGCCCGGGCCCTGGCGAAGCGCCCCTCCCTCGTCCTCGCTGACGAGCCGACCGGCAACCTCGACCGCGCCAACGCGCGCGAGGCGCTCCGCCTGATCCGCGAGACCTGCGCCGAGAGCGGAGCCGCGCTGCTTCTCGTGAGCCACGACCCCGACGTCCTCGGCCTGTTCCAGGACGTCCGGGACTTCTCCAGGATGAACCTCGCGCTCAAGGAGGCAGGGCCGTGACGATCACCCTCATCGTCAGGCGCAGCCTGCGCCAGCACGCGTTCTCGACGGCCATCACCGCCCTCTCGATCGCACTCGCCGGTGGGCTCCTCATGTCCGTCTGGGTCGTGAAGGACCAGTCCCAGAAGACCTTCACCCAGGTGAACACGGGCTTCGACGCCGTGCTGGGGGCGCGGGGCTCGAAGCTCCAGCTTGTCCTGAACGCCATCTTCGACCTCGAGGCCTCGCCGGGGAACCTCCCGGAATCCGACTACGAGTACATCAAGCGCCATCCCGCGGTGAAGCGGGCGATCCCCATCGCGGTCGGGGACAACCTGCGGGGCTACCGGATCGTCGGGACGATCCCCGAGCTCTTCACGGACGTCGAATACACCCCCGGCCGGCACTTCGCCCTCTCGGCGGGCCGGCTCTTCGATCCGGCCGCAAAGGAGGCCGTGATCGGCAGCTTCGCCGCCCGCAGGCTCGGGCTCTCCGTTGGCGACACGTTCCACCCCTTCCACGGGCTGGTCTACGACGTGAAGAGCCAGCACGCCGACACGTACGTTGTCACGGGGATCCTCGCCCCGTCCAACACGCCGGCGGACAAGGTGGTCTGGATCCCCATCCACGGCCTCCAGACCATGAGCGGCCACGACCCGCGCGCGGCGACGGATGTGAGCGCCGTCCTCGTCCAGCTGCGCTCGCCCTCGGCGGGATTCATGCTCGACCTCATGTACAACAAGCAGGGGAACCGGCTCACCTTCGCGTACCCGATCGGCGCGATCATGGCCGAGCTCTTCCAGAAGATCGGCTGGTTCGACAAGGTCCTGGCGCTCGTCGCGTACCTGGTCGCCCTCGTCTCGGCCGCGGGCGTCCTCGTGGCCATCTACAACTCGATGGCGTCCCGCCGGCGCGACATCGCGATCCTGCGCGCGCTCGGCGCCGGGCGCCTGTTCCTCTCGGGGGCGATCGTGCTCGAGGCCACGGCAATTGGAGCCATAGGGATGGTCGCGGGGTTCGCGGCGTACGCGGCGATCGTCTCCGCCGTCTCCGCCATCATCCGGGACCAGACCGGCGTCCTCATCGAGGCGTTCGCCTACAATCCCGTGATGCTCTGGGCCCCCCTGGGGATGATCGGGCTCTGCGCGCTGAGCGGCCTGCTCCCGGCGATGAAGGCCTACCGCACCGATGTCGCCGAGAACCTGGCCCCCGTGTCATGAAAACGAGGGGGCAGCCCGCCGAGGGCGGCACAATTATCCTGCCGCCCCACTTGAATTTGCCGGCGGGTTGGCCTAAGTGGTGCCGGATGGAACCATTTATCGGGGTCCGCCGGCCCCTTGCACTGTGTGCCGGGGCGCTCGCGGTGGCCCTCCTTGGGGGATGCGGCAAGGGCCCTCCCCCGGCTCCGCCCCCGGCGGACGTCAAGGTGGTCGCGGTCGAGCAGCGGGACGTCCCTGTCGTCCGCGAATGGATCGGCTACCTCGACGGGTCGGTCAACGCGGAGATCCGCGCCCAGGTGAGCGGCTATCTCGTGAAGCAGGACTACAGGGAGGGATCCGCAGTCAGGAAGGGGGACCTCCTCTTTGAGATCGACGCAAGGCCCTTCGCGGCCGCCCTCCTGCAGGCGCAGGGCCAGCTCGCCCAGGCGCAGGCCGGCCTCGGCAAGGCGAACCTCGATGTCCAGCGCTTCACTCCCCTCGTCCTCGACAAGGCGGTCAGCCAGGAGGAGCTGGACGACGCCGTGCAGGCCAGGCTGGCCGCCGACGCCCAGGTGACCTCCGCGCGCGCGAACGTGGAGCAGGCGCTCCTCAACCTGAGCTTCACCCACATCGTCTCGCCGATCGACGGGATCGCGGGCCTCGTGAAGACACAGATCGGCGACCTGGTCGGCCCGTCGACCGACGTCCTCACGACCGTCTCGACGGTGGACCCCATCAAGGCCTACTTCCAGGTGAGCGAGCAGTCCTACCTTGAGTTCTGGAGGCTCGAGGCGTCGTCCCATGCGCTTCCGACCGGCCTCGCCTTCGACCTCGTGCTATCTGACGGGTCCGTCTACCCGCTCAAGGGCTCGTACTTCGCGATCGACCGGGCCGTCAACTCGGACACCGGTACCCTCAGCGTCGTCGCCGAGTTCCCGAACCCGCAGGGCCTGCTCCGCCCGGGCCAGTACGCCCGCGTGCGCGCCGTCGTCGGGACCGAGAAGGGCGCGCTTCTCGTGCCGAGGCGGGCGCTCAACGAGCTGCAGGGAAGCTACCAGCTGGCGACGGTCGACGCGGGCAACGCCGTCCACCTGGTCACGGCTACCGTGGGCGAGCCGGTCGGGGACAAGGTCGCCATCCTGTCCGGCCTCAAGGCGGGCGACCGGGTCGTCGTGGAGGGAATCCAGAAGGTCAAGGACGGCGCGCTCGTGAATCCCCTTCCGTTCGAAGCGGCAGAGGCCTCCAAGTAGCGCGCCGTGTCGAAGTTCTTCATCAACCGCCCGATTGTCGCGATCGTCATCGCGATCATCACGGTCATCCTGGGGATCGTGGCCTTCCTCGGCCTGCCGATCGCCCAGTTCCCGAAGATCGTCCCGCCCGAGGCGCGCATCACGACGACCTACGTCGGGGCGGACGCCCAGACGGTCGAGCAGTCGGTCGCCACCCCCATCGAGCAGCAGCTCTCTGGCGTGGACAACCTGAACTACATGTACTCGATCAACGGCAGCGACGGGTCGCTGCGGCTGACGGCCAACTTCGACATCACCTCCGACCCGAACGTCGACCTGATCCTTGCGCAGATGCGCATCACGCAGGCGGGCCCGCAGCTCCCCACCGACGTCAATAACTTCGGCGTCACGGTGCAGAAGCAGCTGAGCGCGCCCCTCATGCTGATCGGGCTCTACTCGCCCACCAACTCCTACGACAGCACGTTCCTGGCGAACTACGCCTACATCAACATAAACGACCAGCTCACGCGCGTCCCGGGCATCGCGAGCGTCGCCGTCTTCGGGGCGGGCCAGTACGCGATGCGCTACTGGGTGAAGCCGGACCAGCTGGCGAAGCTCAACATAACGGTCGGCGAGGTCATCAAGGCCATCCAGACCCAGAACACGGTCAACCCCGCGGGCGAGGTCGGGGCCGAGCCCGCGCCCGCCGGCCAGGACTTCACCTATTCGGTCAGGGTGCAGGGCCGGCTCGCGTCGCCGGAGGAATTTGGCGCCATCGTCATCCGCGCGAATCCCGACGGCTCGATCGTGCGCCTGCGCGACGTGGCGCGGGTGGAGCTGGGCGCGCAGGTCTACAACGTCCAGGGGCGCACGAACGGGGGGCCCTCGGCGAACATCGCGGTCTACCAGCTGCCCGGGTCCAACGCGCTCGACGCCGCGGTCGGGGTGAGGAAGGCCATGGAGCGCCTGAAGCAGGGCTTCCCGGAGGGCCTGGACTACGTGGTCGGCCTCGACACCACGCTCGCCGTCTCCGAGGGGATGCGCGAGATCGCCAACACCCTCTGGCAGGCGCTCCTCCTCGTCATCCTCGTCGTCTTCGTGTTCCTGCAGGGCTGGCGCCCGACGCTGATCCCCCTCCTCGCGGTCCCGGTCTCCCTCATCGGCGCCTTCATCCTCTTCCCCGCATTCGGGTTCTCCGTGAACACGCTCTCCCTCTTCGGCCTCGTGCTGGCCATCGGCCTCGTGGTCGACGACGCCATCGTCGTCGTCGAGGCGGTCGAGCACCACATCGAGGAGGGCATGTCGCCGCGCGACGCCACAATCCTGGCCATGGAGGAGGTCGGGGGGCCCGTCGTCGCGATCGCGATCATCCTCGCCTCCGTCTTCGTCCCGACGGCGTTCATCCCGGGCGTCACCGGCCGGCTCTACCAGCAGTTCGCGCTCACGATCGCGATCTCCGTCATGATCTCGGCGTTCAACGCGCTCTCGCTCAGCCCCGCGCTCTGCGCGATGCTGCTGCGGCCCCGCGACAAGGTGGCCACGGGCCCCGTGGCGCGCTTCTTCGGCTGGTTCAACCGAGGCTTCGGGCGCGCGACGGAGGGATACGTGGGAATCTCCCGGCACCTCATCCGCAAGAGCGCCGTCAGCTTCACGATCCTCGGGTGCTTTGCGCTCGGCGCCTATCTCCTGGGCAAGCAGCTGCCCTCCTCCTTCCTGCCCGAGGAGGACCAGGGCTACTTCTACGTCCAGGTCCAGCTGCCGAACGCCGCCTCCCTCCAGAGGACGAGCGAGGTCGCCCGCAAGGTGGAGGCGATCCTCAAGGCGACCCCGGGCGTGCGCACCTACACGGCGATCATCGGGCTCAACCTCCTCGGCCCGGTCTACAACACCTACGCCGGCTTCTTCTTCGTGAACCTGGAACCCTGGTCCAAGCGGACACATGCCAACGAGAGCTTCGCCGCCATCCGCGACCACGTGAACCGCGCGATCAGCGGGATACCCGAGGCGCGCGTCTTCGCGTTCTCCCCGCCATCGATTCCCGGGGTCGGGACGGCGGGCGGCTTCACCTTCGTCCTGGAGGACCGCGCCGGCAGGCCCATCTCGTTCCTCGCCGAGAACGTGGCCAAGTTCATGGCGGCCGCCGCCAAGAGGAAGGAGATCACCGGCCTCTCCACCACGTTTGTCGCCAACACGCCCCAGATCTTCGTCAACGTCGACCGGGACAAGGTCCTCAAGCAGGGCGTCAGCCTGTCGGACGTCTACCAGACGCTCCAGTGCTACATGGGCGGCATCTTCGTCAACTACTTCAACCGCTTCGGGCGCCAGTGGCAGGTGTATGTCGAGGCGGAGGGCGAGTACCGGGACACGCCGGAGAAGCTCGGGAGCTACTTTGTGCGCAACCGGGACGGCGTCATGGTGCCGCTCTCGGCGCTGACGAGCGTCGAGCGCCGGCTCGGGCCCGAGTTCACGATCCGCTACAACCTCTACCGGAGCGCCCAGTTCAACGGCGCCGCCGCGCCCGGCTACAGCTCGGACCAGGCGACCGACGCGCTCAAGGAGGTGTTCGCGCAGACGATGCCGAAGGAGATGGGCTTCGACTGGATCGGCATGTCCTACCAGGAGGAGAAGGCCAAGGAGGGCGTCCCCCCGGCGGCGATCTTCGCACTCTCGCTCCTCTTCGTGTTCCTGATCCTCGCCGCCCTCTACGAGAGCTGGTCGCTCCCGTTCAGCGTCCTACTGACGGTGCCGGTCGCCGTCTTCGGCGCCTACCTGACGCTCTTCACCCGCCAGATGGAGAACAACGTCTACGCGCAGATCGGGCTCATCATGCTGATCGGGCTCTCCGCGAAGAACGCGATCCTGATCGTGGAATTCGCCCGCACGCGCTACGAGAACGGCGTCCCGCTCCTCGACGCCGCGCTCGAGGGTGCCAAGGTCCGCCTGAGGCCGATCCTCATGACCTCCTTCGCGTTCATCCTGGGCTGCGTCCCGCTCTGGTTCGCCGACGGTGCGGGCGCCGTGTCGCGCCGGGTCATGGGAACGGCGGTCATCGGCGGGATGTTCGCGGCGAGCGCCCTGGCGATCTTCCTCATCCCGGTCACTTTCTTCGTGATCGAGATGTGGGCGACGAAGGGCCTCCCGCACAGCGCGCACCGGGGCCCGGCGCCCGGCCAACCGAGCCCGCCGGCGAACCCGGGGGCGCATTAAGGACCTCCATGAGCACGACCAAGACCGCGGGCCTCGCCCTGGCCGCCCTCGTCCTCGTCGGATGCGCCGTCGGGCCCAATTACAAGCGGCCTGACACCGCGGCGCCGGACGCCTACCGCGACCAGGCCGGCGGGGCGGACGGATCCGCCGGCGACCTCGCATGGTGGGACCTTTACAGGGACCCCCGCCTTACGGAGCTCATCCGCGCGGCGCTCGCGAACGGATACGACACGCGGATCGCGGCCGCACGCGTCGAGGAATCCCGCGCCATCGCCGCCGAGGTCCACGGCCAGCTCTTCCCGGGGATCGGCTACGAGGCCAACGCCGACCGGGGCCGCAACGCCCAGCTCGGGAACCCCTATACGCAGGGCGCCGGGGCGACGGCCGACGGCTTCGACGGGTACCTCGGTGCGGCCTGGGAGTTCGACCTCTGGGGCAGGGTCCGGCGGCTGGACGAGGCGGCCCGCGCCCAGTTCCTCGCCTCCGGGGATGCGCGCCGCGGCGTGGAGCTGAGCCTCGTGAGCGACGTGGCGACCGCGTACTACGAGCTCCTCGAGCTCGACGCGGAGCTCTCGATCGCCCACCAGGCAACCCAGTCCTTTGGGGAGAGCCTCAAGCTCTTCAAACGCCAGCTCGAGGGCGGCGTCGCCTCCGGGCTCGAGACGTCGAGCGCCGAGGCCGCCATGGCCGCCAGCGAGGCCCAGGTCCCCGACATCGAGATGAGGATCGCGCTCAAGGAGAACCAGATCAGCGTCCTCGTCG
>Ga0302326_10004879_pt1 | contig 30848 bp, 23 predicted proteins | sample Palsa_T0_3_FD_202264 | JGI IMG/M metagenome (GOLD analysis project Ga0302326, IMG submission 202264) | Peat permafrost microbial communities from Stordalen Mire near Abisko, Sweden - Palsa_T0_3 | ecosystem: Environmental > Terrestrial > Soil > Palsa > Peat permafrost | place: Sweden: Abisko... | reverse complement strand
CGGGATAGCCGAAATTCACCTGGATCGGCGCCGGCCGTGCGGCGATGATGCCGGGGCGGCCGTCCTCGGCATAGCCCTCGATATCGACGACGATGTCGACCTCCAGCTCGCGCAGCAACCGGGCCGCGGCCGCGTCGGTCCGCGTCGTGACGTCGTGCAACTGATCGAAAGCCGCGCCCAGCACGGCGCGGCGTTCGGTGTCGGCGGCGCGGCCGAACGAGATGCCGATCACGTCGAATCGGGTGCGATCGTGGCGCGCGGCGAGCGCGGCCATCGGCCGGGCCGCGGCGGCGCCGAAATCATTGGCCGCGACATAGGCGAGGCGGATCTTGTCGCGATCACGGTTCGCGACGCTGGGGGCCCGGGCGGATATGCGCACCTTGTCGCGCACGAAATTCCTGGCGGCGAGCGCCTGGAGGCGCGCCGAATCCGACAACGCCAGCACCACGAAGGGCGATACCACCTTGGCCGTCTCGACCCGCTGCGCGATGTCGTGAGCCCAGCGCTCGGCTTTTTCCCAATCGCACAGGCTCAGCGCGGCGAGCGCGGCGCTGCCGAGCACGTAGCCGTTGGCCGGCGAGAGCGCCAGCGCCTGCTCGAAGCAGGCCAGCGCCTCGCCGTCGCGCCCGAGCCGCCGCAAGGCGGCACCGTGCTCGTAGAGGGCATCGACATCCTCCGGCGCGAGCGCGACTACCCCGGCGAAGCTCTTCTCCGCCGCATCGAGGCGGCCGAGATCGCGCTCGGCGGCGGCACGATGGCGCAGCGCCGCCAAATGTTCCGGCGCCAATGCCAATGCCCTGTCATAGGCGGCGACTGCTTCCGCGAGCCGGCCGAGATGCTGCATCGCGACGCCCAGATTGACCAGGGCGTCGACATGCTCCGGTTCGAGTGAGAGCGCCGCCTGGGCCGCCGCCTGCGCCTCGTCGTGGCGGTGGAGCAGGCTGAAGATGGCGCTCTTGGCGGCGAGCGCATCCACATAGCCGGGCCGGCACCGGAGCGCCTCGTCATAGCTCGCCAGCGCCCTTTGATGCCGGCCGAGCGCATGGAGGATATTGCCGCGATTGAAATGCGCTTCGGCGAAGTCGGGATCGGCGGCGAGCGCCTCGGTGCAGCTCCCCAGCGCCTCTTCGGCACGGCCGAGGTCCTGCAGCACCGCCGCGCGGCCGTTGAGCGCCCCGGCATGATCAGGCTGAAGGGAAAGCGCACGTCGATAGCTCTGCAGCGCGTCCTCCAGCCATCCGAGCGCGCGGTGCGCATGGCCGAGGCCGGCGAGCGCCTCCGGATAGTCCGGCTTGAGCGAGAGCGCGCGTTCGTGCTGGAGCACCGCGGCGATGGGGTCGCCTGCCCCTTGCAAAGCGCGGCCGAGATCATTTGCCGCTTCGGGCGAGCGGGCGTCGAATTCGACCGCCTCGGTCAGAAACCGGACCGCTGCCGAGGCATTGCCTTGAGCGAGTTGCACCAGCCCGGCGAGGCGATGCGCGTCGAAATGTCTGGAATCGAGGGAAATCGCGGTCGCGCAGGCCTCGGCGGCCTCGTCGAGCCGGCCGTCCTGAAAGGCCTCCATCGCCTGCCCGACGGCAGTCGCCGGGTCCGGTCTATCCGTTTGCTGCGGCACGCTGGGCATGGTGAATTGCCTGTTTCGGCCAACTCATCTACGTCGGCCCGGCCCCCCGGGCTCGACGGTCTCTCTTGGTTTCTATTCTCCTGCGGGGTATTTATCCGCTCGGCAAGCTCATTGACAGCGTCTCAGGCCAACCGGAGGACACCCATGGCTCTGACCATGATGGACAAGCAGGCGGCGCGGAGGCACCGGACCGAATGGCCGGCGGCGCTGCAGGAGGAGTTCGAGCGGGAGGCCCGCGCGCCCAATGGCTGCGTCGGCAGCGAACTCGTCTCGGAGACCGACAAGGTCAGGGTCTGGACCATCCGTCTCGAGCCGGGCCAACGGTTCGGCTTCCACCGCCATGTGCTCAACTATTTCTGGACCGCGGTGACCGGTTCCCGCGGCCGCCAGCACCTCATGGACGGCACCACCGTCGAATATTCCTACGCCCCCGGGGAAACCCGCCATGAGGCGTACGGCCCCGGCGAGTTCAAGGTGCACGACCTCGAGAACATCGGCGATGCCGAAATGGTGTTCATGACTGTTGAATTCCTCGACAGCGCCAACAAGCCGCTGGCGATCCCCGAAACGGTCCGCCGCGCCGCCTAGTCATTTTTCGTTCAGGTTGCCACCCACTACATTGTCATCGCCCGGCTCGACCGGGCGATCCAGTAAACATCGACCGGGCGTACTGGATTGCCCGGTCAAGCCGGGCAATGACACCGACAGGGTCAGACGCGGCCAGAACAAAGCCGGGGGGAAATGTTTTCTTACGACCTGCTGCTCAATGCAGTGACGGCCGGCCTGCTGCTCGGCGGCTTCTATGCCGCCGTGACGGTGGGGGTGTCGATTTCGTTCGGCATTCTCGACATCGTCAACATCGCCCATCCCGCCTTCATCATCCTCGGCTCCTACATCGCCTATTTCTTCGGTGCCAAGTTCGGCCTCGACCCGATCCTGACCAGCATCATCGCGCTGCCCGCCTTCTACGCCCTGGGCGCCGTGATCTACCAAGTCTACTACCTGTCGTTCGAGAAGCACGGGCAGGATTCGCTGCGCGGCCTCGCGTTCTTCTTCGGCATCCTGTTCATCACCGAAGTGTCACTGATCCTCGTGTTCGGGGTCGACTATCGATACGTCCAGGCGGGCTATATCGAGACCACCTGGCACATCGGCTTCGTCGACGTGCCGCTGCGCATGCTGGTGCCGTGCCTGATGTCGCTGCTGATGCTGGCGGCTCTGCAGCTGTTCCTGACGCGGACTTTCACCGGCCGCGCCATCATGGCGGTCTCGCAGGACCAGTTGGCGCTGCAATTGATGGGAGCCGATCCGATCAGGATCAAGCGCATCGCGTTTGCGATCTCGATCGCCACCGCCTCGCTCGCCGGCGCGTTCCTGATCGTCATCCAGCCGGTCGAGCCCTCGATCGGGCGGGAATATATCGGCCGGGTGTTCGCGATCTGCGTGCTCGGCGGGCTCGGCAGCCTGCCCGGCATGCTGCTCGCCGCCATGCTGCTCGGCATCATCGAAAGCTTCACCGCGACCTTCTACGGGCCGTCCTGGGCGCCCGCGGTCTCGTTCGGGATCCTGCTGCTGACGCTGGCGTTCAGGCCGGCCGGGCTGATGGGACGCTAGGCGATGCGGACGCCCTTGTTCATCGTGCTCGGCGCCGTTGTCGCAGCCTTGGTGTTTGCCGGCGCCCGCCTGGTCGGCAATGACTACGTGTTCTTCGCCGGCTACACGGTGCTGCAATTCGTCGTGCTCGCGACCGCCTGGAACATCCTCGGCGGCTATACCGGCTACGTGAATTTCGGCACCGCGGCGTTCTTCGCGCTCGGCGCCTATTCGACGGTGTTCTTCCACAAGCTCTATCCGCTCCCGATCCCGCTGCTGGTCGTCGTCGGCGCCGCCGTGTCGGGGCTGGTCGGGCTCGGCATGGGCTACCTGACGCTGCGGCTGCGCGGCGCGTTCTTCGCCATCGCCACCCTTGCGCTGGCCATCGTGCTGCAGACGCTGGTGGTCAACTGGGACTATGTCGGCGGCTCCCGCGGCGCTTATGTGATCCGGCCCGCGGAAGACCCGGTGCTGCACCTGCCTTACATTCAGTACCTGTTCCTGGTGATGCTGGTGCTGGCGCTCATCGCCGTCGTCACCGCGCGCACCATCGAGCACTCCAAGCTGGGCTACGGCTTCGCCACCATCCGCGACGACGAGCTGGCGGCGGAGGCCTCCGGCGTGCCGACGCTCAAGCTCAAGCTGATCGCCACGGTGATCTCCGGCGCGCTGATGGGCATGGCCGGCGCGCCGTTTCCCTATTATATCGGCTACCTGCAGCCGGCCTCCGCCTTTGCGCTCGAATACGCCGTGAACTCGATCGCGATGCCGATGATCGGCGGCACCACCACCTGGTTCGGACCGCTGATCGGCGCGATCCTCTTGGGCTCGCTGCAGCAGATCACCACGGTGACCATATCCTCGGCGGTCAACCTCCTGATCGTCGGGGTGCTGCTGGTGGCCTTCGTGATCGTCGCGCCGAACGGCCTGGTCGGCCTGTGGCAACGCCTGTTTTCGAAGCGATAGGTCATGGCCACCAACCTGCTCGAAGTGGAAGGTCTCTCCAAGCGGTTCGGCGGCTTCGTCGCGCTCGAATCCATTGATCTCGCGGTGGCGCCGGGCGAACGGGTCGGCCTGATCGGTCCCAACGGCTCGGGCAAGAGCACGCTGGTCAACTGCCTGTGCGGAACCCTCGTCAACGAGACCGGCACGGTGCGGTTCGAAGGCCGCGACCTCGCCGGGCTCGCCGCCCATCAGCGCACCCGGCTCGGGCTCGCCCGCAGCTTCCAGCTGCCGCGGCCGTTCGCCAGCATGACGGTCGCCGACAACCTGCGCATCCCGCTGCTCTTCACCGTCAATGCGCGGCGCAAGCCTGCGCTCACCGAAGCTGAGATCGGCCTCCGCTGCGACGAGCTGCTCGCCGTAGTCGGCCTCGCCGACCGCGCCCGGCAATACCCCAGGGACCTCACCCAGGTCGACATGCGCAAGCTCGAACTCGCCCGCGCCATGGCGGCGGAGCCCAAGCTGCTGATCGCCGACGAGGCGATGGCCGGCCTTTCCAATTCCGAGGTCAACGACATCGTCGCGCTGCTGATCCGGTTGAACGAGCGCGGCATCACCGTCGTCCTCATCGAGCACATCATGCGCGCGGTGATGAACTTCTCCCAACGCCTCGTGGTGCTGGTGTCCGGGCGCAAGATCGCAGACGGCCGCCCCGACGAAGTGATCCGCGACGCCGAAGTCGAGAGGGCCTATCTTGGCCAATAGCCTCACCATCGAAGGCATCGACGCCGGCTACGGCGCCGTGCGGGTGCTCCACGACGTGTCGATCCGGGTCGACGGCGCGGAGACCGTGGTGCTGCTCGGCACCAACGGCAACGGCAAGTCGACGCTCATGAAGAGCATCATGGGCATCGTGCGGCCGAGCGCAGGCCGCATCGTCGCCGAGATCGAGGGCGAGCGCCACGACCTCATCGGCCGCGCCACCGAAGACATCGTCGACCTCGGCATCGCACTGGTGCCGGAGGGCCGCCGCCTGTTCCCGCGGCTGAGCGTGGAGGAGAACCTCCTGCTCGGTGCGTTCCGGCCCAAGGCGCGCGCGCGGATCAGGAGCAATCTCGAGTTCTGCTTCGAAGCCTTCCCGCGCCTCGCCGAACGCCGCCGCCAGCTCGCGGGCTCCATGAGCGGCGGCGAACAGCAGATGCTGGCGCTCGGCCGCGCCCTGATGCTGGCGCCGCGCATCCTCCTGGTCGACGAGCCCTCGGTCGGCCTAGCCCCGGTGCTGGTCAGCCGCACCATCGACAAGATCAGGGAGCTCAAGGACCGCTACCAGCTCACCGTGCTGATGGCCGAGCAGAACTTCCCCCAGGCACTGCGCATCGCCGACCGCGGCTACGTCATCGTCCACGGCAAGATCGCCTTCGAGGGCAAATCGGCCGACGAACTCAACAACAACGAGCTGATTAGGAAGTTCTATCTCGGGTTGTGAGGGGCCGCTTGATGCCCGCCGTTTCATTTTTTTGAAAAACAACCCCATGCATAGCAGCAAGCCGTTATAACTGTTTATATTTCTGATCGCTCTTTCCGGAGGCAAGCGTTGCAGACAGGACAGTTGCGGGCGCCGACCGGCGCCCCAAAGTGACAACCCGAGCAAGTTTCGGTGGGGCGACTCACATCGAAATGCGCGGTGGGTGCCCTTACCTTAAGCAAACGGTGATAATTTAGGCGCTCGCCCGGAAGGGCCTTTGAAAAACATGAAGATGAATCCAGCATTGCCGACGCGCATTTCGAAATAGTCGGAACAAGTGCTCGCCGTATTGCGATCGGCAGCGCTTGTCAGCCGACTTGGCGCGCGGATTGCTTGTCCGGATCTGCTACTGCGGCGCGACCGCTACCTCCCCACGGTCCTGGTTGGCGTAACCGAGCTGATTGGAAAACATGCACGATCCTAAAATCGCAAACGAATCCGCGCCTCGGCTCGTACTCACCGGCATTACAAAGCGGTACCCGAGCGTTGTGGCCAACGATGATATTTCTCTGAGCGTCCGGCCGGGCGAGATCCACGCCGTCCTCGGCGAGAACGGTGCCGGCAAAAGCACCCTGATGAAGATCATTTACGGCATCACCAAACCGGACGCCGGGACCATTTTGTGGAACGGTGTGTACGAAACCATCACGACCCCCTCGCAGGCACGGCGCTTGGGCATCGGCATGGTGTTCCAACATTTTTCGTTGTTCGAGACGCTGACGGTCTGGGAAAATATCGCCCTGGCGTTGGACGAGCGGGTCGCCCCCGCGAAACTGGCGGTCAAGATCACCGAGGTGTCGGAGAAATACGGTCTCCCGATCGACCCGTATCGTCTTGTTCACAGCATGTCCGTCGGCGAGCGGCAGCGTGTGGAGATCGTGCGGTGCCTGCTTCAGGAGCCCAAGCTTCTGATCATGGACGAGCCGACTTCCGTGTTGACGCCGCAAGCGGTCTTGGTGTTGTTCGAGACGCTGCGTCGCTTGGCATCGGAAGGCTGCAGCATCCTCTACATCAGTCATAAGCTCGACGAAATCCGCGCGCTCTGCGACAGCGCCACCGTGCTGCGTGGCGGCCGTGTCAGCGGTACCGCGATTCCGAAGAACGAAACCAACGAGAGTCTGGCCCGCCTGATGATAGGTGGTGAGTTGGCGGAATGCCGTCTTACTCCTCGCCAGCCTGAGGAGGTACGGCTCGAACTCGAGCACCTGTCGCTGCCGACGTCCGACCCCTTCGGTACGACGCTGAAGGACATTCATTTGACGGTGCGAAGTGGCGAGATATTAGGAATCGCCGGCGTTTCCGGAAACGGTCAGAAGGAGCTGATGGCGGCGCTCTCGGGCGAGCGGTTGAGTACCGGATCGATGATCAGGCTGCTCGGCCAGCCGGTCGGCGATCTCAATCCGGCAAAGCGTCGCGAGCTCGGGCTCACCTTTGTTCCCGAAGAGCGCCTCGGGAGAGGGGCGGTGCCACCCATGAGCCTGGCTTACAATGCCCTGCTGACCGGCGCGCGGATGGGCATGGTGGTGAACGGGATGATTTATCCGACCGTCATGCGGAACTTCGCTAAGAATGTGATCGAACGCTTCAAGGTCAAATGCGGCGACGAGCAATCCACGGCATCGAGCCTATCGGGCGGCAATCTGCAGAAATTCATCGTTGGAAGGGAGACGATGCTGGGGCCCAAAATGATGATCGTGGGTCAGCCGACGTGGGGCGTAGACGTCGGCGCGGCGCAGCTGATCCGGCAGGCCTTGATCGATCTGCGCGACCAGGGCGTGGCGCTCCTGGTGATATCCGAGGAACTCGACGAGCTCTTCATCATCAGCGACCGAATCGCGGTGCTCGCCGAAGGACGTCTTTCGCCATCCGTCCGGCCCGCCGAGACGTCGATCGGGCAAATCGGCACCTGGATGAGCGGCAAATTCGGCGAACCAGCAAACAACGGCTCTGCCGGCCGAAATCCCCTGATGGAAGTTGCCTGATGTTCGTCCTCGAGCGGCGCACCAACCCTTCTTTCGCGATGGCGATCGCTTCGCCCATCATAGCCGCGCTCGGCATGATTGCGACGGGATTTTTCCTGTTCAGCGCCTTGGGAAAAGATCCGGCGGAGGTTTTCTATTTGTTTTTCGTGAAGCCGCTGTCCAGCATTTACGACATCGGCGAGCTGCTTCTAAAGACGACGCCGCTGCTTCTCTGCGGGCTCGGCCTGGCCATGGGATTTCGCGCCAACGTCTGGAACATCGGCGCCGAGGGGCAGCTTACCATGGGCGCGATCGCAGGCGGCGGCGTCGCGTTGTGGTTCGGTGACAGCAGTTCGAGTTGGGCCATGCCGCTGATGCTGTTGGCTGGAGTGCTCGGTGGGATGGCTTGGGCGGCCATCCCGGCCTTTCTGCGGACCCGATTCAACACCAACGAAATTCTCGTCACGCTCATGCTCGTGTACATCGCCCAGTTGGTATTATCCTGGCTGGTGCACGGACCGTGGCGCGATCCCGAGGGACAAAACTACCCGCAGTCGCGGGGCTTCGGCGATGCTGAAACCATGTCGGTTCTCATCGAGGGCACCCGAGTGACCTGGGGCATCGTTTACGCTCTAGGGTTGGCGTTGGCCTTCTGGGTGGTGTCCCAGAAGACCATTGCCGGGTTCCGGATGCAGGTGGCCGGACTGGCGCCGGCCGCCGCCGCATATGCCGGCTTTTCCGAGAAGCGGAATATCTGGATTGCACTGTTGGTGTGCGGCGCGACCGCCGGCCTCGCCGGCATTTGCGAAGTTGCCGGTCCCATCGGACGGCTGCAGCAGCAGATTTCGCCGGGCTACGGTTTTGCCGCGATTATCGTCGCTTGGATCGGACGACTGAATCCGATCGGAGTCGTGTTCGGTGCACTATTGATGTCGTTGCTTTATCTCGGCGGCGAAGCGGCGCAGATGGGGATGAGTTTGCCGTCTGCGATCACCGGATTGTTCCAGGGGCTGTTGCTTTTCTACCTGCTGGCCGCCGATTTGTTCATCACATTCCGACTGAAACGAGTGCGACCGGTTGAGCGCGTCGAGCCGAAACCGGCGGTTCGGTTGGAGACTGCTGCATGAATCCCGTCATTCCGATGATCGCGAGCACCGTGGTGGCGGCCACGCCGTTGATCTACGCCGCGCTGGGCGAAACCGTCGTCGAGAAATCCGGTGTCCTCAACCTCGGCATTGAAGGCATGATGCTGATCGGCGCGGTATCCGGATTCGCGGCTACCCTCGCCTCGGGCAGCGATACGGTCGGGTTCATCGCCGCCGCCGGCGCCGGCGTCGCGTTGTCTTTGGCCTTCGGTTTTCTCACACTCAACCTGCAAACCAATCAAGTGGCGACCGGTCTTGCGCTGACGTTGTTCGGAATTGGTCTATCGGCTTTCGTGGGACACGATCTGGCCGGGACACCGTTGCCCCCCTTGCCGGCGATCGACATTCCCGTGCTCACCAATATTCCCGTCATCGGGGATCTTTTTTTCCATTACGACATCATGGTCTATCTTTCACTCGTGCTGTTCGCCGGAGTGCAATGGTTCCTCACGAGGTCCCACGCGGGCTTGACGCTACGCGCGATCGGCGAATCCCCGAGCGTCGCCCACGCCATCGGAAAACCTGTTTTGACGACCCGCTACCTGGCCGTGATGTTCGGCGGCGCCTGCGCCGGCATTGCCGGCGCTTATCTATCGCTCGTCCAGACGCCAATGTGGGTCGAAGGCATGTCTGCGGGCAAAGGTTGGATCGCGCTCGCGTTGGTCGTCTTCGGTACCTGGAAGCCGGCTCGTGTCGTGCTGGGAGCCTATCTGTTCGGGGGCGTCACGCAGTTCCAGCTCTTCGCTCAGGGATTCGGTTTGCCGATCCCGACCGAGTTTCTATCCATGCTGCCGTATGCCGCGACTATCATCGTTCTGGTCATCATCTGTCGCGATCCCAAGACGATTTTGCTGAACCAACCGGCCTCTCTCGGCATTAGCTTTCACGCGGCCGCTTAAAAAGTCGGCGGTCCAATCGCCTGCCGACAACTTTCGACCAACGAGCCCCCAAAAAACTCACCTCGAAACAAAAGGAAAGCGTCATGAAGCTAGACAAAAGACGGAAATCTCTCCGATTGACCATTGCCGCAGGTTTGGTCGTTACATCGTCGGTGGCGGCCTCCGCCGCCGAGCCTCTCAAGGTGGGTTTCGTTTATCTGGGCCCGGTCAAAGACGGCGGCTGGACCCAAATGCACGATCAGGCCCGCTTGAAGCTGGAACAGGCACTCGGCTCCAAGATCAAGACCACATTTGTGGAAAACGTTCCGGAGACCGCCGATTCCGAACGGATATTTCGCCAGCTCGCCTCTGATGGCAATAAGCTGATATTCGCCACCTCGTTCGGCTATATGGAGCCTCTGCAAAAGGTCGGTAAACTGTTCCCGAACGTCAAATTCGAGCACGTGAACGGCTTCAAGACCGCGGCAAATATCGTTGTCTACGAGCCGCGCTTCGAGGAAGGCTTCTATCTGATCGGCACCATCGCGGGCCTGATGACGAAATCCAATACGCTTGGCTTCATAGGTTCGTTCCCCATCCCCAGCGTCATGCGCAACATCGACTCCATGACCCTCGGCGCGTTGGCCGTGAATCCCAACGTCAAGATGAAGCCGATCTGGGTCAATACTTGGTACGATCCCGGCAAGGAGCGCCAGGCGGCGGTGACTCTCATCGCGGAGAGTGCCGATAACGTGGCGCAGAATACCGACTCGCCAGCGTCCATACAGGTAGCGCAGGAAAAAGGTACTTATGCGTTCAGTATCGATGCCGATATGTCCAGTTTCGGTCCGAAGGCGCAGCTCACGGGCACAACCGAGGACTGGAGCGGCTATTATATAGCGGAAACCAAAAAGGTACTGGACGGCACCTGGACCGGGAACCGGCACACCCGTTGGGGTCTCAAGGAGGGAATGGTGGTCATGGCGCCGCTCAATCCCGCGATCCCGCCGGCGACCGTCAAGGTTTTCGAGGACACGAAAAGCAAGCTCATATCGGGCGCGTTGAAGCCCTTCGCCGGACCGATCGCAGACAATACGGGGACAGAAAAGGTCGCGGCCGGCAAAGCGCTTACCGACACGGATCCCGCTTTTAACTCGGTCAATTGGTACGTTAAAGGCATCGAGGGAAGCGCCCCAAAATAGGCCGTATCGAGTAACTGTCCGGTAGGCATGATTTACTCGACCGAATTCGTGCCGGCGTCACGTCGAAGAGTGGCGCCGGCATCACGTTTACGGTTGGTGAATCAGCGTCGAATGTGACCCTTCCCATATCAAATGGATCAGTAGTTCCGGATCGCTCGCTCCCCGCCGTCCTTCCGGCCGGGCGCACGGCAGGGGGCTGGCAACTGGTTCTGGCCCGACCCGGTAGCGGCGCGGTGCGCGGGCGTCGGCGAGAGTGCAGGATTGGATGGCGGTCCATCTCGGCCGGTGAGCGGATCGACGCAACGTCGATGTCAAATCTTGACGATCATCCCGTCCGCGGCGATCTCGTGGGTGATGGCGTCGCCGCGGCCGAGCATGTCCTCGCTCATATGGGTGAGGATCAGGCGCTTGGGCCGGATCAGCGGCAGCTTTTCGACCAGCTGCCGGTAGCTCAGGTGTAGCGGCAGCGGCTTGTCGTAGACGTAGGCTTCCGACACGAACAGGTCGGCGTCGCGCCCTAGCGCGATCAGGCTGTCGGTCCATTCGGTGTCGCCGCTATAGGCCAGCACCTTGCCGTCCATGGCGATGCGATAGCCGTGATAACCGTTCGCCGGCGCCCCGTGGCGGACCAGCATCGACTGGATTTCGACGTTCTTGAAGTGCCACGGGATTTCCGGCGTGAGTTCCACCAGCGAAAGCTCGAACCTTTTCAGCGAACCCGCCGACCCTTCGAAGGCCGCATCCATCAGGCGCGGAAACCACGCCTTGAGTCCGGCCGGCCCGGCAACGGTCAGCGGCCGGGTGCGCCGCCCCGGAAATTGCGCATCGAGCAGGAAGAACGGCACGCCGCCGCAATGATCCAAATGGAAATGGGTGAGGAGGATGAAGTCGATCCCATTGCGATCGATGCCGAGCCGGCTCATCGCGATCAGCGAGGACGCGCCGCAATCGATCAGGAAATTGGTCTGCGCACCGACCACATGAAAACAGGTATTGAACCGCCCCCCGGACCCGAAGGCGTCACCAGTCCCGACGAACTGCAGGTGCATCCCGTCCTCCGTCCCCCCTGGTGACGCGCCCCGAACAGTCTTCATCTGTTTGGGTGAGTCGCCCCACTCCTTCAACATGTTAGCGGGCTTATTGTCCCGACAGCTGGGAACCAAATGCCGGGGTCAGGTCCCCGTAGCGCGACCCGAACGGATGGTCCCCCATCTGCATAAGTCGCCCCGCAGTCGTTTCGAGTTCAATCGGATAGGTCTTCGAATTGCGCAGCCGGGCGAATTGCTCAGCTTGGCCGGGCGCTTGCTGCCTTGTCAATGCGGTGCGATTTTGCTGCATTGCAGCCCCGGCCGCGGGCGTCGGTTCGGCCTGGGCGCCTTCGTTTCAAGTCGAAGCGGAAAGCGCTAGTCTTCGGTCTTGCGCATGATTCTGCCTGCGCACGATCTTGCCTGCACGATCTTGCCTGGAAGTCGCCGACTCCCGGGCTTCATGCTTTAAGGAGCTGGGCGTGATCCCGTTTTTCGTTCAGATCAAGTGCGACCTCGGCAAATCCTACGCCGTTGCGAATGCGCTCGCCGATGCGGAGATCGCGTCGGAAATCTACTCCACTGCCGGCGATTTCGACCTCCTGGTCAAGTTCTACGTCGAACAGGGCACCGATATCGGCCACTTCGTCAACGAGAGGGTGCAGACCATTGCCGGCATCCACGACACCAGGACGATCATCACCTTCAAGGCGTTCTGAGGGGAATGCGCTTCCGAAAGCCGCGTCCATAGGGCCATATTGCGCTACGAAAACGGCCCGGCGGCGGGGCGCAAGCCCGGCCGCCGGGCCGCATTTCAGCGCGCTGAACCGCGCGGTCAGGGCGCGGCGATATGCCAGACGTTGTTGCGGCCGTCGCCGAGGATGTCGCCGGCCTTCTTGTCATCCTTCCAGAAATACAGCGGCTTGCCCTTGTAGGCCCACTGCTTGCCCCCGTCGTCACGGGTGACCACCGTCCACGCGCCGCCATCCTTGGCGTCCGCCGACGCCATCAGCGGCGGCCAATTGTTGGCGCATTGGCCGTTGCAACTCGACTTGCCGGGGGTGGTGTCGCGGTCGAGGACGTAGAGCGTCATGCCCTTGGCATCGACCAGCGCCTTGCCTTTCGCGGTATCGCCGGCCTTGGCGGGTTCCGCCGTTTGCGCGAGCGCAACGCCCGAACCGAGCGCGACGAACGCGACCGCCATCGCAACAGAGAGGATCGTTCTCATGCCCAAACTCCTTGGTTTCCCCAGAGAGGCCGTTCCGGCATCTCACCTATTGATCCGGGAGCGATCCCGAACGGCATGAGCTTTAGCAATTTTCGAGGGCATCCGGAAGCGCCACACGGGTCGTGCGGGGGCAGCGAAACAAATCCACTACATCGTGTGGACGCGCTTGCCCTCGCGGATCGCGGCCCACAGCCGCTCCGGCGTCGCCGGCATGTCGACGTGGCGGATGCGGAAGGCGCGGTAGAGCGCATCGACGATCGCATTCATCACCGCCGGCGCCGAGCCGATGGCGCCGGCCTCGCCCGCGCCCTTGACGCCCAAGGGATTGGTGGCGCACCGCACATTGCGGGTTTCGAAGGCGAATGACGGCGCATCTTCGGCGCGCGGCAGCGCGTAGTCCATCAGCGACGCGGTCACGAGCTGGCCGGAATCGCGGTCATAGACGGTGTTCTCCATGATCGCCTGGCCGATGCCCTGGACGGCGCCGCCATGGACCTGGCCGGCCAACAGCAGCGGATTGAGCGTCACCCCGAAATCGTCGACCACGACGTAATCGATGATGTGGACATGACCGGTCTCGGGGTCGACCTCGACCTCGGCGATGTGGGTGCCGTTTGGATAGGTCGGCTCGGGCGGCCCGACGGTGTCGGTGACCGAGAGAAGAGCGGGCGTCGCCGCCTGCGACGCCGCGAGCTCGGCGAAGGAGACGGCCCGATCGGTGCCGGCGATCCGGACCTCCCCGTTCTCGATCTCCAGGTCGGATTCGGCCGCTTCGAGCGTGTTGGCCGCGAGCCCCTTGAGATTGTCGGCGAGCTTGCCCGCCGCGCTCGCCACCGAAGCGCCGCCGCAGGTGATCGAACTCGAGCCGCCGGTGCCGGCGCCGGTCGCGATCAGGTCGGTGTCGCCCTGGATCACCGTGACGCGGTCGGGCGGCAGGTCGAGATGCTCGGCGACCAGCTGGGCGTAGGCGGTCTTGTGGCCCTGCCCGGTCGATTGCGATCCCGCCAGCACCGTGACGTTGCCGTCCTTGCCCATCCGCACCGTCGCGGCATCCGGACCGTTGTTGCCGCAGGCCTCGATATAGGTCGCAAGGCCGATGCCGCGCAGCTTGCGGGCCTTCTTCGATTGCGCGGCGCGGCGCGGAAAGCCCTTCCAGTCGATCATCTCCTGGGCGCGCGCGAGATGGGCGGCGAACGCGCCGGAATCGTAAACCTTGCCGGTCGGCGTCGTGTAAGGCATCGCTTTCGGCCGGATGAAGTTCTTGCGCCGCAGCGCGTCGGGCGCGATGCCGAGTTCGCGCGCCGCCACGTCGACCAGCCGCTCGATCAGGTAGGCCGCCTCCGGCCGCCCGGCGCCGCGATAGGCATCCACCGGCAGCGTGTTGGTGAAGGCGGCGGCGATGCGGATGAAGCAGGCGGGAAAGTCGTAGACCCCCGGCAGCATGACGGCGCCGACATAGGGGATGTAGGGCGCGAAGGCGGAGAGATAGGCGCCCATGTCGCAGACCATGTCGATTTCGAGCGCGGTGAAGCGGTGATCGGCATCGAGGGCGAGCCTCGCCGTGGTGTAGTTGTCGCGTCCCTGGGCATCGCCGAGGAAGTGCTCGCTGCGCTCGGCGACCCATTTCACCGGACGTTTCAGCCGCTTTGCCGCGACCGCGGCGAGCGCGTATTCGCGATAGGGAAACAGCTTGGTGCCGAAGCCGCCGCCGACATCGGGCGTCACCACGCGCAGCTTCTCCGGCGCGATCTTGAGCACCGCGTTGGCGAGAATGTCGCGCACCAGATGCGAGCCCTGGCTGCCGAGCGTCAAGGCGAGCCGGTCGGAGGCCGCGTCGTATTCGGCGATGACGCCCCTGGTGTCGAGGAAATTGGTGACGAGGCGTTGGTTGACGACGCTCAGCGAGACGATCTTGGCCGCCGCCGCGAACGCATCCGCGGTGGCGCGCTGTTCGCCGAGCGTCATCTCGAAGACGGCATTGCCGGCCCGCCCCGGCCACACCAGCGGCGCGCCGGGCGCGAGCGCGTCGCGCGCGCCGACCACGTGGGGCAGCGGCTCCCAATCGACCGCGATCGCCTCGGCGGCGTCCTTCGCCTGCTCGATGCTATCGGCGACGATGAAGGCGACGGCGTCACCGACGTGGCGGACCACGTCGCGCGCCAGTACCGGATAGGGCGGCGCTTCCAGCGTAATGCCGTCGGGGACGGCGGCGCAGGGCAGCAAGCCGAGCGCGGCGATATCGGGCGCGGTGAGCACGAGATGGACGCCGGGCAGCCCGCGCGCCACCGCGATATCGGTGACGGCGAAGCGGGCATGGGCATGGGGCGAACGCAGCACCACCGCATGCAGCCCGCCCGCAGGCGCGACGTCGGCGACATAGCGGCCGCGGCCCCGGATCAGCGCATCGTCTTCCTTACGGGTGACGCTTTGAGAGACGCCGAATTTGGACGGATGCATGGACACTCCGATCGCGTGCGCTCTCTACCTAAAGCCCGGTCCGCGAATTATCGCTTCAATTCGCGTGATCGAACGGTTTTTGCTCCCTCTCCCGCTTGCGGGAGAGGGGAACAAAATTGAATCGATCGTTCGCGGACAAGCCTAAAGCCCGGATACGAAGCGCGCCATGATGATGATCGTCAAGACCTGCATGGTGCCCTGGGCGGCGACCGCGTAGAAGAAATTGCGCATCATGCGGCTGATCCTGGCGATGTCGGGATCGGGCCGGCGCAGCTGCAGGCAGACCATCAGATTGGTCGGCAGCAGGTAGAAGGTGCCCTGGACCGTCATCAGCACGACGAGCACGAGCGCCGCCGCCACCCATCCGAATTGCGGCCATGGCAGGTCGAGAAATCCGAGCTGCTTGGCGAGGAACCAGCCCGACGTTCCGGTGATGATCGAGAGCGTCGGCATCAGGAACAGGGTTTTCGGCACCAGCCGGATGATGATCTCGCGCCGCACCGGCATTTCCACGCGCCGCAGGATCGGCCCGATCACGAAGCCCATGAACAGGTCGATGCCGGTCCACAGCACGCCGGACATGACGTGCACGAAATTGAGGAACCAGCGATCCCCGCTCATGATCGCCGCCGTCATCACGGCGAGCGCGAGCACGCTGTAGCCGAGATAGCGCCAGCGGATGACTTGGCCGGGTGCGGTGTCGGCGATGGCCATGCGCGCGCTGCCTCCCTGCACCCTACTCCGCCGGCTGCGGCGCCGAATGCGGCGCTGCGGCGCCGCGGCGGCGGCGGGACGCGAAGCGCTGCGTGAGCACATAGAACACCGGCGTGAAGATCAGGCCGAACGCCGTCACCCCGATCATGCCGGCGAACACCGCGGTGCCCAGCGCCTGGCGCAGCTCCGCGCCGGCACCGATCGCCCACACCAGCGGCACCACGCCGAAGATGAAGGCGAACGAGGTCATCAGGATCGGGCGCAGCCGCAGCCGCGCCGCCTCCACCGCGGCGGCGAAGCGGTCGAGACCGCCTTCCTCGAGCTGCCTGGCGAATTCGACGATCAGGATGGCGTTCTTGGCGGCGAGGCCGATCAGCACGATGAAACCGACCTGGGTCAGGATGTTGTTGTCCATGCCGCGCAGGATCACGCCGGTGATCGAGGCGACCAGGCACATGGGCACGATGAGGATCACCGCCAGCGGCAGCGTCAGGCTCTCGTATTGCGCGGCCAGCACCAGGAACACGAACACCACCGCCAGCGCGAAGGCAAAGCCCGCGGTGCTCCCGGCGCGGATCTGCTGGAAGGCGAGCGTCGTCCATTCATAGCTGAAGCCCTCGGGCAGCACCTCGGCCGCGATCTTCTGCATGGTGTCGATCGCCTGGCCCTGCGAATAGCCGGGCGCCGCGATGCCGTCGACTTCGGCGGCGCGGTAGAGGTTGTAGCGCGGCACCCGATAGGGCCCGGAAATGGTGCGCACCGTCGTGAACGAGCCGAGCGGCACGGTGTCGCCGTTGATATTGCGCACCCGCAGGCTGAGCACGTCGCGCGCGTTTTCGCGAAACGGCGCATCGGCCTGCGCGGTCACACGGAAGGTGCGGCCGAACAGGTTGAAGTCGTTGACATAGGCCGAGCCGATGAAGACCTGCAGGGCGGTAAATACTTCCGTGACGTTGACGCCGAGCAACTCCGCCTTGGCGCGGTCGATGTCGAGATAGAGCTCCGGCGTCGACGTCTCGAACAGGGTGAACACCTGATTGAGGCCCGGCGTCTGGTTGGCGCGCACCATCATCGCGACCGCCGCGGCCTGCAATGCCTGCGGACCGCGGTTGCCGCGGTCCTCGATCATCATGCGGAAGCCGCCGGCATTGCCGATGCCCGACACCGGCGGCGGCTGCACCACCAGGATCAGCGCTTCCTGGATCGCGGCGAACTTGCCAAACAGCGTCCGGGTGATGGCGGCGGCCGACTTGGCGGGATCGCCGGCGCGCTCCTCCCACGGCTCCAGGGTGAGGAAGATGGCACCGGAATTGGGGGCGTTGGTAAACGTCGCCCCGGAGAAGCCGACGAAATTGACGCCATGTGCGACGCCCGGCGTAGCCAGCGCAAGCTCGATTGCGCGCTTATGAACCGCGTCGGTGCGCGCCAGCGACGACCCCGGCGGAAGCTGGACCACGACGATGAGATAGCCACGGTCGACCTGCGGGATGAAGCCGACCGGGGTCTTGCGGAACTCGTTGAGGCCGTACGCGATGATGCCGATATAGACGAACAGCATGATCACGGCATAGCGGACGACGCGTGCGGTCACCAGGCCGTAGAAGTGGCCAAGCCGGTCGAATCCCCAGTTGAACAGCTTGAAGAAGCCGGCGATCGGGCGCTGCCACCAGGGCACCCGGTGGTGCGGGTCATGGGGCTTGAGCAACAGCGCGCACATGGCCGGCGACAGCGTCAGCGACACGATCAGCGAAATCACCGTGGCGCCGGCGATGGTCAGGGCGAACTGGCGATAGAACTGGCCGGAAATCCCGGTGATGAAGGCCGCGGGCACGAACACCGCGCACAGCACGAGTGCGATCGCGATCAGCGCCCCGCCGACCTCATCCATGCTCTTTACCGCGGCGTCACGGGGCGACAGCCCGGCGGCGATGTTGCGCTCGACGTTCTCGACGACCACGATGGCATCGTCGACCACGATGCCGATCGCCAGCACCAGGCCGAACAGCGACAGATTGTTGAGCGTAAACCCGAACACGCCCATGAAAAAGAAGGTGCCGATCAGCGAGACCGGGATCGCCACGATGGGAATGATCGCGGCCCGCCACGTCTGCAGGAACACGATGACGACCAGCACCACGAGGACGACGGCCTCGCCGATGGTCTCGATGACGGCGTCGACCGACTGCTGGATGAACTGGGTCGGGTTGTAGACGATGGCGTATTTGACGCCCGTCGGAAACCGCTGCGCCACCAGGTTCATGGTGTCGATGACGCCCTTGGCCGTCGCCAGGGCGTTGGATTCCGGCCGCTGGTAGATGGCGAGCGCCACCGCGGGATCGCGGTCGAGATAGGAATTGGTGGTGTAGTCCTGGGCCGCGAGCTCGACCCGGGCCACGTCCTTGAGCCGCACCAGCGCGCCCGGCGTCCGCTTCACCACGATGTCGGAGAATTCGTCCGGCTCGGCGAGCCGGCCGAGTGTCTGCACCGCGACCTCGAAGGGGCCGGCGGGATTCATCGGCTGCTGGTTGAGGACGCCGGACGCGACCTGGATGTTCTGGGTCTGCAGCGCGGTCATCACGTCGATCGCGGTCATGTTGAGGGACTGCAGCCGGTCGGGATCGAGCCAGATGCGCATCGAGAAATCGCGGACGCCGAACACGGTTATCGAGCCGACGCCGTCGACCCGGGTCACCGCGTCCTTGATCTCGAGCGTCGCGTAATTGGAAATGAACAGCGAATCCCGCGATTTGTCCGGCGAATAGATGTGCACGACCATCATCAGGTCGGGCGACGCCTTGGTGACGGAAACGCCGATGTTGCGCACGTCCGCCGGCAGGCGTGGCTGGGCGATGGCGACGCGATTCTGGACCTGGACCTGGGCGATGTCCAGATTGGTGCCGAGCTCGAACGAGACCGCGGTGGTGAAGCGGCCGTCGGAGGTCGAGTTCGACGACATGTAGATCATCTTCTCGACGCCGTTGATCTGATCCTCGATGGGTGAAACCACCGTCGAGGCCACGACGTCGGCACTGGCGCCGGGATATTGGCCGGTCACGTTGATGGTCGGCGGCGCAATGTCGGGATATTGCGCGATCGGCAGCCGCGAGAACGACACCAGGCCGAGAATCACGAACACGACCGACACCACCGCGGCGAAGATCGGCCGGTCGATGAAGAAATGGGAAATCCGCATCGCCGGTCTCAGTTCGTATCGGCTTGCGGGGATCCGGCCATCGGCGTCGGCGGCGCCTCGGTCTGCGGCGCGACCTTCTGGCCCGCCCGCGCGCGCATCAGGCCGTTGACGATGACGCGGTCGTCGTCCTGCAAGCCGGCCTTGATCACCCGCTGGCCGTCGAAAACCTGTCCGAGCGTGACGTATTTCATCTGCACCATGTCGTCGGCGCCGACCGTCAGCACGTATTTGCGCGTCTGCTCGGTGCCGATGGCGGCATCGGGAACCAGCAGCGCCGCGTAGGACGGCGAGCCCGGCACCCGCACCCGCGCGAACATCCCCGGCGTGAACACCCCGTCGGCATTGATGAACACGGCGCGGCCGCGGATCGTGCCGGACGAGCGGTCGATCACATTGTCGACGAAGTCCATCCGGCCCTGATGCACGAAGTCGTTCTCGTCCAGCAATTTGAGCGACACCAGGGAGGTGCCGTCGCGGCTCGCCGTCATGTCGCGCCCGCCCTTTGCGAGCCGCTCGTAACGCAGATAGGACGCCTCGTCGAAGGAGAACTCGAAGCGGATCGGATCGATCGAGACGATGGTCGCAAGCAACGAAGTGGTGCCGGTGGTATTTCCGGTGACGAGATTGCCCGGCGACACCCGGCGGTCGCCGATTCGGCCGGCGACCGGGGCCCTCAGCTCGGTGAATTCGAGGTCGAGGGAGGCCTGCCTGACCGCGGCCGTCAAGGCCGTCACCGCGGCCTCGGCGACACGCTTGGCCTGGGTGCGCTGGTCGAAGGTCTGCTCGGTGATGGTGCGCTCCTTGACGAGCTGGGCGCCGCGGGCGAGATCGGCCTCGGTGAAGGCGAGATTGGCCTGGGCCTGCTGGAGATTGCCCTTGGCCTGGTCGAGCGTGGTCTGGAACGGCCGCTTGTCGATGGTGAACAGGAGATCGCCCTGCTTGACCATCTGGCCGTCAGTGAAATGGATGGAATCGAGATAGCCGGACACCCGGGCGCGAATCTCGACGCTGTCGATGGCGATGAACCGGCCGACATATTCGTCCTGGTCGACCACGTTGCGCTTGACTGGAAGGGCGACCGTGACCTTCGGCGGTGGCGGCGCGGCCCGTTGTTGCGGAGACTCGCTGCACCCAGCGGCCACGGCCAGGATGGCCAGCACGAGCGCGCGTCCGGGGGTGAACGTCCGCATGGTCTCTCCGTAGGTGTGACCGGTAACATCCCGCTCCGGTATAGATGGGCTACATGAAGGTGGAAAAAAGGCAATTGTGCAATGCAAATGGCTGTCGTCCGCCGCACGTTAGGATTATTTACCTCGACGGCATGTCGGCAGCATCGGCCGGCGGCTGAGTGCCCGAATCAGAGCGCCGAACGGGCCCGCCGGCGCCGGAACGCGGTCAGCCATTGCGACCCGAACATCGCGGCGATCGCACCACCGTAGATTATGGCACCGAGGACCGCCAGGGCGAGCAGCGCCGCGACATGGCGCAACGCGCCGATCGGTTCGCACAGCCGGCTGACGGGAGAGGCGGCGAGCAGCAGAGCGGCGGCGAGCACGAGGCCGGCCAGAGCCAGCTTCAGCACCGACGTCTTGAGGCGCGCGTCGAAGCTCATGAGCTTGGCGCGCACCGCAAACCACGTCAGCAAGGCGAAGTTCACCCACACGCCGACCGAGGTCGCGAAGGCGAGCCCGACCTGGGCATAGCGGTTCATCAGCACGATCTTCAGGGCGACGTTGATGACCACCGAGACCAGCAGCGCCTTGACGGGGGTCGCGGTATCGCCGCGGGCGAGAAAGCACGACGACACGCTGCGCAGCAGCACGAACGGCAACAGGCCGATGGAATAGGCGGCGAGCGTCGACGCGGCGGCGCCGGCATCGGCGGCCGTGAAGGCACCGCGAGAGAACAGCGCCAGCATGATCAGGTCCGGCACCACGATGAAGGCGGCGAGGCACGGGATCGCCAGCAGCAGCGTCAGCTCGATGGCGCGATCCTGGGCCTGGCGCGCGCCGGCCTCGTCGCCGACTGCGATCCGGCTCGCCATTTCCGGCAGCAACACGGTGCCGATGGCGATGCCGATGACCCCGATCGGAAGCTGATTGAGCCGGTCGGCGTAATAGAGCGCGGAAACCGCGCCGGCGGCGAGAAAGCTCGCGATGATGGTATCGGCGAACAAGGCGATCTGTGTGCCGGCCGAGCCCAGCGTCGCCGGTCCGAGCGCGCGGAAGAAGCGCCGGACGTCATCGTCCAACTTGAGTTCGCGGAATTTCGGCAAGCCGTCGCGGTGGGCGAGATCGGCGCCGACCATCGCCGCTTCCAGGCATCCCGCGATGAACACGCCCCAGGCCGCCGCATGTCCGGCGGTCGGAAAGAACACCGCCAGCGCGAGCGTCGCCATCATCGACAGATTGAGCAGGATCGGCGCGGCGGCCGGGGTGGCGAAGCGCTGCAGCGCATTGAGGATGCCGCCGTAAAGCGTCACCAGGCTGATCAGCAGCAAATAGGGGAAGGTGATGCGGGTGAGTTCGACGGCCAGCGCGAAGCGGTGGGGGTCTTCCCTGAAGCCCGGCGCCAGCAGCGAGATCACCAGCGGCGTGAACAGCAGCGCCACCGCCAGCAGCACCGCCTCGACCGCGAACAGCATCGTGAAGACGCGGTCGGCGAACAGCCGCGCCGGCGCCGCGCCGGACTGGTGACGGATCCGCGCATAGGCCGGGACGAACGCGGCGTTGAACGCCCCTTCGGCGAAAATGGCGCGGAAATGGTTCGGCAGCCGCAGCGCGATGAAGAACGCGTCGGCCACCGGGCCGGCGCCGAGGATCGCCGCCAGCATGATGTCGCGCATGAACCCGGTCACGCGCGAGAGCAGCGTGAAGCCGCCGACGGTCAGAATGCGGTCGAGCATTCGCGAGGTCTCAGCAACGACGATCGTGTCACCAGTGCGGAGTTGCGATCTCCCTCCCCCGCTTGCGGGGGAGGGAGAAGAGTCACTTCCCGACCGCCCGTTTCACCGCCCCGATGATGCGGTCCTGGGTCGGTTCGTCGAGATAGGCGTGCATCGGCAGGCTGATGACTTCGTCGGCGAGGCGATCGGTCACCGGCAGGCCGCCTTCGGCGCAGGGGAACCGGCCGTAGACCTGCTGGCGGTGCAGCGGCTTGGGGTAATAGATCGCGGTCGGGATGCCTTCGGCCTTCAAGGCCGCCGCGAAGGCGTCGCGGGTGCCGGGCTTGATGCGGATGGTGTATTGCGCCCAGATCGAGGTGGCGCCGGCCGGCACCTTCGGCACCATGACGACGCCGTCGAGGGCCTGCCCATAGCGCTCGGCGATCCGGTTGCGGGCGTCGATCTCGTCGGGGAAGATCTCGAGCTTCTCGATCAGCACCGCGGCCTGGATGGTGTCGAGCCGCGCCGTCAAGCCGATCCGTACATTGTCGTATTTGTCGCGGCCTTGGCCGTGCACCCGCAGGCTGACCAGGGTTTCCGCCATCTCGGGGTCATCGGTGAAGACGGCGCCGCCGTCGCCGTAGCAGCCTAGCGGCTTGGCCGGGAAGAAGCTCGTCGTGGTCGCGTCGGTCAGGGTGCCGATGTTGCGGTTGCCGATCACGCCGCCGAAGCCCTGGGCGGCATCATCGAGCACGAACAGCTTCTCCGCCGCCGCGATCACATTGAGCGCATGGTGGTCGGCCGGCAGCCCGAACAGGTCGACCGGCAGGATCATGCGCGGCGTGAGGCCGGCCGCTTTCGCCGCCGCGACGGCACGCACCACGCTGGCGGGCGAGATATTGAAGGTCGCTTCGTCGACATCGGCGAACACCGGCGTCGCGCCGAGCAGGACCACCATTTCAGCGGTCGCGCAGAACGTGAATGACGGGCAGATGACGGCATCGCCCGGGCCGATGTCCTTCGCCATCAGCACGAGCGCGAGCGCATCGGTGCCACTGGCGCAGGTGACCGCGTGCCGCGCGCCGCAGAATTCCGCCAGCGCCTGCTCGAGCGCGCGCACTTCGGGGCCGAGAATGAACTGGCAATGGTCGAGCACCCGCGCGACGGCGGCATCGATCTTGCCGCCGAGCCGGCGGCGCTGGGCGGCGACATCGATGAACGGAATCGGTGTCCGGTCGAACCGGGCCTGCTCGTTCATGACTTCGCTAGTGCCGATTTGGCGAGCGCCGATTTGGTGCGGCGCGGCGCGGGCTGGATCTCAGGCTCGTGGTCCGCGACATCCGACCGGCCATCGAGGCACTGGATCGCGATGGCGAGGCTCGCCACGCCGGCCTCGCCGGTGACCGGCGGCGGCGTGTGGTCCTTGATGGCCTTGACGAAGGCCATCAGCTCGGCACGCAGCGGCTCGGCATGGCCGACCGAGAGATGCCGCATGGAATAGCTGCCGTCGGGCTGGAAGCCGTAGCACTCCGTCACTTGGCGCGTCAGCAGGTCGCCGATGACGTATTTGCGCTTGGTGGCGACGTGGACGGTGCGGGCCTTGAACGGCGTGAGCCAGTTGGTGTTGATGTGGGCGAGCACGCCCGAGGCGGTACGGAACTGCAGCAACGCGATGTCTTCGCGCTCGGCGACCGCGTTGGAGAGTTGCGGCTGCACCTGGACGATTTGCGAGCCGGTGAACCAGCAGATCAGATCGATGTCGTGGACGGCGAGGTCGATGACCACGCCGACATTGGACATCCGCGGCGGAAACGGCCCGACCCGCGTGATCGCGATCGAGAGAATGTCCTCGTTGCGGATGGCGTCGGCGATCGCCTGGACGGCCGGGTTGAAGCGCTCGACATGGCCGATCATCAAGGTGAGGCCGGCGCGGCGCGCGGCGACGATGATGTCTTCGCCCTCGGCCACCGAAGAGGCGATCGGCTTTTCGACCAGGACATGCACCCCGCGCTCGATGCAGGCGAGCGCGATGGTACGATGAAGATGGGTCGGCGCCGCGATCGACACCGCATCGACGCCGCGTTCGAGCAATTCCTCGACCGTGCTCACCGCCGGACAGCCGAGCGTGGTGCCGACGAAATGGGCTTGCTTGCGGTCGGGATCGGCCACTCCGGCCAATCGCACACCGGGCATTTCCGCGAGGACACGCGCATGGTTAGAGCCCATCACGCCGACCCCAATCACGCCAACGCGTAAATCCGGGCCCGCGCTGATCTTCGCGGCATGCAACATTGCGATGGCCCCCTGTACCCTTGAAAACACCCTAATGCTTCCCCTAGCACGCCGAGAGGCGGGTGGCGACAGTGTCCGAAAAAATTATTCAAACACGTTTTGATTCAACGCGTTACGACTGACCAGAAGATAGGCAAAGTCGGTGCGGACGCAATTGTGACCTATTCGGCCGCCTGTGAGGCCCCCGGCAGCCGCAAAACCAGCCCGGCCGCCAATGCGTCATCACGGAACGCCTTGACCCCGTCGAGCGAAAGCTCGGCGCCAGATCGGGTGCCGAGCGCCGGCAGCTTCCTGAGGATGTCGGCCGGCGCGGTGATGATGTGGCAGCCGATTTCATCCCCCTCGATGACGTTGAACACCTCGCGGGTGGATGCCCAGATGATCTCCACGTTGGCGGTCTGCCGCGCGCGGGCGACGGCATCCTTCATAATGGGACGGTAATCGATGCCGAGATCGGCGAGCCGACCGGCGAATACCGACACGCAGGCCGGCGCCCCGCCGGCGAGGGCGGCGATCGCACGCGCGGCCTGTTCCGTGGTGAAGATCGCCGTCATGTTGATGCGCACGCCGCCGCGCGAGAGCCCGCTCACCGCCTCGAACAGCGGCTCTCCCCTCGTGGTGGTCACCGGTAGCTTGACGTAGACGTTGCCGCCCCAGGAGGCGATCGTGCGCGCCTGCGCGACCATTTCGGGGATGTCGTCGGAAAACACCTCGAACGAAATGTGCCGGTCGGGCACCGCGGCGACGAGGTCGCGCGCATAGGCCTCGTAGTCCGACACCCCGGCTTTCTTGAGCAGCGACGGATTGGTGGTGAAGCCGCGGATCCACGGCTGCTTCGCCATCTCCATGATCTGCGCCTTGTCGGCGCCGTCGGTGAACAGTTTGATCTTGAGATCGGAGAGTTTCATGGATTTGCTTGCAGGAATAAGGTCGCGTCCGGTACGACTCTCGCGCGAGGCTCGGCGTTACTGGATCGGCGCGACGCGGGCGCAGCGCTCCGTCGCCCAAATGTGGGATCACGAGCCGGTCGGTCGCGTCAACCGGAAAATCCGCGCGGGATCCACTTTGGGCCCGACACCGCCCGCGTCCCCGACGTCCGGTCCGCCCGGAGCCAGGCCAGGGTTCTCGTGGGTTATCGGATCTCTCGTCGACGACCCCATCTACCGGATGCTCGGGGCCGGCGCGCGACGCCGCTCGTCCTCTACCATTGCCAGACGGCTTGACCTATTCTGACGTCGTGCATCATGCCTCGGTCCGGTTCCATCGGGCGTGGGACGATACGCACAGCCGACGAAATCATGGTGTCGGCGGTCGTCGCCGCAGGAAACAAGCAATGCTGTTCAACTCGCTGCCGTTCATTCTTGCTTTTCTGCCCATCACTTTCGTCATCTTCTTCGCCTTCGGGAGCAAGAGCCCCATATTCGCATGCGTTTGGCTTTGTGCGGCATCTCTGTTCTTTTATGGCTGGTGGAACCCGAACTTCCTCGGCCTCCTCTTGGGTTCGACGGCCTTCAATTATGTATCGGCTTATGTGATTGGCCACGAGGTGCGCGATCAAAGACGCGGCAACGGACGCTTGCTGCTGATATTTGCGTTGACCGTGAACCTATCTCTTCTCGGTTATTTCAAATATGCCGGTTTCTTCGCCGAAACGGCAAATGCGTTGTTTGGATCTCAGATCGAGTTTGGTCGGATCATTCTGCCGCTCGGAATTTCCTTCTTCACGTTTACGCAGATCGCATTCCTGGTCGACGTGTATCAAGAGAAGACGAACGAGCTGAATTTCGTCCACTGGCTTCTGTTCGTGACCTATTTTCCGCATCTCATCGCCGGCCCCATCATCCATCACGCCCGCGTCATGCCGCAATTCGACAGGCAGGATACTTACCGGATCAACTGGCGGAACGCCTCCGCCGGGCTCACGGTGTTCGTGATCGGTCTCACGAAAAAGCTCTTCATGGCCGACAATTTCGGGGCTATCGCGACACCGATCTTTTCGGCGGCGCGCGACGGAGCCGGACCGCCGCTGGTCGAAGCGTGGGCCGGCGCGCTCGCATACACGCTTCAACTGTATTTCGATTTCTCCGGATATTCGGATATGGCGATCGGATTATCGCTGCTTTTCAACATCAAGCTTCCGTTCAACTTCAACTCGCCGTACAAGGCATCGAACATCATAGATTTCTGGCGACGCTGGCATATGACGTTGTCGGCGTTCCTGCGCGATTACCTCTATATTCCGCTCGGCGGCAACCGCAAAGGAACGACGAGGCGCTATGTCAATCTTCTCGCGACCATGCTGCTCGGCGGGCTCTGGCATGGAGCTTCCTGGACCTTTGTCGCCTGGGGCGCCTTGCATGGCGGCTATCTGATGATAAATCATGGATTTCGCGCCGTTCTCGATCGGGTCGGATCGAACGGGGGGCGGTTCGGCCGCCTCGGTTCGCTCACCGGCGCCGCAACGACGTTTTTCTTCGTGGTCGTGGCGTGGGTATTCTTTCGCGCCGACAGCTTCTTCGCCGCCGGCCGCATGTTGGAAGGAATGGCGGGCGGCTTCGGCTTGCGCAGCGGGCCGTGGATACCCGACGGAGGCGAGTCGACCCTGCGATTCTTCGCGGCCAGCAGCCTGAATGCCCGTTGGGTGGGCGGGCTCGTCCTGCTCGGCCTCGCCGCGGTTTGGCTTCTGCCGAACACGCAGGAATTCATGCTCCCCTTCAATGGGTTCGACGAGAAGGTCGCCAAACCGAAGGGGCTCGCCGCACGACTGGTCTGGCAGCCTCGCAGCTGGTGGAGCTCGGTCCTGCTCGGCATCGTGTTCGCATTGCTTATTCTGAAGATGTCGCCCATGCACATTTCAGAATTCCTCTACTACCAGTTCTAGCAGGCTGCTGAAATTCGCATTTTGCGCACCGTTATCCAGGTTTTGAAGGCGGTCGGTAGCCATTGTTGGTTATCATTGAGGGACATCCGAAGTTTCGGCTGTCCGATCGCAGGTCATGCCGCGGCCTCGACGAGCTTTGGCAGTCGGATCAGATTGTAGCCGGCCATCGTCAGGGTGAACTTGAAGCCGAGCTCTTGACACCTCGCAGCATGGGTCGCGCGAGCCCGCCGATCGTCTTGCCCCAGCCGAACGGTTCCTCGATGCGCTTCCTCTTCTGCTGGCTCACCGCATAGCCGGGATGCCGCGTGGTGCGCGCATCGACGGCGGAACGCCGGCCGCTGATGTTCTGGGCGATGTGCGGCGTGACGTTGAGCGCGCGCATGTCGGCCACGAAGGAAGCTGCGTCGTAGCCCTTGTCGGCGCCGAGAGTGATCCGACTGGCCCCGGGCGAATGGCGCACGATCATCTCCTCGGCCGCCTTGCGCTCGGCGGTGCCGGTCGCCTTCGTCATCGTCGCCGCGACGATGAGCCCGTTGCGATTTTCCATCAGCGTGTGGCCCATGAAGCTGAGCTTGGCCTCCTTGCCCCGTCCCTTGCGGTAGAGCTGCGCCTCGGGATCCGTGGTCGAGACATGGGCGGCGTTGCTGCGCTTCTCGCCGTGAAAATCGCGCTCGCCATTGCGGCCGGAGCCGGGCGGATCGTCCGAGCCGTCCTTCGCCTTGAAGCTCTTCATCGAGGCCCACGCCGCAATCTGCGTGCCGTCGACCGAGAAATGCTCGTCCGACAACAGCCCGCGCAGTGCCTTGTGATCCATCAGTTCGGCGAGGAACTTGCGCGCCACGTCGGCCTCGAGCAGCCGATCGCGGTTCTTCGTGAACACGGTGGGCACCCACACCGGCTCGTCGACGCCGAGCCCGACGAACCAGCGGTAGAGCAGGTTGTAATCGAGCTGCTCGATCAGCTGCCGCTCCGACCGGATCGTATAAAACGCCTGCAGCAGAAGCGCCCGCAGCAGCCGCTCAGGCGCGATCGATGGCCGACCACTATCCGCGTAAGCCCTGGAAAAATCGCCGTCGAGGGCAGCCAGAACGTCGTTCACGACTCCGCGGACCAGCCGCAACGGATGCTTCGCAGGCACCCGCTTCTCCAGGTCCACGTAAGAGAACAACTCCCCAGACCGCAAATCCGAGCCCCGCATCCGTACCTCCCGCAAATCGCGCAGACAACGAATCATATTCGCGATAGATTGTCAGGAGGCGTTTTTCAGCAGCCTGCTAGGTCGTCCATGCGCGCGTATTTCTTCCGGGTGATCGCGGCCGCGGCGGTGTATCTCACGATGCATTTCGCCGTGTGTCTCTACATGCCGTCGCTGATAACGGCCGGCTACTGGGTGAGAGAAATGATCGTGGTGAAACGTGCGTTGGCGGATACATCGCCTTCACCGCGGATCATCGTGCTGGGCGGCTCCAGCGCGTTGTTCGGAATCGACGCGCGGCAAGTCTCGGCCGAGACCGGCGTCTTCACAATGAACATGGGACTGCATGCAGCCATGCGGATGGACCGGCTGCTCGGCATCGGCGTGGAAATGGCCTACCCTGGCGACATCTTCGTGCTCAACCTCGAGCACGTCTTCTACGGCTGCGACGAGGCACTCTGGACCGACTGGCAAATTAGAAACATGCTGGCGTGGGATAGGGTCTATTTCAACGGCCTCCCGCTGCGCAGTCGCATGGAGGGCATATTCGTAGCCGGCGGACCGGGGCTCTCGATCGATCTTCTCGCTGGAAAGATCGGCTCGAGTCTAATGCCCCAGCATTACGTCGACCGCTCCGACGCGCTGGAGCCCGCGGCCGTCGTTTTCGCGCGCTACCGGTCCGGCAAGTCGAGGACCAGCTCGTTTTCGTATTCGGCCTACAATATCGACGATCATGGCGACATACTCAATAACCACGGAACCAGATTCAAGGGCCCCGGGGTGCCCGCGACGATGCCGGGGCCGGTTTGTCCGGCGATCGCCGGAATCCTTTCGAGTTTTGTGCACGAGCTGAAAGAAAAGGGAGCACGGGCGGTCGTCACGCATACCCCGTATCTCCTCGACGGCGCTCCGGATCCGGATTGGCAGGACGCGGAGCAGACCTTTTTGCGCGACATGGCCTCGATCGGATTGGAGGTCGTCGATCACCGGGAAGAATTGTTTTTTCCTCGGGAGTCGTTTTTCAACACGAATCTTCATCTCAATGAAGATGGCCGTCGAGAAAGAACAAAACTCTTTATAAACGACCTGCGAAGGCTCGGAATCGGGAAGAACGCCGGCGAGATGCCCGCGACGGGTAGCGAGCCGGCGAGCCCTCTTCAGGTCAAATAATTCTTGGCTCTTCGCCGGCGGCACGTTCCGCGAGGGCGGCACACAGGACGCGGTCGATCTCGGCCGCACGCGCGGCCCAGGAATGCTCGCGTCGCACGAATTCTGCCCCGCGGCGGCCCATCTCGCGGGCCGCCGCGGGATCGGCGGCGAGTTGAGCTACGGCAGCGGCGAGTGCGGCGGGATCGTCGCAGGGAATGACGACGCCGCAGCCGCCGGCGCGCACCACTTCGGCCTGTCCGGGCAGGTCGGTGACGACGGCCGCGATGCCGCAGGCCAGCGTCTCATAAAGTTTGAGCGGCGAAATGCCGGTCGAGGAACGGCCGCGCGGATTGGTGATCGGTATCAGGCCGGCGATGGCACCTGCGACGAGTTCGGGGATCTGCTCATGGGGACGATAGCCTAGCCAGCGCACCCGCAGTCCGGACTGTGCGGCGGCCTGCACCAGGTGCTCCTGGGCGCCGGCCCCGATCACCACCAGTTCCATGCCCGCGGGCCATTTCTGGTGGCGCACCGCGTCGAGCATGAGGTCGACGCCGTGCCATGCGGTGAGGCCGCCGAAGAACACCGCGAACGGGGCGCAATCGCGCACGATCGGACGGAACAGGTCGACATTGGCGCCGTTGGCGACCACGGTGATGCGGTCATGGGAGCCGCCGCCGCGCAGCCATTGCGCCAGGCCCTCGGTGACCGGGAACAGCCGGTCGGAGACGCGGTACTGCGACCGGTAGAGCCAGCGCACCAGCGGGCGCAGCGGCGCCAGCCAGGGATGGCTGACGATCACGTCGAGCTCGATGCCGTTGATCTCCTGGGCAATGACGAGATGGCGCATGCGAGCCCAGAACGTCACGGGCCACGCCAGCAGGTGCGCCCTCACGTAGAGCGCGTCGTAGTGATGGAGCCGCGGGATGATCCTCGCCATCGCCCGCAGATATTCCAAGG
>Ga0302326_10004878_pt1 | contig 30854 bp, 23 predicted proteins | sample Palsa_T0_3_FD_202264 | JGI IMG/M metagenome (GOLD analysis project Ga0302326, IMG submission 202264) | Peat permafrost microbial communities from Stordalen Mire near Abisko, Sweden - Palsa_T0_3 | ecosystem: Environmental > Terrestrial > Soil > Palsa > Peat permafrost | place: Sweden: Abisko... | reverse complement strand
AGCGCAGCTCGATGTTGTGGAAACGGCAGGCTAGTTTACAGGCGCTGCGCGCGCCTGGCCCGGTAGGAAAGAAACGCTCCGGCGGTCAGCGCCAGCGATAAACCCATGAACACGCTGTCATGCAGCAGTTCCGTGCGCGGAGTGACGCTCCCATATCCGAAGCAGCCGCAATTGATCTCCAGATGAAGGAGCGCCGCGCGCGCCAGCGCGATCATGAACACCAGGAGCAGCGCGCTCATGGCCAGACTCACCCAGCGCAAGCCGACGCCGAGAATCAGCAGCGCGCCCAGGGCAATCTCCAGCCAGGGCAATATCAGCGCCATCCATCGCACCAGCCAAAGAGGCAACATCTGATACGAGTCAATGGCCAGGGCGAAGAGAAAATTATAGTCGCCCAGATGCCACTGGCCGTCCAAGTGCAGCTTGGCATAGGCGGCGTAGAGAAAAACTCCGCCAAGAATCAGGCGCGCGGCCAGGAGAAGATAGCGGCCCTTGCCGGTGTTGAAAAAGTTCGCTGCGGAACGCGCGGCGGCCATGATCAGTGTTGCAGTAAATAGTCGAGATATTGCTTGAGCAGATCGTAGTTCACCCCGCCCTGCGGCAGCATGGTCCTCTGCCCGCGATGGGTGACGAAGATGGTGGGAGTGCCGTTCACGTTGCGCGAATTCCCCAGGGCCATGTCCGCCTCGATCGAGGCGTCAATCGCTGCCAGTTGCGTAGTGTGTATTTCGCGGATTTTTTTCATGTCCGCGGGAGAAAGAGCCGCGGCCAGCACCTGCTCAATTTGTCCCGTGGGACCCCAGGTGTCCTGCTGTTCGTAAAGCGCCTTTTCCGCGGCCTCGAACTTTCCCGCCGCTGCCGCGGCGTTGGCCCACTCCGCCGCTTCGTGGGAGTGCGAGTGCATGTTCAGGGGGAAGTCATGATGCACCAGATAAACCTTGCCGGTGGAAACGTAGTTGTCCAGCAACTGCTGCGTGGTGGTCAAATAAAACAGGCGGCACTGCGGGCATTGAAAATCGGCGAAAACCTCAATGGTGATGGGCGCCGAGGGCGATCCCAATGACTTCGCGGCCGAAAGATTTCCGATCAACGGCTTGGTCTGGGCGGCCGCGCGCGCGGCCCACGCTGGCAGCAGGAGCGCCGCGCAAAGCGCCACAAACAGAATCGTTCTCGTCCCCGCCGATTTCATATCATCCTCCGATGATGCTTCCAGAAACTGCGCCCACTCCGGATTCCCCAATTTCGTGGCCGCCATTGTAATAGGATGCGCGCCTAGAATGAAGTGTTTGGCGAGAACCGGACTCAGATTTATTGGACGGAAGGTTTCGAGAAACGGTGAGTGAGAGCTTTTTGGGCAAGGAAGGCAGCCGTAGTCACTGTTTTCTGAAGAGATTCCATATATATATTAAGTGCTTTAATAGCAATGCGTTATAGTTATTATCAAGCAACTTGACAACGTATCACTCATATCCTATAATCTGCCTCGCACGACGCTCCCGGCCAAGAACCTGGGGGCAGGCTCTACTCTACCTGATGCGGAGGGGCATTACAGATGAGCAAGATTATCGGTATAGATTTGGGAACCACCAATTCCGTCGTTGCAGTCATGCAGGGGGGCGAACCGGTGGTCATCCCCAACCAGGAAGGCGCACGCACCACGCCTTCCGTTGTGGCCATCACCAAGACCGGCGAGCGCCTGGTTGGCCAGGTGGCCAAGCGCCAGGCGGTTACCAATTCCGAAAATACGGTCTATTCCATCAAGCGTTTCATGGGCCATCGCTACGATGAGGTCACCGAAGAGGCCAAGCGCGTTCCTTATAAGGTCGTCCGCGGCTCGCATGACGACGCGCGCGTCGAGATTCTGGGCAAAACCTACAGCCCGCCGGAAATCTCCGCCATGATTCTGGGGAAGCTGAAGACCGCGGCGGAAGATTTTCTGGGTGAAAAAGTTAGCAAGGCGGTCATCACCGTGCCGGCCTATTTCAACGACAGCCAGCGGCAGGCCACCAAGCAGGCCGGCGAAATTGCCGGGCTGGAAGTGCTGCGCATCATCAATGAGCCCACGGCCGCGGCCCTGGCCTACGGCCTGGACAAAAAGAAAGACGAGACCATCGCCGTGTACGACCTCGGCGGCGGAACCTTCGATATTTCCATCCTCGAGGTGGGAGAAGGCGTCGTGGAAGTGAAGGCCACCGCCGGCGACACGCACCTGGGCGGCGACGACGTCGACCACCGCGTCATGGAATGGATCGTCAGCGAGTTCAAGCGCGATCAGGGAATCGATCTGGACAAGGATCGCATGGCCCTGCAGCGCCTGAAGGAAGCCGCGGAAAAGGCCAAGGTGGAGCTCTCGCAGTTGAGCGAAACCGAAATCAATCTGCCCTTCATCACCGCGGACGCTTCCGGTCCCAAGCACCTGCAATTGAAGCTGACGCGCTCCAAGCTCGAACAGTTGATGGAAGACCTGTTGCAACGCACCGTCGGCCCGGTCAAGCAGGCCATGACCGATGCCGGCCTGACCCCGGACAAGATCGATGAGGTCGTGCTGGTGGGCGGCTCCACGCGCATCCCCCGTGTGGTGCAGATCGTGAAGGATCTGTTCGGCGGCAAGGAGCCGCACAAGGGCGTCAACCCCGACGAAGTGGTTGCCGTGGGCGCGGCGATTCAGGGCGGAGTGTTGGGCGGCGAGGTGAAGGACATCCTGCTGCTTGACGTGACGCCGCTTTCACTGGGTGTGGAAACGCTGGGCAGCGTGATGACCGTGCTGATCCAGCGGAACACCACCATTCCCACGCGCAAGTCCGAAGTGTTCTCCACGGCGGCGGACAATCAGCCTTCGGTGGAGATCCATGTGCTCCAAGGCGAGCGCAAGATGGCCCCCGACAATCGCACCCTGGGCAAGTTCCACTTGATGGGAATTCCGCCGGCGCCGCGGGGCATGCCGCAAGTCGAGGTCACCTTTGACATCGACGCCAACGGCATCCTCAACGTCTCGGCGAAAGACCTGGCCACCAACAAGGAACAGAAGATCACCATTACCGCTTCCACCGGCTTGAGCAAGGATGAAGCGGAAAAGATGCGCACCGAAGCCGAGTCCCATGCCGACGAGGATCGCAAAAAGCTGGCGGAGGTGGAAGCGCGCAACATCCTGGACTCGCGCGTCTACCAGATGGAAAAACTGCTCAGCGAAAACCGCGAGAAGCTTGCCGAAGGCGACGGCAAGTCCCTGGAGCAGGCCATCGAAAAAGCCAAGAGCGCGCTGGCCGGCGGCGGTCTGGACGCCATGCAGGCCGCAACCAAGGAGATCGAAGCCGTTTCGCACAAGATCGCCGAGGTTCTCTATAAGGCCAACGCCGCCGCCGGAGCCGGAACTCCCGGAGCGCCGGGCGGGCCGGCGAGCGGCGCACAAGACGGCGCAGCCCCCGCCGGGCAAAAGAAGGACGAAGGGGTCATCGACGCCGAATATGTGGACGTCGACGAGAGCAAGAAGCCCAATTAACTACGCCTTGCGCGCACCGGACGTCAGCCGGCGCGCGCAACGACGCGTCCAAGGAAGAGTCAGCATTCCATGAGCGAAGGCATCAGGCGGTCCGGGCCTCCGCAGGCAGTGCAGAAGCTGCGGGAGAACTACTATTTGGTGCAAGTGCCCCTGTCGGAGGCTCCCTCCGCCGACTGGAAGCGCCTTTTCTACGACACCCAGCAGGCGCCCCCGGCGGAATTTCCTCCGCGATCGGTGGAGATGACCGGCCTGTTTCTGCGCTTTCGCGCGGAGTCCACGGTGGTGGATCAGCGCATCGGCTGGATCGATCGCTGGATCGACCGCGCCAACCAGAAGGAGGCCGCCATGGGCGGGCGCCTCGACGAGGAGCGCCGGCGGCGCCGCGAAGAGCTTTCCCGTGAGCAGACCGAATTGGCGGAGTTGAATACGCGCTGGGCCAAGCTGTAGCCGGCGCGGAGTCGCAAGCAGATGCCGACCACTACTAAACAGGATTACTACGAGCTTCTGGGAGTCGACCGCAAGGCCAACCCGAAGGACATTCGCGCGGCCTATCGTCGCTTGGCGCGCAAATATCATCCCGACCTGAATCCCGGCGACAAATCTTCCGAGGAAAAATTCAAGCAGGTCCAGGAAGCCTACGACGTGCTTTCGGACGCCAAGAAGCGCCAGATGTACGACCAGTTCGGCTTCGATGCCGACCGCCGCGGCGCGGCCCCCCCGGAGCAGGACCCCGGCGTGCAATTCGATTTCGGCGGATTCGATTTCGGCGGCCAGGGCGGCACCAATTTCCGCGATCTGTTCGGTCAGTTTTTCGGTGGCGGCGCCGGACAAAGAACCGCTCCGGAAGCCGAGCCGGGCTCCGACCTGGAATATGAGATCTCCATCAGTTTTTGGGAGGCCGTCCGCGGCGCGGTCAAGAAGCTTACCTATGCCCGGCTGGAGCCTTGCAACACTTGCGGCGGCTCGGGGCAGATCGGCTCGCCGCAGACCTGTACCACGTGCGGCGGCAAGGGCCAGGTGTCGCAAACCAGCGGAAAGATGCGCTTCAATGTTGCCTGCCCGCACTGCGGCGGCAGCGGCCGCGTGAGCACGCCCTGCCGCGAATGCGGCGGCGATGGCCGCGTGCGCGGCACCGAAACCATCGATGTGCGAATTCCCGCCGGGGTGCAGACGGGGTCGCGCGTGCGCGTTCCCGGCCACGGCAATGCCGGCACGCACGGGCAGCCCGCCGGCGATCTGTACATCGTAACGCGCGTCGAGCCGCATCCTTATTTTGAACGCCGCGGCGACGATCTGTACACCGTCGTTCCCATTACCGTTACCGAAGCGGCCCTGGGCGCCAAGATCGAAGTGCCCACGCTCGACGGCCGCTCCCTGCTGCGCGTTCCGCCGGGCACCAGCAGCGGCCAGAAGCTGCGCCTGCGCGAAAAGGGAGTTGCTTCGGTGCGCCAGCCCACCCATCGCGGCAATCTGTATGTCGAGCTGCAGGTGGTCGTGCCCAAGCCGGTGGACGAGCGCGTGCGCAACCTTCTGCGCGAACTGGCGAAGTTGGAACCCGAAGATCCGCGCCGCGAACTGTTCACGCGTGCCACCGCGTAGGGAGATCCGTCATGGTCACGCGCACGCCCAAGAAAAAAAGCCGCGCCGGTTACATGATCAGCGCCGTCTCCGATCTGTATAAGCTGCATCCGCAAACGCTGCGTCTCTATGAGCGCGTGGGCCTGCTGAAACCTTCGCGTTCCGAGGGCAACACGCGCCTGTACACCGAGGCCGACCTGGAACGCCTCGAGGTCATCCTCACGCTCACCCGCGAGATGGGCGTCAACCTCGCGGGCATCGAGATCATCCTCAACATGCGCGAGAAAATGAGCGAGATGCAGCGCCAGATGCAGGCCTTCACTTCCTTTGTGCAGCAGGAGCTTTCCCGCGGCCTGCACTCCGAGCAGCGCAAGCCGGCCCGCGACGCCCTGGTGCGCGTTCCTCCGCCCCGGGTGATCCGCGTGCACAAGTAACCGCGCCGCCGCCGCGACGCGCATCGGTTTTTTCCAACGCCCTGCCCGTTTTTCACAGTTGCGCTTTTTTCCACCGCCTCTCATTCTTGCGCTGCTCGTCGCTTCGTGCCTATCCTGTCTGCATGGCGCAAAGCGATTGCACGTTGTGTGGCGGCACCGGCTGGCGTCTGGTGGAGCGCGTGGATGCCAATGAAAAAGCCGCGCGCGTGGTCGAACGCGGAAATGCCCGGCCCGGCGCTTCCACCGCCGCGCCCAAGCTCACCTGGGCGGTGCCCTGCGATTGCACCGGCGCGGACCAGAACTCCCGTGCCCTGGCCCGCGCGCATATCCCGCGCCGCTACGAACACTGCGATCTGCAAAACTTCGATACCGACGTCTGGGAAGGCTCCGCCGAGGCCCAGGGATGGAACCGCAGCCTGGCGCAGGCGAGAATCGTGGTGGAGGCCTTTGCCCAGAACTATCCCGCCGCCAGCGAGACCGGCATTCTGCTGATGGGTTCTTCCGGCACCGGCAAGACGCACCTGGCCGTGGCCGCTCTCCGCCAATTGATGCTGCGTGGGCACCGCGCGCGCTTCTACGACTATCGCGAACTCCTCAAGGAATTGCAGGCCAGTTACGACCCCAATAATCCGGCCAGTGAGATGGGAATTCTGGAGGTCGTGATCGAAACCGAAGTCCTGTTGATCGACGACCTGGGCGCCAGCAAACCTTCGGAGTGGGCCCGCGACATCGTCGGCCATATTCTCAACAAGCGTTACAACGAGAAGCGTGTCACCCTGCTCACCACCAACTATCTCGACGGCCCCGACAATCCCGCGTCCCTTCTGCGCATGCCCAGCGGCCAATCCATTCCCTCTGCCCGCGAGGAAAGCCTCAACGATCGTCTGGGCCAGCGCGTGCGCTCGCGCCTCTACGAGATGTGCCGCACCGTCGAGTTGGTTACCCCCGATTACCGCCGCGAAATCCGCCAGGCCGGCCGCGTTCGAAGCTGACCGCCGAAAATCCGCGGCAACTGCCGCTGCCCCCCATTCCCTTTCGTTGACACGCCACCGTGGGGCGGGTATCATCCGCAATATGCAGCTTTTGGCGGGCTGCGTGTCCTTCCTTGCTTTAGACCCGTGAAGGGGGATTCCACAAGGGATTCGCCGCAATACCAAGGGCGAGTTATTCCCTGGGAGGGCGCCAGGATGTTTTCTGAGTTCGAAACGACCGGCCTAGATCCCGCGGACACCTCCGCGGCAGCCTCCGACGGGACTTCGGTACAAGTCCACGCCGAGGGCTCTTCCGAAACCGCGCCCGTTGAGCCGGCCAAGGCTGAACCCCCAGAGCAAAGCGCTCTCTCCGCTTCCGAACCGCACGTGGAAGCTTCCGCGGAAGATGGTTCCGAAGGCGCCGCCTCGTCCTCTGCCTCCGACGATGATGCCGGCATGCCCTCCGCCGAAGAACTCAATCGCTTGATGGATCAATATACGGCTCCTCCCCAGGCGCCCACCGAGGGAGAAGTCCTCGAAGGGCGAGTCATCGCCGTCTCCGACCTGGGCGTGGTGGTGGACATCGGCGGGAAGACCGAAGGCTTAATCCCCGCGCAGGAATTTTTGGATGCCGATAACCCCATCAAGCTCGAGCCCGGGCTCACCATCGAAGTGCAGCCCACCGGCGAACACAAGGACGGCTACGCCATCCTCTCCTACCAGCGGGCCCACCGCCGGCGGGTTTGGGCCAACATCGAAAAGGCTTACCGCGAAAAGACGCACATGACCGGGCGCATCGTGGACCGCGTAAAGGGCGGCCTGGTGGTGGATATCGGCGTGCGCGCGTTTCTTCCCGCTTCCCAGGCGGACTCCCGTCCGGTGCAGGACCTGGAAGGGCTGAAGGATCAGGAGATTGAAGTCCGCGTTCTGAAGATGAATCGCAAGCGCGGCAACGTGGTGGTCAGCCGCCGCGCGGTGCTCGACGAAGAGCATCAGGTGCAGCGCGAGAAGCTGAAAGACTCCCTGCACGAAGGGCAGATCCTGCACGGATCGGTAAAGAGCATCACCAGTTACGGCGTATTTGTGGATCTGGGCGGCATCGATGGGCTGCTGCACGTTTCCGATCTTTCCTGGGGACGCGTCTCCAACCCGGTCGATGTCGTGCGGCCCGGCGATGAACTGGACGTGATCGTCCTGAAATTTGACAAGGAAAAAATGCGCGTCTCCCTCGGCCGCCGCCAACTGGTTCCCGACCCGTGGGCCACCGTGCCGGAGCGTTACCCGGTTGGCACGCGCATACAGGGCAAGGTCATGGGCGTGGCCGACTACGGTGCCTTCGTCGAGCTGGAGCCCGGAGTCGAGGGTTTGGTGCACGTTTCGGAGATGAGCTGGTCCAAGCGCAAGCAGCATCCCTCGAAGCTGGTGCAAGTGGGCGACCCCGCCGAAGTGGTGGTCCTTGAGGTCAAGCCCGAGCAGCGGCGCATCTCCCTGGGGCTGAAGCAGGCGCAGGCCGATCCCTGGACGGAACTGGCGCAAAAATATCCCGTGGGCACTCACGTAACCGGACGCGTGCGAAACCTGACCGAGTTTGGTGCCTTTGTCGAAATCGAAGAGGGCTTTGACGGGCTGGTGCACGTTAGCGACATCAGTTGGACTGGCCGCATCAAGAGCCCCGGAGACGTCTTCAAAAAGGGCGACACCGTCGAGGCCAAGGTGCTTAAGATTGACGCCGCGAATCGCCGCGTTTCCCTGGGCGTCAAGCAGCTCAACGACATCTGGGCCAATTGGTTCACTTCCCATAAGATCAACGACATGGTCCGCGGCAAGGTCTCCCGCCTCACGACGTTTGGCGCCTTTGTCGAGCTGGCCGACGGCGTCGAAGGCCTTTGTCATATCTCCGAGATTGAAGACCGCAAAAACCGCGACAAGCAAGCAGCCCAGCCGCCGCAGAAGTCTTCCTCTCCCTCGGTTCTCGCTCCTGGCCGCGAATACGATTTCAAAATCGTCAAGATCAATCCCGATCAGCATAAGATTGGCCTCAGTTACCGTGCCGCCGTTCGTCAGGCCGAGCGGCGCGAGGTCGAGGAGTACCGCTCTTCCCGGTCTTCTTCCACGGCGACCATCGGGGATGCCATCATGGCCAAGCGCGAAACCCTGTAACCTTCGTACGTATCCCGCCCTGCCCAGGGGCGGGCACCGGGCCTTCAGGCGCCCGACGCGAAAGTTCTTTCCCTGCGGGGCTAAGTGGTGATATGGAAAGGCCTTCTGTTTGGGGAATACCCGGAGTAGACCGGCTGATGCAGAACTTTTCGATCTTGAATTTCGCGGGAGTCTAATTGCGATGAATGATGCCACCACCATGACCAAAGCCGACCTGGTTGAACAGGTCATCCAGGCCACCGATCTGCCGCGCAAGGAGTCCGAAACCATCGTCGAGACCATCTTTGAATCCATCATTCAGGCCCTGCAGACCGGGGACAAGATCGAAATCCGCGGCTTTGGCAGCTTCCGCACGCGCCAGCGGCGCGGCCGCATCGGACGCAACCCCAAAACCGGCGCCAAAGTGGATGTCCCGCCCAAGCGCATTCCCTTCTTCAAGCCCAGCAAGGAACTGAAGGATTTCGTTAACGGGCAGCTTTCCCCAGCGGCCTCGGGGTCCTCCCAGACCCCCTCGCAAAGCCCGTCCTAACGGTTCGTACCCCGGTATGGATTACCTGTGGACGCCCTGGCGCTACCGCTACATCACCGACGCGAGCAAAAACGACGGCGCCTGCGTTTTTTGTGACGCGGTAAACGCCGGCGACGACCCCCGCATGCTGATCGTGTTTCGCGGCCAAAAAAACTTCGTCATCTTGAACCGTTATCCGTATACCTCTGGTCACGTTCTGATCGTCCCGTACGCCCACGAAGCATCGCTGGCCGCCTCCTCGCCGGAGACGCTCGCCGAGATGATGCAGATCGCGCAACGCCTGCAGGCCGTCATGGAAACCCTCTATCGTCCGCATGGCTACAACCTGGGCATGAACCTCGGCAGCGCCGCCGGCGCGGGCATCGCCGGCCACCTGCATCTGCATGTCCTGCCGCGCTGGTTCGGCGACGCCAGTTTCATGTCCACGGTGGGCGAAACCCGCGTCGAGCCCGAGGAACTAGAGGTAACCTATCGGAGGCTGAGTCAGGCGCTGGCCGCATAGATTGCGCCACGGGGAAACCAAGCGTGAACCTGGAGCTGACGGAAGAACAAAAATTGCTGCGGCAGATGGTCCGCGAGTTCGCCGAGGGCGAGGTAAAGCCGCGCGCGCGTGAAATCGACGAGAGCGGCGAGTTTCCCAAGAAAACGTTTCGCCAGGCGGCCGAACTGGGCCTCACCGCCGTGGCCCTGCCGGAGGAAGCCGGCGGCGCGGGCTTCGACCACCTCAGCTACGCCATCGTCATTGAAGAGATCTCCCGCGCCTGCGCCTCCACCGGCGTGATTCTTTCGGTGCAGAATTCGCTCTATTGCGAGACCATCCACCGCCTCGGCACGCCCGAACAGAAGAAAAAATTCCTGTTGCCCTTCGCGCGCGGCGAACGCATCGGTTGCTACGCCCTCACCGAACCGCAAGCCGGTTCCAATGCCGCGGCCCTGCGCACCACGGCGGTCCGCCGCGGCGATCGCTACCTCGTCAACGGCACCAAGGCCTGGATCACCAATGGCGGAGTGGCCGACGCTGTCCTTGTGTATGTAACCACCGACCCTTCCAAGGCCGAGAAGGGCATCACCGCGCTGCTGGTCGAACGCGGCACTCCGGGTTTCCAGGTGGGCAAGGAAGAAAAGAAAATGGGCCTGCACGCCACCGCTTGCACGGAACTTTCCTTCAGCGAATGCGAAGTGCCTGTGGAAAACCGCCTGGGCGTCGAGGGTCAGGGCTACAAGATCGCGCTCTCCACCCTCGACGGCGGGCGCGTGGGCATCGCCGCGCAGGCCACCGGAATTGCGCAAGGCGCTTTCGAGCAGGCTCTGGCTTACGCGCAACTGCGCGAGGCCTTCGGGCGGCCCATTGCCGAATTTCAGGCCATTCAGTTCATGCTCGCCGACATGGCCACGGAGATCGAAGCCGCCCGCCTGCTGACGCGCCGCGCCGCGTGGAAGCAGCAGACCGGCGAGCGTTTTTCCTTGGAGGCTTCCATCGCCAAGCTTTTCGCCTCCGAAATGTCCACGCGCGTCACGCACAAAGCTATGCAAGTCCACGGGGCCTACGGCTACAGCCGCGAATATCCCGTCGAGCGAATGTATCGCGACGCCAGGGTCACCGAAATCTACGAAGGCACCAGCGAAATCCAGCGCCTGGTGATCTCTTCGTGGGTCTTGCGCGCCTCGTGACCGGCTTGGGTATGGGGCGGCGCGAGTTATCCTGAGCCATGCCCGACCCCCCTCTGAAATCCCCCTGGGAACCAACGCTGGATCTCGACCACAGGGCCGTCTTTGAGGTGGAACACGCCGGGGAATTTCTGGATGCTCTTCCCTCGCGGCCCGCGGTTGCCCTTGTCGAACCGCGCGCCGAGCTTGCCGGAGCCCGCCCGCTGCTTCTGCGCACTGCCGACCTTCGGCGCAGGCTGCGCCTGCTGTTCGGACCTCCCGATCCCGCTTCCCGGCGAATCAATTTAAGGGAATACGCCGCGGCGATCCGTTTTCGTCTGGCCGGCTCGATATTCGAGCAGTCCCTCGTTCATTGGCAGCAGGCACTTGCCCTTTGGCCAGATACCTATCGTCATAAGCTGCGTCTGCACCCCGCTCCCTTGGTGAAGTTGAGCCTCGCCAATGCCTATCCGCGCGCCTACATCACGCGCCGCATCGGCGCCTCCGGGGTTCATTTCGGCCCCTTTGCATCCCGCCGCAGCGCGGAGACTTTTCTCGAGCCCTTCCTCGATCTGTTTCGCATGCGCCGCTGCCAGATCAAAATCCGGCGTGACCCGGATTTTCCCGGCTGCATCTATTCGGAGATGAAAATGTGTCTGGCTCCCTGCTTCGCCGGCTGCACCCCCGAGGAATACGCCGGGGAAGTCCGCCGCGTGGGCGATTTTCTCGCCTCGCGCGGCGCCTCGTTCGCCGCGGAATTGGCGCGCGAGCGTGAGGAGGCCAGCGCGCAGACCGACTTCGAGCGCGCCGCCGCCGCGCATCGCCGGCTGGAAAAGGTCGACGCCGTGCTGCGCCTGATGCCAGAACTGGTGCGCTGCCTCGATAGCCTTGACGCCATTGTGTTGCAGCGCGCCGCGGAAAAGAGCTCCATCGCCGTTTTCGTGGTCCGCGCGGGGCGCATCGCCGATCCGTTCTCGCTGCGTTTCAGCGAACTGGCAAGCCAGCCGCGCTCGGTCGAGCGGATCTTGCGCGATCAGCTTGAGCCTTCCTCTTCCACCGGGGGCACGGCCACCAATGAATCGGATTCTGGCCCGGAGGCGGCGCGGCATGTGGGAGGCGACGATTGGACGAATGCAAAACGGGAAGACCACCTGTCCATTCTGGCACAATGGTTTTACGGGCGTCCCCGCCAGGGCGAAATCTTCATGGGCGACGCGCAAGCGAAAAAATGGCCCTATCGGCGCATCCTGCGCGGTTGCTCGCGTTTGCTGGCCATTAAGGCGCCAGAGTCGAAAACGTAAGCGAACGCGCAGGAGTTGGACGCGTACGTGCAAGGCGTACCTGCAAGACGGACGTGCAAGACGGACGCGCAAGGCGGACACGCAAGGGATGTCGCAGAGGCGCTCGCAGCGTTGCGTGCCGGAGACAATTGGACTGGTACTACCGGTAATCAACAGGCAAGCCAGCGGCTTTCCGGTTGCGGTTTGCAGGGTTCGATGGTAGCTTTCAGGTTAACCCCAGCTTAGACGATGTAATGAGAGGAGTAAAATGGAGACCACTGAGCGGCGCTCGTCGCGGCGATTTACGATGTCTCTTCCGCTTACCGTTCGATCCGATGGACCGGTGGGCACAGTGGAACGCCAGGCGGAAACCCGCGACATCAGTTTTCGGGGCCTCTACTTCCTCAGCGAATCCGGCTACGAAGCTGGCAATCAGATTGAATTTGTCCTGACTCTTCCCAAAGAGATCACCATGGCCGGCGACGTCAATATCCGCTGCTTCGGCCAGGTCGTTCGCGTCGAGCCCCACGAAAATAAAAATGGCATCGCCGCGCGCATCGAGCGCTACGAATTTCTCCCCACCCCTGCCTGACCCGCTCCTCCCCGCGTTCTTCTTTTTTCCCGACCGCGCCACCGCAGTACAATACTGCGATATGAATCTCCCTGCGGCCACCGGCGGCCCGAGCGGCACAACATGCGGCGAATGACGCTCCTGATCGATGCGGACGACACCCTGTGGGAGAACAACGTCTTCTTCGAGAAGACCGTGGAGCAATTTTACGAACTGGTGGATTCCTTCGGATACGCCCGCGCCTACGTTCGGCACATCCTCAATGAGACCGAGCGGATGAATATCCGCCAGCACGGGTACGGTGTGCGCAGCTTCGGGCGCTCCCTCGAAGAAACCTACATGAAGCTGGCCGGGAACATGGCCCAGCGGGCCGCATTGGTCCGCGTGGCGGCCATGGTTGCCGAGTTGGAAAAGACGCCCCCGCGGGTGCTGGAAGGGGTCCCCGAAACGCTCTCCTATCTTTCCGGACGCCACCGCATGATCCTGTTCACCAAAGGCGAAGCCGCCGAGCAGGCCGACAAGGTGGAACGATCGGGACTGCAGGGTTTTTTCGACGTGATCGAAATCGTGCACGAAAAAAACACCGCCATGTACGGCGAACTGATCAAGAAACATCACGTGGTGAAGTCGCACGGCTGGATGATCGGCAACAGCCCGCGCAGCGACATCAATCCGGCTTTGCAGGCCGGCCTGAACGCGGTGTTCGTCCCGCATCCGGCGACCTGGGAACTGGAACACGAAGAGGTGCAAAGCGGCGCGGGAAAACTTCTGATCGTGGCGCAGTTCCGCGATCTGCAGGAGCATTTCTAGATGACCGACTGGCGCTCCGAATGGTTTGAAATCGAAGATGCCGCGTATCTCAACGTGGCGGGCCAGGGGCCAATGCCGCGCGTGGCGATTCGCGCGGCGCAAGAGGCGCTGGAGTGGAAGAAATTCCCCCATCGCATGCCGGAAAAAGCGCATTTCGATCTTCCCAACAAGATCCGCGAACTGCTGGCACGTTTGATTGGCGGCCGGCCGGAAGAGATTGCCGTCACCACGGGCACGACGTGCGGACTGGCCGCCGTCGCCGCGGGACTGGAGTGGGAGGCCGACGATGAGGTGCTGATTGCGCAAGGGGAGTTTCCCGCGCACTTCACCACGTTTTTGCCGCTGGCCGCCGTGGGAAAGCTGCGCGTGAAAATCGTGAAGCCCGCCGGGCGCTTTCTGGCGGCATCCGATTTTGTCGCGCATATCGGCCCGCACACGCGGCTGGTGTCGGCGAGCCTGGTGCGCTTCGACGACGCCGCTCGGCTGGACGCGGCAACCGTGGCCCGCGCCTGCCACGATGCCGGCGCCCTGCTCCTGCTGGACGCGGCGCAGTGCGCCGGGGCCATGCCCATCGACGTGGCCGCGCTGGACGCGGATTTCGTCGCCTGCTCGGGATACAAGTGGCTGCTGGGCCCCTTCGGCAGCGGCTTCTTCTGGGCGCGAAGCAGGTTGATCGAGCAGATGCCCATCGGGCCGTTCTATTATCTGGCGGCGCTCGGACCCGATGCCAATTTCGGCGCGCTCACGGGACAGGATTTTAGCGAGCCGCGCGGGGCGCGGCGGTGGGACTCGCCGGAGACGGCCAGCTTTTTCAATCTGGCTCCGCTGCAGGCATCGTTGGAATTTTTGCTGCGCGTGGGAGTGGAAACGGTATGGCGGCACAACCGCAAACTGATCGGCGAAATGATCGCGCGGTTGCCGCTGGATCGCTGCGTGCTCGCCAGCCCCGCGGATGCCGAGGAGCGCGGCCCGTTTGTCTGCGTCACCGCGCGTAAGCGGGAGCAAACGCCGCTGCTGTTTGAGCGGCTGCGCGAAGCCGGCGTGATCGTCAGCCTGCGCGAAGGCGCGCTGCGCATCGCGCCGCATCTTTATAACTCCGAACGCGACATGGACCGGCTACTCACGGTGCTGGCGGTCTAGCTTCCGGCAGCTGCGTATTCCCCGCAACCCCTTGCCCCTGCAACCCTTGCCCCTGCAACTCGGGCGCTCCTGCGAATCAGCGCACAGGCACAGTCGAGCGGAACGGAACGTGCACGATCACCTCGAGGTCGACGGGCACGCCGGCACGCTCGCCGGGACGGAATTGCCACTGCGCCAGCGCCTCCATGGCGTTTCGATCCAGCGTGGGATCGATGCCTTCGACCAACTGAATGCTATCCACCGAACCATTTTTGCGGATCACGGCGTAGAGCACGACCTCGCCCTCGACGCGTTCGGCGCGAAGCTGCGGAGGATATTTGGGGTCCACCTTGCGCAGCGGCTCGGGGCCGGATAAGTCCGCGGCTTTGGAATTCGCGGCCACGGTTCCATCCGTGGTTCCCAATTCGGCGAACGTGAGGTCCCAGCTTCCCATGGCGCTGGTCAAGTTCGGCATGTTGACGTGCATGGTGTAGATGCGTTTCCCGCCCAGCAATGCTTCCGGATTCATTCCCGGCTTGATGGCCGCGATGAGTGGCGCCGTCCGCGCATTGGAAGCAGAAATCCCCGGCATAACTGAAGCGGCTGGCGGCGCGGCAATTCCCGGCGCCGCGGCGTGCGGGCTCAGGCGCGCGTTGGCGCTGGCGCTGCCAATGCCGGAAACCGCAGAGACGGCCCGGCCGCCGCCCCCGGTGATGCTAAGGCCGTCGGGTCCGGCGCCGCTCTCCCGGGAGCCGCTGTTGGGCGACCCACCGGGCGCGCCCGGAGATTTGCCTTCGGGAGAGATGGATATATGCGAGGAAAGATTTCCCGCGGGGACAGCGGGCGGCATGGCGGGTCCCGGCGTTTCCGAAAGCGCGATCAAGTTGACGCCGCCTGGTGCGGAGGCGCCGACGTTGGGCGCGGCCTGGGTTGCGGATTTGCGGGCCGCGACTGCTTTGGGGGCGGACATGGGACTGACGGGCAAGAGGGGTTTACGGGGAGCGTTCGACTCCGCAATATCCAGCGGGGCAATGTCCAGCGGGCCGGCGAGTTTTTCCTGGTTGGCCAACTGTTGATTCGTCAAATCGGGCGCGGCGGTGCGATCCCGGCGCGCCGCGGGAGCTTTCGGCTGCAGGCGGGCCAGCGCGGCGGGATCGATGCGCAGTTGCGGTTTGGCCAGTTCTTGCAATGCCACGATGTTGGGCAAGGCGGGGAGAATCTTGGGAGGGTCGGGAGGCGCGAGAGGCTGAATCAAGGTCTGCCGCGGATGATTGGGCCGCAGGGGATTATTTACAATGGTCTGGCGGGGATGGTAGGCATCGGCGCCTTTTACCGGCAAGGCCGGCGCGGGCTCCACGGTTTCGGCGCGCGCGCTGGCCAGGGGATGGGCGACGCGGTGCGCGGGGAGAATTCGCGGCAAATCCTTGATCGGACCGTAGTAGACGAGTTCGTCATTTGAGGGAATGCCGCTGGAGGGAGCGGGCGCGGGTATCAGCGGCCAAATCCAGACCAGCAAGAGTACGAAGACCACGTGCGAAAAAACGGAGACGCCAAAGGCGCGCTCAGGCAGCGGGCGGGCCACCCAGCAATCGCGGAAGAACGGCTCTCCAAGAAATTCACGGGGAGGCGCCGGCTCCTTGAACAGGATCCGCAGGTTTTCCCTGAAGTTTTGTTCGCGCCCGGGCCATAGGACGGCGAGAGACGGCTCCGGCAAGGTGATTTCATACGCTTGGTTCCGGTCCCCTTCTCCCTGGGGAGGCTCCGCAAGGAGGGAAAGGGATTCTTTGATGGACGGACCGGCAGACATGGTCACATGGTTTCCAGGCGCGAGCACAAACCGCGTACAAGGCGCGCCGTGCTGACGTGTTTACCGCGAAATCTCCGACGGCTCTTTTCCGCACCAAGCGTGCGGGCCGGGGTTTTCATTGGGCTGGCTGGGATTTCATTATACGGCAGGCCGCGCGAAAGGCCCCCCACCCCCGGTTTTTTTTGTAAGTGTTGATTCTGCTCGACTTTAAGTCCAGCAATTTTGTAAGTGTTGATTCCAGAAAAGTTAAATGGGGTTTTTTCGTAAGTGCGGATTGCAAAGGAGTTGGCGACGGAAGACGGATGGCGCAAGGTTTGGCGGATCGCGGCGCGCGGAGGCAGCAGGAGCCAGCGAAAGGCTTTTTGGGAGGTGCAAGACGTGGAAGTTTTAGGGGACACGGGACAGGTTAGCACAGATTAGCTGGAAAGGCAACAGTTATTTACTATGTGGGCAATTCAAACGTGAGGCGATTCGAATGGGCGCGGCGTTCGAACGGCGGATGAGCATGCAGAGAAGGGGAGTTATTCGTGGCGCAGGGCGGCCATGGGGTCAACCTTTGTGGCGCGGCGCGCGGGGACGTAGCAGGCCAGCAGCGCCGCAAGAAAAAGCGCCAGACCTACCACATCGAGGGTTGAAAAATCGATCGCGCCCACTCCGAACAAGATACTGCGCATTGCGCGCTCGACGACATAGGCCCCCATCAGTCCGAGAAACAAGCCGACACAGGCCAGCGTCAGACCCTCTTTCACGACCAGGGCAATGACGCGATTGCGCGTGGCGCCCAGGGCCATTCGCACAGCAATCTCATGGGAGCGTTGCGCCACCGAGAAAGCCGTTACGCCGTGGATGCCTACCGCGGCAAGCAGCAGCCCAACCAGCGCGAAGCTGGCAAACAGGACGGTCGTAAACCAGTCGTTCGCCAGCACCTGGTTATGCACTTGCTCCATGGTTCGCGGGTTAAAAAGAGCCGCCTGCGGGTCCACGGCATTCACGGCTGCCGCGATGCTTTTGAGCATGGTCGCGGGATCTTCGGCGGTGCGGACGCCGATACCGGAAACGGGATAAGCCTCTTGCCAGAAAGGTGTATCGATCTCTGGAGTGTCCTCGCGCGCATCCCGGCTCTTCACCGTGTGGAACACGCCCACGATCTGCCATTCAACCGTTGGCCCATTCTGGGGCTGACCGGGAATCACCTGTTCCATCACCACGCGCTGTTGGAGGGGATCGACCCCTTTGAGAAATCTGCCGACAAATGCTTCGTTAACCATAGCTACTCTAAGGCTCGATGTATCATCAGCGTCAGTAAATGCTCGTCCCTTTGCGATTCTGATTCCAAAAGTCGGGAAGCAGTCCGGCGTAACAGACTCGAAGTCAGCGCCAGGGCGCAGCGAAGGATTCGCGTACGCGGGTTGACCGGCAATACTGAACTGCATTTCGGCGTGTATGGAATCGAGAGGCAAATAGCTTAGCGCGCAGACATGGGAGACGCCGGGAACGGCTTCGATGCCGGCAAGAATACGGCGATACCGTGAGTTTATATTCACCTGCTCAGGATCCTTGTTGAGCGAGGCAGAGTCGAGGTAGAAGCCAAGAATGTGATCCGTGCGGACGCCGAGATCCAGGTGCGTGAGATTCCAGAAGCTGCGAATCGCCAATCCCGCTCCGGCCAGCAACGGCAGGGCCAACGCAAACTCGGCGATCACGAGGAGCCGTCGCAGCCGGTGGCGGCCTAATCCAGATCCTGAGCGTCCGCCTTCCTTCAGGAATCCCGCCGGATCCAAGCGCGAGGCAAACCATGCGGGGGCAGAACCAAAGAACACACCCGCCAGCATTGTGGCGGCCAACATGATGAGCAGGATGGGAACATTCAGCCGCAGATCGGCCTCCGCGGGTAAGGCATCCGGGGGTATCACCGCGACCAACCCTTGCAGCATGACGTACCCAGCAGCGACGCCGAGGAGGCCACCGAGGATCGCCAGGACCAGGCTCTCCGTTAGAAACTGCGCGAAGATCGCCGACGGCCGCGCTCCTAAAGAACCGCGAATCGCCACCTCCCTCTGCCGGGTCATGCCCTTGGCCAGGAGCAGATTGGCTACATTCAGGCACGCGATCAGGAGCAAAAATCCCACCGCGCCCAGCAGCAGCCAAAGCGTCAACTGCCGATCAGTGGGCAGAAAGTCATTCTTGAAAGGCTCCACAAGCGCGCCCACGCCTTGATTACTTTTGGGATAGTCCTTAGCCTCTCTAGCGGTGATCGTGTCCATTTCAGCCTGCGCCTGCTTGATGGTGACTCCGGGCTTAAGCCGGCCCGCGACCGGCATCCAGGTGCGAGAATCATGGTCGTTGAGTTCCTTAGGCTTGAAGACATACGGCACGATCAATTCCCAATCCCAACGATCCGCAGTGCCAGGCGCCATCACGCCCACCACGGTATAAGGCTGGCCGTCGATCTGCATCGTCTGGCCGATCATTTTGGAGTTCGCGCCGAGGTGTCGCCACAGCCGGTAGGTAAGGATCGCGACGTGTTCCTTGCCTGGCTGCCCTTCCTCGGGGAGGAAATTGCGGCCCATGAAGAGGGGATTCCCCAACATTTGGTAGTAGCCGTAGGTGGCTATCATTCCCTCGATGGATTCGGTCCTCCCCTGGGTGGCAATATCGAACATGGGTGTGTCCCAGACGTTCAGGTCCTCGAATGCGGTGGTTTGCCGTTTCCAGTCGATGAAATCGCCCGATGAAACCCAGGTGCGCTGACCTTGGATCTTGGACCAGACATTCACCAACTGCTCCGGGTGTGGATAAGGCAATGGCGCCAGCAAAGTCGCATAGGCCACGGTAAAGATCGCCGTGGTAGCACCGACACCAAGCGCCAGAGTGAGAACAACTACGGCGGTGAAGCCGGGGCTTTTGCGCAGCATGCGGAGGCCGAAGCGGAGGTCTCGGAGCAGGGTTTCCAGCTGGGCTCCGGCTTGCACGGCGCGGACTTGCTCCTTCACTTGTTCGACGCCGCCGAGTTCGAGTTTGGCCGCGCGGGCCGCGTGTTGAGGGGTCATTCCTTCGCTTATTTTTTGCGCGGTCATTAATTCGAGGTGGGAGCGGATTTCATCGTCGAGGTCTTGCTCGACGCGCTGCTTGCGGAAGAGATTGCGGAGGAGGCTTTTCATATTGGAGAGCATGGGCATCCCCGTGTCTGTTCTCTCTTTTTATTCGTGGCGCAGGGCGACCATGGGGTCCACTTTTGTGGCGCGGCGGGCGGGGATGTAACAGGCCAGCAGCGCGACGGCCATCAGGGCAGCGGCAACGGCCGCGAACGTCAGCGGATCTCTCGGGCGGACTCCGTAGAGCACGCTCGACAAGAAACGAGCCAACGCCAAGGCCGCAGCGAGCCCAACGACAACGCCCATCAGGACAGGATGGAAGCCCTTGCGAATCATCATTTTGAGAATGTCGAGGCGCTTCGCGCCGAGAGCCATGCGGATGCCGATTTCATGCGTCCGCTGAGCGACGGTATAGGAGATCACGCCGTAGATGCCCACGGCTGCCAGCAGGACGCCGAGAGCGGCGAATAGAGTCGTGAGGAAAACCGTGAATCGCTGGCGCTCGAGCGTCTGGGACATGGCATCCTGCATGGTGCGCACGGCCGAAATCGGCTGCTGCGGGTCCACGGCCAGGACGGCGCGTCGCACAGCGTCGGCAAGTTGCTCCGGGGGAATCGTGGTTCTGATGGCCCATGATGCTCCCACCAATCGATTGACGTCCGCCGTCATTGTGGTGGGAACTTGCGCGCGAGGAATGAACTCCGTCCAATCCGCCGGCTTGTCCAGGCTCGATTCGCGCACGTCTCCCACAACGCCGACGATGACGCGCGGGGGGTCGGCATACTCGGCGCCCAAGCCTCCACCGAGCTGCAGGTGCGCGCCCAGCGGGTCGCGATCTTGGAAGGATCTCCGAGCCATGGAGGCATTGATGATGATGACCGGCGCGGAATCGGCGGTATCCGAATCGGAAAAGGGCCTTCCGCGAATCAGCGAAATCCCGAGAGTGCGGAAGTAATCGGGACTGACGGTGCGATAGTGAGGGCTTTTAATGAGGAGGGCCGGCTGAGACTGACCGAGAATTTCAGTGGGCATGTCGGGACCCAGCTCCAGCGGCAGGCAGATCGCCACTGCCGCTGAATCCACCCCCGGCAACGCACGCAAACGATCCAATACCTGCAGCTCAAAACCCTGCAAGAGCAACGTCGTCGCGTAATGAGGCGAGGGAGACATTTTGAAGGTGAGAACATTGGCTGGGTCGAAGCCCGGAGGCACGCCGCGCAACGCGATGAGACTGCGCATGAGCAGCGCGGCTCCAGCCAGGAGCATCACGGACAGTGCAACCTCGGCGGCGATCAACAGCGCGCGGGCGCGCGCGGAGCGCGTGTCTGAGGTGGTACGGCCACTCGCGGCGAGGAGCGACGCATGGATGTCCACACCAGTGGTGTGCAGCGCGGGCAAGAGGCCAAAGGCCACGACGGTGAGCAAGGAAAGAAAGAATGCGAATCCGGCCACGCGCGGATCAAGCGAAATATCGGCGGCTCGCGGGAGGCTGCCGGGGGCAAGTCCGCGGAGCGCGGAAATGCCTTCGTAGGCCATGAGAAGGCCGAAACCGCCTCCGGCGAATGCCAGCAGCGCACTTTCGGTAATCAACTGGCGGGTCAGACGGCGGCGCCCCGCTCCCAGGGCCGCGCGCACGGCCATCTCGCTGGTGCGGTTTGCGGCGCGCGAAAGCAGAAGGTTGGCCACATTGGCACAGGCGATCAGCAACAGCAGGCCGACCGCGCCGAAGAGCAACCAAAGACTTGGCCGCACGTCGCCGACAATCGAATCCAGATAAGGTTGCAACTCAATGCCCGTCTCATTCCTGGCGACGAGGTCGCCATGGGCGGCCTTAAAGCGAGCGAAGATCGCCGGCATTTCGGCCCGCGCCTGATCAATCGTTACGCCGGGCCTGAGGCGGGCCAGCATGAAGTAAGAATGGCCAGGGTCGCGGGTCACCGGGGGAATTCGCACGGGCATGAAGATTTCCGCGCTCTGGTCGAAGCTGAAAGTAGGCGGCAGCACGCCGGTGACCAGACAAGTTTGCGCATTGAGAGTAAGGTTGCGGCCGACGATTGCCGGGTCGCCCGCGTAGCGGCGGCGCCAAAGGCCGTATGTCAGGAGCACGGCGCAAGGGCCGCCGGGGCGGTCCTCCGCTTCGGTGAACGTCCTCCCAAGCAACGGCGCCACACCGAGCACGCGGAAGAAATCGGCGGAAACGGCTGCGCTGACCAGATGTTCAGGCTGGGGGTTGCCGGAAACGTTCACGCCAGAGGTGATTACATCGTGGGCTTCCACGGATTCGAAACTGCGGCTGGATTCCCGCAGAAATCTATACTGAGGACCGGCGATCACCGTTTGGAATACGCTTCCCCGGTACGCGCTGCTCACTTTTACAATTCGCTCGGGATGAGGGTAGGGGAGCGGCCGCAACAAGACGCTGTCGATTACCGTAAAGATGGCGGTGTTGGCGCCGATGCCGAGGGCCAACGTCAGGACCGCGACGGCGGTGAAGCCGGGGCTTTTGCGCAGCGTGCGGAGGCCGAAGCGGAGGTCTTGGAGCAGGGTTTCCAGCTGGGCTCCGGCTTGCACGGCGCGGACTTGCTCTTTTATTTGCTCGACGCCGCCGAGTTCGAGTTTGGCCGCGCGGGCCGCGTCTTGAGGGGTCATTCCTTCGCTTATTTTTTGCGCGGTCATTAATTCGAGGTGGGAGCGGATTTCATCGTCGAGGTCTTGCTCGACGCGCTGCTTGCGGAAGAGATTGCGGAGGAGGCTTTTTATATTGGAGAGTACAGGCATCGGGCTGTGCCTTCCGGGAATTCCTAGGAAGCCTCCAGGGCGCGGGCGATGGCCAGGGAGATGCGCCCCCAACGCCTGGTTTCGGTTTCGAGGTGGCGGCGGCCGGTTTTCGTGAGGCGGTAGTACCTGGCGCGGCGATTGTTTTCGGATTCGCCCCATTGGGAGGCGATCCATCCTTCCTCTTCCATGCGGTGCAGCGCGGGGAAGAGCGAGCCGGGCTTGACCTGAAAAGTTCCCTGGGTGATCTGCTGGATGCGGCGGGAGATTGCGAGGCCGTGCATTTCTCCGGCGGCCAGGGATTTCAGGATCATCATGTCGAGGGTGCCGCGCAGGAGGGCGGTCTGTTCTCCGGTGTGGCCGGTGGTCAAGGGCGGTCTCCTATAGGAATACTACAGGAGGGTAGGGCCTCTTCTATAGAAAGTCAATAGGAGAGGTCAGGCGGCGAGGACGAGATGGTAGAAGCTGAGGGCGGAGTCGCCCTGGTCCACGACGCGGGTGCGTTCGAGGCGGCCAACGAAGGGAGGGAGTTCGCGTTTGCTGCTATGCTCGAAGATGGCGCGGCCGTCGGCGGCCAGCAGGTCGGACTCACCCAGGAGTTCGAGCACGGCGTCGTAGGCCTGGGAATCGGCGTAGGGCGGATCGGCGAAAACGATGTCGGGGCGGATGCGGCGCGCGGCGAGGCGTTCAAGGGCGGCTTCGGCATCGAGAGGCAGGAGTTCCGCTGTGCCCGGAAACGTTTTTGCGGGAGCGGTGAGCGAAGTTCCCAGCGCGACGCCGAGCGATTCCAGGTTGCGGCGCAGCAGGGCGATGCTGGCGGGATGATTTTCGACGAAGATGGCCTGGCGGGCTCCGCGGCTGAGGGCTTCGATGCCCACGGCGCCGGAGCCGGCGAAGAGATCGACGAACACGGCGTCGTCGATGTTGGGAGCGAGAATGTTGAAAAGGGTTTCACGCAGGCGGTCGCTGGTGGGGCGAAGGGCCGCGCCGCGCAGGGTTTGCAGTTTGCGGCTGCGATAGGTTCCGCCGATGACGCGCATGGAGGGGACTCTAGCAGAGGGATTATCGGAGCGACAACGGCTTCCAAATCGACACCTCGCCTCAGGCGACGGCGCCATCGGGTGCTCCAAATTCATCTCTCACGATGTCTGTCATGGGTCTCTCCTTTGCTACACAGGCTTTGGGTAGAGCTGTGGCGCTCATTCGCAGCTGCATCCTTTTGCCTCTGCGTCGCGCCTTCGGGAGGCGGCTCCTTCTGGGTCGGTTATGATATCGACCCACTTCGGGTCGGGCGAGGTCTCGGCGTCGTAGTTATCGTGCCAGTTCCACCACTTGTACGGCGGGGTCTGGGGGTAACCCGCTGGCGAATCCTCCCAAGTTTCCTGACGGCCGAGCGGCGTGATATCGAGGTAGCTCCAGGTGGTGCCCATGGCCTCGTCGCCGCGGCTGCTGATGAAATATGTGCGGAACACCCGCTGGCCATCGCGGAAGAACACGTTGTGGCCGTGCCATTGATCGACGCCGAAGTCGGCGTCGAAGCCGTCTGTGATGGTGTACCAGGGCATCTTCCAACCCATGCGCGCCTTCAGGCGCGCGATGTCCTTCCGCGGCGCACGCGAGGCGTATGCGAGCGTGGTGTCGCGGGCGTTCAGATGGGCCAGGTGGGCGACCTGATCGGCGCCCAGGGAGCAGCCGCGGCAGGCGTGCTCGGGCCAGCCGAACACCCCAGGCTCGAAGAAGGCGCGATAGACGATCAATTGACGGCGGCCCTCGAACAAATCGAGCAGGCTTACCTTGCCCTTGGGTCCGTCGAACTGGTACTGCTTGTCCACCTCGAGCCAAGGCATCCGGCGGCGTTGGGCGGCCAGCGCGTCACGTGCGCGCATCACGGCCTTCTCCTTCACGAGCAACTGCTGGCGCGCAGCCGCCCACTCCTGCTGCGACACGATCGGGGGTGTGTTCATCACGAGGTGCGCTTTCTGCTGCTGCATATCGCTCTCCTTGCTTGTTGCCATCTTATTTCTCCTTTGTTTTGTGAATAGCTTCTAAACTCGTCGACATCGTAGTGTGGCTATCCAAAACACCCCATAGGGTTTTTGCCGGATACCAATTCAATCATATGGGTGTTGCGGTAAGCGTCTTCATAGTGGGACCTAAACTCGAACATCTTGATTTCTCTTTTCATTTACATTCGGGACAATTTCCTTTGCTTCGTTCCTTTTGAGGGACGCCTTCACGGCCAACGCCGTCAGTCCGCCGGCCGAAGCGGCACCGGCAACGATTAGTCCCGCGGTTGCCAAACAAACTGGGCACATGGTTGGTCTCCTTGGCGGCCAACTTGACCTCTGGGCCGCTTCTATATGGTTGACGGGCGGGGAGAGTCGATTTCGACAGAAGAAATAGGAAAAATCAGCCCCGCCTGTGATCCCCAGGAGCGCGTTTTCTAGAACCGAAAGACCTTTCCTGTACCAGGGATGGCCAAGCTACGACCTAAAGTGATGGCGAAGGCTTAGCCGACGGAGGCGAGCTGGTAGCGGCGTTGCCATTCCGGGGCGAGGGCGGCGAGGAGGCGTTCGCGGGAGGCTTGCGCCTGGGGATTTTCGAACAAAGAAAAGGCTTCGCGGCGAGCGAGCTCAAGCAGTTCGCGGTCGCGCAGGGGGTTGGCCACGTGCAGGCCGAGGGCGCCGTGCTGGCGCGTGCCGAAAAATTCTCCGGGGCCGCGCAGGCGCAGATCGGCCTCGGCGATGGCAAAGCCGTCGGTGGTGGCGACCATGGTTTCCAGGCGCTCGCGGGCTTCTTCCTTGATATTTTTGGGCGCGATGAGGAGGCATGTGCTTTTTGCGGCGCCGCGGCCGATGCGTCCGCGAAGCTGGTGAAGCTGGGCCAGGCCGAAGCGCTCGGCGTGTTCGATGACCATCACGGTGGCGTTGGGCACGTCCACGCCCACCTCGATCACCGTGGTGGATACGAGGATGTGCACGTCTCCGCGGCGAAAATCCTCCATGACCTTTTCTTTTTCGTCGCTGCGCATGCGGCCGTGCAGCAGGCCCAGGCGGAACTGCGGGAAGATCGCGCTGCGCAGGCGCTCGAATTCGGTGATGGCGGCCTTGAGGGAGCGCTGCGCGGCGGCGGATTTGGATTGCTCGATCACCGGATAGACCACGTAGGCCTGGCGGCCAGCGGCAACTTCGCGGCGGAGGAAATCCCAGACGCCGGGAAGGTGCTCGGGGGCGGACCAGCGCGTGTCGGCGGGTGTGCGGCCGGGAGGCATCTGGTCGATCACGGAAATGTCCAGGTCGCCGAAGAGGGTGAGCGAGAGTGTGCGCGGGATGGGCGTGGCGGTCATCACCAGCACGTCGGGCGAAGCGCCTTTTTCCATGAGGCGGCGGCGCTGCAGGACGCCGAAGCGGTGCTGCTCGTCCACGATGACGAGGCCCAGTTTGGCGAAGGCGACGGGATCTTCCAGCAGGGCGTGCGTGCCGACGACGAATTGGGATTGGCCGTCGCGAAGGCGCTGTTGCGCGGCGCGCTTCTCGGCGGGCTTCTGGCCGCTGATGAACAGATCGACTGCATAGCCGGCGCGGGCGAAAATTCTGCGCGCGGAGAGGAAATGCTGCACGGCGAGAATTTCGGTGGGGGCCATGAGCGCGACCTGAAAACCGTTTTCGATGACGATGGCGGCGGCTTCCAGGGCCACGATGGTTTTTCCGCTGCCCACGTCGCCCTCGAGCAGGCGGTTCATGGGCGTGGGGCGCTCGAGATCGGCGACGATTTCGGCCAGCACGCGCTTTTGCGCTTCGGTGGGCTTGAAGGGGAGCACGCGCTTGACGGCTTCGCGGATGCGCGGATCGCGCACGCGGAAGGCGATGCCGGGGCGATGCTCGGCTTCTTGGCGGCGCAGAGCCAGGCTCAACTGATAGAAGAAAAACTCCTCGAAGATCAGCCGACGATGCGCCGGGGAACGGAACTCGTTGAGCATGTCGAGAGGAATGTCAGGCGGAGGGAAATGCACGAAGCGCAAGGCGTCGCGGCGCGAAGGGAACGAGTAGCGCGCGAGGAGCTCGGCGGGCAGCGGGTCGGGCGGGGGCGCGGACATACTTTCCAGGGACGCGTGAATCATGCGCCGAAGCATGCGCGAGCTGACCGCGCCGATGGCTTCGTAGACCGGGACGATGCGGCCGACTTCGGTGGAGTCGGCATCTTCGGCGGCCAGAAGCTCGAACTGAGGATTGATCATCTCCGTGCGGCCGATGCGGCGCGGATCGCCTTCGGCCTTTCCGTGCAGGACGATACGCTGGCCGGGGCGGAAGCGTTTTTCCAGAAAAGCGCCGTGAAAAAATTTGCAGGGAAGAGTGCCAGTGGCATCCTGCACGATCAGGTGATAGATGGCGCCCTGCCCGCCGCGGAAGCGCGCCAGGCCGCCTTCGTACACGGTGGCCTGCACGGTGTAGGTTCCGCCGGGGACGAGCTCGGCAATTTTGCTGAAGTGGATGCGGTCTTCGTAGCGGAACGGCAGATCGTTCAGGAGATCGCCCACGGTTTCCAGGCCGCGCGCGGCCAGCACCGCGGCGCGTTGCGGGCCGACGCCTTTCAGGTATTTCAGTTCCGTGGAGGAGGTCAGGTTCATCGCTGAGTTATTTATATCATCCGATGGTGTGGAAAGTGCGGAAGGGGCGCGGCGGCGCGGCTGGCGCATGGAGAGTGGTGTCCTAATTTGACAGGTCGGGGACAAGAAACATTTCCTCAGGGGCTGAAGCCCAAAACATTTGCGCGGCTAAATGTCGGAACTGAAGTTCCGACCCCCTAAGAAACCGCAAACCATAAGACCTCGAAACAGAAATTAGGACACTACCGCCGGGAGGCGATGCTTGCATTTGCGCCGGGCGTGCGGATAGATTGCCACCTGCCGGCACCCGCCGATGACGCGGCCGTTCCGCCAGCCTGTTCTGGAGAAAAGCTTGCCACAAGCACCCCCCGAGGATCGCGCGCCAGAAAATATTTCCGAGTATTCCCAGCGCGGATGGGAACGTCTGAATGCGCGAGATCTGCGCGTGTTGCTGGTATGGCTGCTGGTGGGGCTGGCCGGCGCGGGCGTGGCCGGGCGGTATTTTTTTGAGGCGTTCCCCGAAGCCGCGGTCCATTTCAAGGTAACCCGCGCGCAGGCGCTGACTCTGGCGCGAGATTTTGCCACGGCGCAGGGCGCGCAGCTCGACGGATACGATTCGACGGTGGTCTTCAACGTGGAAGACGACCAGAAGACCTACCTCGAACGCGAGATGGGGTTGCAGCAGGCCAATCGCCTGATGTCCTCGGAAGTGAACGTGTGGTATTGGGAGGCGCGGTTTTTCCGGCCGCTGCAGAAGGAAGAGTATCGCGTGCTGGTGGATCCCGGCGGGCGCATCGTGGGATACCAGCACGTTGTGGAGGAGGCCGCGCCGGGCGAAAACCTGGAGCGCGGCGCGGCGCAGGCGCGCGCCGAGCAGTTCCTGCGCGACACGCTGCAGGTGCCGCTGGCGATGTATACGTTTCTGCCGGAAGACACCAACTCCGTAACGCGGCCACAGCGCACGGACTGGAGTTTCACCTGGGAGCGCACCGGCTTTCGCGCCAAGGATGCGCCGTATCGCCTGGAAGTGACCCTGCAGGGCGGGCGCATTGGAGGCTACGGAGAATTCCTGAAGGTGCCCGAGGAGTGGCTGCGCAGTTACGCGAGCTTGCACTCCTGGAACAACGCCATCGAGACCGTGGCGATCATTCCGTATGCGCTGCTGCTGGGAGCGGCGATCTCGGTGGTGTTTCTGGTGGGCCGGAGGGGCCAGTTGCATTGGGGCGCCACGCTCAAGCTGGGCCTCTTTATCATGGCGCTGTACTTCGCGATGCAGTTGAACCAGTGGCCGCTGACGCGCGCGGGCTACAACACCAATACCTCCTATTCCAGTTTCGTGGCGGGAAGTCTGGGCGAGGCCCTGGGCGAAAGCTTTCTGATGTCGCTTCTTCTGGTGATCGCCTTCCTGCCGGGCGAACTTCTCTATCGCGCCGGGCAGCCCGGCAATCTGCGCTTAGGGAGCGTGCTCACGCGGCAAGGATTGCGAACCAAGGAGTTTTTCCGCTCGGGGGTGATCGGCATCTGCCTGGCCGGGGCGCACATCGGATACATCACGCTTTTTTACATTGTGTGAAGGCGATGGGGCGTGTGGGCGCCGCAGGATCTGCAGTATTCCGATACCTTGAGCACCGCGTTGCCGTGGATCTATCCGCTGACCATTGCCATCTATGCGGCGGGCAGCGAGGAGTTCTTGTTCCGTTTGTTTGCGATTCGATATCTACGGCGCATCACCAAGTGGCGGTTTCTGGCGGTGGTGCTGCCGGCGTTTGCGTGGGGGTTTCTGCACGCAAATTATCCGCAGGAGCCGCCGTATATCCGGGGAATTGAAGTGGGCATGATCGGCATCGTGGCGGACCTGGTGATGTTGCGCTGGGGAATCGTGGCCACGCTGGTGTGGCACTACAGCGTGGATGCGTTTCTCATCAGCCTTTCGCTGATGCGCTCGCCGGACCTTTACAGCCGCGTTTCGGGGGCGATGGTCGGCCTGGGGGCATTCTTCGTGGTGGGGATTGCCGGAGTTTTCTATCTGGCGCGAGGGGGATTCGCGGATCCCGCGGCGCTGCTCAACCGCGCGGAGCCGCTTGCGGAGGAGACGCCGGTCGCCGCCCAGCCCGTGGCCGTCACAGCTACGCACGCTGCAACCTATGAGCCGCTGACGGCCGGGGCGCTGGCGGTTCTGGGATTGTGCGGCGCGCTGGGTATTTTTTTAGTGTGGGCCGTGAAGCCGCAGGCCATCGGGGACTTTGTGCGCTTTTCGGTGGACGCGCGGCAGGCCGAGGCGCAAGCCGACGAGGTGTTGCGCGGGCAAAAGGTGGACCCCTCGGGGTACCGGCGCGCGGCGACCATCCAATACACGTTCGATCCGCTGATTAACGAATATCTGCGCCGCCGCGTGGGGATTGCGGGAGCCAACCGCATCTATCGCGAACAGGTGCCTTCGGCTTTCTGGGCGATTCGCTATTTCCGCGATTCGCAGGCGGAGGAATATCTGGTGGTGCTGCGGCCGGACGGCGCGCCGCACTCGGTGCATCACACTTTGGCGGAGAGCGCGACTGGCGCGAACCTGAGCAAGGACGAGGCTCTGGCGCGGGCCGAGGCGTTTCTTCAGGAAAGCAATCCTGAAACCAGAGGATTCGATTTTGCGCAGTGGAAGCTGGTGGAGTCCACCTCCGACAAGCTCCCGGCCCGCACGGATCACAACTTTACCTGGGAGCAGATTGCGCCGCTCACCCCCGCGCAGGCCGGCGAGGAGGGCGCGCATGAGCGCGTATCGCTGAAGGTGCAGGGCGAGGAGGTCTCCGGCTATCGAGTTTTTGTCCATGTGCCAGAGGAATGGGTGCGCCAGCAGCAGCAAACCACGCTGAGCGATGCCGCGCAGATTTTCGGGCTGGTGGTTCTGGCGGGGTCCTTTGTGATTTCAGTTTTCGTGGTCTTCTTCCGCAATCTGAAAGATCCCTTGATGGGCATGGTGCGCTGGAAGCCGCTGGCGCGATGGATGCTGATCGCGCCGCTTGCCGCGATTGCCATGTTCCTGACGATGGAGCCGCAATATCTTACGGCCTATCCGACAGAGGTGCCCTTCCGGGCATTTGTCGGGACGACGCTGATCGGTTTGTGGTTTGCCACGGTGTTTTTCTACTCCGCCGCGGTCTTCCTTTTCGGGCTGGCGTGGTTTTTTCTGGCGCGAACTTATGGCGTCGAACGTCTAACCGGAGTGCAGGGCATGCCTGCGAGGTATTACCGCGACGCGTTCGCGGTGGGAGCGGGCGGCGCGCTGGCGGTGATGGCGGTGGGACGCCTGGCGGCCCTGCTGGCCCGGATTTGGGTGGTGGCGCAGCGCGAACTTCCGGCGCTCGGTCCGCAGGGACTGGACTTCTCCTGGCCCGCGGTGCACGCCCTGGGCGGCGGAGTGAATTACAGCCTGATCGCCGTAGGCGTGCTGGCCCTGGCCCTGGGTTTTGCGTCCTGCTATTTGCGGCGGCCATGGATGCAGACGGCTGTGCTGCTGGCCTTCGCGGTGGTGGCCTCTCCGGGATGGGGAAGCGCCGGCGATTTTGTGCAGAAGAGGCTGCTGCTGTTTGCGGTGCTCGCGCTGATCTGGTGGGGCTCGCGGAAGATCGCGCGGTTTAACCTGCTGGGATATTTGCTGGCGGCCATGGTGCTGTTGCTGGCCACACCGGCGGCGGACCTGCTGCGAGAGCCCAATCCGTTTTATCGCGCCAACGGATGGGGAGTGGCGGGCGCGGGCGCGGCGTTGCTGCTGTGGCCCCTTGCGATGTGGAAATGGAAGATGCGAAAGTCGGGGCCATTGGCGGTACGTTCCTAGATGAGAACTTCTGGCTTAGCCGAGAACACTTCTGGCAAGAAGGCCAGGGGAGCGGTAGTCTAACGATATGCCGGGGCGCGAACAGGCCAACCAAAACGAACAGATGGCCGGCGGTGTTTCCATGGCGCGCCGCTGGGCCGAATATTT
>Ga0302326_10004877_pt1 | contig 30855 bp, 22 predicted proteins | sample Palsa_T0_3_FD_202264 | JGI IMG/M metagenome (GOLD analysis project Ga0302326, IMG submission 202264) | Peat permafrost microbial communities from Stordalen Mire near Abisko, Sweden - Palsa_T0_3 | ecosystem: Environmental > Terrestrial > Soil > Palsa > Peat permafrost | place: Sweden: Abisko... | reverse complement strand
GTTCGGCGAGCTCATCGCTGCCCACGGTTCCCTGCGTCGCCGAATTGGCGACACCCACCAGGTCATCCTGCCGTCCCTCGACCACGAAGTTCGGCAGCCGGGTGACGGACTGGTCGTAGCCCGGGACGAAGGGGGAACCCGCAGCGGCGCCGGTGTCGGCGACCGGCAGCGGAGAGGCGGAGGGCAGCGCGGGGGGAGCCGGTGCGCCCTGCGCCGCGGCGGCCGGGGCGGCACTGGGCTGGGCGGAGGGTGTGCCGGAGGCGCCCGGCGAGGGCTGCGCCGCATCCCCCGAGCCCAATGCCGAAGCGAGCCCCAATAGGGAGATCAGGACCAGCCCCAGGGCGGCGCGGCCGCGCGGAAACACAGTGGACATTGAAAGTGGTGAAAGAATATACGGGTGAGACGGCGCGCAGGCCGAAAATACTTCTCCGCGCGCGCCTCACGGGCATGACCCGGGCGCGAAACCTGCCCGCCGTCGCCCGCGCTGGCAACCCGCCAGCGGCGATTTTGCCCGGCATGCGCCCCGGGGAGAATTCCTTCGGCTTGCCCGGGCGTGCAAGTTGGCGCAGGGTTCCCCCATGAAATCACCCCTCCTGGGTTTCATCGCCCTCGGCCTGCTCGCCGGCGGCCTCCAGGCGAAGGACCCGGACGTCTCGGGCGAGCACGGGCTGCCGCCCCAGTTCCACGCGCTCAGCATCGGCGACGCCGCCCCGGACTTCTCCCTCCTCGGGATCGACGGGAAGACCTACTCCCTGGCTGACTTCAGGGACGACAGCCTCCTCGTCGTCATCTTCCTGTCGAACCACTGCCCGGTCTCGCACGCGGCCGACACCCGGATCGTCCCGTTCGTTGCCGGGCTCAAGGGAAAGGGCGTCGGCGTCGTGGCGATCAACCCGAACAGCATGGAGGGCCTGCGGATCGACGAGCTCGGCTACAGCAAGTACGGCGACAGCTACGAGGAGATGAAGCTCTACGCCAGGGACCGGGGCTTCAATTTTCCCTACCTCTACGACGGCGGGACGCAGGCGGCCGCGATGGCGTACGGCTGCCTCTGCACGCCCCACATGTTCGTCTTCGACCAGCAGCGGAAGCTGCGCTACGAGGGCCGCTTCGACGACTCGCAGGTGGTCGATCCGGCCTCCGTGCACGCGACGGACGGCGCCAACGCGGTGGAGGCGCTCCTCGCCGGGCGCCCCGTGCCCGTCGAGCGCACGCGTCCGATGGGCTGCTCGACCAAGTGGCTGACAAAGAAGGGCTCGGTCGCCGAGGGCAACGAGGAGTGGGCGCACATACCGGTGTCGATCGAGCCGATCGACGCCGCGGGTGTCGCGGCGCTTGTCAGGAACGACACCGACCGGCTGCGGGTGATCAACGTCTGGGCAACCTGGTGCGTCCCCTGCGTCGAGGAATTCCCCGGGCTCGTCTCGATCTCTCGCCGGCTCAACTCCCGCGAATTCGACATGATCTCGGTCAGCGTGGACGACCCGAAGGACGAGGGAAAGGCGCTGAAGTTCCTCGAGAAGGAGCATGCCGCCCTTCCCCCGGGGGCGAGGAAGGCGGTGGCGCAGCAGGGGCGCGACACCAACAACTACATCTACACCGGGGCGGGAGGCGACGCCCTCGCGCAGGCGCTCGATCCCAAGTGGCCCGGCGGCTACCCGTACACGCTCGTGATCGCCCCGGGCGGGGAGATCCTCTACCGGTTCCCCGGCGCGCTCGACGTGCCGGACCTCCAGTCCAAGCTGATCGACAGGCTCGGCGTCTACTACAAGTGACGGGGGGCCGGCGAGGCCCCGCCAGGTTTCCCACCCCATGACCACCCCCGAAAATTACCGGACCTACCGCGACCTGCCGCCCGTCGCCGGGATCTGCACGATCCCCGAGGCGGCCCGGATCGGATTCTCAGTCGACGCATGCGTGGGGCGGCTGAAGCGCCACCACTGGGCGCTGAAGCGGCTGCACGGGATATTCATCGAGCGCCTGACGTCCGAGCCGATCTACGAGCTCAAGATGGCGTTCAGCCTCCACGCCCATTACTGCGCCGAGCACGCGGCCGCCTGGAGGAAGCGCGTGGGCGAGATGAGGGAGCCCCCGCTCGGCCTCGACAACGCCCCCGACAGGGCGCTCGACGTGTTCTTCGACGAGATCGCATGCGCCCGCGACACGGCGGCGCTCCTCGTCGGCCTCTACGAGCACGCGGTGCCGGCCCTGCGCGACGCCCTCGTGCGGCACCGGGACGAGACCAATCGGCTGGTCGACCATCCCTCGTTCCGGATCTGCCGCTTCGCGCTGATCGAGGTCGAGGAGATGGCGGCCTACGGGGGCCGCGCCCTTGCGCAGCTGGTCCTCCCGGAGCGCCGCTCCGATCTGGCCGGCTGGAAGAGCCTCCTCGAGCGGCTCCTCGCGCAGGCGGGGGCTCTCGACGGGAGCCTGAAGGGCGGCGACGGGGAGCCGCCGCGCCTGTTTTCGATCTCGCCCCGGGCCTACGACGGGGTGCCCCGTCGGGACGGGCGCTTCCCCGATCCCTACAACATGGGCGTCCACGCCGAGGCCTTCCTCTACGATCCCAAGTTCCCGCCGGAGCCGAAGACGCTCATGATGTACTACAAGAGGCTGCGGGAGATCGACGTCCCTGAGATGATGGCGTCCATCATCGCCGAGACAAAGGGCAACGCCTGGGGCTACTACGTCGACATGACGCGGCAGCTCTGGGACGAGGCCCGGCACGCGATGATGGGCGAAGTGGGCTTCGTCCACGCCGGCATCGACTGGGGCCGCCTCGTGCGGGTCAACTTCACGTGGTCCCTCGCGCTCAACACCCAGCTCACGCCGATCGAGCGCCACGCGGTCCTGTATTTCATCGAGCAGGGCCTCATGCCGAAGAGCGGGAAACGCTTCGAGTGGGAGGTCGGCACGGCGTCCGGGGACGCGTACTCGCGCATGATCCAGGACTACGACTGGGCGGACGAGGTGCTCCACGCGCACATCGGGCGAGACTGGTTCGTGCGGCCCTACGGCGACGCCAGGAAGGCGATCGACTACGGCGACCGCAGCTGGTCGAAGGTCCTGATCGACTGGTCGAGCTACAGGGACAAGGGGCTCACGCAGCACGAGAACTGGTGGCCGGCGCTCTACCTGGCCTGGTGCGAGGCGGGCGGCCGAACGCCCGATCCCGCGGTGCTCGCCTACGACACCAGTTACGCCGCCTCCCGGGCCGACCTGAAGGACGTGAGAGTCTCCGCCTGAGTTCATGGCGCTGCGGTGGATCGACTGGCTGGCGATGGGCGCCTACGTCCTCGTCATCGCGTGCGCCAGCCTGCTCCTGTCGCGCAAGCCCCGTTCGTCCGAGGACTACTTCCTGGCGGGCCGCTCGCTGCGCTGGCCCTTCATCGGCGCTTCGCTCTTCGCGGCCAACATCTCCGCGGAGCACTTCGTCGGCCTCGCCGGAAGCGGCTACTCGGGCGGCATGGCGGTCGGCGGGTACGAGTGGTCGGCGGTGTTCTGCCTCGTGCCGCTCATCATGCTCTTCCTGCCCTTCTACATAAGGAACAGGATATTCACGGTCCCGGAATTCCTCGAGCAGCGCTACGGCACCGGGATCCGGCTCTTCTTCTCGGGGTTCATGGTGATCCTCTCCGTCCTGACGAAGGTCTCCATCTCCCTCTGGGCCAGTTCGCTCGTCTTCTCGAGCCTCCTCGGATGGAACCCGTACGCCGTCATCTGGGGGGTGGGCCTCGGCACGGCGCTCTACACGATGAAGGGCGGCCTGCGGATCGTGGTCTACACCGACGCGCTCCAGACGACGGTGCTCCTCGTCGCGGCCGTGATCCTGACCGTGGTCGGCCTGCGCCACGTCGGGGGCTGGAATGGGCTGCACGCCCGGCTCGCCCCCGCGATGTTCTCGATGGTCAGGCCCGCGACCGACCCCGACTACCCCTGGCCCGGGATGTTCTTCGCCGTCTTCCTCGCCGGGAGCTTCTACTGGTCGATGGACCAGGTGCTCGTGCAGCGCGCCTTCGCGGCCAGGGACCTGAACGAGGGAAGGAAGGGGGCGATTCTCTGCGGGTTCCTGAAACTGACGACCCCGTTCCTGCTCGTCCTTCCCGGCCTCATCGCCCGGGCCCTGTTTCCCGACCTGAAGAAGCCGGACCAGGCCTACGGGACCCTCCTGCTGCACATCATGCCCGCCGGGCTCCTCGGCCTGACCATCAGCGGCATCGGCGCCGCGCTGATGGGCCACATCAGCGCGACGTACAATTCCATCTCGACGCTCGTCACGCGCGACTTCTACCTGCGCTGGAGGCCGGAGGCCTCGCAGGCGGTGCAGATCCGCGTCGGGCGAGGCGCCGTCCTCGCCGTGTTCCTCCTGGGCGCGTCGTGGGCGCCCATGATCGGGAGGTTCGGCAACCTCTTCACCTACCTGCAGACGATCCAGGTCTACCTGATGCTTCCCTTTGCCGGCATCTTCTTTGCCGGCGTCCTGTGGAGGCGGACGACGACGCAGGGCGTCGTCGCCTGCCTCTGCACCGCCGGCGTCGTCTGCCCCCTCCTCATGCTGAACGGCGAATTCCACTTCCTGCCGTTCATGGAGGCGCCGCTCCTGAGGCCCTGGCTCCACGCGGCCATGCTCGCGTTCGCGGTGTCCGTGGCGGCGCTCGTGTCGGTCAGCCTCGCCACGCCGCGCACCTCGGCCGCCAAACTGTCGCACACGACGGTCTCCGACTGGGGCGCCCTCGTGGCCCCCGAGGGAAGGGGCGGGTTCCGGGACTACCGCATCTGGCTGGCCGCGTTGCTGGTTGTGACTGCGTGGCTCTGGTACACGATGCGCTAGCCGGGGAATAAGATTCTGGTTCCAAACTCACATATCGTGCTGTAGACAACCGCTGGCGAATGACCCCAGCCTGTTTCGCCGAGCCCCCCACGATGTCCGCCACCACCGACGCCCCAGCGACCCAAGCGATGGTCAACCAGAAGCTGCTCCTGCGCGAGAAGCTGAGCTACGGCTGCGGCGACTTCGCGTCGTGCCTCTACTGGCAGACGTTCATGCTCTATTTGACGTTCTATTATACGGACATCTTCGGGATCAGCGCCCTGGCCGCGGCGGCGCTCCTCGGCCTCAGCCGCTCCCTCGACGCCTTCTTCGACCCGATCATGGGCATGATCGGCGACCGCACCAAGACCCGCTGGGGCAAGTACCGCCCCTACCTCCTCTGGCTCTGCGTCCCCTTTGCGATCGCCGGCGTGCTCACCTTCACGACGCCCGGGCTCTCCACGGCGGCATCGCTCGAAAGCGCCTTCGGCGGCGTGATGAGGTCCGGGTTCGGGGCCATGGCGGCGGCCTTCAACGGCGTGGGCCACGTCTTCCAGGTCCTTCACGTCGGCTTTCTGGCCGACGGATGCGACAGCCTGGGCGAGAAGGCGCAGGCCCTGAAGAGCGAGGTGACCGGCCGGCTGGTCTGGGCGGTCCTCACCTACAACGCCCTGATGCTGCTCTACACGGCCATCAACATCCCCTACACGGCGATGCTTGGCGTGCTGACGCCGAATCCGTCCGACCGCACGTCCCTCTCCTCGATCAAGTACGTCGGCGCCTTCCTCGGCGGCAACATCATCGTCTCGTTCTTCCTGCTCGGCACGGTCAAGGTGCTGGGCCACGGCGACCCGGCGCGCGGCTGGCAGCTGACCTTCGTCGTGATCGGCATCGCGGCCGTCGTCCTCTTCCTGAACACGTTCTGGAACACGCGTGAGCGGGTCGAGCCGCCGAAGGCTCAGAAGACCTCGATCTGGCGCGACCTCGGGGACCTTTTCACCAACGGCCCGTGGCTCATCCTGCTCGTGACCACCATCACGTTCATCCTCTTCGTCGCCGCGCGCAGCAGCGTCACCGTCCACTACTTCAAGTATTTTGTGGGGACGCACGTCATCACCCTCCCCGGCTGGTTCCCTGTCGTCGGGGGCACCCAGGAATGGCACTTTGACAGCCTGGTCTCTATCTACAACGGCAGCGGCGGCATCGCGTCGCTGATCGGCGTGATCCTTCTCCCCTTCTACGTGAACCGGGTCGGCAAGAAGACGGCGTTCATCACGATCTTCATCGCCGCGATCGCGTGCACGGCCTCGTTCTATGTGCTCAGGGCCGACCAGATCGGGCTCATCTTCCTGATGAACCTGCTCGGCTCGCTCACGGGCGGCCCTCTGAGCGCGCTGATCTTCGCGATGTACGCCGACACCGCGGACTACTCCGAATGGAAGAGAGGGCGCCGCGCGACGGGGCTCGTCATGTCGGCGTCGATCTTCTCCCAGAAACAGGGATGGGCCATCGGGGCGACGGTGGCGCTCATGCTCATGTCGAACGTCGGCTTCCAGGCCAATGTGGCGCAGACCCCCGAGTCCCTGCACGGCCTGGTGAAGCTGATGAGCATCATCCCGGCGGAAATCGGCGTGGTCTCCATCATCCTCGTGCTCCTCTATCCCCTCACGGAGGCCAAGATGGCGCAGATTTCGACCGACCTCAAGGCGCGCCGGGCCACCGCCGAGATCGAGGGCGCCCTCTGACCGAAACCCGTCCCATTAATGGGACGGGAGGGTTTCGCTTCCGAATATCCCCAGGCGCTTCGCGCAGCCCTGATTTGTTGTCAAGTTGCTCATGGTCAGGCGATAGCGTGACTTGTGAAGGTCTGGCACGGAGCCTGCGATAGGAAGGCCATGATCCAGCTGAAAAGCGTCGACCGAGTCTATCCGCTCAAGGGCGGCCCCTTCTATGCCCTGCGCGGGATCACCCTCGATATCGGCGAGGGCGACTTCGTCTCCATCATGGGCCCGTCCGGCTCGGGCAAGTCGACCCTCCTGAACATACTCGGGCTGCACGACTCGGCGTGGAGCGGCGAGTTCCGCTTCGGCGAGACCGAGATCCACAGGCTCAACCACAAGCAGAGGCTCGAGCTCCAGAAGAAGAACATCGGGTTCGTCTTCCAGAGCTACCACCTGCTGGACGACCTGACGGTGTACGAGAACCTGGAGATCCCCCTCTCCTACCGCGACGTCCCGAAGGCGCAGCGCCAGACCATCGTCTGCGACACGCTCGACCGCTTCCACATCGTGGCGAAGAAGGACCTCTATCCCTCGCAGCTCTCCGGCGGCCAGCAGCAGCTGGTCGCGGTCGCGCGCGCCCTCGTCGCCAGCCCCCGCCTGATCCTGGCCGACGAGCCAACGGGCAACCTGCATTCCGACCAGGGCCGCGAGATCATGGAGCTCTTCAGGAAGCTCAACCAGACGGACGGCGTCACGATAATCCAGGTGACCCATTCCGAGGCCAACGCCGCCTACGGGCAGCGGGTGCTGCGCCTGGCGGACGGCCTTCTCCTCAGGTAGCATGCGACACCTCGCGCTTTTTCTCGCGGCGTTCTGCGCCTGCACCGCGCCGGCCCAGACCCCGCCCGCGCCGGAGCCGATACCGACGCTCACCCTGGACGACGCCATCCGGCTCGCACTCCAGAGGAACAAGAACCTCAAGGTGTCCTCGTACCTGCCGGGGATCGCCCGGGCCAACCTCCTTGTCGCGCGCGGCGCGTTCGACCCGTCGATCGTGCTCAACCGCCAGTACCAGTCGTCCCAGTTCAACACCTCGATCGGACCGATCCCCGTCAACGACCTGACCAAGATCGACACCTACAGCGCGGGGATCCAGGGGCTCCTGCCGGTGGGCACCGAATACACCCTCTACGGCAGCACCATCGAGACCCGCGACGTCTACAATGGCATCACCCAGAACTACCAGACCTCCGCGGGATTCACGGTGACGCAGCCGCTCCTGAAGGGCTTCGGATTCGCGGCCAACCTCGAGCAGGTGCGCATCCAGAAGGCCAACCGGTCGATCTCGGACCTGAACTACAGGCAGTCGGCCATCAACACGATCACCAACGTGATCGTGGCCTACAGCAACCTCCAGTTCGCGCACGACCAGTTCGACTCCGCCGAGGGCGAGAGCGCGATCGCGAACGGGCAGGTCCGGGAATACGAGAAGAAATTCAGTGCGGGCAGCACGTCGCAGAGCGATGTCATCGAGGAGCGCGCCTACGCCGCCCAGTACGCGGAGCTGATCCTCATTGCCGAGAGGTCCATCCGCGACGCGCAGAACGCGCTCAGGGAGCTGATCGGCGAGGACACCTTCTTCGAGGACGAGCCCCTCTTCGTCCTTGCGCCGATGCAGCTCCCCGAGGTCACCGTGGACCGCAGGACGGACGTGGCCCGTGCGCTCATGATGCGCCCCGACTACCAGATCGCCCGCTTCCAGATCGCCCAGGACCGCGCGGTCGAGGCCGCCGCCCGCAACAGCCTCCTGCCCGAGGTCGACTTCAGCGGCGGGTACAGCTACAACGGGTCGGCCGCCACCTTCTCCCCGAGCCGCCAGATGGTCGAGGACCACCAGAACCCGGGGGTTTCCGCGGGCCTCACCGTCACGATACCCCTCACGTTCGCCGTCGGGCGCGGGACGCTGCGCGCCGCCCGGCTGACCCGGGAGCAGGCGGATGAGAACCTCCGGAGCATGGCCGCGGACATCGCCGTGGCCGTCGCCGCCGCCGACGGCCAGATCGAGACGACGAGGAAGCGCGTCGCCGCCGACGAGACCGCGGTCTCCCTCGCAAAGCAGGCCATCGACGCCGAGGAGAAGAAGAACAAGGCGGGCACCGGCTCCACGTCCGCCGTCATCCAGGAGCAGCAGATCCTGGCCTCCGCCGAGAACAGCGTCGCGAACGCGCTCGCCGCCGAGCGCCAGGCGGTCGCCGTCTACGACCAGACCCTCGGCACGACGCTCGAACGCTACCACGTCACGTTCAGCGATGACTGGAGGGTTGACGCTCGTCTCCCCTCCGAAACCGCCCTTCACTAAGAGGCATGTCCGGCGCGCCGACCCACCGCATCCTGATTGCCGACGACCACGCCGACATCATCGAGGCGCTGCGCCTCCTGCTGAAGAACGAGGGCTACCAGACCGAGGCCGTGAAGTCGCCCGCCGCGGCCGTGAAGGCGGTCGAGGCGCGCGACTACTCCCTGGCGCTCGTCGACCTCAACTACGCCCGGGACACGACGAGCGGCAAGGAGGGCCTGGACCTCCTTTCCCGGCTCCAGGCGATAGACCCCACGCTGCCGGTCGTCATCATGACCGCCTGGGCGAACGTCGAGCTCGCGGTCGAGGCGATGCGCCGGGGCGCGCGCGACTTCATCGCGAAGCCCTGGGAGAACCTCCGGCTGATCGCGATCGTCAGGAACCAGATCGAGCTCGGCGGGACCGTCCGCGCCTACCGCAGGCTCGAGCAGGAGAACCAGCTGCTCCGCGGCAAGCAGGGCCCGGCGCTGATCGCGCAGTCGGCGGCGATGCGGCCGGTGCTGGAGCTCATCGCCCGGGTCGGCCCCTCGGACGCGAACGTCCTCATCACAGGCGAGAACGGGACCGGCAAGGGCCTCGTCGCCCAGGCGATCCACGCCGTCTCGCCGCGCGGCGCCAGGCCCTTCATCTCCGTCAACATGGGCGGCCTGCCCGAGGGCGTGTTCGAGAGCGAGCTCTTCGGCCATGTGCGCGGCGCGTTCACCGACGCCAAGGGCGACAGGGCCGGGCGATTCGAGCTGGCCGAGGGCGGCACGCTCTTCATGGACGAGATCGGGAACATACCGGCCCCGCAGCAGGCCAAGATACTCCGGGCGCTCGAGCGCGGGGAATTCGAGCGGGTGGGCTCGTCCCGCACGATTCGCGCGGACGTCAGGCTCATCTCCGCGACGAACGCCGACCTCCCGGCGGAAGTCGCGGCCGGCCGCTTCCGCCAGGACCTCCTCTTCCGGCTGAACACGATCCAGATCCACCTGCCGGCCCTGCGCGAGCGCCGGGACGACATCGACCTCCTCGCCCAGCATTTCCTGAAGCAGCACGTCCTGCGCTACAGGAAGGCGATCACGGGATTCGACGACGAGGCCGCCCAGGCGATGCGCGGCTACGCGTGGCCCGGCAATGTCCGCGAGCTGAACCACGCGGTGGAGCGGGCCGTCCTGATGGCCCCGGGCAAGGTCGTCCGCGCGATGGACCTGGCGCTCAACGCCTCCGCGACCGTCCCCCGCCTCGACGACATGAGCCTTGAGGAGGTCGAGGCGTACCTGATCAAGAAGACGCTTTCGCGCTGCGACGGGAACGCGCGCAAGGCCGCCGAGCTGCTGGGCCTGAGCCGCAGCGCGTTCTACCGCCGCCTCGAGAAATACGGACTGTAGCTTTTCGCCGGACCCGCCATGGTCCACCCATGGCCAAACGGCCGAGCAAACTCACCCACGACCAGGCGATATTCGCCTACTGCCTTCTGGGCGGGCTTCCCGCGGTCGTGTTTTCATTCGTGTGGCTCTGGAGCGACCCCCACGCGGCGGACGTGCGGGCGACGGTGGCCCTGCTCGTCCTCGCGTTCTGGTTCGGGTTCGCGTTCGCCGCGCAGGAGCGCGTGGTGCGGCCCCTCCAGACGATGTCCAACCTGCTGCTGGCGCTGCGGGAGGGGGATTTCTCCTTCCGCGCGCGCGGCGCCAAGCGGCGCGACCCCCTGGGCGACGTCCTGGCGGAAATCAACGGCCTCGGCGAGACCCTGCAGACGCAGCGGCGCGGCGCGCTCGAGGCGACGGCGCTCCTGGCCGCCGCCATCAAGGAGATCGACGTCGCCATCTTCGCCTTCGACTCCGACCGCGTCCTTCGGCTGGTTAACCCCGCCGGCCAGTTCCTGCTCGGCCAGCCCGCCGAGCGCCTGCTCGGGCGCGAGGCGAAGGCGATCGGCCTCGCCGAATGCCTCGAGGGCGAACCCGACCGGATCCTCGGGCCGTCCGCGCTGCCGCGCGCCTATGGGCGCTGGAACATGCGGCGGACGACGTTCCGGGAGGAGGGGCGCCCGCACCATCTCGTCGTCTTCGGCGACCTGAGCCGGCCGCTGCGCGAGGAGCAGCTGAGGGCCTGGCAGCGGCTGGTCCGGGTCCTGGGGCACGAGCTCAATAACTCGCTCGCCCCGATCAAGTCGATCGCGGCGACGCTCGGCTCGTCGATCGAGCGCCTGCCGCGGCGCCCGGACTGGGAGCAGGACATGCAGTCGGGCCTGGGCGTCATCTCGGCCCGGGCTGAGAGCCTCGAGCGCTTCCTGCAGGGGTACGCGAGGCTCGCGAAGCTTCCGCCTCCGCAGGCGGCGGCCTGCGACCTGCCCGCCCTCCTGCGCCGGGCCGTGGCCCTCGAACGCCGGCTCGTCGTCGACCTGCAGCCGGGGCCGCCGGTCGAGCTGAGGGCCGACGGCGCCCAGATCGAGCACGCGATCATCAACCTGGTGAAGAACGCGGTCGAGGCGTCGCTCGACCAGAAAACCGCGAAGGTGAAGCTCTCTTGGCGCGTCGGCGCCGGGATCGTCGAGATCTGGGTCGAGGACAACGGGGCGGGAATCGGCGAGACCGCGAACCTTTTCGTCCCGTTCTTCACGACGAAGCCCGAGGGTTCGGGCATCGGCCTCGTCCTCTGCCAGCAGATCGCCGAGAACCACGGCGGGTCGCTTGCGCTGTACAACCGGGACGACCGGACCGGCTGCGTCGCTATCATGCGCCTTCCCCTGCCGAAAGGGTGACGCCGCAGGCCGAGGGGAGTTTTCCCGATTATGGGACGATTTTTTCCCGTTACCGGGGAATTGCCCTAAAATTGGGCGCCGTAATCTATGCGGATATCCCTCTGGACAAGCCGCTTACAGAATGTTGCGACGGCTGGCACACCACGTGCAAAGAGAAGCCCGATCCATGGACATCCAGCGCCCCTCACAAGCCAAAGCGAAGCTCAGGAAGAGGATTGCCATCGGAGCCGCCGCCGCCGTGGCGCTTGTCGCGATCACGGTCGTCCTCGCGCGGCTCAAGCCGGCGGTTCCCACCGTCGACAAGAGTCTCGTGTGGATCAACACCGTGAAGCGCGGACCGATGGTCCGCCAGGTGCATGGCCCGGGCACCCTCGTTCCGGTCGACATCCGCTGGATCGCCGCACGCACGCAGGGCCGCGTCGACAAGTTCGTCCTGCTGCCGGGCGCCATCGTGCAGCCCGACAGCGTCATCATGGTCCTGAGCAATCCCGACGTGACGCAGGCCGCCCTCGATACGGAGTCCGCCCTCAAGGCGAGCGAGGCCGACTATGCCAACCTCAAGGTGACGGTCCAGCAGGCGGTGCTCCAATCGGAGTCCGAGGCCGCGACGGCCAAGGCGGCGTTCGAGGTGGCGCGCCTCCAGGCCGAGGTGGACGAGCAGCTGTTCAAGGACGGCCTTGTCTCCGAGCTCAACCTTCGGCTGGCCAAGGTGACCGCCGAGCAGGATGACATCCTCAACTCCATCGCGCAAAAGCGGTACGCGTTCGCCCAGGATTCGGTCCAGCCCCAGCTCGCGGTCAAGCAGGCGACCGTGGACCAGGCCAGGGCCCAGGCGAAGCTCAAGCTGGCGGAGGCCGACGCGCTCAACGTGCGGGCCGGGATGAGCGGCATCCTGCAGGTCGTCCCGGTCGAGGTCGGCGCCCAGGTGACTCCGGGAACCAACCTGGCGCGCGTGGCCGATCCCTCGCGCCTGAAGGCCGTCATCCAGATTGCCGAGACCCAGGCGAAGGACGTGCAGATCGGCCAGAGCGCCGAGATCGACACGCGAAACGGCATCGCCAAGGGTACCGTCTCGCGCGTGGACCCCTCCGTGCAGAACGGCACCGTCAGCGTCGACGTCGCACTCCCCGGCGAGCTTCCCCAGGGCGCGCGGCCCGACTTGTCGGTCGACGGCGTCGTCGAGCTCGAGCACCTGGACGACGTGGTCTTCGTCGAGCGCCCCGCGTTCGGGCAGGAGCACTCGACCGCCGGAATCTTCGTCCTCGACGCCGACGGCGTGTACGCCAACCGGACGCAGGTGCAGCTGGGCCGGAGCTCCGTGAACACGATCGAGATCGTGAAGGGGCTTCAGCCGGGCGACCGCGTCATCCTCTCGGACATGTCGCAGTGGGACACCCATGACCGGATCAAGCTGAACTGACCGTGAACGACATCCGTTTCGCATTCCGCCAGCTGGGCAAGTCGCCGGGATTCACGATCGTCGCGCTCCTGACGCTCACGATCGGCATCGGCGCCTGCACGGCGATATTCTCGGTCGTGAACCGGGTACTGCTTCAACCCCTGGCCTACCCCCACTCCGAGCAGATTGTCCGCATCAGGGCATCCCATCCGCCGGACATGCCGGTCTTCTCGGTGTCCGTCGGCGACTTCTTCGACTGGCGCCGGAGGACGAAGAGCTTCTCGGACATCGCCGCGCTGGACTCTGGGGCGTTCAACCTCACCGACTCAGGGGAGCCGGTCCGCGTGAACGGCGTGCGCGTCACGCTGAACTATCTCTCCATGCTCGGCGTCCACCCCGCCATGGGTCGCGACTTCGTCGCGGGCGAGGACGCCGCGGGCCGCGGCGACGTGGCGATCCTGGGTGAGGGCTTCTGGACCCGGCAGTTCGGCGGCCGGGCCGACATCGTCGGCCAGGTGATCCATATCGACGGCAACCCGGTGACGATCATCGGGGTCATGGACCGCGAGTTCCACGGGCGGGACCTCATGCTCCCCGCGGTCTTTTCTCCCGATGACTTGAAAAACCACGGGGGACACTACCTGGATGCGATCGCGCGGCTGAAGCCGGACGTGACGCTTGCCCAGGCCGAGGGCGACATCAAGGCGGTCGCGGCGGGACTCGAGAAGGAGTACCCCGACTCGAACAAGGGATGGACGGCCTACATGAAGCCCCTGCGCGAGGAGATGGTGGGCCGGGTCCGGCCGCAGCTCCTCGCCCTCCTTGCGGCGGTCGGGTTCCTCCTTTTCATCGGTTGCGCCAACGTCGCCAACCTGCTCCTTGTGCGCGCCTCGGCGAGGTCGAGGGAGATCGCGGTCCGCTCCGCCATCGGCGCCAGCCGCGGCCGCATCGTGCGCCAGCTGATCGTCGAGCACCTCGTGCTGGGGCTGCTCGGGGGACTGGGCGGGATCCTCGCGGCCTACTGGGGCGTCCACCTTCTCCTCAGCCTGGCGCCTAACGGCATCCCGCGCTCGGCCGAGGTCAGGGTGGACCTTTGGGCGCTCGCCTTCAACGTCGTGCTGGCGCTCCTGACGGGCGTCGGTTTCGGCCTCGCGCCGGCCCTCCATGCCGCGCGGGTCGACCTCAACTCGGTCCTCAAGGACGCCGCCCGCGGCTCCAGCGAGGGGCATTCGCGCCATCGCCTGCGCAACAGCCTCGTCATTGCCGAGCTCACGATCGCAGTCGTCCTGCTCGTGGGCGCCGGGCTCCTTATGCGGAGCTTCACGCGGCTCGAGAGGATCGACCCGGGATTCCGCGCGGAATCCGCAATGGTCGCCGACGTCTCGCTGCCGGACAAGAAATACCACGGGGACGCCAAGCAGGCCGCGTTTGCGGCGCAGGTGTGCGAGAGGCTCTCGGCGATCCCGGGTGTCACCCATGCCGCGGCGACCCAGTCCCTCCCGTTCGGCGGCGACTACGTCCTCTCCTTTGCCATCGACGGCAAGAACGTGGCGGTCGGCGACCAGCCCGCGGCAAACTACTACGCCGTGACGCCGGATTACTTCAAGGCGATGGGCATACCGCTCCTTCGGGGCCGACTCTTCACGCAGGGTGACGCGGCGGGCACCCACCTCGTCACGATCGTCAGCCAGACCCTGGCCGCGAGGTTCTTCCCCGGGACGGACCCGATCGGCAGGAGGATCAACATCCAGAATGACACCGGGGTCTGGAGCGAGATCGTCGGCGTCGTGGGCGACGTGAAGCAATACGGGCTGGCCACCGACGCGCCGCCGGCGAATTACGAGCCCTTCGCCCAGCACCCCTTCGGCTTCCAGACCTTCGTCGTCAGCACGTCGGGCGCGACGGCCGGCCTCTCCGGCGGCATTCGGTCGGCGATCCGGTCGGTCGATCCGGAGCAGCCGGTCGGCTCCATCCGCCCTCTGACCGAGCTCGTGAAGGGTTCCGTCTCGAGCCAGCATTTCGCGATGAGCCTCTTCATGGTCTTCTCGGCCGCGGCCCTCCTCCTCGCCTCGATCGGCATCTACGGGGTCATGGCCTACTCCGTGACGCAGCGGACGGGGGAGATCGGGGTCCGCATGGCGCTGGGCGCCCAGCACGGCGACATCCTCTGGCTGATCGCGGGCCAGGGCGTCCGCCTGATCGCGATCGGCATCGCCGGCGGACTCGTCGCGTCGCTCATCCTGACCCGGTTCATGGCGTCGATGCTCTACGGCGTCGGGGCTGCGGACCCCATGACGATGGCCGGCGCATGCGCGGTCCTCGGCGTGGCCGGCTTCGCGGCGTGCCTGCTGTCCGCGGCCCGCGCGACCCGGATTGAGCCGATTGCGGCCCTCAGGGGAGACTGAGATGAACGACATCCGCTTCGCATTCCGCCAGCTCGCCAAGTCGCCGGGGTTCACGATTGTCGCGGTCCTGACGCTGGCGCTGTGCATCGGCGCGAACAGCGCGATTTTCAGCGTCATCAACGCCATACTCCTGAAGCCCTATCCCTGGCCCGGGTCGGAGCGGCTGGTGTACGTGTACAACACCTATCCCCTGATGGGCCTTCCGGACGCAGGCGTCTCGGTCCCCGACTACCTGGACCGCAGGAGCGGGGTCACGGGATTCGCGGACAGCGCGATGTACACCCGGGCAAGCCTCAACATGTCGGGGGATTCCCAGCCGGAGATGATCAGCGGCCTTCGCGCCACGCCCTCCCTCTTCACGACGCTCCAGTCCAACGCCGCCCTGGGGCGGGTATTCGCCGAGGCGGACGCCAGGCCGGACTCCGCGGCCACGGTTGTCCTCAGCTACGGGCTCTGGAAGAGCCACTTCGGCGCCGATCCGGCCGCGGTCGGCCGGACGATCAGGCTCGACGAGCGGCCGGTCACCGTCATCGGCGTGATGCCGGAGGGCTTCTACTTCCCGAACCCCGGGATCCAGGCCTGGACGCCCTTCGCCTTCACGCCGGCCGAGAGGGCGGACACCGAGCGCGGGCACGAATTCTCGACGATGATCGCCCGGCTCAAGCCCGGCGCGACGATCGCCGGCGTCCAGCGCGAGCTGGACCAGATCCAGGCGCGCCTCGCCGAGCGGATACCGCAGGGCCGCGATTTCTGGAAGACGAGCGGGTTTGACGGGCACGCGACCGGGTTCCTCGAGAAGAACGTGCGGGACGTCAGCAGCATGCTCTGGCTGATCCAGGTCGGCGTCGCCGCCGCGCTCCTGATCGGCTGCGCCAACGTGGCCGGCCTTCTCCTCGCGCGGGCGGTGGGGCGCGAGAAGGAGCTGGCGATCCGCACCGCGCTCGGGGCCAGCCGTGTGCGCATTGTCCGCATGCTCCTCTCGGAAAGCCTCATCCTCTTCGTGGCCGGCGGCCTCCTGGGGCTCATCGTCGCGGTATGGAGCATCGAGCTGCTCCAGATGCTTGGCCTCTCGACGCTCCCCCGGGGATTCGGCGTGAGGCTGGACCCCACGGTCTTCGCGTTCACCCTGGCCTGCGCGGTCGCGACCGGGCTCGCCTTCGGCGCCCTTCCCGCCTGGTCCGCGTCGAGGGACAATCCGTCGACCTCGCTCAAGGAGTCCGGGGCCCGCGGCTCCGCCGGGCGCAGGACCCAGCGGCTCCGCGCGGCGCTCGTCGTGACGGAGGTGGCGCTCGCCGTGATGCTGGTGGCGACCTCCGGCCTCCTCATCAAGAGCTTCATCCGGCTGCAACGGGTCGACCCCGGGTTCGTCCCCGGCGGCACGATCGCCGCCCAGGTGGCGCTGCCCGAGGGAAAATACGACACGCCGAACAAGATCGTCGCTTTCCACGACGCCGTCATCGACCGCCTGGCCGCCCTCCCCGGGGTCTCAAGCGCCGGGGCGACGGATGTCCTTCCCTTCACCGGCGGCGGCAACTCCGGCAACTACTCGAGCCCCGACATCGTCCTGCCGCCCGACGCCCCCCTCCCGCACGCGCTCGTCCGCTCCGCGGATCCGGGGCTCCTGAAGGCGCTCGGCCTCACGCTGCTGCGGGGGCGCTGGTTCGACGCGTCGGACGTGGCGTCGGGCCGCCATGTCGCCGTCATCGACCGTGTTCTCGTCGACCGCTACTGGAAGGGCCTGGACCCGATCGGCAAGCGCATCGTCCACGGCGAAGGCCTGAGCACCACGTGGACCGTGGTCGGCGTGGTGGCGACCGTGAAGACCCGCGCGCTCGACGAGTCCTCGGACAAGGAGACGATCTATTTCCCGATGGCCCAGGAGCCCCAGCGGATGCAGGTTTTCACCCTGCGGACTGCGGGCGACCCCGCGATGCTCGCCGCGTCCCTGCGCGACGCCGTCCACGCCGTCGATCCCGCCCAGCCCGTGTTCGACGTGATGACGATGACGCGCCGGATGGACGACGCGGCGCAGCCGCGCCGCGCGCCCGTCGTCCTGCTCACGGCCTTCGGGGGATTTGCGATGATCCTCGCCATGCTGGGCGTCTACGGCGTCCTGGCGTACTCGGTGGCGCAGCGCACGCCGGAATTCGGGGTGCGCATGGCCCTGGGCGCCTCCCCGGTCGACATCGCCGCGCTTGTCCTGAGGACGGGCTCCCTTCTCGTCGCCGCGGGCATCGCCATCGGGATGGCCGCCTATATGGCCGTCAACCGGCTGGTGGCGACCCTGCTCTTCGACACGCCCTCGATGGATCCGGCGATGCTGATGGCCGCGCCCCTCCTCCTGGCGCTGGTCGCTCTGGCGGCGTGCCTGGTCCCCGCCCTTCGCGCGACGAGGATTGAGCCGATCCACGCCCTTCGCCACGACTGATCTTCACCCACCCCATTTAACCGCAAAACACCCGAAGGAATCCAAAGCCATGCCACAGCCCCTGCTCAAGCTCGACAACGTCACCAAAGTCTTCCTCACCGACGAGGTCGAAACCCACGCCCTTTCCGGCATCCACCTCGAGATCGCCAAGGGCGAATACGTCGCCATCGCGGGGCCCTCCGGATGCGGCAAGTCGACCCTGCTCTCGATCCTGGGGCTCCTCGACACCCCCACGGACGGCACCTACCTGCTCAACGAGCGCCTCGTCCAGGGACTGACGCCGGCCGAGCGCGCGCGGATCCGCAACCGCGAGATCGGGTTCATCTTCCAATCGTTCAACCTGATCGGCGACCTGAGCGTCTACGAGAATGTCGAGCTGCCGCTCACGTACCGCGGACTCCCGGCGTCCGACCGCAAGGCGCGCGTGGAGGAGGCCCTTGAGAAGGTGGGCATGGCCCACCGGGCGAAGCACGTCCCCTCCCAGCTCTCGGGCGGACAGCAGCAGCGCGTCGCCGTCGCCCGCGCCCTCGCGGGCGCCCCGGCGGTGCTCCTCGCCGACGAGCCGACCGGAAACCTCGACTCGAAGAACGGCGACGCCGTCATGGAGCTCCTGCAGAGCCTCCACCGGACGGGTTCCACGATACTCATGGTCACCCACGACACGCGCTTCGCCCGCCACGCGGACCGCACCGTGCACCTGTTCGACGGCCGCGTCGTGGAGGAGCGGGTGGAGACGAAGGAATAGGCGCGCGGCCGCCCCGTGTTTTCGGACCTGAGGTACGCCTTCCGCCAGCTGGTCAAGTACCGCGGCTTCACCGCCGTCGCGGTCCTGACGCTTGCGCTGGGCATCGGGGTCAACACGACGATGTTCAGCGTCCTGAACGCGGTCGTGCTCCACGTCTCGCCGGCGCCCGACTCCGGCCGGCTGGTCTCCGTCATCGGAACGTCGCCGCAGCTGCCGGAACGGTTCATGTCGCCGGGGGATTTCTACGACTACCAGGGTCAGAACACGTCGTTTGAGCACGTGGGCGCGTTCTATTGGAACAACTTCAACCTCTCCGAGCCGGGCCAGCCGGCCCTGCGGCTGGCCGGCATGTCCGTTTCCGGTGATTTCTTCACGGTCTTCGGCATCCCGCCGGTCCTGGGCCGCTTCATAGGTCCCGAATAGTAAAAGGCCGGGTCAGGCCAGGTTGCGGTCCTGAGCGAAGGGTTCTGGCGCAGCCATTTTGCCGCCGACCCCGATATCGTCGGGCGCACCGTGAGGATGGACAGCCAGCAGGTGACGATCATCGGCGTGATGCCTGCGGCATTCGACAACGTGACGTTCTGGGGGCACATCGACCTCTGGCAGTCGTTCGCGCTGGACCCCGCTTCCCGGCAGATCCGCGATAACGGTTGGCTGCGGGGCATCGGCCGACTCAAGCCCGGCGTCGGCCTGGGGCAGGCAAGGGCCGAGGCGGCCTCGATCGCGGACCACCTCGCCCGGGATTTTCCCCGGACGGATTCCGGGAACGGACTGCGCCTCGTGCCGTGGAACGATGTGCTCGCGGGCGATGTCTCGCGGCGCGTATCCTGGCTGTGCATGGGGCTGGCCGGCTTCGTCCTCCTCATCGCGTGCGCGAACCTGGCAAATCTCCAGCTCGCGCGCATGGCGGATCGCGTCCGCGAGAATGCCGTGCGCATCGCGCTCGGCGCCTCGCGCCTGCAGCTGATCAGCCAGCTCATGGTGGAGAGCCTTTTCCTGTCGGCGCTGGGCGGGGCGTCCGGCGTTCTGATCGCCTCCTGGGGCGTGAAGCTGATCAGCCGGGAGATCTATATTGAATGAGTCCGGGGATTCGACGTGCCGATCAGCACGAGCGTGCTGGTGTTCACGCTGGCCGCCTCGGTGGCCACGGGCATCGCGGTGGGCATGGTCCCGGCATGGATCGCCTCTCGCACCGACGTCAACGCGGCGCTCAAGCAGGGATCCCGGAGCTTCACGGGGGACCGCTCGCGCCACCTGCTCCGCAAGGGGCTCATTGTTTCCGAGCTGGCCCTGGCGCTCGTGCTCCTCACCGGCGCCGGCTTTTTTGTGCGCGGAACGCAGCGCCTCACGAATGCCGACCTGGGCTGGAAACCCGACGGCCTCATGACCGCCTCCCTTTCCCTCCCCTTCAACGCCAACTACGCGACCGATGCCCAGTGCCAGGCGTTTTTCGACAAGCTGCTCAGCAAGATGGACAATCTTCCCGGGACGCAGAAGGCGACGATCTCGACCAGCCTTCCCATCACCGGGTTCTGGCGGACTTCCGGCATAGCGATCGAGGGCCGTCCCGCGCCTCCCCGCGGCAAGGAGGCCCAGGTCTACTATAATTCGGAGACGCCGGGGACGATGGCCAACCTCGGCCTGCGCATGGCCCGCGGGCGCGACTTCAACCCCGGCGACCGCGCAGGCTCGCGCCGCGTGGCGATCATCAACGAGGCGCTGGCCCGCGACCTCTGGCCCGGGGAGAATCCCCTCGGCAAGCGGATCGCCGATGCCACCGCCAAGGCGCCGGATTGGCTCGAAATCGTCGGCGTCTCGGCCGACGTCCATTCGGCGCTGGAGCTCGCCCGGCCTGCCGACACGCCATTCCAGGTCCACCTTCCGCTTTCCCAGACCCCGAGCAAGTACCTCCATTGGTTCAACCTTGCGGTCCGGAGCACGGCCCCGGGAGCCACCGTCGCGGAAGCCCTGCGCGCCGCGGTCCAGCAGATTGATCCCGATCAGCCCGTCTACGACATCCTCTCCGCACGCGAATCGATGCAGCAGTTCATGAGGAGCTTCGGCCTCACGGGAAAGCTGCTGGGCTCATTTGCCCTCGTGGGCCTCGCGCTCTCCGCCGTGGGCATCTTCGGCGTGATCGCGAACCTCGTGGCGCAGCGCACCTCGGAAATCGGCATCCGGATGGCGCTGGGCGCGCAGGCGAAGGACGTGCTCTGGCTCGTGCTCGGGGAGGGGCTGCGTCTCGCGGCCCTGGGCATCGCGATCGGGCTGGCCTTCGCGTGGGGTCTCGTCCGTTTCCTGAATTCCCTGCTTCCTGCAATGCATGGCGGCGATCCGGTGGCCGTGGCGGGCGTCGTGCTGCTACTCGGAGGTACGGCGGCCTTCGCCTGCTGGCTCCCCTCGCGCAGGGCGACGAAGGTCGATCCCATCATTGCGCTCAGGGCGGAGTGAGCTCGCCTCCCATCGCGCTCAGGAGGGCGAATCCGCCGATCGCCCCCAGGATGATCCCCGCGACCGCGTCGAGCGCGACATGCTGGCGTATGGCGATGGTCGAGTAGATTATCCCAAGGCACCAGAGCCAGTTGAGCCCACGCAGGAGCACTCCCGAGCGCATCTCCCGCAGCAGGCGTCCGAACAGCATCGCGGTGAACACGGCGAACGCCACGTGAAGCGACGGAAATGCGTTTCCCGACGCGTCCACCGTCTTGAGATACGCGATCGACGAGGCCGCCCAGGCGTCCCCCTCCGGCTTCGGCACCGCGGTCGGCCACACGATGAAAATGCCGAAGCCGACCGCGCTGAGCGCGAGCACCGCGATGGTGTAGGCCTTCATGTCGCGCGTGAACCTCAGGAAGGCGGGCGCAAGGGGAACATAGAGCCACAGCGAAATGTAGAGCGTCAGCGCCCCGGGGTTGAAAGGGATCATCCGGTCGATGAAGATCCTGGGCACCACCGTGACCGGGAGCCGCGAATGGTTGAGCAGCCAGAAATAGACGATGAAGAAGGCGGTCATGATGACGATCGTCCCGCACATCTTCGCGTACCAGTGGAACAGGAATCGCGCCTGCGCTTCGCGCAGCCATCCCGCGGCGGGCAGGAATGAGGGCTGGGTGTCCATAATCGCAGTTGAGGGGCCGGGAAGTGGGTGTCCGCCGAGGGCCGCGGCGGCGATATTCGCCGGCAAAGCGCCCGGAGCAACCCACCCAAGAAACCCCTAAGGGCATTATCTGAAAAGGCTTAAAACCGCCGAATGAGAAAAATCGTTGACCAATCCCTTTTCGGAAGCCACTACCTTTATTAAACAAGGTAGCTTCGCCAACTACTCTCCATGAGCGTCAATGAGAAATTCACCGCCATCCGCAAGGGACTCCTCGAGTTCCTCGTGCTGAAGATCGTCTCCGCCGACAAGGTCTACGTCGCGGACATCCTCGGCCAGCTGAGCGGGACGGAATTCGCGACCCAGGAGGGAACGCTCTACCCGCTCCTCAGCAAGATGCGCCGCGAGGAGCTCGTGGACTACGAGTGGAAGGAATCCGAGGCCGGGCCCCCGAGGAAATACTACCAGCTGACCGACAAGGGCCGGGAGCAGCTGCGCGAAACCTCGGAATATTGGCAGAAGATCAGCGGAACGGTGAAGGGCCTTGGAAGGGACTAGCGACGAAATCCAGCAAACACACACCCCGATGAACAAAGTAATCACGATCAACCTGAACGGAATCGCCTACCAGCTCGAGGAGGACGGCTTCGAGGCGCTGCGCGCCTACCTGGACGCCGCCGCGCGCCGCCTCGAGGGCAATCCCGACAAGGCGGAAATCATCGCCGACATCGAGCAGTCGATCGGCGACAAGTTTCGCACGATGCTGGCGGCCAGCAAGACCGTCGTGGTGACGAAGGAGGTGGAGGACGTCATCGCGGAGATGGGACCGGTCGAGGACGACGCCGGGGAGACCGGCGGCCCCGCGTCGGCGGCCGGCCGCGGCCCCGCGGCCGGCGCGAAGGGCGCACCCGAGTCGTCTTCGGCGCCGGGCGGGACCGCGGGCGCGGCCAAGCGCCTCTACAAGGTCCGCGACGGCGCAATGATCGGAGGGGTATGCAACGGCATCGCCGCATTCCTCGGCATCGACGTGACGATCGTCAGGATCGCCTTCGTCTTCATGGCCTTCATGTGGGGCACCGGCGCGCTGCTCTACGTGCTCATGATGATCATCATTCCGAGCGCGAACACGCCCGCCGAGAAGACGGCAGCCACCGGCATCCCCTCGACCGCCGAGGAGTTCATCCGCAGGGCAAAGGCCGGATACTACGACGGGATGAAGACGTTCCGGGACAAGAAGGCGTACCGCGAGTGGAAGGGGCAATTCAAGCGGGAGATGAGGCAGCACAAGCGCGACTTCAAGCGGGGCATCGAGCAGAATGTCCGGCAGTGGAGCCAGGGCTGGCGCCAGCACTGGGGGTTGCAGCCGCACTCGCACGACACCTGGATCGCGGGGTCGTTCCTGACGCTCCTGATCACGATCGTCTCGGTGGTCGGCCTCTGCGCGCTGCTCTCGCTGCTCCTGACCGGCTCGATCTTCACGTTCAGCCTGCCCGCGGGGATGCCGCTCTGGATGGCGATCATTTTGCTCCTCCTCATCTTCCAGATCCTCAAGTGGCCCCTCAAGGCGGCGCGCTATTCCGTCTATTACCATGGCACCGGAGGGCCGGGGTACTGCGGGCATGGGGGATTCTTCTTCGGCACCCTCTGGTGGGTCGCGATTCTCCTGATCGTCATATGGGTCGCCAACCACCACTCGGTGCGGGCGCACGAGGTCCTGGACCAGCTGCGGCACGAGTCGCACCAGTTCGTGGACTCGGTCAGGGACTGGTGGGACAAGCCGTAGTTTCTGTTTGTGTCGGGAGGGCCGCGGGTCCCTCGTTTCAGCATGAAACCCCTGATTCTTGCGCTCCTCACCGCCGTCGCGGCCTCCGCCGCGGGCGTCTCCGACCATCTCGGGCTGCAGCTCTACAGCCTGCGCGTCCTCGGCAAGCAGAGCGGCTGGGCCGCCGTCCTCGACAGGACCAAGGAGCTCGGCTTCACCGCCATCGAGGGCGGGCCCGTCCCGAAGGACCTCACCGTCGACCAGTACAAGGCCGAGCTCGCCACCCGCGGGCTCTCGATGCCCAGCATGGGATTCGCCTACGAGCGCCTGACGAAGGACATCGCCGGCGCGGTCGCGCAGGCCAAGGCCCTCGGCGTGCAGTATGTCATGGTGGCGTGGATACCCCACAAGGACGACGAGGGGTTCACCCTGAACGAGGCCACCAAGGCCGCGGCCGACTTCAACACCTGGGGCGCGGCGTTCAGGGTCGCCGGCATCACCCTCGCCTACCATGCCCACGGCTATGAATTCAGGCCCCTTGCCGACGGGAGCAACCTGTTCGACCTGATCTGCAAGTCGACGAACCCGGAAAACCTCTCCTTCGAGATGGATGTGTTCTGGGTCACCCACGGCGGCCAGGATCCGGTCGCGCTCCTCGAGAAATATTCCAGCCGCTGGTGCCTCATGCACGTGAAGGACATAAGGAAAGGGGCGCCCACGGGCATCTACACGGGACATGCGCCGTCGACGGACGACGTGGCGGTCGGCTCGGGCCAGGTCGACTGGCCCGCCGTGCTCAAAGAGGCCCAGGCCGTCGGGGTCAAATGGTACTTCATCGAGGACGAGTCGGACACACCCGACGTGAACATTCCCAAGAGCGTCGCCTATATCAAGTCCCTGGGACTCTGACCTGCCGCGGGAAACGGGGTCACCGCCGCCCGCGGCGCGGCTTCCACTCGGCCGTGATGACCGAGGTGACGCCTCCCCTGCCCTTCCAGTCGGTGATCACCGTCAGGCGCCGCGGCTTCAGCAGCGTCCCGAGGTCGTCGCAGATCGTGTTCGTCACCGCCTCGAAGAATATCCCCCTGTTGCGGAAGGCATGGAAGTAGAGCTTCAGCGACTTGAGCTCCACGCACCTCCTGTCGGCCACGTAGCGCACCGTGACCGCCCCGAAATCCGGGTGGCCCGTGATCGGGCACATCGACGTGAACTCGTGATGCGTGTGCTCGATCACGTAGTCGCGCCCGGGCGCCGGGTTCGGAAATACCTCGAGGATCTGGGTTTCGGCCATGGTCGTCGTTCACCCTGTCCCAATATCGCGGCCGGGCAATCCCCGCGTGTCAGTCCGTCAGCGCCTGGTAGGCGAGGACCTTCACCTCCGAGTCGAGGGCGAGGCCGCCCGTCGGGTGCAGCTGCGCCATCGAGATCACGATCATGTCCTCCTTCGGGTCGACGATGAACGAGGTGTAGTAGAAGCCGCCCCAGTTGAACGAGCCGACGGAGCCGAGCTCCGGCAGGGGCGACTTCACGCCGTCGACGCCGAAGCCGAGCCCGAACCCGTGGATGGGGTCGATTTTTCCGAGCTGGTCATGGGTCATGAGCTCGACCGACTTGCGGCTGAGGATGCGGACATCGCCGAGCCTGCCGCCGTTCAGCATCATCATGCAGAAGCGCGCATAGTCCATCGCCGTGGACGAGAGCCCGGCGCCGCCCGAGAACAGCTTCCTCGGCCCCCTGTAGGGATAGTCGGCCGAGAAGATCGAGGTGCCCTCCGCGATGGAGGTGTCCGGGAACCGGCCGAGGCCCTTCCCGTCGTAGTAGGTGTAGACCGTCGCGAGGCGCGGGACCTTGTCCTCTGGCAGGTAGAAATAGGTGTCCTTCATCCCGAGGGGGTCGGTGATCCTCGTCTTGAAGAACTGGTCAAGCGGCATCCCGGAGACGACCTCCACGAGGCGCCCCAGCACGTCCACCGAGAGGCTGTATTCGAACCGGTCGCCCGGGTTGAAGAGGAGCGGCAGCGCCGCCAGGCGCTTCACGCTGTCCGCTATCGTCCCGTCGTACTGGGCGAGCCCGTCGGCAACCCCGGCGTCATTGTACGCCTGCCCGAGGTCGGCATTCCAGGGATAGGTGAGGCCCGACGTGTGCCGCAGGAGGTCCTCGATGGTTATCCCCCGCGTCGCCGGAACCGTGTAGGACTGCCCGGCCGCGGGCTTCACCAGGACCTTCGCGTCCTTGAATTCCGGCAGGTACTTCGAAATGGGGTCCTCGAGGACAAACTTGCCCTCCTCGTAGAGCATCATGACGGCGGCGCTCGTGATCGGCTTTGTCATGGAGCAGATCCGGAACATCGAGTCCTTCTGCATGGGCTTTCCCGCCTCCCGGTCGAGCGACCCCCGCGCGTCAAACCACGCGACCTGCCCGTGCCGGATGACCAGGGTGACCATTCCCGCGATGCGCTTGTCGTCGATGCTCTGCTGGACCGTCGTGGCGATCCGGCTGAGCCGCTCGGAGGAGAATCCGACGGATTCGGGCGTGGCGGTCGGCAGGTCCTGGGCCAATGCGGCCGCGCCCAGCGCGAGCGCGCCGGCGGCTAGAAACAGGGGGTATCTCGTTCTCATTATAATGGAGGGGTCTTGGGGCATCGAAATCGCACACCCGCTTCAATTCCTTGGCAACACACTTGGACGGGGGAAAAGGAAATCGTCGCATGCAACCGCGCCGGAAATGGGATAAGCATTTACATGACAATCAGTTCCCACATTTGCGCCCGGGGAGACGGAACGCCCCTCGACAGGGCACATTCGATCCAGTCGAATGTCTAGCCGCTTTGTCCGTACTTTTTTTCGATTTGCCCCGTCATTCGCACGTGCTCCCATACCCGAGCCGAATTTCGGACCCTATCATCTTAGCTTAATGACCATTAGAAATTTAACCACGAACCTTTGCCCGCCCCTGGGCCGATTCCCCCGAAATGCCGCGCTCCTGCTCTCCCTGCTGACCGGCGTGGCCGCCCCCCTCGGGGCCCAGAGCGATTATTCCACCCCCTACACATTCGCACTGCTGGCGGGAGCGGGGGTTTCCGGAAGCGCGGACGGAACGGGATCCGCCGCGCACTTTGACGAGCCCTTCGGCATAGCCCTCGATTCGAGCGGCAATCTGTTCGTCGCCGACAAGAAGAACGATACGATCAGGGAGGTGACCTCGGCGGGGGTGGTGACGACCCTCGCGGGGATGGCCGGCAGCTTCGGCACCACGGATGACACCGGAGCCGACGCGCGGTTCAGCCAGCCCTCCGGCGTCGCGGTGGGCAGCGGCGGCGACATCTTCGTTGCGGACACGATCAACAATACGATCCGGCGCGTGACGTCGGCGGGCGTGGTCACCACGCTCGCCGGGAATGCGGGAACGACCGGCTCCATTGACGGCACGGCCACCGCGGCCCTGCTCAACCAGCCGTACGGCATCGCGATCGACGGGAGCGGCAACCTGTACGTCGCGGATTTCGGCAACAACTTGATCCGAAAGGTCACCCAGGCAGGCGTCGTGACCACCTTCGCCGGAGTCCCCGTCACCACCAGCCTGCAGGACGCGGACGGCGCGCCTGCCACCCCGGGCCATGCGGACGGGGCCGCCGCCACGGCGTCGTTCAACCAGCCCGCCGGCATCGCGATCGACTCAGGCGGAAACCTCTACGTCGCCGACGCCGCCAACGACACCATCCGGAAGATCACCTCCGCGGGCATCGTGTCGACGCTCGCCGGAACGCCCGGTGCCGTCGGTTCCGCGGACGGGACGGGCCCCGCAGCCCGGTTCGACAGCCCCCGCGGGGTCGCCGTCGACGGCAGCGGGAACGTCTACGTCGCCGACTCCGCAAACGGCCTCGTCCGGAAGATCACGCCTGCGGGAGTCGTGACGACCCTGGCCGGCTCGCAGGGAAGCTTCGCCAACATCGAGGGGACCGGCGCCGCGGCGGTATTCGACGAGCCCGCGGGCATCGCCGTCGACTCGACGGGCAATCTCTATCTCTCGGAGGCGCTGGCCGACGTGATCAGCAAGGGGGCCCAGGCGACGACCAGCAGCCCCACCATCACGCAGCAGCCCGCCAGCCAGACGATCGCCAGCGGCACGACCGTCGTCTTCCAGGCGGCCGCGAGCGGCCTGCCCGCCCCGACCTACCAGTGGTATTTTAATGGAGCCGCGCTCCCCGGATCCACCGGCGCCTCGCTTGTGATCCGCGGTGCGACCGCGGCCAACGCAGGAACCTACTATTTCAAGGCGACCAACTCCACCGCCACGGTCCAGAGCAGCCCGGCGACGCTCGCCGTGAGCTCGACGACCAACATCGGGCGCCTGATCAACATTTCATGCCGCTCCGAGGTGGGCACCGGGGCCAATATCCTGATCGCCGGCTTCGCCGTCGGCGGCGCCGGGACGTCGGGCCAGGAATCGCTCCTCATACGCGCCTCGGGCCCGGCGCTCGCGACCTTCGATGTCGCGGGCCTGCTGCCCGATCCCGAGCTCCAGCTTTTCGCCAATTCCACCGTGCTTGGCTCCGACAGCAGCTGGGGCGGAAGCGCCGCGATCGCGTCCGCCGCCGCCTCGGTCGGGGCCTTCCCCTGGACCGTGGCGTCGAGCCATGACTCCGCACTCCTCGAGACGCTCTCGGCAGGGCCCTATTCCGCGCAGGTTTCCGGGCAAAGCGGCGACACCGGCGTCGCGCTCGCGGAGGTCTACGACACCACGCCCGCCGGTTCCTACACGCCCGCCACGCCGAGGCTCGTCAACATCTCGGCGCGCACGCAGGTGGGCACGGGCGCCAATATCCTGATCGCCGGCTTCGTCATCGGAGGCACCACGTCAAAGACGGTGCTCATCAGGGCCTCCGGCCCGGCGCTTGTCCCCTTCGGCGTCACAGGCACGCTGCCCGACCCGGAGCTTCAGCTCTACGCCGCCAGCACCCTCCTTGAGGCCAACACCGGCTGGGGCGGGAGCTCCGACATCGCCGCCGCGGCGGCCTCCGTGGGCGCATTCACATGGAGCGACGCCACAAGCGCCGACTCGGCCCTGCTCATCACGCTGCCGCCGGGGGTGTATTCGGCGCAGGTTTTCGGGGCAGGCGGCGACTCGGGCGTGGCCCTGGTCGAGGTCTACGAAGTCCAGTAGATCGGTCCGACCGGGCCGTGAGCCCTCAGTGGACCTCGTAGACTTCCACGAGCGCGATCCCGGTGGCGCCATTGGCCCCCAGGACCTCGGCCGTGTAGTTTCCCGGCGGCAGCGTGATGAGGAGCGCCGCGTCGGCGCTCGCCGGGTCGGTCCAGGCAAAGGCGCCGACCTCCGCGGCCGCCGCGGTGATCTCGGCGTCGCCGTTCCAGCCGTCGTTGCTTGCCAATAGGACGCTGCCACTCGCGCCAAGGCCGTAGAGCTGCAGCTGCGGCGTGGGAAGCAGGCCCGTCACGCCGAACGGCCCGAGGGCGGCGCCCGAGGCGCGAATGAGGACGGTCTTCGAGGTCGAGCCGCCAATCACAAAGCCGGCAATCAGCACGTTGCCGCCGGTTCCCACGGCGGACCGCGCCGACACATTGACGAGGTGCGCCGAGCCGGGCATGAAGGAGCCGGCGGGAGTCGTGTCGTAGACCTCCGCGAGCGCGACACCAGTGTCGCCGCTCGCCCCCGAGATGTTGGCCGTGTAGGGCCCGGGATCGAGCGATTCCAGCACCGCCGAGTCCAGGCTCAGGGGGTCCGTCCATGCGAACGCTCCCGCGCTCGCCGCCGCCCTCGATATCGCGCCATCCCCCGCCCAGCCCCTGTCGCTTGCGAAGAGGACGGTGCCCGAGACCGTGCTGAAAAGCTGGAGCTCGGGATCCGGGAGGATGCCCGGCACATTGAATTGACTGAGCGCCGGGCCGGACGCGCGGACGAGGACGGGCTCCGACCCCGATCCGCCGACAGCGAAGCCCGCGATCAGCTCGTTGGCGCCGGTCCCCACCTGCGCCCGGCAGGAGACGTTGACCAGCCGGCCGACATCAGGCGTCGAGCTCACGGCGAGCGTCGCCGCGCTGCTTGTCACCGAGCCCGCGGAATTGGACACGGTGCACGTGAAGCTCCCCGCGTTGAATTCCCCCGCCCCGGTGAGGACGAGCGTGGGTCCCGTGGTGCCCGTGAGAAAGCCCGCGAGTCCCAGCTGCGCAGGGACGCCCACGTCGACGCCCGAGAAATTCCAAGAGTAGCTGAGCGACGACCCGCTCGCCTCGACCCTGAACACGGCGGTGTCCCCGCTGGCGATCGTCTGCGACACGGGCTGCACGGTGATCGCCGGGGCGGCGGTCGCGAACGGCCCGGCGAGCACGGGGCTCTGGCCGATCGTGGACCCCGTCGAATCCATCGCGACTACCTGCAGGCTCGTCGCGTCCGTCGTCACCGTGATCGCGGTGTCGAGCCCGTTCCAGGGCGCCGATCCCACGACGCTGAGGCCGGTCGACGAACTGCCCCCCATCACGTTCCACGTCGCCACATTGGTCGCGCCGTTCCAGGTGGCGTTCACGGTCGTCGTCCCGTCGTTGTTCGCCGTCACGTTTATTGTCGGGCTGGTGGGGGGGTTGCCCACCCACGGCAGCCGAAAGCCGCGGTACGAGCTGTAGCCTGTCGACAGGCTCGCGTCATAGAGCAGGTTGCCGCTGGGATCGAATTCCGAGTACCTCCCCAGGATGCCCCAGTCGACGAAGGTGTCGCCGTTGGGCAGCGTCTGCGCGCTGCCCTCCGCCAGCGCCGACAGCCCGGCCGGGTGCTGGATCGAGTTGAGGAGGGTCGCCGTCATCGCGGTGTCGTCGTGGCTCACCCAGATCACGCGCGAGGCAGGCAGCACGGGGATGCCGTTCGACTCGTTGTCAAAGATACGAAGCGTGGTCGCATTGACCGCCTCCACGTCATGCTGGTAGGCGAACGGCAGGCCCGGCCCCAGCTTGAAATCGCTCAGCTTGCCGCCGAGCCGCCAGATGATCGCCCCCGTCGAGCGGTTGACCTTGTAGACCGTGGAGGTGTCGCGGGCCGAGATGAGGAGGTTGCCGTCGGTGTCGAGCTTCACCGAGTTGATGTGGAAGTAATCAAACGGGGTCGTGGCCACGGTCGGTGCCACGGTGTAGCTCTCGGTGAGCGCCACGTGGTCCAGGCTGTGCCACTCGAAGACCACGTCGCCGGTGGCCACGTCGATCTCCTGCGCCACCCCCTCGAGGACCAGTCCGTTCGCCGGGCCTCCCACCGAGGAGAGGTCGGCCGGCACGGTGGTGTAGGCCGTGATGAGCGCCGTGTTCTGGGGAGTGAGCTGGAATTCGTGCTCATCCGCATTGTACCCATCGCTGGCGCGCACGGTCGCGACCAAGGTGTAGGTGTTGTCGT
>Ga0302326_10004876_pt1 | contig 30859 bp, 24 predicted proteins | sample Palsa_T0_3_FD_202264 | JGI IMG/M metagenome (GOLD analysis project Ga0302326, IMG submission 202264) | Peat permafrost microbial communities from Stordalen Mire near Abisko, Sweden - Palsa_T0_3 | ecosystem: Environmental > Terrestrial > Soil > Palsa > Peat permafrost | place: Sweden: Abisko... | reverse complement strand
CCACACTCCCCTTTGTCATCCCGAGCGTAGCCGAGGGATCTGCAGTTCTCCTTCCCTGGCGACCGATCCTCTCAGGCAAGCTTCTCGGTTGGGACGCGCTCCAGCAGGCGTCGCCAGGTCTTCTGGTTGACTCGGTGGCTCTTCTTTAAATCTTCCAGGATACGTTCGAAGTCGGCGTGACCATGCAGCCTGTTCCACGCTGGATTCTTAGAGAACCAGGGATAGTTCTCGTTACCCAGGTAGATCGCGCGGCGTAGCCAGTGCAGCGCCTCGCTCTCATCCCCCTCGACGGCAAAGTAGGTCGCCAGCCGATAGGCCATCTCGCTATCAACCTCCGCGGCAGAGAGCGAATCTTCTTCGATCAGCGAGGTAGCGCGCTCGCGCTCCCCCACCTGCACATAACACAAAGCCAGGGTGGGAAACGCAATGCGCATGCTCTCATCATCGTGGATCACTGCTTCCAGAATCCCGATCGCCTGCTGCATATCTCCCTGGCGCATCCTCTGGTAGGCGATCGAGGTACGCAGCAAGGGATGCCTGGGTTCCAGGGTCAGTCCCTTCTGCAGCTCTTCCTCCGCCAGCTCCAACTGGTTTTGATATTGGTAGACGCGCGCCCGATGGTTATAAATGATCGGCGCATTGGAGGGATTCAGCTGCAGAGACCGATTGAACTGCTGGAGAGCCTCTTCATACATCCCATCCAAGCGCAGGGTCTGGCCGGCCACCAGGTGCACGTCCCAGTTGTTGTCCGCGGTCACCAGCAGGTGCTCGATGCCATGGCGAGCACTTTCCTTCTCTCCTCGCGAGAGGAGCATGTAGACACGATAGAGATTGGCCTCCAGGGATCCGGGATCGATTTCGAGAGCGCGGTCAAAGCTGCGCCGCGCCGCTAGCAGGTGCAGCTGCCCGCCCAATCCGTGGCGCACGTATTGCAGCTGCGTGATGCCCAGACCGCTCCAACCGGGAGCGAATTTCGCGTCCCGCGCCACCACGCTCTCAAACATCTCCCGCGCCTTGTCGAGGTCGCCGCGGGCGCCGGAGCGCGACATAAATGACGAGAGCAATGCGCGTGCCTGCAGATATTGCTCCGATAATGCCTCCGCCAGGGGCGCGCTCTGGGTCGACTCTCCGTTCTGCTGCAGTTTTCCCAGCCCCTGCAGGGTAGCGAAGACCTCATTGCAAATCTCCGTCTGCACGGCGATGAGGTCAAAGGAAGGCACGCTGATGGTGCCGCCGGAGCGCACGCTCTGCCCGGGCACGTCCAGCAGTTGCCAGTTCAAGTCGAAGCCCTTTTCCGAGCGCATGAAATTGCCCGCCAGCACGAACTGCACCAGCAGCTTCTTGCCCACCGACAACGGATCCATCTGCTGCATGGGCACGGGCAACTGCATCAGCGAACTCGAAGGGCGTACTACGAGCGAAGACATGCGCGCCAGCCGCGCGGCTATGGCATCCGCCAGCGCGTAGCCGTACAGCGGAGATTCGCCCGTTTGCCCGAAGTTCTGGAAGGGCAGCACGAGAATCGTATTCTGCTTCTGTTGCAAATCGGCCGACTCGCGAAAGCGCTCTGCCAGCATGGAGAGAAATCCCGTCGCCCGTTTCTCGCGCTCAGCCGCCGGCACCTGTATATTGGTTGCCGTATCGCCAGGCAGAATGCCGGTCTCGAACTGCATCGTCTTCATGATGGTCTTCAAGGCTTCGCGCAGATCGGCAGCCGAGGAATAGCGCCCACTGGGTGTCTTCTGCAGGCAGGTAGCGATCACACTGGCCAGTTCGGCAGGCACCTCGGTCAGCGGCTGGGGATCGGCGAATTGAATCGCGCGCACGATCTGAAACTCTTCCGCCTCGGGCCGGACAAATGGATGACGCCCGCTCAACAGTTCATAGAGGGTCACGCCGACGGCGAAGATATCGCTCTGCACGCTGGTTTGGCCGGTCACGAACTGTTCCGGCGCCATGTACGCGATGGTGCCGCCGCGCGCCGTGTAGGTGGTGCGCACCTGCTTCTTCGACGCATCCTGGCGCGGCTTGGAGGGATCGAATTCGGCCTCGGCAGCAGAGAGTCTCCGGGCCAGGCCGAAGTCCAGAATCTTGACCACCCCGCCGTCGGTCAGCATTACGTTCGCGGGCTTCAGATCACGATGGAAGATTCCCAACCGGTGCGCGGCACTCAGACCGTCCGCAATCTGAATGCCGACCGAGAGCCCCAGCTGCACGCTAGCAGCGCCGTTGGCGATGATCTTGTCCAGGGACTCGCCGGGCACATACTGCATAACGATGTAGGCTTCGTCTTCTGACTCGCCCACTTCATAGATAGCGCAGACGTTGGGGTGCTCGATGGCCGAGGCCAGCCGTGCTTCGCGCAGCACCGTGCTGCGCATCTGCTCGATCGTCAGTGCGCCTCGCTTCAGTATCTTCAGCACTACCGGCCGCATCAGCAGCGTGTCGTTGGCCAGGTACACCACTCCACTGCCGCCCGCACCCAGCTTGCGAGTCACTTCATAGTGCTCAATGAGCCGCCGCTTCATGCTTTCAGTCTACCGGTTGGCCGGTTTGCCCAAAAAAGAAGAGAGAAAAGAGAGAAAAGGCCCCGTAATGACCCGCTCTATAATGCTTCGCATGGCCGACTCCGGCACCAAGAAGCGCAGCGCCCGGTGGAACTGGCTTCTCATCCTTCCTGCCCTCGGGCTGCTTTTTCCCGTTGTCTACGCGCGGGAGACGCCCGCGCTCTTCGGCTTCCCTTTCTTCTACTGGTATCAGTTTGCCTGGGTGTTCCTCACTGCAGCCATCACCGGCCTGGTCTACTTCCTGGTTAAAGAATAGAAATGGAGTTATACTACTCCATTATTGGAGAGTGTATTTCCAATGCCTAGATCGCGCCCCGGCGCTCTCTCTTATCCCGACACGCGCTACTCCGCCCCGGTTCTGCCCGATCTTTCCCGTCTGGAGGAGCGGCGCCGGCTTTCGGCCGCCGCGTTGAAGGCCCTGTTCAATATCGTCAAGCATTGGCAAATCCGTGATGAAGACGCGCGCCAACTGCTCGGCGGTATCTCCAACGGTGCTTACTATCAGCTGAAGCAGAACGCCGGCGCTTCGGCAAAACCCCTGGAGCAGGACAAGCTGGTGCGCATCTCGTATCTGATCGGGATCTTCAAATCGCTCAACATCCTTTACAGCCAGCGGCTGGCCGACCAGTGGATGCAATTACCCAACACCAACCCAATCTTCGCCGGACGCACACCGCTGGACTACATCCTGCGCGGCGGCACGCCGGCGATGGACGCGGTGCGCCGCCTGCTCGATGCGCGGCGCGGCGGTTAGAGTAATCAGTCATGGTTGCCCTTCCGGTGACCGAGCTGCGCCGCTTCGATACCCATCGACTGTTGCCGGCCAAGTACTCGCCTCACGACGACTCCGTACTCACGCGTATCGCCGATGACGATGAGCATCTGCAACTTATCTTCGAGCTAGACAATGCGACCAATGCTCGCCTGCAGGCGGAAGAAGGACTAAGCCCGGGCATCAGCCCGCGCGACCTGGTCTTTCACGTGCCCAATTACCGCGTGATCAACGCCGCCTTCACTCATCCCAATCCACTGGGGGCGCGCTTCTCCACTCCGGAACGCGGTGCCTGGTATGCCGCCTTTGAGCTGGTGACCGCGAAGGCCGAAGTGATCTTTCACAAAAGCATCGAATTCGCGGAAATTGATTGGAAGGAGCGGGAAGAGATCGGATATGACGACTACCTGGCTGACTTCACTGCCGGGTTCCACGACCTTCGAGGGCTAGCCGACGAGGCGCTAAGCCCCACCAGCTATGTGCGGTCGCAGCAACTGGCAGTGGAGCTGCTCGAGCTTGGCTCGCTAGGCGTCATTTATCCCAGCGTCCGTCGCGAAGGTGGTACCTGTATTGCTTGTTTTCGTCCCAGCGTTGTTGCCAATGTGCGGAAGAGTACACGTTACCGGCTCATCTGGACGCCGCTGCGGGCCCGCTTCGTGCGCCAGGACAGGGAGTGACCGGCGTCCAAGCATTTTCACTTCTGGTGCATACAAAGCAACCGCTCCCGACGCGGCTTTTCCTCAAGAAAAGACGCACTTCGCTGAACCCGACTGTGCAGCGTAGAAGTGAAAATGCTCTAGTCCCCGGACCACTTCACGTCGTTGCGGCGAACGTCGTCGAGGGTAGAGGGTTTCCAGGTTTTCCCGCGATCCACGCTCACCCAATGCAAGGCTGCCGAACTCCGCAGAAGTACGGCAGCGTAGGTTTGCTGATCGGAGTCTGCTTTCGGAGCCTGGCCGCTGCCAGGTGCGGCAGTCAAGGGAGGTATGCCCAGGAGCTCAACCGCTTTCCCCTCCCATTGCTGGCGGATCTGATGCCAATGCTTCCCCTGGTCGTCGGAACGAAACAGACTTCCATTGCTATCCAGTACTAAACACGAGCCTTCCACCACCAGCTGGCTTACCGGAGTGAGTCCGCTGGGAAGGGCCGGCGCCGCCGGGCTCGCGTTGGATACAGCCGAGGAAACCTGTGCCTGGGACGGATATCCGCCGGATGCCAGGACACCGAGCGTCAGCAAAGCGATCTGGAAAGAGCCCCGATTGGCGTGGCGGAGGAGAGTCATACGCAGAGATTATCGGCCATAAAAAAACACGCAATGCCCCTTCCGTGGCGTTACCGCACCATGAGCAGGCTCCCGCCCACGTGCGCCAACCCCCACGGCTCGCCAGGGCAGGCCGGGTGCGGCGGTATTTCGACCCGCGTCCGCACGGCAAAGCCCTGGCTCTCGAAAAGGGCACGGGCGGCCACATTGTCTGCCCACACATTCGCGCTGAGGCGCGCAAAGCCGCTCGCTTTAGCTTGCTCGATGGCCCACTCCAAAAGATGCGTGCCGGCGCCTTGCCGCCGGTAGTGCGGTCGAACAGCCACACCGTTGATCAGGAAGCTCTCCCAATCCTGCACCTGGTCGATCGGATCAAGTATCTCCACCCGGTCCTGGGGAAGAATATCGCGCTCCTCTTCCCGCAGCCATGCGGCGGGGAAGGCGTTGATCATCCCTATGATCCCCTTGTCTTCAGCGACAAAACAATGGCGCCAGGAGAAGCCGCCTGTATCCTGCTTCATACTGCGCGCCATTAGCCCGGCGAGCATCTCCTTGGGCGCCAGTTCTTCCAAGAGAAACTCATACATGCCGTCGCCGCCCAGGATCGCCAGCTCGGCCAGCGCATAGGCATCTGCGGGCACCGCGGCACGAAAGACGATTTCTGCACTCATCAGGCGGTCGAGGCCGCGCCCACGGTCTTGCGCGGTGCGAACTTTTTCTTATAGTACGCGGTGGTCAGAACAATCGCAGGCACGCCAATGGCAGTCGGCAGCACCCAGATCACCCAGCCGCCGTGGACCAGGCGGCCAATCGTGACCACACTGAACGCCGTCCACGCCGCGATATAGCTGGCCAGCATGTTACCAAGGTGCCCGTACCACCAGAACATCTTCTCCTTCGGTGGATGCAGGAACTGCCATATTGACTTACCCGCCAGCCGCATGCCGATGAGGCCAAAGACGATCGCCGGAATCCTCAGGTCCTGCACCAGCATTGGCCTGACTGCGCCCAACAAAGCCAGGGAGAGGCTGGTGCCAAAGGTAAAAACGGCTGCGCTCCAGTCGGGCCAGGTGACCTTTTGGCCGCGGGGCAGATTCTTATGGAACAGGACGCGATAGGCGGAAAACGCGGCGTAAAAACTAAACACCGCGACCAGCGCCAAGAACAGCACCGGGCGGTAGAGGGAGAGCACGAGCGCTGTCGCGGCGACCACGGTCATGGACCAGAAATAGATCTTGCCCCAGCGGCGATGTGCCTTGCCGCCCTTGGCCGCGATCAAGGCGAGGGGAGCCATCACAAAGGCGGTCGATCCCGCAGCGATGTGCACCCCTAACAGAGACTTTATCCAAAGGGGGTCTTGCATATTGCCCTCCTGCAGCGATCTGTCCACGATATACCGGATACTATGAAATTATGGCCGTGGTTATCGCGATGCTGCGCGCCGTCAATGTTGCCGGCTACCAGAAACTCAGCATGGAAGCGCTGCGAACGATTTGCGGTGGGCTTGGGCTGCGCGATGTGCAGACCTACATCCAGAGCGGGAACATCGTGTTCCGCGAAGACGCCGGAATTCCGGGAGCAGCGGCGCGCAAGATCGAGGATGGAATTCAACGAAAATTTGGCTTTCGGCCGGACGTGATCGTGCGCACGACTTCTGAGATGCGGAAGGTGATTTTGAACAATCCCTTCGCGGACAGGCCGGAAGTCGAGCCTAACAGACTCCTGGCCCTCTTTATGGCCAGCGCTCCCGGGCGGCAGGCCCGGGAGAGGGTCCTTGCCATTCCTTGCGAGCCGGAGGAATTGCATATCAAGGGCCGCGAGCTGTACGTCTACTATCCCGACGGGATGGCTCGCCCGAAAATTCCCATGGCCCGCATTGAGAAGCTGCTGGAAACCTCGTCCACCGGAAGGAACTGGAATACGGTCAATAAGTTATTGGCCATGGCGGAGAAGCTGGAAGGCTAGCAGGAACAACGGAGTTCTCCACTCAGGCCACACTCGGTCGAAAAATAGTGCCCCCGGGGGCTAAAGCCCTCAATTGCCGAGGCTCAGGGCGGCCCGGCTAAAGCCGTGCCCTGATACAAAGCCAATGTCGCCGCCATTTGTGGTCAGGACAGAGGTTTAGACTGGAGGGAGCATGATACCTACTCTTGAATGGACCGCCGACGGGGTCCGCTTCCTCGACCAGACTCGCTTACCTCTTGAAGAGACCTATGTGCTGGCCACTACCAGCGACCAGGTGGCTCACGTCATCACCACCATGGTGGTGCGGGGGGCACCGGCTATTGGCGTCGCGGCCGCGATGGGCTTCGCCTTGGGAGTCAAGAACAGCTCTGCCACCACAATTGCGGCGCTCACTGCGGAGATGGAAGGCGTAGCCAAGACGCTGGCAGCAACGCGCCCGACAGCAGTCAATCTCTTTTGGGCGATCGAACGGATGCGGCGCCGGTTCTTTGCCTTGGCGGCCCAGTCTGGCGTGACTCTCAACGCCATCAAGGCCAGCCTGGTGGATGAGGCACGCATCATGTACGACGAGGACATCGCCGCCTGCCGCACCATGGGCGCGTATGGCGCAGAGTTGATGCCTGCTTCCGGCGGAGTGCTGACCCATTGCAACGCGGGCGCTCTCGCCTCGTGCGGTTACGGCATGGCACTGGGTGTGATCCGGGCCGCAGTCGAACGTGGACACCAATTGCATGTCTACGCCGATGAGACGCGACCGTTCCTGCAAGGCGCCCGGCTTACCGCCTGGGAGATGATGCATGACGGCATCCCGACAACCGTGTTGTGCGACAACATGGCCGCCAGCCTCATGCGCCAGGGCAAGATTCAGGCAGTCATCGTCGGCTCCGATCGGGTCGCCGCCAACGGCGACGTGGCCAATAAGATCGGCACCTATGGTGTAGCCATCCTGGCCAAGGAGCACGGCATCCCGTTTTACGTTGCCTGCCCCTGGTCGACGATTGACCTGGCAACCCCGAACGGCGACGCCATCCCCATCGAACAACGGCCGGCGATCGAAGTCACGCACCACGGCGGCAAGCAGCTCACACCGTATGGAGTCGGTATCGAGAATCCGGCATTCGACGTGACCCCGGCGCATTATGTCACCGCCATCATTACCGAGCGCGGGGTTCTGCGACAGCCTTACGGAGAGGCGCTACGCGGCCTGGAAGCCGCGGCGGCCGCGGTACGTTAGCTTTAACTAAAGGGGGCGGGATGACCGCTCACTCCATGGTCTTCAGCGCTCTGAACCCGCGCAATCGCTCGCTGCCTCGAGGCACGGCGCTGGTTCTTGGCAGCCTGTTTCTTGCCTTCCCGCTGTCCGGCTTTCCCGAAGATCGGGCCTCGCTCAAACTGCTCATTCCGACTCTCGTGGCTGCGCTGGGGACCTGGGACACCATACGCTGCCTGCAGCATCGTTGGAGCCTGTATCACGGCGCAGTCGTGGTGCTGATCTACATGGACATCATGGTCCTCTGTATGATTCTTTTCCTGCTGCTCTATCCCTATGGGCGCTGGCTTTTATAGAGAGCTGAGCTCCTCATAAGCTTGTTTGACCCAATGCAAGCTCAAAAAATATTAGGATGTGGGCGCGTGCTCGTGCTGAAGTAGAATCTTCGGGCAGACCGGCCAAACAAAAATCCTCCCTTCAGGAGAAACGAATGATCAAAGGATTTCGCGACTTCATCCTGCGCGGCAATGTGGTCGATCTCGCCATAGCCGTTGTCATCGGCGCCGCATTTACCGGAATTGTCAACGCTCTGGTAGCCGACCTCATCAACCCGCTGATTGCGGCGATCGTCCGCAAGCCGGACTTTTCGTTTCTGCTGCTGCATGTCCACGGCGGCATCATCAAATACGGCGACTTCCTCAACGCCCTGATCTCCTTTCTGATCATCGCCACGACGGTTTACTTTCTGGTTGTGTTGCCGGTCAATACCTTGTTGGCCAAATTCAAGCCGAAGGTAGTTGAGCCGCCCGCCACCAAGCCCTGCCCGGAGTGCCTGAGCGATATCCCAGTGGCCGCCAAACGCTGTTCGCATTGCGCCCAACTGGTGGCGTAAACAAGGGGAGAGATAGTTCATTGGCAAAACGATTTGTCTTGTGTTGCCTGCTTGCTGTCGTGCAAGCACCCATGCTGGCCCAGGTTTCTCCTTTTCCAGATCGAGCCCTGGGCTACCGTGACTTCAGCAAGCAGGCCAAGATCGACCAGGATTTCCTGGCGGTCCCTGACACCAAGTTGGCCCAAGAAGAGCTCAAGACGCTGACCGCGGCGCCCCACGTCGCTGCCAGCAAGGAGGACTACGATACGGCGGTTTACGTGGCAGGCAAGTTCAAGGCTGCGGGTCTAGATACGCAGATCGTTCCCTATAAGGCCTGGCTGAACCTGCCCCAGGAAGTCTTTCTTGAGGCCATGACCGCGGACGGGAGGGTCCTGATGAGCGGACCGACCCGGGAGCATGTCGACAACGATCCTTACCAGGATGATCCCCGTATACTGCCTGCCTTCAACGGCTCTTCTCCGTCGTGCGACCTGACCGCCGATGCGGTATATGCCAATTACGCGCGGCCCGAGGATTTCAAGAAGCTGGAAGACATGCACATAAGTGTTGCGGGAAAGATTGTTCTTGCCCGCTACGGCATGAACTTCCGCGGAGTCAAGGTTTACCTGGCGCAGCAGCGGGGCGCTGCCGGGGTCATCATTTATTCCGACCCTGCCGATGATGGCTACTTCCAGGGCGACAAATATCCCCATGGACCGTGGCGGCCGGATACCGGGGTGCAGCGTGGCTCGGTGCAGTTCATGTTCAAATATCCGGGCGACGCCACTACACCGGATGTCGCCTCCACGCCAAGCCTGTCGGCGTCGCGGCGTCTGCCGCTTTCGCAGATCACCAGCCTGCCCACCATCCCTTCGATGCCGCTCTCTTATCACGATGCTTCGCCGATGCTGGAAAACATGGGCGGTCCAGTGGCGCCGCGGGAGTGGCAGGGCGCCCTGCCCTTCAGCTACCACGTGGGTGGCATAGGTTTGATCAAGGTGCACATGCGGCTCAAGATGGACTATGCCGAACGCACGATATGGGATGTGATTGGAAAGATCCCCGGCACGGAGCTTCCCGATGAGTGGGTCATCGCCGGGAATCATCGTGACGCGTGGGTCTTCGGAGCGGTCGATCCCAGTAGCGGGACCAGTGCGATGCTGGAAGCGGTCCATGGCGTCGGCTCCCTGCTTGCGCAAGGATGGAAACCCCGCCGCACCATGTTCTTCTGTAGCTGGGATGGCGAAGAGGAAGGCCTGATCGGTTCCACCGAATGGGCCGAGGAACATGCCAAACAGCTGGCTCATGCCGTCGCGTACATTAACACCGACGCCAGTGTTTCCGGCACTCACTTTGAAGCATCCGCGGTGCCGTCGCTCAAACAGTTCATCCGCGAGGTCACCATGGAGGTCGCCAGCCCCAAGGGCGGTTCTGTCTTCGACGAATGGAGAAAGGATCAAGGGGATGCCGCGACGCGCCGCCGTCCCGGCAACGCTATCAACGACACGCAGACGGTCTCGCCGGTGAGCGGAGAGGTCCGCGTGGGAGATCTAGGCAGCGGTTCGGATTACACGCCTTTTATTCAGCACCTCGGCGTGCCGTCTACCGACATCGGCTCCACTGGTCCCTACGGCGTTTATCACTCCGCGTTTGACAACTACGCGTGGTTTGTCATGAATGCTGATCCGACGTTTGTCTACGTGCAGCAAATGGCTCGGGTTTTCGGACTCGAGGCGTTGCACATGGCGGATGCTGACGTTCTGCCTTACGACTACATTACGTACGCCCGGCAGATACAAGCGTACTTGTTTGCCGCCCAGGCACGAGCGAAAGACGCCGGGATGGTGAGCGTGGACTTCAGCGATGCTCTGGGAGCAGCGACGCGGTTCACGGCTGCGGCCACCGTGGCTTACTCCAAGCAACTCTCGGCAACCGGAAACCCGACTGAACTGAACGCCTCCTTACGCGCGGTGGAAGGAGATCTGCTTGCGCCGGAGGGGCTGCCTGGCCGGTCATGGTTCCGGCACACCATCTTTGCCCCGGGAGAGTACACAGGTTATGCCGCGGTCGTCATTCCGGGAGTGAATGAGGCGATTGATGCGCGGGATCCGGCTCGCGCCCAGGCGCAGATGGCCAATGTTACGGCTGCACTGGTGCGGGCTGCGGCCACGTTGGAGGCGGGGATGTAGTGGTGCGCGGGGGATGCGCGCCAAAGGGGCTGAACCCCAATTCTCTTTCAATGCCTTTGCGGCCAGACTAAACAGGCTGCGGAAAAACTCAGTTTTGTATCAGGGCACGACTTTAGTCGGGCCGTAAATTGATTGAAAATGCCTTGGGCTTTAGAGTCTGCGTGAGAACTAGAAAAACCAGCAACAGTCGTATCGTTTCTTAGCCATGATCCATATGAAATCGCTTTGATTTTTCCTGAAATCTTAGTTCTAACGCAGACTCTTTAGCCCCTGAGGTATTGCTTTCCTGCCCGCTGCAGACTTTTTCCGCAGTCTGTAAAGCCGTGCCCTGATACAAAGCCAAAACAGGACAGTTGCTGGGGCTAGCATTCTGCTTGCATAGAATAAAAGCATTGGAAAAAACCATTTTCGGCCCATGTACGCTGGTGCGAACATGGGGCACCCGTCCAGAACCACTGAGGGTGTTAACCCGGGTTTGGCTGGTTGGTCAGGAGTTCTTCGCGAACGTTCTTGAGGACGGCCAGGGAACGCTGGACTCCGATTTCTCCGCTCAGGATCGGATCTTCGTTTTCGATGCTGAGCATTCCGTTGTAACCGACCTCCATATACGCGGCCATGATGTCCTTCCAGGCGCTCGCCCCGTGGCCATAGCCGACGGCACGGAAGAACTCGGAGGCCTGAGAGTCGTTCTTGCCGAAGTTCAAGACCCCAAAACGGTCTACGTTCTGGGGGAAAAATGCCGTGTCCTTCATGTGCGCGTGGTAAATCGCTCCCTGCTTGCCGAGAAAGCGGATCACTTCGACAGCATTGCACTGCTGCCAGAAGAGATGACTCAAGTCACAATTGGCGCCGATCTCTTCACCCACGGCCTCTCGCAGACGCAGTAATGACCGGGGGTTGAAGACCACGAAATTCGGATGCATCTCAAGGGCAATACGGTGAACACCCTGCTGGCGGGCAAACTTGACGGTCTCGGTCCAGTAAGGAATGACGCGCTCCTTCCATTGCCAGGCGAGCGCGGCGCCATGCTCCGGCGGCCAGTCATAGACCACCCAGTTAGGTACAGTGTCGGTGGGCGAGCCGCCAGGACAGCCGGAGAACCCCACCACAGTGGGAATCTCGAGCATGCCGGCAAGCTGCAGGGTCTGACGAAAATCCTCAGCCGCCTGCCTGGCCTTGGCTGGATCTGGATACAGTGCATTGTTATGGCAGCTCAGAGTCATGACAGGAATGCCGCGGTCGTCAAACTTCTTCTTCCACGCGCGCGCCTTGGCCGGGTCCGCTACGAGCTCCGGGCGTGGACAGTGCGGCGAACCATTCGGCCCAGCCGCACCCACCTCAACTGCCTCGATGCCCAAGGTGGCAAACTTGTCCAGCATTTCGTCCAGAGAAAGCTTATTGAAAGGAGGATCAAAGACACCGATGGGCAGGCTCTTCGTGGAGGGGGCCGGCTTATCCTGCGACGTAGACTGGGCGGCTACCGGCATCGATAGCGGACTGGAAGCAAGCGCTGCGGCCGTAGTACCCAAGAATTGCCTGCGATTCATGAAGTGCTCCAAAGCTGGATGGGATGGTGACTCTCGCCTGAGCCACGCATAGCATAGTAAGCTCAGCACGCCGCCTCTGTATATGAAACGCTATTGCGTTTTTTGAAATTATGCTGGATTCTGCCATGCTATGCTGCTTTCATGCCGAAAACCGACACCGCTCCCCGGAAAGCAACGGAATCGGCCACCCGCAGTGCGGGCAGTCAATACCTGTCTCGCGCGGTCAGCAAGAGCTTGAAAGTGCTGGAATTATTGCAGTCGGCACGCTCGCCGATGGCGCTTCATGAAATTGCCAGACGGATTCAACTCTCAAAAACATCCACGTTCCGTCTGCTGCGTACGCTCGAGGCTGCCGGCTGCCTGGTCGCGGCCGGGGCGGGCGAATACCGCCTGGCCCCAGGAATTTATTCCGCGGTACCCACACTTTGGCTTGCCCGCCTTCTGCGCGTGGCCACCATTCGCATGCAGGAACTGAATGCCAGCCTGCGGGAAACCGTGAGCATGGCGGCCCTGTTTGACAACCGGGTCGAAGTCGTTGCCGTAGTCGAAAGCCCACAGACCATCCGGATGAGCAACGTCGTTGGCCACATTCTCCCGCCCAACGCCAGTTCTCTGGGAAAGGCGATTACGGCATTTCAAACCCCGGAGCAGCAGGAGAAACTGCTGCGCAGTTATGGGTTTTGGCGCTTCACCGAGCGGAGCATCACCGACCCAGTGAAATTACAAGAGGAGTTCCACCGGGTTCGGGCGGACAAGTTTGCCACCGACCGCGAGGAGTGTGTGCCCGATGGGATTTGCTTTGGAGTTCCGGTCTTCCAAGCCGCAGGAGAAGTGAATGTTGCTTTGAGTGCTTCGCTGCCCAAGATGCGGGTGCGCGACCGGGAGCATGAGAAAGCGATCGTGGCTGCGCTGCGGGCTGCGGCGGAAAAGATTTCCGCCGACTTTCGTGCCACCCAGTCACCCGAGATGGTTAGTATGTCGCGCGGCCGCCGCTAGCGTCGTAGCATTGCGCGGTGACGAATGAACACTCACTGCTGGCCAGGAAATGAACCACGTACGCAATCTCCTCTGGTTTACCCGTGCGCCGCATGGGAATGCGGTCCGTCATGTACGCTACCTGCTCCTTGGTTAACTGGTCCAGGATTTGCGTCTGCACCACTGCGGGAGTGACCGCGTTCACGCAAATGCCGTCCGTGGCCAATTCTTTTCCCAGCGATTTCGTGAGGCCGATGACGCCGGCTTTGGTGGCGGAATAGGGGATCATGCGGGGATTCCCTTCCTTGCCCGCGATGGAAGCGATATTTACGATGCGGCCGTAGGATCGGCTGCGCATGTGAGGCACGACGGCCCGGCAAAAGTTGAACACGCCGGTCAAATTGATGGCGATATTGCGCTGCCAGTTTTCATCCGTCTGCTCCCAGATAAAGGCCGCGGGGCCGGCAATTCCCGCATTGTTTACCAGAATATCTATCTGGCCGGTCTGTTGCATTACCTGGTCTACAGCCCGGGCAACGGAGGCCGCGTCGGCAACATCGGCTTCCACGGCAAACGATCTGTTGGGCAGCGCCGCAGCTACTCGCTGCGCTCCGGTTAAATTCAAATCGATCACGGCCACGGTCGCTCCCGCAGCCGCCAGCCGGATGGCAATCGCTTCCCCGATGCCGGCTGCGGCTCCGGTCACCATAGCAGTCCTTCCCGCAAGGCTGAACATATTGGGGGTCGCTGCAGCTGCCATTTTGAGAATCCTCTCGGTGGTCTTCCGTACTGCCGGGGATTATATGAACACGGAATGCTGAAGTCAATAAATGGAATGAATGGTCACTTTTACGCCTCTGTTCCATTTTCGTGGTTCCAGCGAAGCCTCCCTTCCCATTCACCGCAGGTTAACGTCGCTGAAGAAAACTAGACGTGGTCGAATGAAAATATTCTTATGGGTCACTGTTGTCGTTCTATGCCTCACACCTCTGTGCGTGCGGGCCGAGAATAAATGTCCACGCCCAGAACCCGGGAGCAAGGTGGAAGAGCCGGAAGACCTGCGCAGCCAGAGCGGCGTTCTGGAAGTGCAGCTCACTGCCGATAACGCGGCAGATGCGAATGGCTCAGCGCGCTATTGCTACACAGATTCAGCCGGCCACGAGTCGCCTAATTTGCGCGTGCATCCCGGCGACCTGGTCATTCTCCATCTGACCAATGCTCTGACGGACCTGGGCCACGGAAGCAGTGCACCTATGCACGCCCATGCTCATGCTCCGGGGAACCCATGTTCCAGCGGAGTCATGAGCCCGGTGTCGACCAATCTTCACTTTCACGGTCTGACCATCCCTCCGGTCTGTCATCAGGACGACGTCATGAAGACCTCGGTGCAACCGGGCGATGCGCCGTTTGAATATCGATTTCGTGTTCCGCAGGACGAACCGCCGGGCCTCTACTGGTACCACCCGCATATCCACGGATTCAGCAAAGAACAGCTTCTCGGCGGAGCCTCCGGTGCGCTGATTGTGGAAGGAATCGAGCGGGCAAAGAAAGCCACGGCGGGCTTGCCGGAGCGGGTAATCATCATCCGCGATCAGGACCTCATCAACCCGAATGCGCCGCCGAATAAATCGGAGCCGGTCGTTCCGAAGTTCATGATTGACCGCGACGGAGACGCGGCCAATAACGGCACAGGTTTTGGTAAGCCGGCGAAAGATCTATCCATTAATTATGTGCCGGTTCCCTACCCGGACTATCCTCCGGCAACCATCGAGATGAAGCCGGGAGAGCGGCAGCTATGGCGGGTGTTGAATGCCTCGGCCATCACCTACCTGAATCTGTCGGTTTTGTTTCAACGTGCGCCGCAAACTTTGGGCCTGGTCGCCATGGACGGAGTACCGATGAATTTGAATGATGCGGAGAAAGATTCGGTAGACCCGCAAACCCATATCGGCTTGCCGCCAGGCGCTCGGGTGGAATTCATCGTGACCGGTCCGCCCGAAGGCGAGACTGGGTTGCTGGTCACCAGAACGGTAGACACTGGCCCGGGCGGGGAAAACGATCCCAACCGCGCGTTGGCAAAGATTGTCGGTTCCTCGGATGCGCCGGAATCCAGATCAAAGTTACAGAGTTCCCCGGAGCCTCTTCCTCCGGCGAGCGAGGCATGGCTCGGAAGTGTGTTACCCGTGCGTGAACGCCATTTATATTTTTCGGAAAAATTAATCGACCCCAATGACCCAACGAGTGCAGTGGAGTTTTACCTTACCGTAGACGGACAAAAACCCAAGATGTTCGATATGGGTTCCGATGTTCCGAACATCGTTGCCCAGCAGGGAACGGTCGAGGACTGGATCATCGAGAATCGCTCGCGGGAGCTGCACGCCTTTCACATTCATCAACTGCACTTTCTACTGCTCGAATATTCGGGCAGACGCGTCAATGAAGACTTTCTACGCGACACGGTGAACGTGCCCTACTACAACGGCCGCTCGCTTACCTACCCCAGCGTTCGCATACGAATGGATTTTCGCGATCCGAATATTGTGGGCACGTTTGTCTATCACTGTCATCTGCTGGAACACGAGGACAAAGGAATGATGGGGTCGATACAAGTGAAGCCCGCTTCACCGGAATCAGAGCACGTCGCCAGCTCACGATAATTTCCACAATGCATTTGCTGGTACATCCATGTGAATTCACCGCGTGTTTACCTGATAAAGATGCGACGTTAATTTCTTAAGGCTATTTCTCGAACGGGTTGGATACATAGCCGCTCACCGTAGGTGTACTCCGAAGCGAACAAATTTCATGTGGTTCCCGCTGGCCCCACGGCAGACTGGGGCCGGCGGGAACGCTCGCGTTCGTGTGTCACACAGCAACTGTGAACTGCTTAAGAGCTCTGACTCGGGAGGAAGTATGACTGCAAAGCACGTCGCATCCACAGCCATGCGGGCTGTACGTACGGGACTTTTATCCACCGCCGTTTTTCAGCTCGCCATTGGGAGCCCCTTCGCGAACGCCCAGGCTGCCCCGCCCTCACGCGACAACGATACCGCCACTCCAATCAAACACGTGATCGTCATCATTGGCGAGAATCGTACCTTCGATCACATCTTCGCCACCTATGTACCTCAGCCGGGCAATACGGTTTGGAATCTTCTTTCTGAAGGAATCGTGAAGGCCGACGGCACACCTGGTCCGAACTTTCCAGTAGCGGAACAGAAGGCAGCCACCGATACGCCACCCGACACCTTTCTGTTGAGCCCCACGACGACTTCGTTTCAAGGATCCGTGCTTCCCGCGCCAATCAATGGCGGTCCCACAGACTCTTATGTAAAGGACGACGACCTGGATCTTGCGGTGCAATCCGAAAATGGCCTGCCGCTGGAGTACTACGGCTATCTGGTGACCGGTGGTTCGGGTCTGACAGGTAAGGTTCCCGATACACGCATCAAGAACGTGACTGCGCTGCCTCCAGGACCTTTTCAGTTGACCAATGGAGACACGTTTACTTACAACGACTACGCAGCCAGCCCGGTGCACCGCTTCTACCAGATGTGGCAGCAGCTGGATTGCAGCGTCAGCCACATAACGGCCACAAATCCTTCGGGCTGCGACGCTCAACTGTTTCCCTGGGTTGAGACCACCGTGGGCGCGGGCACAAACGGCCTGAAGCAACCGGCGACCTTCAGCACTGAGTATTCACCCAGCGGCGTAACCACTGGCGAAGGTTCTACGTCCATGGGTTTCTACAACGTGCAAAACGGTGATGCTCCTTACTTCAAGTACCTCGCGGACAACTATGCCATGAGTGATAACTTTCACCAGTCGGTGGATGGCGGCACGGGCGCCAATCACATCATGTTTGGCCATGGTGATGCCATCTGGTTCAGTGACGGCAAGGGCAACCCGGCCACGCCTCCCCACAATGTGACGGTTGTGCCGGACACGGCCAATGCAGGTGTAGTGGACGAGGTGGAGAATCCCAATCCGGCTGCTTCGACCAATAACTGGTACTCAGAGGACGGTTACGGAGGCGGCTCTTATGGCGCAGCGTCCTACGGGGGCGGCTCCTACACGAATTGCTCCGACACGACCCAGCCAGGTGTAGCTCCTATCGTGAACTACCTGCAAGCGCTGCCCAACCCAATTTCTCCCAATTGCGAACCGGGACACTACTACCTGCTGAACAACTACAACCCTGGATACTTCGGCAACGGCAACAACGCTTACACCGACACCAACGCCAACAACACGGTGTTTACCATTCCTCCGTCTTCGGTCCCGAGCATTGGCGACGACCTGATTAAGAATCACATTTCATGGAAGTACTACGGCGACCAGTGGAACAACTACGTACCCGACCCGTATCAGCTGAACTACGCTGCCATCGGCGCGGCCACAGACGAGTACTGCAACATTTGCAACCCTTTCCAATACGACACGTCGATCATGGCGAACGCGACTGTCCGCGCGGCCCATATTCAGGACACTGCGAATCTCTACAGCGACATCCAGGGTGGAACGCTGCCGGCGGTCTCCATCGTCAAGCCGAGTGGACTGGTAGACGGTCACCCATCGTCTTCCAAGCTGGATCTGTTCGAAGGCTTCACGCAGAAGATCGTGGATGCAGTGCAGGCCAATCCAACGCTGTGGGCAGACACCGCAATCTTTATCACCGAGGATGAGGGGGGCGGCTTCTATGACTCCGGATACGTGCAGCCTCTGGATTACTTCGGCGACGGCACCCGCATTCCGCTGATCGTGGTTTCTCCTTTCACCAAGGCCGGTCACATCTCTCACGATTATGCTGACCACGTTTCTATCCTCAAGTTCATCGAAGCGAACTGGGGCACGGAAACCGTCTCCACCCGCAGCCGTGACAACTACCCCAACCCGATTGCCACCACAGACAACCCTTATGTGCCGGTTAATAGTCCGGCCATCGACGACCTCATGAGCCTGTTCAGCTTTTAGTACTTGTCGTTGTGACAATTAAGGCCGGGGCTGGCTTGCCAGCTTCGGCCTTGCTTTTTTATGTGGGGGTGTTCGATGGTCGAGCATCGGCGAAGGGCCTGAAAATACGTACCTCAGGGGCTAAAGCCCTCATCAGACCTGCCCGCTGCGGCCCGGCTAAAGCCGTGCCCTGATACAAAGCCTATGTCGTCACGGCATGGCTGGGGCCGCGCTCTTCATTCCTACCAAGAGAGAAGCGTACCTCAGGGCCAAAGAACTTTGCTCCGTATGTCCGGGCTAAACAGGTTGCGGAAAAACTCCTGTTTTGTATCAGGGCACGACTTTAGTCGGGCCGTAAATTGAGAATACGTCGGGCTTCAGAGTCTGCGTTAGAACTAAGATTTCAGGAAAAATCAAAGCGATTTCATATGGATCATGGCTAAGAAACGATACGACTGTTGCTGGTTTTTCTAGTTCTCACGCAGACTCTTCAGCCCCTGAGGTATTGCTTTGCGGCCCGCCGCAGACTTTTTCCGCAGCTTGTGAAGGCCGTCTCGTTCTCAGCGGATTATTTTCCTTGGCTAGGCGCCGGCTGCTTTTCCTTGAAGGTGAGGGTGATGTTGCGGGTGTCGCCGCCGGCATGTTCGATGAGGATTTCTCCATCGCTTCGCTTCGCCACATTGGGAAATTTTTCGCCCCACTCCACCAGCAGGATCGCTTCTTCCGTGGCCAGCTCATCGAAACCAATGGTTTCCAGCTGGCGCTCGTCTTCAATGCGGTAAAGGTCAATGTGGTAGAGCTTGATGTCGCGCTCCTTACCGTTGACCCTCTGCCTGCCGTCATATTCGTGAACCAGGGTGAAGGTGGGGCTGGTCACTTCATCCGGATCGGCGGCATCGAGGGCTTGGGCAATTCCCTTAACCAGCGTGGTCTTGCCTGCACCCAGGTCTCCGCGCAGAAAGAGCAACGTGGGCGATGAGAGCATGTGGGCTATCTCTCCGCCGATTTCTATCGTTTCCCGGGGACCGTTGCTGATGAATCGTCGAACGCTCATTCCCTCTCCTTCAACATGCCTGGGATGCCCTGCAACCAAACATATCCTGCCGGTTGCTCGGCCCGGAAGCGAAATGCTTCATAGAGATGAGCCACCGTATCCATGGCCAGCAGAGTATGTTGGTCCTGCCAACGTACCGCAAAATCGGCGGCCAGTCCGTGAAGATATATAGCAGCTTCCACCGCTTCGGCCGGCTGCTCGGGATACTGAGCGATCATAGCGGCGACGATCCCAGTCAAAATGTCCCCGCTGCCTCCTTTCGCCATTCCCGGGTTGCCGGTGGTGTTGATGGCGATGCGGCCATCCGGATGGGCGATGAGCGTGCGCCAACCTTTCAGCACCAGGGTGACCGCATGGGTGGTCGCAAACTGCCGGGCAAGGCCCTCCCGGTCTACCTCCACTTCGCGGATGCTCATCCCGGCGAGGCGGGCCATCTCGCCAGGATGCGGAGTCAGCACGAGCAGCCGCCCACGGCCATTCCACTGGCCTGGATGGGCCGCCAGCGCGTTGAGCGCGTCGGCGTCAATGACCATAGGGACCTTGGTCCGCTCGAGCAGGCCGAGGAAGAACTGAACCGCTTCCTCTTCCTGGCCCATCCCCGGGCCCACGGCGATGACCGACTTCTTATCCAGAACCGGGTCGAGGAACGCAGCTTCCAGGTTGCGGCTGGAGATTTCGCCCTTCTCTCCTTCGAGTAGGGCATGCGTCATTAGCTCCGGCGTGACCGCGGCCACCGTGGGCAAAATCGATTGCGCGACGGCTGCGGTGACCAGGCCGGCACCGGCGCGCAAGGCAGCTACAGAGCTCATACAGGGGGCCCCGGACTTGCCCCGGGCTCCGCCGATCACCAGCACATGCCCGAAGCGGCCCTTGTTGGAGTCGGCGGAGCGAGGACGGTCGGCAATCAGCTTGGAGCTCCCCGCCCAGGTCAGGCCAGTCGCGGACTCGATGGCCTCCGCCGGAGAGCCGATGGGCGCCACCACGATGGGTCCTTGCTGAAGATTGCCGGGAAGTGTGGCGCCACGAGTGAGCAACCCGGAAACATGGGCCAGCTTGGGCGCGGTGAAGGTAACCACGGCATCCGCGCGATACGCTTCGGGCGCCAAGAAGTCACGGGAGTCGGCATCCCAGCCGGAAGGTAGATCCACCGCAACGACCGGGATTTGTGGATAGCGCTCCAGCAGACTGCGTCCAGCAACTGCCAGACCGCGCATGGGGGGACGAAAACCGGTACCCAGGACGGCATCGACAAAGAGCTGAGCACGGTCCAGGAGGCCTTTGCAACCGTTACGGGAGAAGTCGGCTTCTTCCGCAATGACGATCGGCGTCACCGGGAGCCGCTCCAACATGACCTTCACTTCGCCATGCGCCGCAGTGGGATCCCCCAAGATCATGACCGAGACGGCACAGCCGGCTTCTACCAGATAGCGCGCCGCGACCAGGCCGTCACCGCCGTTATTGCCTTTGCCGCACAAGACTACGATGCGCCGGCACAGGGGGAGTTCCCGCAGAATGAAGCGGGCCGTGGCGCGCCCGGCGTGCTCCATCAACTCCAGCGAAGAGATCCCGAAGCGGTCGGTACTGACCCGATCGGTCGCACCCATCTCGGCGGCGGTCAGTATCTTCATTCATGACAATCGTAGAGCATTCCCGCGGTTGGCCGAACTTGAAATGCTCAGCGGGCTGATTAGCCCGAAAGGCTCCCACAGGGTTACGGGGCAAAGAGGAAGAGCCTCCCTTGTGGGGAGGCCCTGGCGTGGATCTCTCGTCTTGCAGTTATTGGCTGAGGCTGGTGGTGGAGGCGGTGTTGGTTTCCGGCTCAGCCGCGAGCTTCTCTGCGAAATAGCTGTGATCCCAGAGATTGCGGTAGAAGACACCGGTCAACGCGGCTGCCTTCGGACCGAAGGTCGGACGGCCTCCCTCGAGGAAGAATACGGTGACGATGCGACCGTGAGAGGTGTTGGCAAAAGAAGCAAACCAGCCGTAACGGGTGCCGTTGTTGGAGCAGGTGCCGGTCTTGCCCAGAATGGGGAGCTGATTGAAGCTGGCGTGCAGCGAGCGGGCGGTGCCATAATCGACAGCCCCTTCCATGCCCACGGTAACGTCCGGGATCAGGTTCCCGATATCGAGCGTCCGCTTCACGCGGGGCTGGAAGTTTGAAACCTCTTCAGCGGAGGTGGGGTGCTGCAAGTAGTAAAGCGTTCCGCCGTTGGCAATGGAGGCCACCAGCGCTCCCAACTGCAACGGTGTCATCGAGATACCCTGTCCGAAGGAACACATGCGGCCCACTCCACCCTCGCTCTCGGGCAATACCTGCTCGGGGTAGATGCCCAGCTGCTCACCGGGAATGTTCCAGCCAGCCAGCTCGCCCAGACCGAAGGAATTCGCGTAGTGGCGCACCCGCTCGAAGCCGAGTCGACGGCCAACGGTCTCAAAATAAAGGTTGTTCGATTTGGCCAGCGCCTCGGTCAGGTTCACGCGGACCCTGCCACCCAGATTTACCGGGGTGTCCTTGGTAACGATGCCCTCCTCCAGGGCAGCCAGGGCGACGGAGACCTTAATCGTCGAACAAGGCTCGGCGCCGCTGGAGAGAGCAAGCTTCTGATTCACCATGGCCAGGATGCGGCCATTGCTGGGGTCGATGGCTACCACGGTGCCATACATGTTGCCCAATGCGTCGATCGCCGCCTGCCGTACCACGGGATCTTCACCCGTAGTCACATCGCCCTGGGTGATGTCGGAGTCGGTAAAGGAGCTGGCGGAGAAATGCTCGTAATAACGGTGGCGGACCAGCACGGCGCGACGGAGGTGCCCGGATCGAGTACGGACCGTGACCGCCGTCCGCTCAACCACCGGGTGGGTGTGCCGCAACTGCGCCATGTGCCGGCGAGCGTGCGCACTCTCCTGTACACGGGTAACGTGGGCGCGGTGGGTAGGGTGCGTGGGACGCGCGTGGGCAGGTTTCGCGAAGGCAGCGGAGGCCAGACCAAGGATCAGAACAAAATAATGGAAGCGTTGCAGAAGCTGTCTGTTCACCGCGCGATGTCCTCTCGAAACCATGGCATTTAAATATGTTACGTGCTCAACGCCGGGTACTCAAGTAATCCCCGCTACTACCGAGGCGAGTTCCTTAATAAGGATTCTCGATTCCCTGTCGCGGACTTAACTTTACTAACCCTAATTTGACATAAAGTCTGTCCGCTTTTCCATATTCCAAGAAAGTCTTCTCCGTGTCCGTACCACAATTGGGTACACGCCCGTAACGGCGGCTCGCACAAAATCGATGCGCGGGTTATGTGACCGGGTCAGAGGTTCAATTCACCGGGCGCCGCAGAAATGCCGGGATATCGAGGTTGTCGAGGTGCGATTCACCCTCGGTACGATTGGCACCTTCACGGCCGGCGGCGTCCGCGCGTTCTTCCACTGGCTTGCTGGGAATCAGGCGGGCATACTCCTCTTCAAACGGCTCGTCGAAATTGACGTGAGCAACGGGGGGCTTGGCTGGCGCGGCGGCACGCGGGGGTTCAGGAACCTCTTCGATGAGAATCGGCTGAGGCTGCAAAGCAAAGGGCGCCGATTCCGTGGGCGCGTCCTTCACCACCTGCTTCTGGGCAGCCGGAGCAGGCTCTCCTGCTTTGCGCGACTCGAAGAGAGGCGTGAGCTCCTGTTCGGCAAGCTCTTCGCTGGCGAAGCGGGGAACGGAAGACCGGTCCTGAAGCGAGACGCGGGGCGTCGACGCATCACTGGCGGCGCGCTGACGGCGGCCCATATGATCCTGACGGAAGCCGGTGGCGATCACGGTGATCTTGACCTGGTCGCCCATGTTTTCGTCCAGAACCGCGCCAAAAATGATGTTGGCGTCTTCGTGAGCCGCGTTCTGGATCAGGGTAGAGGCTTCGTTCACTTCGCTCAACTTCAAAGAACTGGACCCGCTGATGTTGATGAGGATGCCGCGCGCGCCGTCGATCGCGCCCGCCTCCAGCAACGGAGAAGCCATGGCGGCTTGGGCGGCGGCAATGGCGCGGTTGTCGCCACTACGCAAGGCGGTCCCCATGACCGCGTAACCCATCCCGGCCATGGTGGTTTTTACGTCGGCGAAATCGCGGTTGATGATGCCGGGGATGGTGATGATGTCGGAGATGCCTTGCACCCCCTGGAGCAGAACATCGTCGGCGATGCGGAAGGATTCGAAGAAGCCGGCGTCTTTGGCCACGGCAAGCAGCTTCTCGTTAGGAATGACGATCATGGTGTCGACCCCTTCGAGGAGCTCTTCCATGCCGCGCTCCGCTTGCTGCATGCGCCGCTTGCCTTCAAAGGCGAAGGGGCGGGTGACTACGGCCACCGTGAGCGCGCCCATTTCGCTGGCCAACGAGGCGATGACGGGAGCCGCGCCGGTGCCGGTGCCGCCGCCCAGGCCGGCGGTCACAAAGACCATGTCGGCCCCTTCCAGGGCTTCGATGATTTTTTCCGAGTCTTCCAGGGCAGCGCGCCGGCCTACATCAGGATTAGCGCCCGCGCCCAGCCCGCTGGTCAGCTTAACCCCCAGCTGCAGCTTGACCGGCGCCTGGGAGAGCTGCAGCGCCTGCACGTCGGTATTAGCCACAATGAACTCGACGCCTTCCAGTTTGGCGGCAATCATCCGATTCACGGCATTACCGCCGCCGCCGCCAACTCCTATGACCTTAATCTTCGCTCCACGAGCGATTTCGTCGTTGTAGTGAATGCGTATTTCATCGGATAGATTCATCGGGTTCAGCTCCATTCTCGTATCGTACTTAGATCTTGCCGTTATGCAACTTAGCGCACTACAAACTGCCTGCGAATATAGCGCGCAGCTTGGCCCGCAGGCCCTGGTCTTCCGCCGCCCGCAGCACGCTGGTGCGGTGGGTGTATAGCAACATGCCGATCGCGGTGGAAAATTCCGGTTGTATCAATTCGTCCGGCATCCTGGAGAGCGGTACGGGATATCCCAGACGCGCGGGAACACGCAACAGGCTTTCTGCTACCTCGAGCAGGCCCGCCAGCTGCGCGCCGCCGCCGGTGAGTACACAGCCTGCTCCCAGCGCGCCGAGCACGCCGCCCTGGCGCAGATTTTCCCGCACCAGGTGGAAGAGTTCGCGGGCGCGCGGTTCAAGAATCTCGCTCAGGTAACGCTGCTTGATGGTACGGATCACCTGGGTACCACCGGCGATCAACTCCAGCTCGTTGGAGGAAGGAACCGAGGTAACCACGCAGTGCCCATAGTCCAATTTGATTGCTTCCGCTTCCTGCACCGACATGTGCAGCCCCACCGCGAGATCATTGGTGAAGTGGTCGCCGCCGATGGGCACCACGGCAGTGTGGGCTACCGCACCCTCAAAGAAAACCACCAGTTCCGTGGAGGCGGCACCAATATCAAGCAGGCAGGCGCCGAGTTCGCGCTCGTCGGCCGAGACCGTGGCTTCGGCGGCGGCGATGGCCTCAAAAACAGTGTCCGTCACTTCGAGGCCAGCCTTGTTGGCGCAGGTGATCACGCTTTGCGCCGCGCTGGCGGAACAGGTGGAGATATGCAGATTCACCTCCAACCGGTTGCCGACCATACCGACGGGGTCATGGATACCTGGTTGCTCGTCGAGGATAAACTGTTGCGGCAACAAGTGAATGATCTCGCGATCGGCGGGCAGGGAGACGGAGCGGGCGCGATCAACGGCGGCGCGAACATCCTCGCGCGTAATCTCGCGCAACCGGTTGCCCAAGCTGATGCCGCCCTGGCTGTTGACGCCACGCACGTGAGGACCCCCCAGCCCGACGACACAATTCGCAATCACGGCTTGGGCCATCTGTTCGGCCTCAGTAGCAGCGTGGTTGAAGGCCCGGCTGGCGGGCTGGAGATCGCTGATGAGCCCCTTGCGCATACCCTCCGCATTCACCACACTGTGCGCGCGATAGCGCAGTGCGCCTTCGTGCAGCTCGGCTACCAGGACCCGAATCCTGGAGCTGCCTGCATCCAATACCGTGAGTAGTTCTTCGCTCTTCTGGCTCATCAGCCCTTTGGTTTTCCCGCTTTGAGCGATTTTGTGGCGGGCTTTGTCGCAGTGTGCCCGGCGTGTTTGGTGGCCGCAGTGTCCGCATGGTGCGGGCTGACGGGTGCCCCATCCTGCGCGGAGCCAGATGTGGTTTGCTTCGCCATATCGAGCACCACCTGGTCCTCATAGCGCATGTCGACCGAGGCCAGATGAGGATACTGTTGCCGCCACTCAGGCAGATGCTGCTGGTAGCTGCGGTAGCGGGCGAGGAAATCGGAATCGCCGAAGTGGACCTGGATATCCGAGCCCTGGGCGGGTAGGAGGGCCCAAACATCTTCGGCATCGGAGATGTCGACCTCGCTCAGCTGAGTGGAAACTTTGGCTCCGCCGGAATCAAGATCATGGATGAATTGCTGGTACAAGTGCATGCGTGCGGCGCGAACGGACAGTGGATCGTTGTCGGATATTCCACTGACCACCGGGAAGGAGTAGTGTTTGGCGGCCATCGCTGCCGGCGGCAGATGGAGCAGAACTCCGTGGGCGTCCACCAGGCCGATGTTGTTGCCGTGGCGCACGAAAGCAACCGGCGTGCGTTCTACGACAGCGACGCGCAACTGGTCGGGCAGAAGCCGCATGACGGTGGCGTGCTCCACCCAAGGCAACTGTTCCAAGGACGCGCGGCGCGCACCGAGCGGGATGAAGAAGACATTCCGGCCCAGGTCGGAACCGAAAATGGAAAGGAGCTCGGGGCGTGTTACCTGGCTGTTGCCCATGATCTGGATGGAGGAAGAGGAGCCGATGCGGAAGCGGGGATCGTCACGGAAAAAGTTGCGTATTCCGATCGCCAGCAAGAGCAGTGCTCCGATGGCGAAGACGACGGTCAGCGCGGCGCCAATGCGGCCCCCACGGCTGGCGGGAATGATCCCGCGGCGGACAGGAACGCGGCGCCGTGAGCGCAGAAAGGCATCTTCTTCGCGGTCTTCGCTATCGCTGCTGGCCTGCTCGGCCAGCCTGCGCGCTGCGTTCCGCTCAGATGCGCTTTCCTGCGTATTTTTGGCGCGCGCGGGCGAAGGGGCCGTGGGGCGATAGAACTGCCCCATCGGCTCATCCATTTCTACACCCGCGTACACCGCTCCACGGCTTGCATGTGAGTCGATTTTTGCCACGCCCGAGTCAGGTCGTGAGATTTGCCATCCAAACTATAGCGTGGTTTTCCGGGGATTGCTTGCGGCAATTGCAGGGAATCTCAGGGGTACCTGTGTTGAAAATAGGGGTCAGTAGACCTTGATCCAGTGGTTTCTGCGGAACTCTCCTGGCAACGGCTGACGGGTGAGTTAGTAGAGAAGATAGGGTTTTCGCTTGGCGTCGAAGTCTTGTAGTTGTTGTTGCCAGTCTTCGGCGATGCGCTGGGGATCACGGCCCACCTGAAGCGCTTCGAGCACACTCCTATTTACGAGGAGTATTTCGATCTTGTTCAGTTGAAATTTGTCGGCGTAGAGCTTGTGCAGCGCGGATGCGACTTCGAGGCCAAGTTCCGGCGAGTCGAGGACATTGCGGTCGGTCACGATCAGCTCAATGCCATGGCAGAGCTGATCGGCATACGGATAAGGAGAGCTAGGGGTAAAATCCACGGGGACAAAGCGCACTCCAGGCAAGAATCTTGCGTTCAGCGCACGCGCTAACGCCGAACCATCGACCCAGGGTGCACCTACATAGGCAAAGGGCGTGTCCGTTCCGCGACCGACGGAGACGTTGGTCGTCTCAATGAGGCCCAGGGCGGGATAAAGGATTGCTTCCGACAGGTTGCGGAGATTGGGCGAAGGATTGGTCCAGGTGAGGCCGGTGGCATCGAACCAGTCTCCCCGCTGCCAGCCGTTCATGGCAATCACACTCAGCGGCGCGGCCAATTTGTATTCTCCATTGAAATAGCGCGCCAGCTCACCCAGCGTCATGCCGTGGCGCACTGGAATGGGGGCCACGTTGACGTAGCTCTCACTGCCAACGTCGGAGAGGGGACCCTGCACAAAACCGCCTCCGAGTGGGTCAGGACGGTCCAGGACCACGACCTCGGTGCCGGTCTTGCCGGCGGCCTCGAGAAAATAGCGGACTACCGTTTCGTAGGTGTAGAAGCGGACGCCCGCATCCGCGATGTCGATGAGGACGGCATCGAGGGAGCGTAGCGTCTCCTGGGAGGGACGGCGCTGGGCCGCAGTCGCGCCATACAGGCTGATTACGGAGAGTCCGGTCGCGGTATCCGTCGAGTCCTGAATGCCTTCCTTATCGAGTGCGCCGTTGATGCCGTGTTCCGGACTGAAGAGAAGCTTGAGCTTGAATCCGGGAACAGCTTCTTGCGCGTCTTGAGCCAGGACATCAATGGTTCTTCGGCCATGCTCGTCGAGACCGGTCTGATTGGTAAGCAGCCCCGCTCGCAAGGTGCCTCCATGCCTGGCGGCGAGAGCGGCAAGTTCTGCGAAGTTGTCCTGTTCCAGCATGTCGATGCCGGTGGTGACGGTTCCGTTGCGGTCATGCCAAAGGCGCTCCCCGGCGATGGATTCGTTGTAGCCAGTCAGCCTGGCGGCGAGACTCCCGCTATCCGGCCGGAGCTTGACCCAGGCGGCAACTACATTCGCAACCGCCCCGCGGATGGCGTTGATCCCGGTGGGGCCATTGGGATAAACGGCATTGGACATAAAGACGACATAGGTATCGCTGGTGGGGTCCATCCAGATGGAGGTCCCCGTGAAGCCGGTATGACCGAAGGAGCCGACGGGGAACAACTCGCCGCGGTTGCTGGAGAAGGGCGACTCGATGTCCCAGCCAAGTCCGCGGAGGGCAGTGCCGGTAGCGGGCTGACCGGGCGTGGTCATTTTTTCCAGTGTTAGCTGCTGCAGGGGAAAGCGGCTCGACCGGCCGGCAAGGCGATCGAGCAGGTTTTGTGCGTAGATGGCGACATCGCCGGCAGTGCTGAAGAGGCCGGCATCCCCGGCAACGCCGCCCATGCGGCGCGCGGTGGGATCGTGCACCACTCCGCGGAGCAAGACACCCTGCTCGTACTGCGTGGGCGCAATGCGACTGTGCCAGGGTTCGGGAGGCAGAAACCGCGTGTGCTCCAAGCCCAGCGGCTGGGCCAGGTAGCGCTGCTGGTATTGATCGAGGGTGAGACCGGAGAGCTTCTCGACCAGCGCGCCGAGCACGATGAAGTTGATGTCGCTGTAGCGAAATTGCACTCCAGGAGCCGTGACCGGCGTGGATGCAAAGGCACGACGCAGACCCTCCTGTTTGCCGGCCCACCGGTCTTCCAGCGGAACATCGGGAGGCAGGCCGGAGTAGTGGGTGAGCAACTGGCGAATGGTGATGTCCTGCTTGCCGTTGACAGCGAACTCAGGCAGATATTGCGCTACCGGGTCATTCAGCCGGAACCGCCCCTGCTCGTAAAGCTGCATGACCGCAGGCGCGGTGGCCAGCACCTTGGTCAACGATGCGAGATCGAAGATGGTTTCCTCGGTCATCGCTTCGGGTTCAGGCGTCAGAGAGCGGTTTCCGTAGGCCTTTTGAAAGACAATGCGGCCGTTGTGACCGGCGATCACCACCGCCCCGGGGAATTTTTTGGTGGCGATGCCTAGCTCGATGATGCGATCAATTTGTTGGAATCCCGGCTCATTCACAGCCTTGACTTGAGCTGTCGCGGGAAGCGGTGCCAGGAGCAGAAGCAGGAGCAGAACCGCGATCGTTTGAGTACCCTTCTTATTGGGCAAGATTCGGCTCGTTACCCATCCCAGAACGAACGTAAGCAGAGAGCCAATTAGCACGAACCACGTCCAGGCAATTTTAGGAAACAGGATGTGCACGCTCCCAAAGGTAAGAGGCAACGCATAAGGCTGCTTCCAGAGCAGTATATTGGCTGCTAAACCGCCGATCATGCCGATGATGGCGCCGGTTTCGGTTGCAGTCCTGGTAAGGGTGCCGAGCAAGAAGACTCCCAGGAGAGCTCCATAGGCGACGGAGGCGATCGAGAGGCCAACTTCGACTACATGACCGCCCCCGCGCGACATGCATGCGAGCACAAAAAGCAGCGCCGCCCAGAAGAGAGTCATGACGCGGGATAAGCGAGCACGCCGGCGTTCATCGGCATTCGGCTTCCAGGCCATATAGAAATCCACCATGCTGCTCGAACTCAGGGAGTTGACCGCTGCACTCAGATTCGACATGGCGGCAGCCAAAATCGCCGCAACCATCAGTCCCGCGAGGCCATGCGGCATTTCCGCCACGATGAATGCGGGGAAAACGCGGTCGGGGCTCCCGGGGGGCATGTCTTTGCTCACATTACCGTAGAAATAGTAAAGCCCGGTACCAATGGCGAGAAAGAGTGCGAACTGAACCAGAATAACGCCGCCGCTGCTCAACAAGGCAATGCGCGATTCGCGGAGGTTCTTGGCCGCCAGCAGGCGCTGCACCATGAGTTGATCGGTGCCATGACTTGCCATGGTCAGGAAACAACCCCCGACCAGGCCCGCCCAGAAGGTATAGGTTTGGCTCAGGCTGAAAGCAAAATGGAAGATGGTGACCTTGCCGGCAGCAGATGCCATGCCATGGATAGCGTGCCAGCCGCCGGGGACCCGATCTCCGAGCAGGATGACGGCAACGATGGTGCCGGCAACATACAGCGCCATCTGCACCACGTCGGTCCAGATGACGGCGGCCATTCCTCCTTCGAGGGTGTAAATCAACGTCAGGACGCAGATGATGGCGATGGAAACCACATCCCGCGTGCCGATCGCGATGCCCACCACAATCGAAACGGCGAAGACACGGACGCCTTCCGCCGCCGCGCGCAGGAAGAGAAAAAGAAATGCCGTGAGCTTGTGCAGCCGGGGACCAAAACGCTCACCAATCACTTCGTATGCGGTGAGCAGTTCGCCACGAAAATAGCGGGGCAGGAAGATGATGCATATGACGATCCTGCCCAGGAGGTAGCCAAGGACGATCTCCAGAAAGCCCCAGTCTCCGGTATAGGCGAGGCCGGGCACGCTGATGATGGTCAGGGTGCTGGTTTCCGCGGCAACGATGGAGAGGGCGATGGCCCACCAGGGAATTTTGCGGTCGGCAAGAAAGTAGTTCTTTAACGAACGGTCCTTGCTGCGGAACTGCAGGCCAAAGAGGGTGATACCTGCCAGATAAAGGGCCACCAGAGATAGGTCGACCGAGCTCAGCCGGTGAAGCATGCAACCTCGGGAGAAGGAACCGCAGATCTTTCCACTACGCTACCCTACGGCCGAAATGACATTCACCTGGAGGGATAATTGTCGAGTATAACCGCATCGACTCAGAGGGGTGGCGCCAAGGCCATTTGTTATGAGAGGGGTGCCCGAAGTTCGGCGAGAGGTAGGGCTGGCGGAGCAAAGGGCTGGTGGCTTACGGTTCGGGTCGAGAAACTCTCAGTGGAGAAGTTCAGCGACAGGGCTGAACTTCTCCAATGAGTGGACGGTTGGG
>Ga0302326_10004875_pt1 | contig 30867 bp, 20 predicted proteins | sample Palsa_T0_3_FD_202264 | JGI IMG/M metagenome (GOLD analysis project Ga0302326, IMG submission 202264) | Peat permafrost microbial communities from Stordalen Mire near Abisko, Sweden - Palsa_T0_3 | ecosystem: Environmental > Terrestrial > Soil > Palsa > Peat permafrost | place: Sweden: Abisko... | reverse complement strand
GAGATCGATGAGCTTGCGGAATCCTTCAACGCCATGGCGGATCAGGTGGTGCGCGCGGAGGCGGAGCTGCGCGCTCACCAGACCGAACTTGAAAAGCATGTGGCCGAGCGCACGCAGCAGCTGCACCATCTGGCGCACCATGACCCGCTCACCCAGCTGCCCAACCGCCGCCAGCTCGCCACCCGCCTCTCCGCGGCGCTCGCGCGCGCAGCGGCGAGCGAACAGCGTGTGGCGCTCCTGTTCGTCGACCTCGACAACTTCAAATCGATCAACGACACCCTCGGCCACAATTTCGGTGACCGTGTGCTGCAGGCGATCACCGAACGCCTGCGCACCGCCACGGGTGCACGCGCCCTGCTCGCGCGCTTGGGGGGCGATGAGTTCACGGTATTGATGGAGGATGTGCGATCGAGCGAAGAAGTCGAGGAGCGCGCCGCCGCGCTGGTGTCCACACTGCAGCAGCCGCTGCTCGTAGACGGACGCATTCTCTCGACCAGCGCCAGCATCGGCGCGAGTCTCTATCCGGATCACGCCGCGGATCCGGATGCGCTGTTGCGCGCCGCCGATGTCGCTTTGTTCCGCGCCAAGGAACTCGGCCGCAATCGTTTCGCCTTCTACCGTCCCGCGCTCTACGATGCAGCCGCGCAGCGCTTTCGCCTCGAGCAATCGCTGCGCCGTGCGGTGGAAGCGGGCGATCTGATGTTGATGTACCAGGCACAGGTCGCACTGCACACGCGCGACACCATCGGCATGGAGGCACTCCTGCGCTGGCGCAAGCCGGACGGCCGCATCGCCACCGCTACTGAATTCATTCACATCGCCGAGAAGACCGGACTCATCCACGAGCTCACCGGCTGGGTGCTGCGCACCGCGACGCAGGCGGTCGCGCGCTGGCGCCAGCAGGGCTGGCACCACGCCTGCGTCGGGATCAACGTATCGCCGATGCAGTTCATGGAGAGCGCCTTCGTCGATCAGGTCACCGCGGCGCTCGAGGCCGCCGGAGTGCCGGCGAGCGCTCTGGAGCTCGAGCTCACCGAAACCGTTTTCCAGACCGGCGCACCGACGATCGAGGCGCTGCGGCGCCTGCGCGCGCTCGGGGTCGCGATCGCGCTCGATGACTTCGGCAGCGGCTACTCGTCGCTCACGTCGCTCGAGCAGTTGCCGATCACCCGGGTGAAGCTGGATCGCACGCTCATCGAGGCGGTGGACTCCAATCCGCGCTCCGCCGCCATTGCGCGTTCCATCATCACGCTCTGCCATGGCCTCGGGCTTGAAGTGATGGCCGAGGGCGTCGAGCGCACGGAGCAGCTGGCGGTGCTCGCACAATACGGTCCCGTGGGGATACAGGGGTATCTCCTCGCGCATGCGGTGCCCGCCGAGGAAGTCGTGCGCGAGGCGCAGGACGCTGCGGCGCGCGCGCGTAAATTCCTCGCCGCTCTTGAGATGCAGCCGCGTATCATGCGGGCATGAACATTGAGTTGAGCCGCGAAGAGGCGCGCGTGATCGGCTGCCTCATCGAAAAGCAGATCACGACCCCCGACCAATATCCGCTGTCCTTGAATGCACTCACCAACGCGTGCAATCAAAAAAGTAATCGCGATCCGCTGATGGCGCTCGATGAGCCGAGCGTGCAGCACATCGTAGACACCTTGGCGCGCCGCCACTTCGTCATGGAAAAATCCGGCTTCGGCAGCCGCGTGCCCAAATTCCAGCACCGCTTCTGCAACAGCGAGTACGGCCCACTGAAGTTCTCGGCACAGGAACTGGCGATCGTGTGCGAATTGCTGCTGCGCGGCCCGCAAACTCCGGGAGAGCTGCGCACCCGCGCGAGCCGAATGGCGACCTTCACCGATACGAGCACGGTGGATGCGGCGCTCGCAAGCCTCGCGGAGCGCGCCGACGGCCCCTTCGTTGTGCGCCTGCCGCGCGAGCCTGGCCGACGCGATGCGCGCTACGCGCATCTCTTCAGCGGCGAAGTTGCAGCGACGGCGAGCGCCGCGCCGAGCGCGCAGGCCGCCACGTCCGCTGCGCCTTCGCGGCTTGATCGGCTCGAGGAAGACGTGCGGCAGCTGCGGGCCGAGCTTGATGGCCTAAAGGCGCGCCTACCGCACTAGCGCGCGGGTTCGCGAGCGGGCCTCTTCGTCTGCTTAGGTTTCGCGCTGTGCGGCTCGGCTGCGGCCAACGGGCAACGCTCTTAAGAGGCATCTTACTGACATAACGGCGCAGCCCGCAAGCTTCCCAATTTACTTTCGGTTTCCTGCGGAATAGGCTGCACGGAAACACCGGCTTTGCGCCGGTGCGCAACAACAATATAGGGAACGCATTCCATGCATCAGCAGTATTTGAAGGCCCTCGCTGCAGCACTCGTACTCACCCTATTAACGGCCGTGCCGTCCTCACCGGCGGCGGCTACGGATGTGCCATTTACCAGCTTCCAAGGCGCGTGGACCGCGGCCAAGACGTACAGCGCCGGCGACGTAGTGACCTATCAACAAGCGCTCTACATCGGTCTCGTCGCAGACAATACCCACCACCGGCCCGGGCTCCAACCGCGCTACTGGACCGTCCTGGTGCCGGGTGATACCACGTTCGGGTCCAATTCGTTGACCTATACCCAGGACACTTCGAACTCCGGCGAGTCATGCACCCTATCATCGATCACGTTATATAGTGCTCAAAGGTATCCTGATAACTTATTGCCCGCAGACGGGCGGCTGCTCTCAGTCTCCACCTACAGTGCGCTCTTTACCCTCCTCGGCACCCACTACGGCGGCGATGGAGTTAGCACCTTCGCGGTACCCGATTTGCGCGCAGCAGCGCCCAACGACTCCGCTTACCTGATCTGTGTGCTGGGGGTGTTCCCCTAGGCGATTCATCGCCGTGCACCATGAAGACCCGCAAAAGGCGTGCTAGAAGTCCCCGCCGGCATCTCACGGTCCCTTAAGTTCCAGGACTTCAACCAACGTCGCTGCGCATATGAGGGCAATGAGACTCGCCAACTCGCGCTCGACCTGGGTGCATTGCGGTGGTACCACCGCACCCGAACCGGGTTGAACCCTGGAGGCTCAAGAAAGCCTTATATCAATGCCGCAGCGAGACCGAGCGGCTCTGCAGAGGACTCAAGGGCTTTCGCCGCATCTGCAGTCGCTTCGACAAGCTCGACCTGGCGTTCATTGCCTTCATCGACTTCGCTCGTAGCATCGAAGCGCTACGTCAGCAGTGTTCACGGGCCCTAGCGCATCGCAAGATAGGCATCGCGGCCGCGCACGCCCAGGTCCGGCTGATCCGTAAAAAACCCGTCCATGCCGGCTGCGAGATAGACGGCGAGCTCCGCCGGCAGATTGCCGCGCCGCGCGCGTGCGCTGCTGGAGCGAAACTTGCGCGGCAGAAAGACGTTCTCGGCGCGGAACGTCCAGCCATGAACCTTGAGGCCCTGCGCATGCGCGTCGGCGACCAGTCGCGTCGGCCGCGCCAGCGAGTCATCGGCGTTGCGCGGAATGATGAGCGTCTTGTTGACGCCGATCACCTGCGCGTAACGCGCCACCTCCGCAAGCCCCGCGGGCTGCATGAGATCCGCATAGGTGCGCGGATCGGCGCCGACGGTGAAATCGTACGGCTGGCCGTCCGCCTCGACGAGCTGCACGATCGGCAGATCCGTCATGCCGCGCAGGGCCTTCAAGTTGCCGACCTCGAAAGACTGCAGAAACACCGGCGCGTCCGGCCCTGCGAAGTCCCAGCGTGCGAGTGCCGCGACGAGCGGCTCTTCCATCGCCAGCCCCAATTTGCTGAAGTAGCTCGGGTGCTTGGTCTCCGGATACACACCGATCGGGGCAGGTTCGGGCAGCCCCAGAACCCGCGCGCGGACGCTGCGGTCGCTGTGCGCCGAGCGCACGAGCGCGAGGATTTCCTCCAGCGTCGGGATCTCGAATTGGCCGTCGAAGCGCACGTTGTCCGGCCGCACATCGGCGATGCGCTCGCGAGCGCGCAACGTCTTGAGCTCCGCAAGCGTAAAATCCTCGGTGAACCACCCTTCCGTCGCGACGCCATCGACCATCTTGGCTTTGCGGCGAGTGGCAAATTCAGGATGGTCGGCGACGTTCGTGGTCGCGCTGATTTCGTTTTCGTGGCGCGCCACCAGCACTGCGTCCTGCGTCATGACGAGATCGGGTTCGACAAAGTCGGCGCCCTGCTGGATGGCGATGAAATAGGACGTGAGTGTGTGCTCGGGCACGTAGCCGCACGCGCCGCGGTGGCCGATCACGAGCGGCGCATGGGCGGCGGCCTTGGATGAGCGCTGAGGTTTGTCGTCAGGTGAGGGCACAGCCGCCATAATAAACTATGGCGAAAGGGCTACTGGGCGGATTCGCGTTGGCATTGTCGAGCCTGCCGGCGGCGGCGGCCGATCCGGCCACTGTTGAGCCACCGGCGAGCCAGCCTGCCAGCTACGTGTTCGCAACCGAGCTGGGTTCGGGGGTCTACGACGTCGGTGGCCGCACGCTCTTGGTCTATCGCCTGCCCCTGGGATACGAGCTGCGCGCGGCGACCGAGGATTCGCCGGGGCTGCGTCTGACGCTGCCGGCCGCGGTCGGATTCTTTAACTACTCACCCGTCGACCTCGTACATACGCAGCTGCCGTCGCACCTCGACGCCTTCAGCTTCGTTCCGGGCCTGCTGCTTGACTTCAAGATGGATGAGCACTGGCGCATCGAACCGTATGCGCGCGCCGGCGGCACCTTTGACTCCGGCGATTTTGACGGCTGGCTGTACGGTCTCGGCACCAGCAACATCTACCAATGGCAGATGGAGGGCCTGCACGCGCGCATGCTGAACGACATCCTCTTCGCGGGCGTCATCTACAAAAATCCCACCGAGCCAAATGACAATCTCGTGCGTGTGAGGAACGGCCTGGAGCTGCGGCGCCTGACGGGGCTGACAATCGGCCAACACGAGATCGAGCTTAGCGTGTATGGTTTCGTCGACTATTTCCCCGATGCGCCGCGGCCGCCGGTGGCGGGCACGCGGACCAGTCGAGTGCAGGTGGAGCCCGGGTTTTTGATCGGCGCGGCGCCGCAATGGCGGATTCACAACATCGAGCTGCCGCGCCTCGGCATCGGGTATCGTTTCGCGGGGGATTTGTCGGGATGGCACCTCGACATCAGCACCCCGTTTTAAGAAGGATCGGACGGGTATGGTTATTGCTGGAGCGCCTCGGTGCTGACTGAGCAGGATATCTATCTCTTCAAGGAGGGGACGTATTTTCGTGCGCACGAGAAACTCGGCGCCCATCCGCTCGCGGCCCGTGCGGGCCGGCCGGCGGGCACGAATTTCGCCGTGTGGGCGCCAAATGCGCGCTCCGTCGCTGTCGTGGGCGACTTCAACGGCTGGAATGGCGCATCGCACCCATTGAGCGCGCGCGCGGATTCCTCCGGCATCTGGTCGGGGTTCATCGCCGGCGTCGGACCCGGCGCAATCTACAAGTATCAGATCGTCTCGCAGCACGATGGCTACCGGGTCGACAAGAGCGACCCGTTCGCATTTCGCAGCGAGCTGCCGCCGCGCACGGCCTCCATCGTCTGCGACATCCACTATGCGTGGGGCGACGGCGAATGGCTGAAGCGTCGCAAAGAGACGAACGCGCTCAATGCCCCGTGGTCGATCTACGAGGTCCACTTAGGCTCGTGGCGGCGCGTGCCCGAGGCCAATAACCGCTGGCTCTCGTATCGGGAACTTGCCCAGGAACTTGGCGACTACGCGCTCGACATGGGCTTCACGCACGTCGAGCTGATGCCGATCATGGAGCATCCGTTCTATGGCTCCTGGGGATATCAGGTCACCGGATATTTTGCGCCCACCGCCCGCTACGGCACCCCGCAGGATCTGATGTATCTGATCGACCGCCTGCACCAGCGCGGCATCGGCGTGATCCTCGATTGGGTGCCGTCGCATTTTCCGAACGACGAGCATGGGCTTGCCTACTTCGACGGCACGCATCTCTACGAGCACGCGGATCCGCGCCAGGGATTCCACCCGGAATGGAAGAGCGCGATCTTCAACTATGGGCGCGCCGAGGTGCGCGACTTCCTCGGCAGCAGCGCGCTCTTTTGGCTGAAGACCTTCCATGCGGATGCGCTGCGCGTCGACGGCGTCGCCTCCATGCTGTACCTCGACTACGCGCGCACCGACGGGCAGTGGATCCCCAATGAATTCGGCGGCCACGAGAATCTCGGGGCGGTGTCTTTTCTGAAGAAGCTGAACGAGGAGGTGTACCGCGATCCGAGCGATGTGCAGAGCATCGCCGAGGAATCGACCGCCTGGCCGATGGTGTCGCGCCCCACGTATCTGGGAGGATTAGGGTTCGGGCTCAAATGGAATCTCGGCTGGATGCACGACACGCTCGCCTATTTCGCGACCGATCCGCTGTTTCGCAAGTACCACCACGGGCAGCTGACGTTCAGCCTGTGGTATGCGTTCAGCGAGAATTTCGTGCTGACGCTGTCGCATGATGAAGTCGTGTACGGCAAGGGATCGCTCCTTGGGCGGATGCATGGCGATGAATGGCAGCAGTTCGCGAACCTGCGGCTCCTCTACGGCTACATGTGGGGACATCCCGGCAAGAAGCTTCTCTTCATGGGAGGAGAGTTCGGCCAGAGGAGCGAGTGGCAGCATGATTCGAGTCTCGACTGGCACGTGCTGCAGTACCCGCTGCATGCCGGCGTGCAGCGCTGGGTGCGCGAACTGAACCGCTTCTATACCAGTGCCGCGGCGCTCTACGCCCTCGACTTCGACTGGGAGGGCTTCGAGTGGATCGACAGCAACGACAACGAGTCGAGTGTGATCGCGTTTTTGAGAAAGAGCGGCAAAGGCGAAATGGTTCTCGTCGTGTGCAACTTCACGCCGCTCGCGCGCGCCGACTATCGCGTCGGAGTCCCGCGCGGCGGCTACTGGCGCGAGCGTTTGAACAGCGACGCACTCGAATATGGCGGCAGCGGCGTCGGCAACCTCGGTGGTGTCGAGGCGGCTCCGCTACCCGCGCACGGCCGTTTCCATTCCCTCGCGCTGCGCTTGCCGCCGCTCGGCGTGCTGTTCCTCACGCCGGATTGACATGAGCGGTTACGCCGCCATGGGCACGATTCGCGTCGTCATCGAAAACATCCAGCCGCAGATCGACGGCGGCAATACGTCCGTACGGCGTGTGGCCGGAGAGGCCGTACGCGTCGAGGCGCGCATCTTCACCGACGGTCACGATCAGATCGACGGTGCGCTTCTCTTCAGAGCGCCCGCATCGGACGAGTGGCAGAGCGCCGCGCTCGTGCCTCTGGGCAATGACCTGTGGCGCGGTGAATTCACCGTGCAGCGCCTCGGACGCTACGAATACACGGTGTGCGCTTGGGTGGATCACGCCACTACCTGGCAGCGCGATTTCAAGAAGAAGTACGACGCGGCGCAGGAAACCGAGGTTGATTTCCTGGTCGGCGCTGAACACGCACACACGCTCGCGCTGCGCGCGGCGGACTCGGATGCGCGGCGCCTGACCGAATGGGCCAACGCGCTCGTCGATCCGAACCGCTCGCGCGAGGAGCGCGCGGGGCTTGCAGACAGCGAGGGACTGCGCAAGCTTTCGCATCGCTACCCGGATCCGGCGCTGGTCCTGCGCCACGAGCCGCCGCTCGCCGTGGAGGTGGAAAGGCAGCGCGCGCTCTTCTCCACCTGGTATGAGCTCTTTCCGCGCTCCACTTCGAACACGGCGGGCGTGCACGGCACGTTTGCCGATTGCGCGGCGCGCCTGCCCTACATCGCGGCCATGAACTTCGACGTGCTGTATCTGCCGCCCATCCATCCGATCGGCCTCACCGAGCGCAAGGGGCGCAATAATCGCGCGCATGCCACGGACGACGACGTCGGCAGCCCCTGGGCCATCGGGGCGCAGGCGGGCGGACACAAGTCGGTGCATCCCGAACTCGGCACGCTCGATGATTTTCGGAATCTCGTGACCAAGGCCGAGGAGCTCGGCATGGAGATTGCGCTGGATCTTGCCTTTCAATGCAGTCCTGATCATCCCTACGTGCGCGAGCACCCGGAATGGTTTCTGCTGCGCCCCGACGGCAGCATCCAGTACGCCGAGAACCCGCCGAAGAAGTATCAGGACATCTATCCGTTCAATTTCGAGACCATAGCGTGGCGCGAGCTGCGTACGGAATTAAAGAGCATCGTCGAGTTCTGGATCGCGCAGCGCGTGCGCATCTTCCGCGTGGACAATCCGCACACCAAACCGTTCGCGTTCTGGGAGTGGCTGATCGCCGAGGTGCGCAAGAGCCGCCCCGACGTGATTTTTCTCGCCGAGGCATTCACGCGTCCCGGGCCCATGTACAGATTGGCAAAGCTCGGCTTCAGCCAGTCATACAGTTACTTCGCCTGGCGCAACAGTAAAGCTGAGCTCACCGAGTACTTCAGCGAGCTTGCCGCTGCACCGCTCGCCGAATTCTTTCGCGCCAACCTGTGGCCCAACACGCCGGATATCCTCACCGAGTACCTGCAGTTCGGCGGCCGCACCGCCTTCATGGTGCGGCTCGTGCTTGCGGCGACGCTCGGCGCAAGCTACGGCATCTACGGTCCGGCATTCGAGCTCCTGGAGCACGTCGCGCGCGAGCCGGGCAGCGAGGAGTACGTCGACTCGGAGAAATATGAGCTGCGCCACTGGGATCTCGAGCGCACCGACAGCCTGCGCGATTTCATCGCGCGCGTGAACCGCATTCGCCACGATCAAGCGCCTCTGCAGAGTAACCGCCGGCTCAAATTCCATACGATCGACAACGGCGCACTCATCGCCTACAGCAAGACGAGCGCGGATGACAGCCAAGCCATTCTCGTCGTCGTCAACTTAGACCCGCACAACACGCAGACGGGCTTTCTCGATGTGGATCTGGCGGCCATCGGCGTGACGGCCGAGCACCCCTTCCAGGTTCATGATCTGCTCTCCGGCGCACGCTATATGTGGCAGGGCGCGCGCAACTACATCGCGCTCGATCCGCATCTTGCGGCCGCGCATATCTTGCGCATCCGCCACCACGTGCGCAGCGAGCGCGACTTCGATTACTTTGCCTGACATGGACGCACCCATAGAAGCGCACCCGCGCGATCCGCTCTGGTACAAGGATGCCGTCATTTACGAGGTGCACGTGCGCGCCTTCGCCGACAGCAACAATGACGGCATCGGCGACTTTCCGGGCCTCACGGGCAAGCTCGACTACATCCAGGATCTGGGCGTCAACGCCATCTGGCTCCTGCCCTTCTATCCCTCGCCGTTGCGCGACGACGGCTACGACATCGCCGACTACCGCAACATCCATCCGCAGTACGGCACGCGCGGCGACTTTCGCCACTTTGTCGACGAGGCGCATCGGCGCGGTCTGCGCATCATCACCGAGCTCGTCATCAATCACACCTCCGACCAGCACCCCTGGTTCCAGGCCGCTCGCCAGGCGCCGGCCGGATCGGCCAAGCGCAACTTCTACGTATGGAGCGACGACCCGGAGCGCTATGCAGGCACGCGCATCATCTTCACCGACACCGAGAGCTCCAATTGGACTTTCGACAAAGTGGCGAAGAGCTACTACTGGCACCGCTTCTTCAGTCATCAGCCGGATCTGAACTTCGACAATCCGCACGTCGAGCGCGCCATCATCCGCATCATGAATTTCTGGCTCGACCAGGGGGTCGATGGCCTGCGCCTGGATGCGATTCCGTACCTGATCGAGCGCGAGGGCACCTCCAACGAGAACCTGCGCGAGACGCACGCAGTGGTGAAGCGCATCCGCAAGGTGGTGGATGAGCGCTACGCGGATCGCGTGCTGCTCGCGGAAGCCAATCAGTGGCCGGAGGACGTGCGCGACTATTTCGGCGACGGCGACGAATGCCACATGGCCTTTCACTTTCCCCTGATGCCGCGCATGTATATGGCGATCGCACAGGAGGACCGCCACCCGATCGTGGAGATCATGGAGCAGACGCCCGACATCCCGGCCAATGCCCAATGGGCCATCTTCCTGCGTAACCACGACGAACTCACACTCGAGATGGTCACGAGCAAGGAACGTGACTACATGTACCAGATGTTCGCCGCCGATCCGCGCGCGCGGCTGAATCTGGGCATCCGCCGCCGCCTGGCGCCACTGCTGGAAAACGACCCCGAGCGCATCAAGCTCATGAATAGCCTTCTGCTGTCGATGCCGGGCTCGCCGATCATCTATTACGGCGACGAGATCGGCATGGGCGACAACTTCTATATCGGCGATCGCAACGGCGTGCGCACGCCCATGCAATGGAGCCCCGATCGCAATGCCGGCTTCTCGCACGCGGATCCGCAGCGGCTGTATCTGCCGCCGATCATGGATTCGATCTATGGCTATGAGGCGGTGAACGTGGAGGCGCAAACCCGCGACCGCGCCTCCCTCCTCAATTGGATGAAGCGCATGCTGCAGATCCGCAAGACCTCGCAGGCCTTCGGGCGCGGCACGCTGCAGTTCGTGCGTCCCGGCAATCGCAAGGTGCTCGTCTATATCCGCCACTCTGGCGATGACACCATCCTGTGCGTCGCAAATCTGGCGCGCTCCGCACAGCCGGTCGAGATCAATCTCGCCGCCCACAAGGGCGCCGTGCCGATCGAGCTCCTCGGCCAGACGCCCTTCCCGCCGATCGGCGAGCTGCCCTATCTTTTGACCTTGGCCGGTTACGGCTTCTACTGGTTTCGCTTGAGCCGCGATGCCGCGGCCCCTAAGTGGCATGCGGAACGCCTGCCGCGCGACGACCTGCCGGTGCTGGTGCTTATCAGCTCCTGGGCGAGCTTCTTTCCCGAGCGCGTCTCGCCATGGCGCGCGGCGGCGGCGACGCGGCTGCGCCAGCAGCTCGAAGAGCGGCTCCTGCCGGCTTTCATCGCCGCGCAACGCTGGTTCGACGGCAAGGGCGCCGCCATTTCGCGCGCGCAGCTCGCCGATCATGTCGAGTGGGAGTTCAAACACTCGCAGTGGCTGCTGGCGGTGATTGATATCGAAAGCGACGGCGAGCATGCGCAATACTTCCTGCCCCTCGCACTTGCGTTTGAGGACGTGCCCGAGTCGCGGTGGCTCAAGCTGCAGCCGTGTTCGATCGCACGCGTGCGCCAGCAGGCGGCGGTCGGCGTGCTGGCGGATGCCGCGGGGGATGAAGGCTTCGCGCGCGCCGTGGTGGAGTCGATCGGCGCGGAAGCGACGCTCGCCACGGTCCACGGCCGCCTTGTGTTTACGCCCACCGCCGCCTACGCCCAGCTGCGCGGCGACCCGGGCGCCGATCTCGCCGCGGGCGCGCCCCTCACCCAGGGCAGCAATACGGCGCTGCGCTGCGGGGATCGGCTATTCCTCAAACTCTATCGGCGCCTGCGGCCGGGTGCGAATCCGGAAGCCGAAATCGGCCGCTTTCTCACCGAGGTGGCACATTTCTCCCACATCGCTGCGGTCGCGGGCGTGATCGAATATCAGCGCGAGGGCGCCGCCGCGGCAACGGTCGGTCTGCTGCAGGCGTTCGTCATGAATCAGGGCGACGGCTGGGACTACACCGTCAACTATCTGATGCGCTTTCTGCAGGATGAGCGCAGCGCCCAACCGCCGGGCGCCGAAGTGCACGGCGCCTACCTGGCACTGGTGCGCACGCTCGCGCAACGCACGGCGCAGCTGCACGCTGCGCTCGCCACGGCCACCACGGATCAGGCCTTTACGGCACTGCCCACGACGGCTCACGACGTGCGCGCCTGGCGCGAGCGTGCCGCCAATGCCCTCGAGCAAAGCTTCGCTCTCCTCGAGGGCGCTGTCGAGCGCCTGCCGCCGGCGGCGCAGGCGCACGCGCGCGAGCTCCTCGGCGCGCGCACGCGGCTCGCAGAGCGCATTGCCAGGCTCGCCATGGATGAGACGATGCGCGCGCTCAAGATTCGCATCCACGGGGACTATCACCTGGGTCAGGTGCTCCTCGTGCGCAATGACTTTGTGATCGTCGACTTCGAGGGTGAGCCAGCGCGCGCCTTGAGCGAGCGGCGCGAGAAACAATCGCCGCTGCGCGACGTCGCCAGCATGCTGCGCTCCTTCGCCTACGCGCGCCGCGCTGCGCTCTTGGGGCCTACACCGCAAAGTGCCGAGGACAGCGTGCGCCGGGAGGCGCTCCTCGATGAGTGGGAGAAGAGCGCGCGCAAGACTTTCGTCAACGTGTACGACGAGATCGCGCGCGGCGCCCATCTCTACGAGTCGTTCGCGGCGGTGAAGCCGCTCTTGAGCTTGTTTGAGATCGAGAAGGCCCTGTACGAGCTGCGCTACGAACTCGGTAATCGCCCGGAATGGGCCGTGATTCCGATACGCGCGCTCACCGGCATGAGCGCCTGACGGCGCACTCATTGGGATATTTCCTATGGACCAGCCCGCCGCCGCCGCCGTGCACTCCGCCGCCATCGCGCCGATTACTGCCGTCTGGCCCGGAACGCCCCATCCGCGCGGCGCCACCTGGGACGGCGAAGGCGTCAATTTTTCATTGTTCTCGGCCAATGCCACCAAAGTTGAGCTCTGCGTCTTCGATGCGACGGGCCGCCGCGAGCTGCAGCGCGTCGAGCTGCATGAGCGCACCGATGACATCTGGCATGCCTATCTGCCCGAGGCGCGGCCGGGACTCTTGTACGGCTACCGCGTCAATGGTCCCTATGCTCCCTCGCAGGGCCATCGCTTCAATCCGCACAAGCTACTGATCGAACCGTACGCGAAGCACCTCGAGGGCAATCTACGCTGGAGCGACGCCCACTTCGGCTACCGCGTGGGCAACGCGCGCGCCGACCTGTCATTCGACAAGCGCGACAACGCGCAAGGCATGCCCAAATGCCGGGTCGTCGATCCCGCCTTCACCTGGGGCGACGATCGCCCGCCGCGCACCGGCTGGCACGACACTGTCATCTATGAAATGCACGTGCGCGGCCTGACGAAGAATCATCCCCAGGTGCCGCCGCAGCTGCGCGGCACCTACGCGGGACTCGCGACTGCGCCTGTGATCGAGCATCTGCACCGGCTCGGCGTCACGGCGGTCGAGCTCATGCCGGTGCACAACTTCGTCGACGACCGTAACCTCCTCGACCGCGGGCTGCGCAACTACTGGGGCTACAACACCATCGGGTTCTTCGCACCCGACATGCGCTATTGCGCGAGCGGCCGCATCAGCGAATTCAAGACCATGGTGAAGACGCTGCATTCCGCCGGCATCGAGGTCATCCTCGACGTGGTCTATAACCACACCGCGGAAGGCAACGAGCTCGGGCCGACGCTGTGCTTCCGCGGCATCGACAATGCCTCCCACTATCGCCTCAACCCCGAGGATCCGCGCTACTACGTGGATTTCACCGGTTGCGGCAACACCCTGAACCTGCAACATCCGCGCGTGCTGCAGCTCATCATGGACTCACTGCGTTACTGGGTGCTCGAGATGCACGTCGACGGCTTCCGCTTCGATCTTGCCTCGGCGCTGGCGCGCGAGCTCTTCGAAGTCGACCGGCTCGGATCCTTCTTCGACACCATCGGCCAGGATCCGGTGCTCTCGCAGGTGAAGCTCATCGCCGAGCCCTGGGACGTGGGTGAAGGCGGCTATCAGGTCGGAAATTTTCCTTCCGGCTGGAATGAATGGAACGACAAATACCGCGACACCCTGCGCGCCTATTGGAAGGGCGACGGCGGCCTCATCGGCCACTTCGCGCAGCGCTTCATGGGGTCGAGCGATCTGTATGAGGCGAGCGGCAGAAAGCCGCACGCCAGCATCAACTTCATCACCGCCCACGACGGCTTCACGCTCCACGATCTCGTCAGCTACAACCAGAAGCACAACGCGGCGAACGGCGAGGATAATCGCGACGGCAATGACAACAATCTCTCGTGGAACTGCGGCGTCGAGGGGCCGAGCGACGATCCGGCGGTGAATGCGTTGCGCGAGCGGCAGAAAAGAAACCTGATCGTGTCGCTCCTGCTGTCGCAGGGCGTGCCGATGCTGCTCGCCGGGGATGAGATCGGGCATACGCAAAACGGCAACAACAACGCCTACTGCCAGGACAACGAGATTTCCTGGATCAACTGGAAGCTCGGCAAGGAGGCACAGCAGCTGTACGACTTCGTGGCGCGCATCATTAAGCTGCGCGGCGAGCATCCGGTGTTCAGCCGCCGCCGTTTCCTGCAGGACCAGAGCACGGTGGCGGATGACGCCAAGGAAGTCATGTGGTTCGCGCCCAACGGTAGCGAAATGACCGAGACCGAATGGAAGCAGGAGTTTGCGCGCTGCCTCGGCGTGTATTTCGCCGGCACGGCGATCCGGCGCATCGACCGGCGCGGGCAGAACGTCAAGGACATGAATTTTCTCGCACTCTTCAACGCACATCACGAACCCATTGCCTTTGCACTGCCGCAGCTGACTGCGGACGGCGCATGGAGCACGGTGCTCGACACTGCGCTTGCGCGGGATCCCTTCGCGAGCAAGCGCTATGCGAGCGGCGCCGCCTACGCATTGCAGGGACGCTCGATCGCGCTCTTGGTTGAGAGCGCGCGTGACTGACACGGGCTGCCGCAGGCATTCCATGCCGTTCGGCGCGGAACTGACGCGGTCAGGTGTGCGCTTTTGCCTCTGGGCCCCCAATGCCCGACGGATGGAGCTCATGCTGACGGTGGACGGCGCGGAACGCGCGCTGCCCATGGAGGCGCGGCCCGAGGGCTGGTTTGAGCTCATCACTGCAGATGCGCAGGCGGGCAGCCCGTATCGCTTCCGCATCGATGGCGAGCTTCAATTTGCCGACCCTGCATCGCGCTTCAATCCGCAGGATGCGCAGGGCCCGAGCGCCGTGGTCGACCCGTGCGCATTTGACTGGCCGGATGGCGCCTGGCGCGGCCGTCCGTGGCATGAGGCGGTCATCTATGAGTTGCATGTCGGCACCTTTACTCCTGAGGGCAGCTTTGCCGGCGTCGAGCGGCGCCTCGATTATCTCGCAGCGCTCGGCATCACGGTCATCGAGCTCATGCCGATCGCGGATTTTCCGGGCGCGCGCGGCTGGGGGTACGACGGGGTGCTCCCCTATTCCCCGGATGCGGCCTACGGTACGCCTGAGGATCTGAAGTCGCTCATCGCCGCCGCGCATGGCCGCGGAATTGCCGTGATGCTGGACGTCGTCTACAACCACTTCGGCCCGGAAGGCAATTATCTGCACCGCTATGCGCCGGGATTCTTCACCGACCGCCATCACACGCCCTGGGGTTCCGCGATCAATTTTGACGGACCCGGCAGCAAGACGGTGCGCGACTTCTTCATCCACAATGCGCTGTACTGGTTGGAGGAGTACCACTTCGATGGGCTGCGCTTTGACGCGGTGCACGCGATCATGGACGACAGCGCGCGGCATTTCTTCACGGAGCTCGCAGCCGTGCTGCGAGCCGGGCCCGGAAGCGCGCGGCCCATTTATTTGGTCCTCGAGAACAACGCCAACGAGGCGCACTACCTCGGCACCCCCGGCGCGCGCGACACTCACGATGCGCAGTGGAATGATGACGTGCACCACTGTCTGCATGTCATCCTCACCGGCGAGACCGACGGCTACTACGCGGACTATGCCGAGCGACCGCATGCGCTCCTATGCCGCACTCTCGCGCAGGGCTTCGCCTATCAGGGAGAGACTTCGCCCTATCAGGGCGAAGCGCGCGGTGAGCAGAGCGCCCATCTGCCGCCGACCGCCTTCGTATCCTTCCTGCAGAACCACGATCAGATCGGCAACCGCGCGCAGGGCGAGCGTTTAAGCGCGCTCGTCACGAGCGACGCGGCGCGTCTTGCTGCAGCGACGCTCCTCCTGCTCGCGCCCGCACCGCCCATGCTCTTCATGGGTGAGGAATGGGGAGCGCTCGAGCCCTTTCCCTACTTCTGCGACATGAGCGCGGACTTGAACGAAAAGATCCGCCAGGGCCGCCGCCAGGAGTTCGCGCGCTTCGGCAAATTTGCCGCCGGCCAGGAGCTTCCTGATCCAGCATCCAACGCGACCTTTGCATCCGCGAAACTTAACTGGAGCCGCCAATCGGAAGGCCGCCATGCGTACTGGCTCGAGGAGTACCGGCGGCTGCTGCTCATCCGCAAGCGCGATATCGTGCCGCTCGTGCCGCTCATCCGTGCCGGCAGTTGCAGCCTCACCGAGAACAATGGCGCATTCGCCGTGGACTGGAATCTCGCGGACGGCTCGGTTCTGCATCTTGTTGCGAACCTCACGCCTGCCGCCGCCGCCGGCGTCGACCGCGCGGCGGGGCGCGTGATCTACGCCACGCATCCGGGAATCCGCGGCGCACCGGCCGATCCTAAGCTTGCGCCGTGGAGCGTCACGTGGCTCCTGGAACGCGGCCGTGTCGGTCCCTAAGCCGCACGAGGCTGCGCCCGCTCGGGCGATCATTCCGCGGGCAACCTATCGGTTGCAGTTGAACGGCGGCTTCACGCTCAAGGATGCGACCGCACTCATCCCCTATCTTTCCCGCTTAGGAGTGAGCCACGTCTATTGCTCGCCATATTTCCGCGCCCGCCCGGGAAGCCTGCACGGCTACGATGTCGTTGATCACAATACCCTGAACCCGGAAATCGCCGACGAGGCGGACTTCGAGCGCTTCGTCGCCGAACTGCGTGCGCACGGCATGGGGCAGATCCTCGACGTCGTTCCGAACCATGTGGGCATCATGGGTTCGGACAACGCCTGGTGGATGGATGTTCTTGAGAACGGCCCGGCCTCGCCCTATACCTCTTTCTTTGACATCGACTGGCAACCGGCCAACCCGGCTCTGTCCGGCAAACTTCTGGTTCCCGTCCTAGGCGAATCCTACGGCCGGGTTCTCGAGCGTCGGCAGCTTGAGCCGCGCTTCGAAAAGGACGGCGGCACCTTTGCCATCTACTATCACGATCACCGCTTTCCGCTCGACCCGAAGAGCTACCCGCGCGTGCTCGAATCCGCGCTCGCTCTTATGCCCTCTGACGCGCTCGCACCGGAGGCGCGCGCCGAGTTCGAAAGCCTGATTGCCGCCTTCGGTCATCTGCCCGAAAGGAACAGCCACTCGTCCGACGAGGTCGCCGAACGCAACCGCGACAAGGAAGTCTACAAGCGCCGCCTGACGGCGATGTGCGCGGCGCATCCGCGCATCGCGCAGGCCATCGACGCGGCCATCGCGGGCCTGCGTGGGGATGCCGCCGCGCCAGGCAGTACCGATGCGCTCCACGAGCTCCTCGAGGAGCAGGCCTTCAGGCTCGCATCCTGGCGCGTCGCCTCCGATGAGATCAACTATCGGCGCTTCTTCGACGTCAATGATCTCGCCGCCCTGCGCATGGAGAACGAGGCCGTGTTCGAGAAGACGCATCGCCTCACGCTCGAGCTCCTAAGAGCGGGCAAGCTCGACGGCCTGCGCATCGACCATCCGGATGGGCTTTACGATCCGGAGCAGTATTTCCGCCGCCTGCAGAGTCGGGTGGCGCAGGCCTGCGCGGTGCCCGGTGCGGCAGGCTCGGCAGAGAATGCGCTGCCGCTCTACCTCATCGTGGAGAAGATCACCGCAAACTTTGAACGCCTGCCCGCGACCTGGCCGGTGCACGGCACCACGGGCTACAACTTCACCAATACCGTGAACGGGCTGTTCGTCGACGGCACGGCGGAGCGGCGACTGGATCGAACCTACCACGCCTTCATCGGCGAACTGACCGAATGGAAGGAGATGGCCTACGAGGCCAAACGCCTGATCCTCGACACAGCGCTGTCCTCCGAGCTCACCGTACTCACCAATCAGCTGGCGCGCATCGCGCGCTCCGATCGCAATACCCGCGATTTCACCTTCCGCAGCCTAAGGCAGGCGCTCACCGACGTCATCGCCTGCTTTCCGGTGTACCGCACTTACGTCGCAGCATCCGTATCGGCGGAGGATCGGCGCTTCATCGACTGGGCCATCGCGGCCGCCAAGGGGCGCGACTCCGGAGTCAACTACGAGCTCTACGACTTCGTGCGCGCAACCCTCCTCCTCGAGCCCGCGCTCGCGGCCGACCGCGAGCGCGTGCGCGCCTTCGCCATGAAATTCCAGCAGCTGACGGCGCCCGTGACGGCGAAGGGCGTCGAAGACACCGCTCTCTACCGCTTTCATCGGCTCGTGTCATTGAACGAGGTCGGCGGCGATCCGGACACATTTGGCGTCGGCGTGCGCGCCTTCCACGCGGACGCGAAGTACCGCGCGCAGCACTGGCCGCACGAGATGCTCGGCACCTCGACCCACGACACGAAACGCTCCGAGGACACGCGCGTGCGCATCGACGTGCTGTCGGAGATGCCGCGTCTGTGGCGGCAGATGCTGGTGCGCTGGCGGCGCATCAATCGCCTGCGCAAGCGCGAGATCGACGGCCGGCCCGCGCCGGGCCCGAACCAGGAATATCTGCTGTATCAAATTCTATTGGGGAGCTGGCCGCTCGAACCCATGGACGCACCCGCCCTCGACGCCTACGCGGAACGCATCGCGGCGTACATGATCAAGGCTTCGCGCGAGGCGAAGAGCCGCACCAGCTGGTCCGACCGCAGCAAGGAATATGAGGACGCGCTGACGCAGTTTGTGCACCTGTTGCTTGAGCCGCGCGACGGCAATCTGTTTCTGAACGACATCAAAACAGTCCAGCCGCGCATTGCGCGCTTTGGCATTCTGAATTCCCTTTCCCAGGTGCTGTGCAAGCTGACCGCGCCCGGCGTGCCGGATATCTACCAGGGCAATGATCTCTTCGACTTCTCGCTCGTCGATCCGGACAACCGCCGTCCCGTCGACTACGCACGGCGCGCGCGCCTGCTCACCGCCCTTCAGGCGCACGGCGCTCCCGACCCCGCATTCGCGCGCGCGCTCCTTGAGGACCTGAACGACAGCCGCGCGAAGCTCTACGTCACGTGGAGAGCGCTTGAGTTCAGGAAAGCGCATGCCGCGCTCTTTGACCGCGGCGACTATCTGCCGGCGGACGCGACAGGCGAGCACGCGCACCACTTGTGCGCCTATGCGCGCCACGACGGCGGTGCGTGCGCATTGGCGATCATTCCGCGCCTGTATGCGCGGCTCCTCGATGAGCGCGATCAGCTCCTGCCGCTCGGCGAGCGTGTCTGGGGCGACACGGCGGTCGAAGTGCCGAGCCGCTGTAGTGGCGCGCGCTGGCGCAACATCTTCGATGGCCGTGTGGTGGCCGCGCAGCTCCGCGACGGCCGGCACTTCCTGCAAGCGAGCCAGGTGCTTGCGAACTTCCCGGTCGCGCTTCTCGAGGCGCTGCCCTAGCGGTAGGCCTTGGCCTGCAGCGTGAAGAGGTGCGCGTAGCGGCCGTTCAGCGCCATCAACTGCTCGTGGCTGCCGCGCTCGACGATGCGCCCGTGCTCGAGCACCGCGATCTGATCCGCCATGCGCACGGTGGAAAAGCGATGCGAGATGAGGATGGTGATGCGTCCGAGCGCGAGCTTGCGAAAATGCTCGAAGACATCCGCTTCGGCCTGCGCGTCCATCGCCGCGGTCGGCTCATCGAGCACCAGCACGTCCGCGCGCGTGCGCATGAAGGCCCGCGCCAGCGCAATCTTCTGCCACTGCCCGCCTGAGAGCTCGCGGCCGTCGCGAAACCATTTGCCGAGCTGCGTGTGGTAGCCCTGCGGCAAGGTTTTGATGAATTCCGCCGCCTGGCCTTTGTCGGCCGCCTCGCGCCAGCGCGCCTCGTCCTCAAAGTATTGATCGTCGCCGGCGCCGACGTTTTCCCCGACGAGCATTTGATAGCGGGCGAAGTCCTGAAAAATGACGCCGATTCTCTGGCGCAGCGCGCTCTCGTCCCAATCATGCAGATCAAGTCCATCCAAGAGAATGCGCCCGCTGGTGGGCGGGTAGAGGCGCGTCAGTAGCTTGATGAGCGTCGTCTTGCCCGAGCCGTTCTCGCCCACGAGCGCCAGGCTCTCCCCGGGGAGAAGGTGCAAGCTCACATCATCGAGCGCAGGCTCAGCTGCATCGGGATAGCTGAAACTCACATTCTCGAAGCGCACGCCGTCCTTGGGATCGGGCCCGCGCTGGATCGCGCCCGCCTGCGCCGGCACAGGGGTCTCGAGATACTCGTAGAGCGTCGACAGGTAGAGATTGTCCTCGTACATGCCGCCGACCGCCGAGAGACTCGCCGACACGGCGGCCTGGCCCTGGCGGAAGAGCAGGAGATACATGGTCATCTGGCCGAGGGAGATGAGCGCGCGCGCCGCCGAGAGAGCAATCCACGCGTAGGCGCCATAGAGCGCCAGTGTCGCGATTAGCCCGAGCCCGAACCCCCAGGCGTCGCGGCGGATGGTGAGCGCGCGATCCTCGCGGTACAGGCGTCCGAAAATATCCCGATAGCGCTGCAGGAAGCGCGGCCCCAGACCAAAGAGCTTCACCTCCTTTGCGTGGTCCTCGCGCGCCAGCACGGTCTCAAGATAGGTCTGCATGCGCGTCTCAGGTGAGCGCCAGCGAAACAATCGAAATGCGTCGCCGGAAAATTTGGCCTCGGCGACGAATGCCGGGAGTCCCGCGAGCAGCAGCACCGCGACCGCCCAGGGTGAGAAGCGCGCAAGGAGCGTCCCGTAGCTCACGAGCGAGATGCCGTTCTGCGCGAGGCCGAACGTGCGCATGATGAGCGACAGCGGCCGGCTCGACGCCTCGCGCCGCGCACGCGTCAGCTTGTCGTAGAACTCCGAGTCCTCGAAGTGCTGCAGTTCGAGGGTCAGCGCCTTCTCCAGGATCATCACGTTGACGCGCTGCCCAAGCTGGGCGCGAAGCAGGGACTGGCACAGTGAGATGCCGCGCTGCGCGGCCGCGGTCGAGGCGACGAATGCACCTTCGAGGAGCACGAGCTCAAACACGTGGCGCACGCTGCCGCCCGGGTGCTGCACCGCGGCGATCACCGCATCCACGATCAGCGAGCCGATGTAGGCCACCCCGGCGGGCACGACGCCGGCGATGAGCGTCAGCACGCCGAGCGCCACCGTCAACCCCGGGTTCGTGCGCCACACGAGTTCGAGCGCGCGCCGGCTGTAACGGAAAACTTCGAAGAAGCCGCGCAGCGTCTTCGGTTCGGCCGCGGCGGCGGTCGCGATGGCCGCTGCCGCGCGGGCACGGCCGGCGGGATGTGCGAAATTCACCATGGACCTAGGAGGGCCGCGAGCGCGTGATCAGCCGCGAGCCGCGCCGCGAGAACACATAGCCGTAGATCCACGAGGTCATGACCGCGATGCGATTGCGAAAGCCGATGAGCACGCTCACATGCAGGAACATCCAGGCAAGCCAGGCGAGGAGTCCACCAAAGCGCAGCGGACCGATCTCCACGACGGCGCGCGATTTGCCGATGGTCGCCATCGAGCCCCAGTCCGCATAGTGAAAGCCATGGTCACGCGCCGTGCGCACGCCCTTGAGGTCCTCGGCAATCACGCGGGCGACGAAGCGCCCCATCTGCAGCGCCCCCTGCGACACGCCCGGCACGGGGCGGCCGGACTTCGAATCCACGAGATAGGCGGCATCGCCGATGACAAACACATGCGGGTAGCCAGGTAACGAACAATCCGGCATCACCTGCACGCGGCCGCCCGGGCCCACCGGTACGCCGAGGGATTGCACCAGCGGATGGGCGCGCACACCGGCGGCCCAGATCACATTGTAGCTGTGCAGGCGTTCGCCGCCGACCTCGACCCCGTCGGCAAAAATCTCAGTGACCGGCTGCCCGAGCCGCACTTCGACGCCCAGGTCTTTCAGCTGCGCGAGCGCATGGCGCGATGAGGCCGGGTGCAGCGCCGGCAGGAGCCGCGGTCCCGCCTCGATCAGAATCACACGCGCGCGGCGCGTGTCGGCCACGCGAAAATCGCGCGCGATGACATCCACGGCGAGTTCTTTGATGGCCCCCGCGAGCTCCACTCCGGTGGGTCCGCCGCCGACGATGACAAATGACAGGTGCGCGGCGCGCTGCGTAGGATCGGCTTCGAGCTCCGCCGTCTCGAAAGACAGGAGTAATCGCGATCGAATGAAGGTCGCATCCTCGACTTCCTTCATTCCCGGCGCCCAGCGGGGCCATTCCGAATGCCCGAAGTAATTGTCGACCGCGCCCGGCGCCAGAATGAGGTAGTCGTAGGACAGGTGGTTGTCGGCGACGTCGACCCCGCCCTGCGCAAGATTGATGGCGTTCGCCTCGCCCAACATGACGAAGGCGTTCGCCTGCCCGCGCAGCACCGTGCGGATCGGCTGGGCGATGTCCGCAGGTGCAAGGGCCGCGGAGGCCACCTGGTAGAGGAGCGGCTGGAAGAGATGATAGTTGTTGCGGTCGATGACCAGCACCTCCACCGGCGCGCGCGCGAGTGCGCGCGCGGCAAACAGACCGCCAAATCCGCAGCCGACGATGATGACGCGCGGCCGCCGGCCCGGCTGCGCAATCACCGTAAGGTCCTGGTTCGCCATCGGCCTATTATCCCCGATCTTCCGCGGCGAGCCGCAGCATGGCGAGCAGACTGCGCTCGACATCCGCATCCGTCGTCGCCCAGCTGCAGACGCTGATGCGCATCGCAGTGCGGCCCTGCCAAACCGTTCCGCCGCACCAGCAGGTGCCTTCCTTCTGAATCGCCGCGACGACACGGCGGGTTTTTTGCGGCTCGCCGAATGACACCAGCACCTGATTCAGCACCACATCGTTCAGCACTTCGTGCCCGGCCTGCGTGAGACCTTGCGCGAAGCGCCGTGCCTGACGGCAATTGCGCTCGAAGAGTTCGGCAAGACCGGCGCGCCCGAGCGAGCGCAGTGCGGTCCACACTTCGACGCCCCGCGCGCGCCGCGACAGCTCCGGGGTGAAGTCGGACGGATTGCGCTCTGCCGACTCGGTGGGCAAATACTCAGCGGTGATCGCCATCGCGGACTTCAACGCCGCGGCATCGCGCACGAATGCCAGCCCGCAATCGTAGGGCACGTTCAGCCACTTGTGCGCATCGGTCGCCCAGGAATCGGCGGCTTCCAGTCCGCGCGCCAATGGAGCCAGCGCCGGAGCGGCCTTCGCCCACAGCCCAAATGCGCCATCCACATGAATCCAGGCGCCGGCGGCGCGCGCAGGCTTGATGAGCGCCTCGAAGGGATCAAATGCCCCGGTGTTCACGTTGCCGGCCTGCAGACACAAAATCGTCGGACCCTCGATTGCCGGCAGCGCATCCGCGCGCATGCGTCCGGCCGCATCGACCGGCACGCGCACGATGCGCGCGCGCCCCAAGCCCAGCATCCCTAACGACTTCAGGAGCGTCGGATGCGCCTCTTGACCGGTCAGCACCGTAATGGGCGGTGCGCCGAAGAGCCCATCCGCCTCGACGTTCCAGTTGGCGCGCGCGAGCACTGCGTTCCTCGCGGCGGCGAGTGCGGTGAAGTTGGCAACCGTAGCGCCGGTGACGAAGGCGCCGCCGCTCGCGGCGGGAAGCTCGAAGAGCTCGATGAGCCAGCGCAGCGCCACGATCTCAAGGTGCGAAACGCCGGGCGTACTCGCGTAAAGACCCGCGTTCTGATCCCAGGCTCCGGCGAGCCAGTTGGCCGCGAGGGCTTCGGGCAGCGCACCGCCGATGACGAAGCCGAAAAACCGCCGTCCGGCGGTCGCAAGCGTCGCGCCAGACACGGCGCGGTCGAGGAGCGCAAGGGTTGCGCCCGCATCGCTCGGCAGCGCCGGGAGCGGCTCATCAAGCTCGCGCAGCGCCGCCACCGCATCCGGATCCGGTGCGACCGCTCGGGAATCAAGACCCGCAAGATAGGCACGCGCGCGGCGCGCGGCATCGTCAAGAATCGCATACACGGCTGGCTTCCTCGCAAATAAAGCCCCGCAACGGGGCGCGCCGGGGTGTGTCTTGGCAAACGGTGAGCGTTTGCCCCAGCGGTGCGTCTGCACGCTGCCACATCGGCTAGTATTGGGCCGATCTGCCCCCACCCCAATAGGATATGCGCGTGGACGCTCCCGAACTCGAGTACGTCGGCTTCTGGCTGCGCTTCTGGGCGTTCATCATCGATTCGGTGCTGGTGATGGTGATAGTCCTGCCGATCCTGCACGCCTATCGCGGCTATTCATACTGGCCCGGGGTGTGGCCCGACATGTACAGCGTGAGCCCCACCGTGGAGCTCATTCAGTGGGTGTTGCCGGCGGTCGCGGTGGTCATTTTTTGGGTGACCCGGCAGGCGACGCCGGGAAAGATGGCCATTTCGGCCACCATCGTCGATGCCGCGACGGGCAAGCGGCCGACCACCGGACAGTTCATCGGCCGCTACTTCGCCTACTACGTGTCGATGCTGGGCTTTTTTCTGGGCTTCCTCTGGATAGCCTTTGATGCGCGCAAGCAGGGCTGGCACGACAAGCTGGCCGGCACCGTCGTGGTGCGCCCGCGCCGCGGCGCGGGCACCGTGCACTTCACGTCCCCGTAGCGCTTGCGCCGCCGCCATGGACGTCGCCCACGTCATTCAGTCCGCTCTTGCGCCCGTGTTCCTGATTTCAGGCGTGGGCGTGATGCTGGGTGTGCTGACCAATCGCCTGGCCCGCATCGTCGATCGGGCGCGGGTCTGGGAGGCAGAGGCCGATAAGGAGGAACACCGGGCGGCGGACCTCGACGGGCGCCTGCAGGTGCTGGCGCGGCGGGCGCGTTACATAAGCTCGGCCATCACCATGTGCGCCGTCTCGGCGCTCCTGGTGGCGCTCGTCGTGGTGGCGCTCTTCGCCAACGCCTTCCTCGCGGTCGAGCTGTCGGCGCTGATCGCGATCCTGTTCGTCGCGGCCATGCTCACTCTCACGGCCGCATTCCTCGTCTTCCTCATCGAGGTGCGGATCGCCACCGCCGCCATCCGCATCGGGCGGGCGCGCTAAACCCCCTCCATAGGCGCACGGCGGCGCAGCCGGAGCGCGAATCTGCTACCCTGCGCACCCTTTTTTGTCCCCTCATCTATGAACCGTCCCATTCGCAACATTGCGATCATCGCGCACGTCGACCACGGCAAAACGACCCTCGTCGACTGCCTCCTGAAGCAGTCCGGCACGTTCGCCGCACACGAAAAGGTCGGCGAGCGCGTCATGGACTCGGACGACATCGAGCGTGAGCGTGGCATTACTATTCTCGCCAAGAACTGCGCCATCGAGTACGGCGGCACGCGCATCAACATCGTCGACACCCCGGGGCATGCCGACTTCGGCGGCGAGGTGGAGCGCGTGCTGTCGATGGTCGACGGGGTGCTGCTCCTCGTGGATGCCGTCGAAGGGCCGATGCCGCAGACCCGCTTCGTCACCCGCAAGGCACTGGCGCTGGGTCTCAAGGCCATCGTCGTCGTCAACAAAATCGACCGTCCGAGCGCCCGTCCGGGCTGGGTGGTCGACCAGACCTTCGAGCTTTTCGACAAGCTCGGAGCGAACGACGCACAGCTCGACTTTCCGGTGATCTACGCCTCGGCCATACAGGGCTGGGCGAGCACGGACTACACCGAGCGCCGCCCGGACATGAATGCTCTCTTCGAGGCGATTCTCGCCTACGTGCCGCCGCCGCAGACCGAGATCGCATCCCCGCTGCAGCTGCAGATCTCCACTCTCGCCTACAACTCCTATGTCGGCCGCATTGGCATCGGCCGCATCAGGATGGGCTCGGTGCGGCCGGGACAGGTCGTGAGCCTCTTCTTCGGCACCGAGGATAAAGGCACCGCGAAGATCGGGCAGGTGCTCACCTACAAGGGCCTCGAGCGCGTCAGCGTCGAGGAAGCCTTTGCCGGGGACATCGTCGCCATCACCGGAGTTGAGGACGTCAATATTGGCCTCACGGTCTGCGACCCGGAAAGTGCGCACGGTCTGCCGCCCATCCGCGTGGACGAGCCGACCATCGCCATGAATTTCCAGGTCAACACCTCACCGCTCGCCGGGCGCGAAGGCAAGTACGTCACCAGCCGCCAGCTGCGCGAGCGCCTGTACCGCGAGCTGCAAAGCAATGTGGCGCTGCGTGTGGATGACACCGAGGAGCCGGACATCATGCGGGTGTGCGGGCGTGGCGAGCTGCATCTGACCATTCTCATCGAGAACATGCGCCGCGAGGGCTACGAGCTCGCCGTGTCACGCCCGCAGGTCCTGACCAAGATCGTCGGCGGAGAAGTGCACGAGCCCTATGAGGCGCTGACCGTCGACATCGAGGATGCTCACCAGGGCGGCGTCATGGAAGCCTTAGGGATGCGCCGCGCCGACCTCACCGACATGTCGATGGACGGCAAGGGCCGCGTGCGTCTTGAGTATCGCGTGCCGGCACGCGGGCTCATCGGCTTTCAGGGCGAGTTCATGACCCTGACGCGCGGCACCGGTCTCATCAGTCACATTTTCGACGGCTTCGCGCCCGTGAAGGGCGACATTGCCGAGCGCAACAACGGCGTGCTCATCAGCAACGAGAACGGCGAAGCGGTCGCCTACTCGATCTTCAATCTGCAGGAGCGCGGACGCATGTTCGTGAGCCACGGCGAGAAGGTCTACGAAGGCATGATCATCGGCATTCACAGCCGCGAAAACGATCTGGTGGTGAATCCCATCAAGACCAAGAAGCTCACCAATATCCGTGCGGCCGGCAAGGATGATGCGATTCTTCTGACACCGCCCATCCAGCTCACCCTCGAATATGCCGTGGAGTTCATCGCCGATGATGAGCTCGTCGAAGTGACTCCGACTTCGATCCGCATTCGCAAACGCTTTCTCAAAGAAACCGACCGCAAGCGCGCCGCGCGCAGCGACGCCGCCTAAAGAACACTACGACCAAGGGGAGATTTGACCATGAGCCGAGCGCCGCGCACCCGCAGCGTCTGCGTCGTAAGCTGCCTGCTCGCGACTTGCGCGCAGATCGCAAGCGCCGATGTCACGACTTTGCAGCGCATATCGATCGACGGCATCGGCGGCATGAAGATCGCCGACATGTCCGGGACCACGACGACGATCATCTCCGGGGAGCGCTCGCGCACCGAATCCAACCTGCAGATGCAGTCGAAGCTGGTGCAGATGTTTGCGCGCGGCGCCGGCAGCGCGCGCGTCGACATCGTGCGTCTCGACCTCGGCAAGGTCGACCACCTGGACGTCGCCAAGAAGGAATATACCGAGACGACTTTCGAGCAGCTGCGCGCGCAGCTGCAAAATGCTACGGCCGCGGCCGGATCCGGAGCGCGCGCGAATGCGCCGCAGCCGACGCCGATCGACGACTCGCAGTGCGAGTGGTCGACTGCCAAGGCCGACGTCAAGCGCACCGGGGAGACCGCGACGCTTGCCGGCTATGACGCCGAGCGCCTCACGATCACGGCCTCGCAGGCCTGCCGGGACAAGCAAAGCGGACAGGTATGCGAATTTGTGCTGTCGCTTGATGAGTGGCTGGCGCCAAAATTTGCCGCCAGCGCCGAGGCGCAGAAATACACGCGTGCCTACGCGCAGAAGATGGGCTTGGGCACGGCCACATCATCGCGTGACATCGCCGAGCGCGCGCAGTCCATGTTCGCTCGCTACCCGGGCATCTGGAGCGAGATTGCGAGCAAGAGCAAGGACATGAAGGGCTATCCCGTCAAGACGACGTTTGCCTTCGCAGTCGGAGGGCCGCAGTGTCAGAACGCACCGGCCGCGAATGCGTCGACGGCGAGCCCCTCGACAGCAAGCTCCGGCGACAGCACGGCAAATCCGCCGCCGGCAACCCCAGCCACGGCCGTCGGACAGCTCGGCGAGAAATTTGCCGGGCTCTTCCACAAGAAGTCGGACAGCGCCCCGCCGGCTGACGCGGGCAGCACAACGGCCGCTGCCCCGGCATCGCAGCCAGCGCTTTTGCCGGACGGCTTGGTGCCGGTCATCACCATGACTGCGGAGTTGGTATCGGTGTCGACGACGCCCGTGGATCCGAGCGTGTTTGAGATACCGGCCGACTTCAAAAAGATCGAGCGCTAGCGCGCTTAGGGCGCGCGCGCGCCGCGGATGTCGATGAACTGCAGGAACTCCGCGCGTGTGCGCGCGTCGGCGCGAAACACCCCCGTCATGCGGCTCGTGATCATCGACACGCCGCGCTTGTGCACGCCGCGCGTCGTCATGCACTGATGCACGGCGTCGACGACGACGCCGACCCCGCGCGGCTTCAGCACATCGGTGATGCAGCCTGCGATCTGCGCCGTCAGCTTTTCCTGCACCTGGAAGCGCCGCGCGTAACCCTCGACCACGCGCGCAAGCTTGCTGATCCCGACCACCTTGTCGGTGGGCAGATAGCCGATGTGCACCCGGCCGATGATGGGCGCCATGTGATGCTCGCAGTGCGACTCGAAGGAGATGTCGCGCAGCACGATCATTTCATCGTAGCCTTCGACGGCCTCGAAGGTACGGCGCAGATAGTCAGCCGGATCGGTGCTGTAGCCGGAAAACCAGTCCTGATAGGCATCCACGACGCGCTTGGGAGTATCGACGAGACCCTCGCGCGCCGGATCCTCTCCGGCCCAGCGCAACAGGACGCGCACGGCTTCCTCGGCGCTCGCGCGCGAGACTTTGCCCGGGACTTTTTTAGCCACTGCTGAAACCTCGTGATGCGATTGGCTGTGCCGCGTGAGTGTAGCGCGAGCGTCACCGTCTGTGCCCCGCCGCACAGACCAGGGGCACGGCATCGGTCTCTTGTATGCGCCAATGCAACGCCCGTACTGCCTTAGATCCGATCCAGCCGCGCTGCGCCCCAAGCCTGCGCCCCGGTGATAGACTTCAGGGGTTATCCAATGCTCCGGGGGAAGGTTTTGGGATGATCCGGGCAGCAGGTCAGGGCATGCATTTCTGTGTTCTTACGGCTGGCGATTGCGCCGCAGGCTTGGCCTTGCTTGCGCGCTACCCCAATGAGTTTCGGACCACCGTGCAGCCCATCGGCTCGGCCGAGGAGGCGTTCGCGCGCTTCGATGAATTGACGCCCGACCTCCTGCTCGTGGACGCGGATGCCGACGCACCGTCGGGACTGACGCTGTGCCGCATCCTCAAAGAGCATCCCATGACCATGCTCCTGCCGGTGATCGCCATGAGCCGCTCGCCCAAGCGGCGCATCGAGGCCTTCGCCGCCGGTGCGGATGACTTCGTCGCCCGCACCTCGTCCCCGGAAGTGTTCCGCGCGCGGGTGGAGAGCCTGGTGCGCGCCGGCGCGGGCCGCAGGAAGCAGGCGGCCGCGCATCTTGCGGCAGAGTTCGAGCGCGGCGAGCACGTGCGCCGCACCTTTCGCCGCTACCTCTCGCCGCGCATCGCCGACAAGATCCTAAGCGACGGGCAGCTGCGCGACAGCATCCTCGCCGCCGCCGACGTGCGCACCCATGCCGCGGTGCTGTTTGCCGACATGCGCGGTTTCACCGGCATCTCCGAGCGCCTGACTCCGCAGGAAGTCGTGCCGCTCCTCAACGAGTATTTCGCGCTCCTCACGGAAATCACCTTTCAGCATGACGGCACCGTGTTCCACATGGCAGGCGACTGTTTGATGGTGGGGTTCGGCGTGCCCCTCGAGCAGCCGGACGGCCCGGAACGGGCGGTGCGCACCGCGCAGGAGATGCTGGTGCGCTTCGCAGGTCTTGCGCAAAGATGGAAGGCGCGCCATGAGATCGATACCGGATTGGGGATCGGCATCAATGAGGGCGACGTGATCGCCGGCAATGTCGGCTCGGCCTTGTACATGAACTACACCATCATCGGCGATACGGTGAACGTCGCCTCGCGCCTGGCGCAGCGGGCGCGCGCCGGCGAGGTGCTCTTCTCACGCGCCGTGAAGCGCTCGCTCGATGCGCGCGGCTACGACACCGGCGCCCTGGAGCTGCCGCCCATCACGCTGCGCGGCCGCACCACCCCCATCGACATCTACTGCGTGCCGCGCGAAAAACGCCTCACTCTCTACAACGACATCGGACTACCGGCGTGACGAGTCACGCCGAGCTCACCAATCTCGCGCTCTTCTGTGACTTTGAGAACATTGCGCTCGGCGTGCGCGATGCGCGCTACGCGCAGTTCGACATCAACCGGGTGCTCGAGCGGCTGCTCCTGAAGGGCTCGATCGTCGTCAAGAAGGCCTACTGCGACTGGGAGCGTTATCGGGAGTTCAAGTCCGGCATGCACCAGGCAGGCTTTGAGCTCATCGAGATTCCGCACGTCAGCCAGTCGGGCAAGAACTCCGCCGACATCCGCATGGTCGTGGATGCGCTCGATCTGTGCTACACGAAACCGCATGTGGAGAGCTTCGTCATCATCAGCGGCGACTCGGACTTCTCGCCGCTCGTGAGCAAGCTGCGCGAGAACAACAAGGGCGTCATCGGCGTCGGCGTGAAGAATTCCACCTCCGATCTGCTGATGGCCAATTGCGACGAGTTCATTTTTTACGACGACCTCGTGCGCGAGCAGAAGGCGCGCCGCACGGTGCGCAGAAAGAGCGTGGCGGCGGAGCCGGCGGCGCACGCGGCAGCGCCCGGCGACGGCAAGGACAAGGAAAAAGACAAGGACAAGGAAAAGGAGAAGGAAAAGGAAAAGGAGAAGGAAAAGGACGAAGACAAGCAGCAGGAGGCCTTTGACCTGGTGCTCGCCACTATCGATGCGCTCATTGCCGAGCGCGGCGAGGATGAAAAGGTGTGGGGTTCGATGGTGAAGCAGGCGCTGAAGCGGCGCCGGCCTGGCTTCAATGAAAGCTACTATGGCTTTCGCTCATTCAACCGGCTGCTCGAAGAGGCGGCGAGCCGGCGCCTGCTCGCGCTCGAGCGCGACGAGAAATCCGGCGGCTACATCGTCACGAGCACCGGCGAGCAAGGCTGATTCGCGCAC